>Ga0209124_10000062_pt1 | contig 112945 bp, 74 predicted proteins | sample BarGraIncu01122A_FD_184502 | JGI IMG/M metagenome (GOLD analysis project Ga0209124, IMG submission 184502) | Arctic peat soil microbial communities from Barrow, Alaska - Barrow Graham LP Incubations 011-22A (SPAdes) (version 2) | ecosystem: Environmental > Terrestrial > Soil > Wetlands > Peat...
AATCAGCGGTTAGGGATTATTACCGTTATTCCATCCGCAGAATTATTGAAACGGAACAGCGGATCAATCAGTACGATTTTTACCGGGAATATAACCAGAACCTGAAGTCGTTTAAACCTGGTCTTACGAATGATCTGTCAGAAAAGTATATGGTTGTAAAAACAGAAGATCAATATTTCCTGAACAACCATCCCTCCGGAGTTCAGGAGGTAAGTCTGAACCCTGAACAGTTGAAATACCATTTGGACGCAAAGAACTTTTTTTCAAAACCGATCCTTGAAATGCTTCGGTTAATGCCGTGGTACAACAATGAAAAAGAGCAGAATAAAAAGAAGAAGATGCTAAAGCAGAAAAGGAAGGGGATGAGGTTTTGATTATTACTGATCTCAATACATTCGCCTTTAATTAATAATTGGAGGAATGTTATTCCCTTTTTGAGTAATCCGATATTGTTGTTTAGAGCTTTTTGTTTTTTCGGGTATAGTCCATTCAATAAGTCCATCTTCTCTTACCTTATTTAGAATAGCATAAAATTGTCCGGATATTTCTTTTTGACTTTATGCTGTTGACAATTCTTTTGTTGAAGATGTTTTTGTTATTGCCAACCGAAGGATCTTACCATATAATGTCTCCTGACTCCTTTTGTAACTAGTGTTATAACTCGTGCTGTCGTATGAAATTATAGTTGTTAAATGTGACTCGGAATGTGATTTCTGATTCTTTCCAGTCGAGCCCGATTTCAGGATATTTTTGCACTTTTCAGCAATTATTTTTAATCCATAAGTTTAAAATGATTAGCTGACATCTATACAAAATATTCAAACAAAATAAATAACTACGACATGAATTGGCGTAGGGTGAAACTATTTTTGACACCGGATCTAAAAAATAAAACTTATGGAGTCAAAAATCATCAATTTTAGGGAAGCTCAAACCAATTCAATTGAGGTAGAAGGAACTGCAACAAAAATGAATCTGTCGGAAGTATTTGCCGAGAGAAAAAATCTCTATCTGAATGAGTTTAATTTATTCATTGCCTACTTTAATGCCATCCCCAATTTTATAAACGAAATTAAAATTGATTGCAGCAAAGCAAATAGATGGTTCCTGGAAACCTATAAATCAGAAATAAGAGATTGCCATTACGATAAAGTCTATTATAGGCAGAATAAAAAAGCAGAACTGGACGACATTTTTTATATCCTCTATGATGACCTGATCGTTGATTTTGACACCAACAGTTCAAAAGTCCGTTTTCTGTTTCGAAAAACTGATATTAGAGTCGTAGAATCCGTGATCAGTGGAATTCAAAAGTTTAAAATAAAAAATGGATTCCGGAAAGCTGAAATTTCGCTGCTGGTTAACACGTGTAACGGGATTGATATAAAAACCCTGGCGATTATTAAACCCAGGCTAAATATCGTGGATAATTACAATGATGATTTTAAGGATGTTCATCAAACTATATTGAAACGGCTCTCAAAAAAGAACGACAAGGGATTAGTCCTTTTACATGGAAAACCTGGAACTGGCAAGACCTCTTATATCCGTTATTTGATCGCATCACTCAGAAAAAATGTAATTTTTCTCCCTCCCAATATGGCATGTGCCATTACAAATCCCGAATTGATTTCCATATTAATAGACAATCCGAATTCCATCTTTGTTATTGAAGATGCAGAAAATATAGTTGTTGACCGCGATAAGGATGGCCAGTCACCCGTTTCGGCTTTGTTGAATATTTCGGATGGATTGCTTTCAGACTGTCTGAATATCCAAGTCATTTGTTCTTTTAACACAGATATTTCAAAAATTGACAGTGCTTTAATGCGCAAGGGCCGGTTAATTGCCAAATATGAATTTAAAGAACTGGAAGTTCAAAAAGCGCAGTCACTTTCGCAAAAATTGGGATTTGACTCTGATATTCAATCATCCATGAACCTGACAGCCATTTACAATCAGCAGGAAAAAGACTTTCTGCAGATCAAAAGACATAATACCGTAGGATTTAAAGCTTAAACTATGAACACTTTTACAGCAATTGATTTTGAAACAGCACATGGTAAACGCTATAGTATCTGCCAGGTAGGATTGGTGCATGTTGAAAATGGCGTGATTACCAACGAGCTCAGTATTTTGGTTCAGCCGCCCCACAATTTTTACTGGGATTGGTTTATTGATATTCATGGAATCACTCCGGAAATTACCAGAAACGCACCAACTTTTGATAAAATCTGGCACTTGGTTGAACCATATATCAAAAATCAATCGGTTGTTGCTCATAATGGAATGAGTTTCGATTTTCCGGTATTGGCTCAGACACTAGCCTATTATGATATGGAAGTTCCGGAATACGAAAAAAATTGTACCTACCGTCTGTTTGGTTCCAATCTCGCTTCTTTATGTGTTAAATATAATATTCCTCTGAATCATCATGAAGCATTGTCGGATGCCAGGGCATGTGCAGCGCTTTTTTTAATGCATTTATCTAAATAACAATAAATAAGGTGAAAAGACGAGAATTAATCAAAGGTTTTGCAGCACTGGGTGCTCTGACATTATTCCCCAATATTGTCGCGATGGCAAACCAGATAAATAAACCATTGCATTTTGTGGGTTTGGGGCAGGGGGGTACGAACGCGATGGCCTTTTTTCATAAGAAAGGAATCGAGGCCAGATATTCATGCATTACAGGTCCTTATGTATCGCACCTGAAACCAGAAATGGAGCATTTGTTTTATAAAACTTCTCAGGATCAACATGTGAATGGCATTCACTACAAAAAGGAAATTGCTATCACTCCGGAAATGAAATCAGTTTTCAGTGAAAACGATCGGTATGTTATTTTAACCGGACTGGGGGCATCTGTAGGAACCGGGCTAATCAGTAGTTTATTGGAATTTCTTCAGGTAGAAAAGAAAAACTATATAGCGATATGTAGCCTCCCTTCCTTTAATGAAGGACGGTCAAAAAGAGTATATGCCATTCAGAAAATAAATGAGCTCGATAAATTGAAAAATGTGCTGTCTTTTGATCAACAATTGATAGCAGAAGATGTTGAAAAACCATCAATTATAAAGATATTTGAAAAAGGGAATCAGCAATTTTTCAATCTATTCAAAGCATACTATCCCCAGTATTCGGATCACAGACAATTCAATTGACTATCTTTGTTTCACAAACCTTTCATCAAATGTCCACACGGGAATCAATATTGCGTTATATTCATATTACCAACCGGTTGCGTAAATCGTCGGCAACTTTCGTGGAGATTGACCAATTTCTTAAGCAGCAGTCAGAGTTGCAGGGATACAATTTCAATGTCTCAAAACGGCAATTTCAAAGGGACTTGGAGGATATCGGGTCAATTTTCGAAATTGAGATCAGCTACGATTTTAAACAACGTGTCTATGCAATCAATGAAGAGCTCCAATCGGAAATCAGTCGTCGTCGCCTGGAGGCTTTCGACACTTTTAATGCCTTGAAAATCGGTGAAAACACATCCGACTCCATTCATTTTGAAAAACGCCGGCCACAAGGAACCGAAAACATGTTCGGATTGATTCATGCAATTAAAAATAAACTGGTAATTCATTTCTCCTATCACAAATTCTGGGAAGATCAGCCAACTAACAGAATCGTTGAACCGTTGGCATTGAAGGAGTTTAAAAACAGATGGTACCTCATTGCTAGGGATCTTAATCCTGAAACTTCGATAGGATTAATCAAGACATTTGGCCTCGACCGCATGAAGGCTTTGGACATCACCCGTAATCAATTTAAGAATACCGAAAATTTCAATATTGAAGAGGAATTCAAGTTTTGTTTCGGAATTATCAGTCCAAACGATGAAAAACCGCAAGAGGTAATCCTGTCGTTTGATCCGGTACAGGGGAAATACATCAAATCAATGCCATTGCACGAATCACAGCATATTCTTGTAGATAACGACAACGAATTACAAATCAAGCTTTTGCTTTATTTGACCTATGACTTTGAAATGGAGTTACTCTCTTATGGCGAATATGTAAAAGTTTTGAAACCCGATTCTTTGGTTGAAGAAATAAAAAACAGATATTCGAATGCTTTAGTACGTTACTTGGTCAAAGCGTGATTCTTTTCATTTCATGGAATAATGATTTGTATATAAGCACATAACCGATCATTTAATTATATTGCAATCCTCATATTTCATCATAAAAGCATCCCAGTCAAAAGGCGTTTTTAGTACCGTTTCAATTTTCCCTCCAATTCTTTCAAAATCCACAAATGAATAATATTGACCAAACGGATACTGGCCCAGCTCGAAATACTCACATTCTTTTACAAGCCCGTTAATCGTGGATGCAATTTCGTCATCTGGTTTGTCCGGATAATCGATATATCTTATGCCATGAACCTGAAATTTATCCCCTTTCTTCTCCTTTTTCGTCAATGGCGTATCGATCACCATATAGATGTTTATTCCGTTGAAAAGGTCATCACTAATTTTAAATTTGTTGGGTTTACTTCTCATTAATTCAACGTCATTGCCGGAATTGAAATATTTCTGCAAATCAATCCTGGCCTTCTCATCGGAAGAATATTTTTTATGGATTCCCTCATAAAGGACTTCAACATAACTTTGAAAATGGCCAAACGCCTCTTCTCTTGCGAGTATCGGAGATTCATTGCGAAACTCCTTTTGGATTTTAACCATTGCGTCATCCAGATTTCCCTTGTTCACGAGAAAATCGAATCTGTCGCCAATGTCCTTGCGATAGAACAGTGAATCAACTATGTAGTGGAAATGAGGCTTCATTTTTAAAACTTTGGTTTGATTTAATTTGAATAATATTGTTAATCAATTAAGACAATAAAACTCATATTAAGATAAAGAAATACAATTTCAATGTTGAAATACACAATTTGATATCTCTATTCCGAAATCAACTTTTCGATTTCTACTTCAGAATAACCAATTTGTTTGCCTACATTTTTAATGAACATTTTTTCTGTAATATGAAAATCACGATCGCACTTTGCAATAAGAATTAAATTTTTAAGTAGTTCTAATGACTGCTCAGGATAACTTAAAAACTGAGAATAATCAATCACATCTATTTCTTTTGAATTAAGCTTTTGGATTAACTCCATTTTGATTTTATCGTCAAGCAATGAATTTTTAATCAAAATGTCAAATAGCTCATATTCTTCATTCTTAATGCAACCATCCACCTTAATAATATTTAAATAGGAGTAAAGTTTTAATATCTCAATATTTGGTATATCAGAAGATACATTCATTAATTCAATAAATTGGTCTGCAAGGGGCTCCCTATAACTGGATTTTATAAAAGTCTCACGTGCAACATTCCCAATAGAATTTGTCATAATTGCATTTACTGAGCCACCAACTATTCCGCCTATAACAGGTATGACTTTCACTAAATTTATTGCTCCTTTAGTTCCAAACTTGGTTACCAATCGAAATCCAACCTTTTGATTGATTTTCACAAGGATCTTCCCTGGTAATTTCTTCAGTAAATTTTGTCCAATTTTTAAACCAATTTGCTTGCCTACATCTATCAATATATTTTTGGCTGAATCGCCAATAAGACAAACATAAACTAATGTTTTTACTTTATCATTTTTTATATCGTATCCTCCCATATACGCTATCGCGGCTATCATTCGCATTTGAATATAAACTGCACTCGCAATATCGGCAGGAATTGCAACAGGTAAAGTAATAATTCCTCCAAGACCAGTTATGAAGCCTGTTGTTGTTGCTTTCGATATTTGCCAACGTATTAACGTATTAACTTTATCTTCTAATGTACCATCTTCCTTTTCATAATCCTGCGCTAAATCTATTGCAGATCCCATAGCCGGTAAACCATTTATCGCCATTTCATAAGACCAATCAAGGACTTGAAGCATTTTACTCGTAGCTTCATTTATCTTCACATCTTCATCTATCTCGATATCTTCCATTTTTTCAAGCATCTATTTGACTATTTAAATTAATCGCTTCAGCGTTTAATTGTCGGACCATTATTAAATTTAACATTAATAGCTCCCGGCCAGTGAACAGCCGCAAGAGATTTTGCAATGGCATCTCTGTTGGATCTTACGCACATATCTGCTGCTTCCTGACTTGTTAATTGCAACGTAAATCTTTTACAACAACTACCGCCTACTGGTTTTGGTGATTGAAGCGTAATCTCATAAGTTTTAATTTTAGGTTCAGAGCCAAATAAAAAATTAAAAATTCCCATTATTGTTTGTATTTGTGTAAGTTAATTGTTTAATTATTTAGCAATAAAACAGAACGAATTAGAATTTATCCCTTTTTAAGCCGTTTTGTTTTCCTTCCATCAATTGTAATTCTGTATGATTGCCGATCACTTCTAAATCGTATTTTAATAATGGAATAACTTCCAGACCTATAATGTTTTCATTGAGCAACATGTTTCCCACACGGACAATGTCTTTACGTGTTGAAATTGGACCACGCTTTTTAAAGGATTTTGTTATTGCTGCGAGTCCGGATAATTGTCCCTCGTTCTTAATCAAAATTTCTTTCATTGGCACAATATGATCTATTACTACCTGACTAAATTTTGAGACATACATTTGTGTCAGGGACACATTATCTGCCAGTTTAGTATAAAGAAATGTTGTTTTACCATCATTACAAGTTAATATGACTGAACCATCTGAATCGATTTTTAATGACTTAATATCCTTTAGAGTAAGTGTCTTTTCAGTAGTGTGAAATTTAATCTTATCCAATTGCTCGTTATTCCATTTAATAAAATCTTTACGATGCTCATTTTTGTAAAAAAGCTTTTTAATGATACTAATCGGAAAATATACATTTCCATATGGGCGGTCTTGAGAAATAAGACGATTAGTGAATTTTGTCCTTATATCAGCAACTTCAAGATGAATTTTTTTGATATTGATGAGCGGTAAGATGGGAAATTGAGATTTTGCTATTTCTATATCGAGCTCACTTACAATATCTTCACTTGCTTTTCCCAAAGCAATGGCATATTCACATAAAAAGCTCTCATACTTTCTCAAAGCACTTCCGATATCACTTAGTTTAGCTTTAGGCAAAATTGAATTTTCATTATGTTTCTCTAAATTAACGATTGTAAACATAGAATCTAAAACATCCTGAATTTCAACCAAATTTCCTTCATCAATTAACGCTGCAAATTGAGCTTCAGCTAATAGTTGATTTGAATAATTTGCGAATAAAGAGGCTAAATTACTCACATAGGAACTGACACCTCCCACCGTCAATTTATTTTCCTGCTCTAACCATTTAATAAATTCAGTTCTTAAAAAAAAATCTCTTGCTTTCATAAATAGTTTATATATTAATTTCAATTATTTTTCTATACTTTTTTGGATCAATCACCTCATTGTTTTTGATCTTCACTTATTTGCAGACGCTTACTTTAATATTTATTGTTCCATTTTCTATTCTCTTTATCCGCTTTCTTTATTTTTTTAACCATATCATCCAGCAAATCCAATTGAGATTGAGTGATAGGTAGTTTCTCATCTGCTTTAATATTGTATTCGATAATTGTACGATAGAGTGCCATCTCTTCATAAGGATGAATATCTCCATAAAAGAAAAATTCGAAAGTGTTCTTTGCTAAAAGTTCGGCAAATTCATATGCCTTTTGGATGTTGTTCTTTATAGCATATTCCTTTCCATTTGCATAGCCGGTAGCTTCGGCTATTTTATAATAATCTTCAGAACCTCCGATTAAAGTTTCTTCATTAATGTCATCATATTTATCAAGGAAATGAATTACATCATTAATATAGTCCGAAGATTTATTTTCCAGCAATAAAGTTTCTCTTAAAATGGCTATCGCCCAGCCATATGAAGCAGATATGTCGCAACAACAATAATTTGCGAAATAATCAGCAAATTCATCACTTTTATTTTTTGATTTTGCTTTATTATAAAGTCTTTCATATTCCACAAAATAATCTTCAAGCTCATCAATCTGATCATGAAGTATCGGCTCCTCAATTTCTTTAGCTATTAAAGTTGCATATTTCACTGAAAATCCTCTTGCAATATATTCATTAAAGGCTTCACTATAGACTGTTTCTGGTGCGATAGTTCTAATATGATCATATGCCCCATCCTTGGTTTCCTCTATATCATCGGCATAGAAGTAAGCCCATTCTTCTGAATGATTCCATGATTTCGCATTCTCGTATGCCTTTATTTCTTCATAAACAATGTTTTGAGCTATTTCTTCAAAGGATCGCCCTTCATGATCCATTTCAAATCGTTCCGGATCCTCATCATATTCCTTTTGGAGTACATCTGAAACGTACCGGCAAAAAGTGTTTGCGTAATATTGGGCACCATTGCTGCTTTTCCCATTTGAAATTGCATAATCATAGGCATTTTCATACATTGGGTTTTCCATAGTTTTGTAAGTTGTTGAAATGGTTTGAGATCTATTTTTGAATATTAATTACGACGCCAACAATATCCTCTTCAAAGTATCCTGCATCGCCGATTTAAAGGCGTCATCCTTTGCTATCAACCGGTACAGATCAAGTTCGCTTTTGCGTTGTTTCGACATTACTTCGTCAAAGATTTTATTGAAAGCGATTTCCCGGTTTTGGGTATCTGCATTCTCCGAATATTTCACTTTAAAATCGGGATGTGACCGCATACTTTGAGCCAGGTGAACAAACTTAACCCGTTGCTCTTCGGGTGTTGCTTCCCATCCCTGAAACCACCGCAGGTTAAATGCCTTTATAATTAAATCAAGTGCGTCTTCATCAGGTTCGCCGTCATGCGCCCCGCGTGGATTTGGATTTTGCGGCTCCATCTCGGTTTCCGAAGCATCTAATCCTATGGCCGTATTTAGTTTTACCCTTTCAAGTCCATATGTTGAAAGATCCACAGAATCCAACAGATCATCCAGGGCTTTCTTATCCGGATCGATGATTATGAGTTTGGGAATCAGAAATTTCAAAAACCAAAAGAGCTTTTCCCATTTTACGACCTCATAGGGGAGAATTGCAGCCATCTGTCCATAGATTTTCACGAACTGCTTGGCTTTAATTTTGAAGTCGGCTTTTTGAATCTTGTCTAATTCCAGACCTGAATTGAAACGATCAGCTGCGAAATCGATGATCGGACTTAATTCCTGTGCATTGACATTGTTGAAATATTTCTCTACAAAATCTTCAACTTCAGACCATTCATAAACACCAACATTGTCCAGACTGCCTTTTAGTTCGTGCAAAACATTTACATCAGTCGCTTTGCTTAAAGTTGTGGATGTATAGAATGGATCAAATGAAATTCGAATATCTTCGGTTGAATTAAAGAAGTCGAGTACAAACAAGTCTTCTGTTTTCTTCCCCAATTTATCTGCCGAACGGTTTAATCTTGACAATGCCTGCACTGCCATTACTCCTTGCAATTTTTTGTCAACGTACATGGCCGTCAGTTTTGGTTGATCAAAGCCGGTAAGGTATTTGTTGGCTACAACCAAAATCCGGAATTGTTCCATATCAAAAAAGCGGGCAATTTTATCGCTTATGTAACCCGGATCTGAAGGTTTGGCCGTTTCGAGGTTATTCGGAAACTCATTGATATTCTCTTCCGAATATTCATTCCCATTCAACATATATTTGCCCGAAAAAGCAACTGCAATTCTGAAAGGATTTCCTTTTTGTTCCAATAATTTTTGGATTGCAAAGAAATAGCGCAATGCAGATTCAATATTTTGAGTAATCACCATCGCTTTTGCTTTGCCTTTTAGTTTCTTCGTATTCACTATTTTAGTGATGAAGTGATCAAGCATAATTTCGGCTTTCGTGCCAATGGTTTGTTCATGACGTTCGACATAGGCCCGGAGTTTCTTTTGAGCTTTTGCGGTGTCGAACAACGGATTTTCCTCAATCGATTTTTCGATTTCGTAATAACTCCGGTAAGTGGTGTAATTGGCCAACACATCGAGAATAAAACCCTCTTCAATGGCTTGTTTCATTGAGTACAAATGAAATGGCTTGAATTTTCCATCTTCCTGCTTAATCCCAAATTTCTCCAAGGTGTTGGGTTTGGGTGTCGCGGTGAAAGCCAGGTACGAAGCATTTCCCCGCATTTTACGTGAACGCATTGCCTCTAATATCTTATCCTGAGGATCGGGGTCCTCTTCGTCGTTTCCGTTGTTGCCCATAGCCCGGTTCAAATTATCGGCGGCAGATCCGCTTTGACTGCTGTGCGCTTCATCAATAATAACTGCGAATCGTTTGTCGCTTAAATCGGCAATACCGTCCACAATAAATGGAAACTTCTGAATCGTTGTAATAATAATCCGCTTACCACTTTCCAGGTTCTCTTTGAGTTCCTTCGAGGAATAGGCCGGAGCAACAATATTTTTAACTTCCGAAAAATCTTTGATATTATCACGTAACTGTTTGTCGAGTAATCTTCTGTCGGTTACCACAATCACCGAATCGAACAATGGATTGGAAACACCCCGGCTTCCTGGAACTGCATCGCTTTCCGGATAAGTTTCAATCAATTGATAGGCTGCCCAGGTAATTGAATTCGATTTACCTGAACCGGCTGAATGCTGAATCAAGTAGGTTTGTCCAACCCCTTTTTTACTCGCATCGGCCACCAATTTACGCACGACATCCATCTGGTGGTAACGTGGAAAATATAAGGTCTTTTTGCTAAGCGGATCATTCTCTTTGCCATCGAAGCGGACAAAGTGCTGGATGATATTCGCCATACTTTGCCTTGTGAGAACCTCATCCCATAAATAGGAGGTTCTATGACCGAACGGATTCGTCGGATTTCCTTTGCCAAAGTTATGACCTAAATTGAAAGGTAAAAAGAACGTATCGGCACCATTGAGTTTGGTGGTCATGTACACTTCGTCGGTATCAACGACAAAATGTACCAGGCAGCGACCAAAATTCAAAAGTGGCTGCGTAATATCGCGTTTGAATTTGTACTGATTTTGACCATGCACTTTCGCGTTCTGACCTGTCCAATGATTTTTAAGTTCCAGTGTTGAGATGGGCAGACCATTCACAAAAAGTGCCATATCAATTTCTTCCCGCTGATTGGTTACGGAATAACGAACCTGACGCGTAACGCTGAATTGGTTGGTCTCAAAATACTTTTTAACTGTTTCGCTGCTGCTTGCCAACGGCAACACATACAACAACGTAAAATGAGCATCGTCCACTTCCAAACCTTTACGTAATAAGCGGAGAATTCCATATTTTTTGATCAGCCGGTCGAGCCGCTCCAATATCTTGAGCTTCCAGTCACTTTGCTTTTGCAGTTTGGCCAACTCTTCTTTTTGAGTTGTTTCCAGAAAACTCCAAAAGTGATGTTCGTCAATTGCGAATTTTGCATTGAAGTTTTCCGGTGAGCCAATGAAGTAGCCATTGCCACTCCTGTACAATTCTGCACGATCGGTAATGGAATCCATGGTTATTCCTTGTTCCTTCAGATCTTCAAGGCAAGAGCCGGTTAAGCGTTTTTCGATGGCTGATTCGAGGGCTTGTTCGTTGGTTTGGCTGGTCATTATTTTTTATTTTCCAGTTGTTGTTTTAAGGCTAATCCTTTGTCTGACAATCTGTATTTTTGATTTGTGCTCGTTGGTTTATCAGGAAATATCATCTCAATATATTCAACATCTAATGCTGGCTGTATATACTTTTCCATAAAGTTTGGCCGATGTTTTAATTCCAGTCTCTCCATTAATTCCTGTCGGCTCATTTCACCGGCCAATATCAATACCAGTCTTTTTGTGAGTTCGTCAACATGTACGGTAGCTTCCCCAACAACTTCCCCTGTGACATGATCGGTAGCTTGTTCTGTAACATGATCGGTAACATGATCGGTGACATGATCGGTAACATATGGGTTAGCTTCCCCTGAAGTAGATTTGGTGATCCCATCGCTTACCGGTTTTTGATCCGATTGATGGATCATTAAACGATCCTTTAAAGCAATCCCCTTTGGTGTCAACCGGTATTTTTGATGCTGACTTTTCGATTTATCGGACAGGGTCATTTCGATAAAGCCTTCTGACAATGCGGGATTGAGATAGTTTTTTGCAAAGTGAGATCTGTTTTTTAGTTCAAGAATTTCCATGAGCTGAACCCTGCTCATTTCATTCTGAATAACCAGCACTAATCGATGTTCAAGTTCGGCAATTTCCCGATAAGTTTCAGTAACATCATGTGCTGTATCATGTACGTTATCATGTGTGGTATCATGTGTGGTATCATGTACGGTGTCATGTGTGGTACCTGCAGAAGGTCTCCAAATAGTCAATTTAAAACCTTCATCAAGAGAAATAAGCGGAGGTCTTAAACCTCTTTCTTTCATTAGATGATACATTTCAACGGTACCCGTTCCATATCTTTCAATATCACCAGTTAAAAACATACAACCTGCAAGCAGTGGGTTATGCGGATAAGAACTATGAGGCTCTTTTAAATCACTTATATCCAATTCAGGAGGCAAATTTCCCGGATTACTTATTTCAACACGGTTTTTAAAAACCGAAACCTGAATACTGCCCTTACTATTGTAATCGCGATGAGCAACTGCATTTATAATACCCTCGGCAATTACTGCCCTGGGAATTTCATAAATTGTTTCAACCTGATTACTTTTTTCTCTGGTACCAGTAGACAAACTTAATTTTGACAGCACAAAATTTACCGCTTCATCAGCCACTTCGAAAACTGTACCTCCATATTCTTTATAATCGGGAATGGGCTTTTGAACCTGTATCCCATGAAAGTGGGTACATTTTATGGTTGACGAAGGAAAGTACAACTGCGGATCGGGTGCAAAAACCAGTAGCGCACTGTTTACCAATTTTCCTTCCCGGATCATTCTCAAATGTTTTAACACCCGTTCAACCGATGCGGTATCTTTAATCGGAAAGTTGCGTTTTTTCCGGGCTATTGCAATAAATTCCCTGATTTTGTTCTCATCCAACGCGGTAATACTTGCTGTTGGATGTAGGCTGTCATCAAAATCGTGACTTTCAATTTTACCTGTTTGCTTTAAAAACAGTACACACGACCTGTAAACTTCTTGTTTGAGCGTATCAAAATCCGAAAATTTCTTTCGTGAAACATCCTGCTCAATTTTCCGGATGAATGCTAATTCTTTGAGGTGACGAACAATGCCTTTCACATCTTTGATAAAAATCCACCGGGGCAAATGCTCCTTTTTAGCGTGATCGTACTCCCGCTCGGTAGGAGAGATGCCTTCCTGATCTTCATAGCCATATGCATCACCAATCAGGCCAATGTAGATATCCGAATCTTCTACCTCACTGATATATATCTTGCCAGGCGAATGCGTAGTGGCAGGAACCTCTTCAAACAAGAATGGCTCAAAAAAAGTACCCAGCAAAGGATCGTGCCTAAGATAACGGGCCAATTCTTCCCGTTCTCTGGCAAATTCGCTTTGTACGCTCGATATAAATACTTTGAGTTTCTTCACAACACTAATTATTTATGTTTTAAAGATATTTAAAAATATCACTTATTTTAGCTTCCTTTATTTCAGTTTATTCAGAAAAACTTCTTTACCACTTAAGATATCGATAAATAGCCCTGATTCTTTCAATACTTTAATACATGGGCCGTAAGCGTTTTTCGAAGACTGTTTCAAGAGCTTGTTCGTTGGCTAAAGTCTGCAAAACACTAGTTGTTGATAAAGTTAAATTCATAATTTCTTGGCATTAATGAGAAAGTATCTGTTTTTAAAAGATCAATCATTCCCTCCAATGATCTTATTGGATTCCCCAAGAATCTAATACTTTCAGGAGAGACCCTTACTATCTCATAATTTTTATTCGTTCTTGCAGCATTAACTTCGGCAATAGATAAGTAAAATCGATTGTTGTTAAAACCATTTGTTGTCTTTACTTCAACAATAACAGGCCTTCCATTTTTATAAGCAATAATGTCAAAATATGAATATTTGTAATGCATTGTAATATAAAACAGTGGAATTAATGCTTTTTTCAAATCTTCATCCTTATCAATTACTTGTACACATTTGGCCTTGAATTTTACCAAAGAATCATTCCCCGTTTTTGATTTAATCTCATCATAAACTGCATTAATTCCAATTATTCGCTCTTCAAATGAAAGCTTAATGAATTCATGAATATAATAAATCAATACCTCTTCTTCTCCATTCGCTCCCATTATTTCAAGATTCTCTCCATTAGAATCGCTTGAACCATTTTGTTGAAATATGATCTTCTTTGTATTAATAGGTATTGCAACGGATGAAACTACCATGCCATCACAAGTTACATTACTAATCTTTTTACCAGTATGATTCCCAAACTTGCTAAAAATATCATTTATTTTTGATTCAAATCTGATTTCTTTTGCAATTAAAATTTGATTAATAGAATGATATCCATTGTATTCTGGATATTTAAGCCCAATCTCATTATCAATCTCGGTCAATTTCACCTCGGTCCCGAGTTGTGTGGATAATTCATGAATTTGTTGTTTCAGCTCATCAACACCTTCTTTTGTTTCAAGAAATGAGATAAGTTTTGCCGCAATATTTTCAATTTCTTTTCGGTCAATTTCAATTTCAAAATTATCAAAATAGCCTATGTATTCTTCTTTCAACTTTAATGAATTAACAACCTGTAATAATTGATTTAGCTTACCGATATTTGCTAAATCAATAAGAATACTACTTTTATGTTTATCATTGTAGACATACCATTTGTCTTCAATTAGATTATTTCCAAAATGAGATAATATTTCATTCCCAAATTGTATGAATTTTTGGGCAAAATCAAACTTCCATTTTTTATTGATTATTTCAAAATCAACATGATCGACTTTCTTTTTAAGATCATCTATTTCTTTGTAAAAAACGATAAGCTCAACCAATTCCTTTATGGAAGAATTATTAAAAAGATATTCAGCGATGCATTGAGCTTTGTCAATATCACATGCGTCTGATTTAAAGTAAATTTTGCCGGTTTCAAAATCATCAATTGCGACATCCCTAGGAGTCGAAATCGGTGTTTCATTAAAAATAATTTCCTGTTGTAATTGATTGACTTCGTGAATTTCTAGAAGCTCCAGTCGTTTCTGGATTTCAACTAAATCAACATTGTCATCTAAATAATTCTTTTCTGAATTCTTCGAATGACTTATGCTTATCAGAAGGTATACAATACATTGTTCTATTTTTTCTTTCAAATTTACCTTGGAAGGTATAAATGGAATAATTTTATCAAAGTTTATTTTTCCCTTTTTTAAGAATGCCAATTTATCTTTTAAATATTCTGGAATATTATCGGCACCTCCATAGTAGCAAAGGACTCTCGTCGATTGTAAAGTGTTTACTAAATCAAAATCGTACTTACTATTTAGTATTTTAAAATCCAGAGATTCTGTCCAGGAGATCTGTCCATTCTCGACTATAAGATACTGCTTTTGTTTGAATTTTTCAAAGAGATGAAAAGTGCTCTGATACAATCGAATTACATCATTTTTGTATAATAAATTTTGGGATATTCTATGTTTTAAAATTTCCCTATATGATCCGGGGAATTCAGAATATTTCTTAATCAAAATATTTTCAAGTTCATCTTTTATTGGCTGATTTGGTATATTTTCGAGGAAACGGTAATTGTTGTCATTTACAGTTGCAGGATGTATTAAAACACCTTTAGTGGTTACAATATTGAAATTTCGAATTAATTCTTCATCAATTTTTTCATCACTTCTTTGCGTTAAAGATGGGATGAAATCTATTCCATCTTTCAGATTCTTATACATTCGGCAATCAACAAAAAGATAATTGGAGTCGGTTGAAACACCTAAGAACCGTAAAAAGTCTTTTCTTTTTTCATCGCTCACTATCAACTTAATAAAATCGGTATCAAGTTCATTTAAGGTGCATAATTGAGCTGGTTTATAAGTATTCAGTTTTGTTTTTAGGAATACAGTAGAAACATTAAAGTATGCTTGATTCAGGGAGGAATTATTTTCTCTTAATTTTGAATTGTATGCTCTTGTAAAACGATGCGTGACAAGAAATGATTGTTCTTTTTTCGCTTCATAAATTTGGAAAAGACTTACTAATAATTCAACCTGTTGTTCTTCTGTCAACTTACCTTCATTGTATTCTCCTGAAAAAGAACATTGTTTAAAATATTTCAGCAATTCATTATAATCAGTAAAATCCTTAATTCCGAGTGCTTTTTTTAGATATGCATCACTTATTTCAAAGTCAGTTAATTCTATTCCTAAAAATTTGGGATTACTTATTAAATTATCGTTTGCCTTTTTATATAAGATTTCCTTGTTTCCAGATACCTCCACTTTAGGAATTACTTTTGAATTATTGTATTTTAATACTTTGGAAATATCATCTTTAAAGAAATTAATCCACTCATACTTTTGATTATAGTCTCTTCCATAAGCATTGATAAAATCATTAATGACATTAAAAAATTGAACATGGCAAAAGTCATCTCTATTGTCCAGAAAGAATTTAGTTGCTAGACGCCCGAAGAAATTAGAAGCAACTTGATACGAATAATTGTAATTGTTCCAGTTCCATATATTTAATATCTGTCGGACTTCATGGAATATCAATAAACTTCCTGAACGTTCAAATAATCGCCAGTCAAAAATCTCAAATCTATTTTTTATATTTTCCACATTAACAAATTCCACCTTCAATTCAACTTGATTATCCTGTTCCAGATATTTGTTTATTACAGAAAAATATAACTCTATACTGGCTTTTAATAATGCTTTGTTATACTTACCGATTTTTCCATCAAAGTTGATTGACTTACGGTCTACCGTAGTATGAAAATCAGCATGAAAATCTACATACTTGAATGGTGATTGAACTTTTGTTGGTAAGTAATTATACAATAATCCATTTCCATCTTCTCGTATAAAGAACGCAACTTTAGGTTTTACTATAGAAATTCCTGCATCAATTGCTAATTCTTTCAATACTGCACTTTCAATGATAGCAGAATATAAGTTCGGCGATTCTTTTTCTACTAACTTTTTTTGGATTACTTCATCGAAGCAAAATTCAATTTCAAAATCCTTGTCTTTTTTAAGTTGAATAAACTGAAAATGAATTTTCGCGATTTCATCAAATAATTCTCTAATTTCTTCTTTATTCCTAAATGGAATTTGAATAACAGTAACGTACCCTTTTTGAAACAATTCTGCCACAAATTCTGGTTCCTGATGTATGTGAAGAGGAAAATAATAACCAGGAATCCCTCGGTCTTTACTTTCTGTCTGTACCTGAACTATTTTTTCTTTTATGCTCCTTGCCAGATCTGGATCAAATCCTGAAGGAATATTATTTGCATCCTTAAATGAATCGTATATGCTGAAACTTATTGGTTCCTTTATTGGATCATCGCATAGAATTTCACCTTGAGTATAAACGTTAACAAACCCGTCTTCTGCAATAGAGAACACTGACTTAAAACCAACACCTTTATTCCCAATACTTGTATTGATATCCTTTGTGGAAGTTGATATCGAACAAAGTGATTGAAAGTCACCTCTTTTTGATGTACCATTTTTGTAATCGAAATCAGCTACGTAAGTAAATTTGGTTCCATCATTTGCAACGTATAAGGAGTTGCCAACAACTTTGACAAGAATATTTTTATCTGCCTTATCAAAGGCATTCTGTAGCAATTCATATAAAACCCTGCCTTGATAATCGGAACTTACTTGTTCTACTTGACCTGCTTGTTGCTTGATCGTTTCAATACCTATTCCCTTGTAATAGTTGTAATGCTTATCAAAAATTAAATCTTCTTGTGTCATTTGTTTAGTTGTTTATTCGTTAGTTAATTTTTATTTTCCCCGTTACCGCACTGTTTATCAAACTCGCCTTGTATTCCTTCAGCTTCTCAATCTCCTTCTCTTTTAGGGAAACGGCAGTAGCGATTTTTAATGTGATGTTTTCAATGTAGGAAACGATCTCTTTTTGCTCTTGTATTGGAGGTAAAATTGTTTTTAACTGTTTGAATTCGTTCCAGTAAAGTCTTTTCCTGAAATCTGTGATTCCTTTGGAATTCCGATCCATTTGCTGAATAAAACTTGGTGTACGATACTGATATTCAAAAAAATCAGAGTTAATATTTTCTATTGGTTCTGCAACGACATAAGCCGGACTCACCATCCCGTTTACACGAACAGCCCCAATTGCGCCTTGCCAGGCACGCATCATATTAAAAACTATATCATTAGGCTTAACTAATTTATAGCTACTTTTATCTGCAATCCTATTTTTCCCATGTAAATTATCTTCTTCGCTTAATTCTTCTGATGAAACTGCGGTGTGTATTGAAACAGAAAGAATCGCCAGAGATTCGTTACCTGGTTCGTTTCTTTCTTGATATAAAACTCGATTACTTACCGCATCCCAATGCTCCGGAATTTCGCCAATCCATTCCAAACCGCTGTCTTTTAGCTTTATGTCAGGATTTAGCCCACGAGTAACAGCACAATGAATGAGTATTTGTCTTCGTTCTTTGAGCAGTTCGATTTGCTTTTCTTTGATGCCGATGGCTTGATCGATTAAATTGGTACTATGGTCTAGAAAGATTGTTATGGCAATTTGCTCGGAAAGAGGAGGAAATGGGATGCTAATTTGACCCACAGTTTCCGTATTTAGATTAAGTTGTGTACCAAATTTTCCAAGCCCTAAATATGGTTGACCAGTTTCAAAAATTCTAAATAAATACTCAATATTCAAAGTACTAGTACTTAAATCTGGGAAATAAACAAAACCGTCATGTATGCAACATTTTATTCTTGAAATTATTGGTTTGCCTACTGAGCCAGCAATACTTATAAACAAATCATTTGGATGAATTTTAACACTATAACTCGCTCCTAATTTTGATAATTTCTGTTCTGTTGAAAATAGATAATGGTTACTTGATGTAACATCAGATATTCTAACCCATGAAAATTCTCCATCATCATTAAAATAACGAGGGTCATCAATTGGTCTAGGTGAAGCACCTCTTTTAATTCTACTAATAGTTTTGATTCGCCTTACTTCCCAGTGTTCCGGAATCTCCCCCAGCCATTGAACACTTGAATCTTTGTATGCCGGGTATTTATCGATCTTACTATTTTCCATCAGGCGAGGCTTAATATTTCACGGATTAAACCATCGCTTTCGTTTTCGAGTTTCAGAATATCAGCGCTTACTTCTTCAATGCTTCGAAGTGGCTGATGACGGTAAAAGTATTTATTAAAGCTGACCTCATAACCAATTTTGGTCGCATCGAGGTTAATCCAGGCTTCCGGAACATGAGGTTTTACTTCACGTAGAAAGTAGTCGTAAATATTTTCCTTAAATGGTACATTTTCAGTATCACGCAAATCACTTTCGGTTTCGTATTCCAGGTATTCACCTTTCTTCTTTGTCACAAAATAACCGTAATCAGATAACTGATTTTCTTTGCAGCCCAAATGGTCGAGCAATCGATCCAGTTTTTCACCCGATAGTTTGGTGATCCCTTTTATTACTTTTTCGGCATTGGCATCGTACCAGCTCACAGCATTTAGAATCGCGTTCTTTTCGGAGGCCGATAATTTTGATTTCGATGTTTTAAGTTCAGCATCAATCTTTTCGCGCAAGAAATTAAAATCATTGTATTCGGCTGTGCCAATGGCCTTCATTAACTGTTTTGCAGCATTTAGCAAACCGAGCTGTTTCTGCCAGGTTTCTTTATTGACCAGTGCCCTGCTTTGTTTCGAATTGAGATTTAACTCTTGTTTTTCAGCCCAATCTAAAATGGCTTTTTCATATTTGGCCAGATTCGTGTAAACTTCCTGTCCAAACTGCACATAAGCCCAAACCATGGGTTCACGAAGCGATTTATCGAAACGTAATTCCGCAATTCGTTCCTCTGTAAACTGTGCTTTCAAACGTTTTGGACGTTCGATCGAAACTTTGTAATAGCCAAAATCATGATTGTCAAAAACCTTGGATGAGAGGACGCCAGCATTACTGTCAGCCGAAATCTCTTTTGCATCAATAGCTGACATTTGAGTAAATACTTGTTCAATCTCATGGATATGCTCAGGCGCCAATTCGCAGTTTTTGTTTCCCAAATTTTTACGGAGTTTGCGATAGAGCTGTCCGGCATCGATCAACTGAACTTTCCCTTTACGGTTAGGAGCTTTGCTGTTGCTTAATATCCAGATATAGGTTGTGATCCCTGTATTGTAAAACAGGTTGTTTGGCAATTGAACAATCGCTTCGAGCCAGTCATTTTCGATGATATAGCGGCGAATATTACTTTCACCACCACCGGCATCGCCCGTAAAAAGACTGGAACCATTATGTACTGATGCGATTCGTGAACCCAACGGACTTTGCGAAATTGGTTTCATTTTATTTACCATCTCCATCAAAAAAAGCAACTGTCCATCGGAAGATCGGGGAGTGGCATCGGCTTCTTCTTCGTTTCCCCAATAATCCTTGAGCTTAATCCGAAACCGCGGATCAATTATGTCTTTTCCGTCTTTAATGTATTTTTGCTCACTTGTCCACGATTTACCATATGGAGGATTTGAAAGCATAAAGTCAAACGTTGTTCCGGCAAATTCGTCGGTCGAAAGTGTTGAGCCAACCCGGATATTCTCCGGATTGTTGCCTTTTATCATCATATCCGACTTGCAAATGGCATAGGTTTCGTCGTTGATCTCTTTTCCGTATAGATACACATCGCCCTTTGCACAAATTTCGCCCTCGTCGTCTTTCACGAAGTTTTGCGATTCTGTCAACATCCCGCCACTACCACAGGCTGGATCGTAAATCGTCATCACAGGTGGAAGTTCATCCTTAATGGGTTCGAAAATGATATGCGTCATCAGGTCAATCACTTCGCGTGGTGTAAAGTGTTCTCCTGCCTCTTCGTTATTTTCTTCGTTAAATTTCCGGATCAGTTCTTCAAACACATAACCCATTCCCAAATTGGTAAGAGGCGCTAGTTTTCTTCCTTCCGGATCGTTTTTTTCAGAAGATGTCAGGTTGATATAGGGTGAGGTGAATTTCTCCAGGACATTCAGCAGCACATCCTTTGAGGCCATATGCTTGATCTGGCTTTTGAGCTTGAACTTCTCGATGATCTCCTGAACATTGGCGCTAAAGCCCTTCAGATAGTCTTCGAAATTGGCCTGAAGCATTTGCTGACTGTTGGTTGCGGTATCATGCAATCGTTGTAAGGTCCATTCACTTGTATTGTAAAACACATAGCCTGATGCGTCCTTTAATCCATCTTTGTCCCATTCCGTGAATTTGGCTTCATCGCGTTGAAAAGCCAATTCTTTCATTACCTCGTCTTTTGTAGGTTCAAGCAAAGCATCCAGTCGGCGCAAAACCACCATTGGCAGAATGACATCCCGATATTTACCACGTACATAAACATCACGCAAACAATCGTCTGCGATAGACCAAATAAAAGAAACAATTTTATTGTGTACAGCTGTGTTCATTATTTAGTATTCAATTTCTTAATTCTGTCTGACTTTTTCGCAAATTAGACTTTTTTATTGCTGAATTCAAGTTCAAAAGTCAATTTATTGACTGAACAAAATTAGTGATATAATTCAATTGAACGAAGAAACGTTGTTTTAAAAATCTGTTATTTAACACGTTTTTGCAATGATTATTTTTTGATATCAACACTACATTCCTTGAAAATGGAGTGTGAAAGGAGGAGCTTACTCACTTAAACGGGTAAGGTACCTTTCATAAGTCTGCATGTTATAATTATGCATTCCATAACCAGCATCACTACTGACAAAAAAACGCAGATCAAATAATTCTGATCCAACATACTTTTTGAATTTCTCGCTAAGCAAAATATTTTGAAGCTTCTTGCTTCTCGGATTATGATTCGCGATCAAAAAGATAAATTCAGGCTTTCCAACAGGATTTAATTCAACTTTAGTATTGTTTGTAGATTGATTGAATTTGATCAAACCAAGTTCAACAAGTTGATTAAATTGTCCTGTCATTGCTTGAAGAATTCCTGGATATTTCTCTTTATTTTCAAGAAGCGCACTTATTCCTTCCAGATGTTTAATCAATCCCGATTTGCCATCAAGTGCATCATCTCCATATTTCATCTCAATAAATGTGGCTTTGCAATTTCTGCCATCTTGTCTTCCTGATGCAAGCCATTTTATTGCCAGTATATCAAAACGGGCACTAATGTCCGAATCCGCCATTTCAATATCTATAATGAAATATTCAGTTTCATTTGAAATTGACGATCGGTTATTTTCTCTTTCAACAAGTTGCTGAAATTCCCGCTCTGTTTTGGGATGTTGGTTAAGCCAAAAATCCATTAGTTCTTTGAGCCTGGCAATTGATGTTACCCATTTTTCTATTTGAGCAGATTCAGTTATTCTTTCGCACAAGTTCAATTCGACGTAAGCTTTATGGCCTAATGATAAATCATACTTTTTGTCAAAGAAAAATTCATAAAAATTTGGCATTTCAGAAATCTTGAGAAGATTACCTCCCCGATAGTAAATGTTGATATATCCATCCCGGATTGCCAACATTAACGTATCATCTTTTTTCACTCTCTCGAGTACTGGTTGTAATAAACCATTCTCACTCTTTAAATAATTGATAAATTTCTCCGATAAACCTCTCATAGTTAAACCTCCCAATATTCGCCATCGGCGTTTAATTCAACATTATTAAATAGTTCACTGTATTTCTCCGGCATAAAAGTATGGATTGGAATGATTCTGGATGGAGCCAATGCATCAGCAAACCGCTTTAAATCCGAAGGGCTTGCATGACCGGATGTATGAATACTTTCTTTAACCATCTTATGTTTTACCAGCCATTTCCTTAGATAAGCGTTTGAATCCTGTTCCCAGTAACCTTCCCATTGGGAATAGATATAGGCTGCATCATTCAGCAAATTTGCCTTTTCGAGATCTCGTATATGAATTGGACGAAAAAGCAAAACACTCTGATCTGAGATTGCCTGCAGGTTTTCAATAAAGATACGATTCTTTGAATGGCTTTTTAAAAGATCAATCCAATTGTTGTTTTTTATTTGAATTCGTTGTTTATGAGGAATAAAAAGTGCAATCTCCGGCCAGTCGGACTGTGGAATATGCTTGTTACCGGTGGCCTTTAGAACGACGGATGTGTAAAGGTCGATAACAAGCGTTTTTCCTGTTTTCTTGCATGCCCTGAAAATGGAAACGATGCGATCGATCCTGAGAAATGACCTAGTATTCCGGCGATGGTCAGTCCCAAAAGTGCCACCACCATTCCTGCTGAACCGATGATGTACAAAGGGCGTCGGCCAAAACGATCTACAATCAGGATAGAAACCCAGGTAGAAATGAAATTGACAATACCCAGTCCGAAAGTGGCAAACAGTCCGGTATCCAGTTTCCAACCTGCCGTTGCAAATATTTTTGGAGCGTAATCGATGATCGTGTTTATTCCTGAAAGCTGTACAAAAACGGCAAGGCCAAACCCTACCCAAAGTGCTTTGCGCAATGATGGATCGAAAAGCATCCTGAAACTGACAGAGCTTCCAGTAATACTTTTTCTGATTTCTTCGATCTCCTCATGAGCAAGCGACTTTCCGCCAATTCGTTCAAGAACTGCCAAAGCTTCTTCTTTTCTGCCTTTCAGGTATAAAAAACGGGGCGTTTCAGAAACAAAAAATAACATAAAAAGAAAAAGTAAAGAAGGAACTGTTCCTGAAGCAAACATCCAGCGCCAGTTATTTACGCCAGTATCGTGAAGCATATAATTGATCAGGTACGAAATCAGAATACCAGTCATGATAAATAATTGGTACATCGAAACCAAACTGCCTCGGTATTTGGCTGGCGAAATCTCGGAAATATACATAGGTGCAACTGTTGAAGCCGCGCCAACTGCCAAACCTCCAAAGATCCGGGCAGCAACAAGCATCGTCAGGTTGCCAGCCAGGGCAGACCAGACCGAGGTAAGTGCAAAACCAATGGCCACAAAAATCAAAATACGTTTTCTGCCCCAACTATCAGTCATTCTCCCCGCTAAAGCAGCTCCAGCTATGCAGCCAAATAGTAATGAACTATAGGCCCAGCCTTCCTGGATACTACTCAGTTGAAATGCTTCTGAAAAGAAAGGCCCGGCACCGGTGATGATCGCTATGTCAAAACCAAATAATAATCCACCCAATGCTGCCACGATACTATATAGTAGCAATTGGCCCATGTTTATTCCGTTCTTGTTTTTTGTAGTCATATTCCTTTCATTTGTTGAATTCATGTAGTGCATTAATCATAGCCACCAGGTTTTTAACCGGTACATCGGCCTATATATTATGTACTGTATTGAATACGAAACCGCCGTCTTTGGCAAAAATGTCACAGTGTCGAAGTACTTCTTCCCTAATTTGTTCAGGTGTTCCGTTTGGAAGAGTTTTCTGCGTATCAATTCCGCCACCCCAAAAAGTAAGGTACTTTCCATATCTATCTTTAAGTATCTTTGGATCCATTCCTTTTGCATTTACCTGCACAGGATTAATGATATCAAAACCTGCATCAATAAACCGGCTCATAAAACCTTCAACAGCTCCACAGGAGTGTTTGAAGGTTTTCCATGTTGTATTGGAGTGAATCCAGTAGTTGATTCTTTGGTAAAAAGGCTTCCACAAATCATCGAATTGCTCGGGTGCACAAAATGTTGAATCCTGTGTTCCAAAATCGGTACCGCAGAGGAAAATTACATCAATGTTATTTCCAACTACTTCATTCAATCTAACCAGATTCTCAATGGCAAGGGCACTCTGACGATCAAATATTTCTTTCACATAATCACTCCGCATTACCGTGCTCATGTACCATTCTGCCACACTTCGGATACCTTTTGGTTGATTGAGTTGCATTGCCGGAATAAGTGCAATGTCGCCCAGTGCTGTTCCTCCAAGCGCAGCGACCACACCTTTGCCGGTGGCACGGGCTTTAGTAGTTTCGTTTTTCCAAAACTGTAAGGTCTTATCGTTGATGGGCGAAAATTCTTCGAGATTGTCATCGACTTTCAGGTTTTCATCATCAATGAGCTGTTGCCTTTCAATGGCATCGAAAAAGTAACTGCTTTGAGGCATTTTAGCTGATGGTTCAAGAGAAATGTCACCATCAGGAAAAGAGAGCAGATCTCCCTTTTCATCGTATTTTGTACTAAACTTTTCGGGAACCAGAATTTCCTGTCCCCAGAACGTTTTAAAAAGTTTAAGAGGTGGTTGATTGCTATAGCCCAACATGTTGTCTTCTCCCCAGGCACTGGTTACATCAATACCAATGGCACCCATGAGGTCAGACTCAACCAGTCCCAGCATCTGGTAGGGCTCTATTACCCTTACAGGGCGCTTTTCCAAACCGTAATAGTTACGCAGGTTTTCCAAAGCTCTCACATGGATGCCAGTAACTGCCGAAGACCCCATATCGAAGACCACACGTTCAGGTTGCTTGTGGTTTAACGTTTGTACAAGTAATTCTTGTGATGTCATATTTTCTGATTTAATAAATGATTTACAAAACTTTTAACGTGTTTTCCCATTCCTTATTAAGCACTTCAAATGGACAAACAAAAGGTGAAGAATTTATTCATTTCTTACCGAAATAGTCCAGGTCAATCGACATTGTAGACCGATCTATTTCGGGGAATCCAGGCCAATTAGACACTTTCAAAGTGAACATCAAGCACATCAAGTCCCTTTTCGGAGATAATTACAAAATCCAGTCCTTTACCATTTCTGACTCTGATCACCGAAGTTCCTTTTCCCCTTCCCTGTTCAACAATCAACTTTTGGGCACCACACATTTGAAAAGTATTTCCAAAATATTCGGGCACAGCTAGATCATATTTGTTTGAATAGTCCATATTTTCGGGTTTTGTCAAGAACAGAACTAAAATTCATCGTAAACGACTCTGTCTTCCAGCACACCCATTTCAAAAAGCATATCTTTTCCGGCTTTGATCATTGCCGGGGGACCGCATAAATAGTATTCCACATCGTTTGGGTTATCGTGTTTTTTTAAATATTCATTGTAAAGTGCCTTGTGTATATGCCCAATATGCCCTTCCCATTTGTCCTCCTTTTGTGGATCTGAAAGCGCTACATTGAAAGTGAAATTTTCAGCATTTGTATGAAGTTTTTCAAAATATTCGGAATAATAGAGGTCAGCTCTTGAACGAGCCCCATACCAGAAACTCACTTTCCGTCGAGTTTTCTCCGTCATAAACAGCCAGTCAAGGTGCGAACGTATCGGGGCCATTCCGGCTCCGCCACCTAAATAAATTATTTCACTTTGAGTAGGTTTAATCTGAAAATCGCCAAACGGTCCTGTAAGACTTACTTCATCCCCATTTTTAAGATTAAACAAATAGGATGACCCGACACCAGCAGAAACATTTTCCCCTGCAGGAGGCAGGGCAATCCGGACATTAAAACGGAATTGCCTGTCTGCCTCCGGATTTGTTACCAGTGAATAATTACGCTTCGTAAAAAGCTTATTTTCAGCAAAACAATTTAATAAATTCATTGATCGCCAGGTTTCCATGAATTGCTGTCCTATTTCCAGTGCATCAAATTTTATATGATACGGTGGGATTACAAGCTGAATGTATTGGCCGGGCTTATATGTAAAAATCTCTCCGGTTAATGGTTCAACCACCAATTCCTTGACAAACGGAGTTAAACAATCGTTACTTACGACTTTAAAGCGAAATATTTTGCCTTGCTCTTTTTTATCGACCGGATTCAGGTTTAAATACACTTTTCCTTTATCGGCATAAGTCCTGTAAGTATTGATACCCACACAAACAGGCATTCTTTTGGGAGATCCGTCTTTTATGCTGAAACGACCGTTGTGTTTCGCACATTCGATCAAATCGCCCATCACAACTCCGTCACTTAGGTGAGCGTTCCCATGGGTACAGATTCCATCTGTCGCGTACAACTTATTGTCTTGGGTATTGAAAACGGCATAGGTTTTTTGGTTAAAATCAAATCTCACTATATCACCTTTAGGCAAATCACTAATGGCACAAACTTCAATATTCCCGTTCACCAGATCCTGGTTGTTGCCTTCAAACCTGGGTTCTACCTGAAGGATTTGATCAAAAATCTTCTCAGGTAATTTCCGTTCAACGCAATAGTTCGGGTCTTTCCGTTGTTTTAAAATAGCAGGAATGATTTCCTTAAAGGCTTCGATAATCCCGTTGTACGGCTTCGGGCAATCATCTTTTATAAGTTCATGCAATTTTGGAAGCGCATAGTATGGAACAAGCGGAAACATGTGATGCTCAATATGATAGTTCATGTTCCAATATAAAAAGCGGTGGATCCTGTTCATGTATACTGTGCGGCAGTTAAGACGATGGTCAAGCACATTTTCCTGAAGTCCTGCATGTTGTGTCAATCCATAAACCGGCATCAGCCAAGTGCCGAGTAGGGTTGGTAAACCGATAAACGCAAGGGGCATAATGGTGTGATAAAAGATGGCAAGACCAACCACGAAAAGAAAAATCAACACATAGACCCGGGCCTTGAAAAAAACCGTTTTATTTTCTTGCTCAGGAACATATGTGGCGACTTCGTGATCTATTCGGCCTGAGGCGTGACGTAAAAGCCTTCTAATCTCAGGGATTGCGCCGCTTATACCGAAAAATGTGAGAACGATCATTTTTAGATTTGGAGGCCTCGGTACAGCAATTTCCGGATCACGACCTCTGATGATCGTATCGCTGTGGTGGCGTGAATGGCTCCATCGCCAAACGGTTGACTGTCTTAATACCATAAAGGATGCAATTTCATATAACAAGTTGTTCATCCAATCGGTCTTAAAAGCTGTTCCATGGCTTGATTCGTGCCAACGCGAATCAGATGTTGAGGCGTATAACACACAGTAAACGATATAAGGGAAAACGACCTGCCAGCTTCCCCACAACAAAAAAACCAAATATCCCGATCCAAAGATTAGCCCGAACCAAATCAAGGTATCCCTTATGGCCGGTCCGTTTTTTCGAATTAAAAGTTCACGCATTTGCTCACGCGGGACTGGCGATTGATACCACAGAGCATCGGCCAGACCCATCTCAATAGCTTTTCCGGACTCGAAGCCTGTAAGGCTGTAATCTCTAATTACTACATCATTACTTTTCATAATCAACCAGTTAGAGCTTTATTTCAATTCAGACTTAAGGTACTCCATCATAAAGATATTCACGTCCCACTGATTTGCAATGGGTTGTTTACTACCAGGTAAAATGGTCATATATGGGTAGGGCCCAAACTCAGGTGCTATGGTGAAGCTGGTCCAACCCTCATCCCTGCGATGGTCAATCACCTGTTTCCACCATCCAAGATGTTTTTCCAGTGCCTCTTTCCATTCAGGTGTCCTAGGATCCGGGATCTGTGGACCTTCAGGAAAGCCAACCCTGGCATGAATATGTTCGGTGCTGGCCAGCGCAAGATTCAATGCTTCGGACTGATCATCCAGCCATGACTCCGCTACATTACACCAGTGCGACACATCAAGGCCCAACCGCAGACCTGGAAGCTGCTTCAGATAACCAGATGTGATGTGTGCTGCAAAACTAAATTTCCCACGGTGAGTTTCGTGAATAATTTTAACACCATAAACGCGCGAAACCTCCTCTGCTATCTCAATAAGACCCGAATTTTGCTGAAAAGTAAAGAAATCCTTTCCCGTTTGTGAATTGATAAATAGAGGTTTGGCTTTGGCAAGATTCACCAGACGGTCTCTGTATTCAATTTTATGAGTCTCAAAGTCTGCCGTTAATGTTTCCCAATGTTGTGCGATGAAATACAAACCAAATTCCTCCAGCAGATTCAGAATTTCCTCTTTACGAGTAGTCTCCCAAGGAAGACTCATTTCAACACCATGGTAACCGGCATACTTCACCTTCTCAAAGAATGATTTGTAATCCAGTTCCTCTGAACCCCAGTAAGGGCAAAAGAATAGTATTTCCATATTGCTTATGTATGTTGAATTATCATTTCACTTTTATAATAAATCTATTTCTAATGGGCCAACCTGACTTGCATATTAAAAGAATTCAGTCAAGCTTTTATGTCCTTTAAAATTCTGATAACGCTTAAATCAGGATAATCATTTAACTATTCAGTAAAGGTATTTCTCCGCATTAAGTCTTTTCATTATGATAGTTTTTGAGCAGAGTTATTACTCTAATTCAATAACAACAACTGCATCCACAGGATCCGGCATACTTGCCGGCAACAACAAACATTGTCCCAGGTCAGTTAATTTAGTATTGATTTTTGTATTATTTTTTAGCAGAGAAGCACTTTTAATTTTACTGTTTAGTTGCTTTATGAATAGCTGACCATCTGCCGGCCAATCGAATACATGTAAGTATAGCTTATTCCCTTTAGCGGTTACTCTTCCCCACACTGGTTGAGGTAGGTTCGACAACCCACAACCATAAATGCTCTCGCCATTAACTTTCATCCATGTTCCTATAGAGTCTAACCTTAATTCATAATCCTTAGAAAGCGTACCGTTCCCATCGGGAGCTACATTGAGTAACAGGTTGCCACCTTTGCTTACAATTTCTACGAGATGGTGAATAATTTGTTTGGCGCTTTTCCAGTTTTGATTGGTAGTATATCCCCAGTCGTCGTTAAAAGTCATACAGGATTCCCAAGGACGCATTTTATTCTCTCCCGGTATTTGTTGTTCAAAAACGCCGTAATCGCCCAATCCTGGCTGAAAAGCAACTCGGTCATTGATTAAAACGTTAGGCTGTAGTTTTCGTATTTCATCGATCATCTCTTGTACTCGGCCTTTCTTCTGGTCCACAATATCTTGCCCATCAAACCACATTACTGAAATTGGACCGTAGTTCATAAGCAATTCCTCTAACTGACCTTTCATGTAATCAAGGTAACGGTTCATATCCGCACCTTCAGCTTCGGTAAGTCGCGGATCGGTTTCTTTGGTTATTGACACATTGTTAACACAACCAGGACATCCGCAATCAAAAACACTACCACGAGTCCAGTTTATAGGAAAAGCATACCAGCCTTTGTAGTTAGGACCGGGTGCATCTAAATGTTCATAATGCATTACGAAATCCGGGTGGTGCCAATCGCGTACGGAATAATAAAATCCTAATTTCATTCCTTGTTTGCGACATTCGTCAGCAAGTTCTTTAATGGGGTCGCGCTTGAAATTACCCCATTTGACTATATTATAATCCGTCAGTTTTGAATTCCACATACAAAAGCCATCGTGATGTTTCGCTGTTACGACCAGATATTTCATGCCTGCATTTAGTGCATCCTTTACAATTTTTGAAGCTTCAAAATCTGAGGGTTTAAAAGTTTTTGCAATCTGTTCATATTCTTTATAAGGAATCCGTTCAGTATGCATAATCCATTCTCCCCTAGCCGGAATAGCGTAAACGCCCCAATGGATAAACATCCCGAACCGTGCATCAGTAAACCACTGCATACGGTTTGCAGTTCCAATGTCATGGGTTTGTTTGCTTGGTTCCTTAGAAAGAACACTAAAATTAAAAAAAATCGTTGCAGTCAATAAAAAAAGAATTTTCTTCATCACACTAAATTTATTGTAAAATTTAAAACCACCTCCTTTGGTGGTGGTTATGTATTAACGTTTTTGCCTGAAAATTATTAATTTCGTGACATGAGTCGTTTTAAAGAATTAGTCATGTCATTTATAAAGAATATGAAGAACGCATAGAAGTGCAACTGAATTGCAACTTTGGCCCCTTATAAGAGGGTGGATTCTTTAATTTAGGGTAATTTTAGTACTCTCAGGGTATACTCTGGTTTAGTCGTCAGAATGATATCCACTTCCAACATTTCTTATCATCTGACTTCAGTTGAACATTCCATTGAGAACTATGGCAACCGGGATAACAGCTCCATTGGCGCCTGTACCAATCATGACATTTACTTTATTTAGAATATCATCTTTAGCCAATACATTTTGTCCATCACCCTGAAAGACAATGAAAAAAAATAGGACCGGCATCATTTTTTTCATAAAATATTTATATACTGCGATTTGCAATTACAATCTTTTTGTAATCCGAGCAATAGAATATTAGTGGCTTTTTGAGTCCCTTATGTCATGGTTCTTTAAACTCTGCAAATTTGGAATTAACTCTTTGATACCATTGAATATTCTTCCAGTTTTCCCAGTAAGGATGCGAGTAATTCCATGGTGTCGCCCCCCACATCCCATATTGACCAGCCAGCTCCATGCCTTGTTCACACCAGTCATAAAGCCACTTCCAGTCCATATCTTTAGCATCCATGTGCCACCAGGGACCCCAAGCTTCTGTTGTAGTAAGCGGTGCGCCAATTTCTTCGGACCAAGCCTTCGCAAAAGCCAGACGATTGTGTAATCCTTTTAGCATCATTGGCCTTACTGAAGACATCGTACTATTGATCCGGTTCATGTAATCAGAATGGTCATGTTTTCCCCTGTCCTTTATCGTTTTGTCGAAAGTTGATCTGGAAAGAAATCGGACATCCTGAGTCATCCAGATATGCAATTCGAGCACGTCGAATGCACTAATTTTTAAGGCTCTGATCTCTTCCCAAAAACTTGTCAAAGAATAAGTAAACCGAAGTTTTGGAAATTTTTCCTGAAAATGCCACAAGCTCTTTTCCAACAAAGATTTTACATATGACATTTGAGATGGGTTCCATTTGTAGGTATCAGTATTCGAATTCTGAATCGAGTTTTGGTTTAAATTCATAGACTCTTCAACGGATTTGGTTTTAATAGTTGCATCACTATTTTTTCCTAAGCGCTCAATTTCAACATTAAACGGACTGAAATATGGAAACTCCTGATCAAGATCTACGTAACAAACATGATCCAATAATTTATTGCTATCAAGCAAGGTTAAAACTTTATCCCATGCTTTCCAGTATTTTTCGGTAGTAGAAAAGTCCTTTTTAACATCCGGAAACTCTTTGCAATCCTGATTCCAGGTCGAAAGAATGACATTTATATTCTTTCTCTTTGCAATTTCCATAAACTCCAGTAACTCTTTGATTACTTTATGTGGTCTGTCAATATCAGATTGCCCCCAGTTTCTAAGTGGGTCACCAGGTATAGTAATCTCTTGATTATCATTAGTTAATTCACCAATTATCAAAGGGAATGCATCAATACGAACGGTATTAAATCCCCTCTCTAAAAGTTCGTTAGTTACCTTGTCATAATTTTCGAAGGCTCCCCCTTTGTAATGCATAAATAGCCACGAAAAATCCCACATCGCAATTGTCAGTCGTTTAGGAGACAAATCATTACGCATGTCGTAGATAGCATGAGACGGATTAATTTGCTTTTGAGAAAAAGCAGTTCCAACGAAAAAAAATAAAACTAAAAAAGTATAAAATATTCGTTTCATTATATAATAATTTGTTATAAGTGGTCAAATTAAATAGCCATAAAAAAATTTCAATTCAGATTCTGATATTCTTCTCATGGCTATTTTATAGTATTAATATTCTTTCTTATTTGATACAAATAACAAATCCACCACCCTTTACCATGCTTAGGGTTAAATTTGTATTTTTTGTTACATCTTTATTTTCAAAGATATAATCAGTTCCAACACGATCAGAATTTGGACCATCCTTAAGAATTTTGGCATTGAATTTCCCTTCTCCCAAAAATGACAAATCAATAGTTACCTCCTTTGCAGTATCTCCGGTCATCCCGGCTACATACCAATTGTTACCCGTTTTACGTGCTTCAACCAAATATTTTCCAAATTTGGCTTCAAGCACTGCTGTTTCATCCCAAACTGTCGGGATTATAGAAATAAAACTTGTTATTTCAGGCTCCCTTTCATAAACTGATGGCGCATCGCACACCATTTTTAGTGCTTCGTTATAAAGCACAAAAAGAGACATTTCGTTGCAACGGGTACCATGAACCAGCGGGAGTGTAAATCTCAGGTTATGACCCGATTGCACGTTGCGCATACCTCCCGGAGTGAAATCCATCGAACCTTGTAATCCACGGGTAAATGGCAAAATGACCTTGTGCGAGACAGTCACCTTGTCATCACTCAGTTTATTCCATTCGTTTCCTGCAACAGCTTCATAATTAATAACATTTGGATATGTTCTGGTTAAACCGGTAGGTTTTGCAGCACCATGAAAGTCAATCAGCATCTTGCGTGCAGCAGTCGCTTTGGCAATATCTTCGTACATTTTTATCCCAGTCTGATCTTCTCTGCCAAAAAAATCGGCTTTTACACCTGCGACCCCATATGAGGCAAACAAATCGAGAGCTTTATCCAATTGACGGTACAGTGTATGCCCGGGACACCAAACAATTACTTTCACCCCATTTGATGTGGCATAATTGGTAATCTTCTTTAGGTCAACATCAGGGTTAAACAAAGTAAGGTCATATTTATCAGTCCAGAGCCAGTCGATCATGACATATTCCAAACCATATTTTGCCGCAAAATCGATGTGATAAAGATAGGTTTGGGTATTGACCCCTCCTTTGAAATTCTGACCTTCCACCACGTAATCGTGCCACCATTCCCATGCCACTTTCCCAGGTTTAATCCAGTCGGTTTGTCGCAGCACACAGGGTTTTGAAAGCTGGTAAACGAGATCGCAGTCGGCAAAAGTGCGGTCATCATCACTAATCACCAGCAAACGCCAAGGATAATTACGCTGACCACTTGTTACGGCAATATAATCTGCCTCTTGATCAGCCACCTGTGAATAGTTGCTAAATCCTCCCGTTTTTGTGGTAAGGGCATATTTTTCGAATGTGCCATTCAGAAAATTTTCGTAGTCGTTGCCACGGTCGAGGAACAAACTTGGGTAATCGTATAATCCCGCTTCGGTAATCAACACTTTTACATTTGGTGTTGACTGAACAACCATCGGCAAATAGATTTTAGACCGGTTATTGTTGAAATTCTGAATATTTTGAACATCCAAAGGCATTAGTTTATAGTTGGTTTCGTAGCTTTTTGAGTCAAGAATCCAGGCCGAAACACCAAAATTGAATCGAAAAGAAACCTCTTCGTTTTTTACAGTCACCTGTTTCTCTTTTAGTTGGGTAACGAATCTATATGCTACTCCGTTGTTATATGCACGAAATTCAACCGAGAAACCCCCTTCAAAGTTAAGTGCAAGCTGGTTATAATGATCACGAATATCCTTTCTACTCCCATAGACTGTAGGGATTTTTTCATCTATTGTTGTAGGGACGGAATTTAAAAGTTTGGGATTTGATCCCAGAATAGCACGGTCAATACTTAATGAGAGCGGTGAGGCTTCAAGGACACGTTCGCCTTTAAACGAAATCCTATAATAGATTTTCTCATTGAGTGAAACTTCTACAACGATATTCTTGTCTGGCGAACTAAGTTTCAAATCAGCTGCCCATGCAGGCAAAGAAACAATAAAAACGAGCATGGTTAAATAAATTTTTCTTAAATTCATATCAAATATTAATTGTAGTTTAATTCTTATTAGTTGGATTTATTTAGCTTAATTTCATCTTTTATGTATTTGATTAATCAAACAGAAACTCCATTTCCGGAACATTCTGTCGGTTTCTCCACAACATCTTTAAATTGGCAGATTCCGGAATGAAGTGGATTAAAATAGAATTCCAGTGTTGGTTCAGGTTAATATCTGGGATATTGGCTTTCTCTCCGTCGGGATTAATTGATTTGTATTCCGCTCCATTTACATACAATGTTACCTTCCCCTTTCCGAATAGATCAAGCAATGTTTGTTGACTTGGGTCTGGCCATCCGCCCACAACTTCCTGTAATTTTCGGGGCCGACCAGGTTTTAGTTCATATTGAATCATCACCTCAGCGCAATCGGAAGGCAAAGTTAGTTCCCCACCGATGGTTTTCACGATTTCCCATTTAAATCCTTCAATTAAACCTTGGTTAACAAAGCGTTCGCTTGTTTCACCGGGGTCACCTTTTGCAACTATACTTTTGATCAAATCTTTACCCGGATTTTTGATAATTCGTACTTTTTCGGGAAAACCTTCACTTTTTTGTGCGCCAAAAGTTACCTTATCGCCCTCGAACAAGCTTCGGGAGAATGGGACATTGAGGTTTGAGAGAAGCTGTGACCAATATATTTTCGATTTCGCATAATCATTATCAGGCAACGGAACCTGCGTTAAAATTATTTTTCCTTTACCAACATTGAACAACATCATTCCCGATGCACTTTTGCGGGGTCCGTTAAAAAGCAAATGTGTAACAACAGGCATTCGCAGCCATTCAGATTGAGCCCCCATCGTGTAGAATTCTCGCCAGCAACTTTCTGATTCATTAGCCAGCAATGAAATACCTTTCGACGAAGACATCAACCAGTCGCACATTTTATGGTTAACGTTGGTCATCGGCGTATAATGTGCTTTATCTAACCAATAGGTTTCCTGGTTACTGATACCATTCAACAATTGGGTTTTTGATTCCCTTACCAGATTATACTGAGGACCAAGATTAACTGGTTTCAAATCTAACCCGAACTGATTTGATAACCTTACAAGCATTATGCTATCTAAATTATGAACAATAAGTGTTGCGCCTTCTCGAACTTTTGCATTTAATTTTGAAAGAGCCTTATTATCAAGGATGTTTTTACCGGATGCAATGATCACATTTGCTTTATTTATTATTTCGGTCTTAATACCTAGCTTTTCAATGTTCCTTTTATCGGATAAATCTGTAACGGCCAAATTGTTGGTAACCTGATTTGGCTTCCATTCATATAAATAGGACAGAATTTCTTCAAGTATTTTACTTGCAAAAGGATATAAAGCAACCTTTTCAGTTAATCTCAGCTGTGATGCCACCAAAATTCCTTTTCCTGAACGAGTTTCAAATAATGGAGTCCAGAGCAAACCTCCACTACCAAAATCTCCATAACCGCCATCCAGCAAAATGGTTGTGTTGCCGTAGGTCGGTTTTAAATATGGTTTAAGAACAACCCATGAGTCGGAATTACTTTTCCCGTAAGGATCATTACCCCAGTAACTGAAATCGTCATCAGAAAAGCGATTCATCAAAGGATGATTATATGCCCTTATATAACAACGTTCGGTAGGTTTAGATTCAATTAACAATTCAGGCATGGCGCTATTTTCCTGTTCCATTAGAAAAACTTTCCCCCCTTTGTTAATAAATGATTCAAGTGTTTTATTCTGAGTTGATCCAGCCTTAATACTGTTTTTCTCAATTATTAAAAGGTTATCATTACAAATCAATATCGAATCTAACTGACTAATATACTTATACTTTATTTGATGTGATTTTAGAATATTTGCCATATTTCCGGATCCATAAACGATGATATTACCCACTTTCCATGGCTTCGTTTTCTCGACTGCCGGAGTGACCAATACTTTTCGAGAGATTGAGTCGATTAAAGTCTTACCCTGATAAAAAGCTGTATTAATCACAAGTTCAGTTTTCTGATCTACTTTAGGTGTCTCCAATTTAATGGATTCTTTTAGAGCATAACCATTTTTCAAAGTTAAAATACGCTCATTTGCACCTACTTTTTTTCCGGCAATATAAGTTTCAACTTTCAGACTTCCAGTTATATCCCTACCAAAATCATTAATTAATGAAACAGAATGAGCAATGTCCTGATCATCGAATACCTGATTGAGTTTTTCGCGAACATATAATGCAAAAGGGCGGTTGGCATGTTGAATCAGGGTAAATCCGGCCCCGGGAATATATCCTTTGCTATCGGGTTCCCACCATGCAAACTCTGAGGCATAAGGACCTGTTCGGAGTGGCTTTGCAAAAGGTGATGTAAAATCTGACCACTGGTGCTGAATTTCTTTCGACGAAGGACGGTAGTTATCCAAACATGAAAGGTTCCAGGGAAACATACAGGCAACTTCGTTTGAACGTGCCTGCTGAATTATATCAGCAGCCTCTTCGGCAATCGCAGTTGCACATTTTTCAAAAGAAGCAAAAATATTATCCTTGCCCCAAACCAGGTTGTCGATGGGCTGTCCATAATGCCATTTACCAAATTCGCCTACATGCAGGGGCTTGGTTTTGTCCCAAAATTCCTCCCCTGTACATTCAACCCCGTAATGCCGGCTTATGACTTTTTGTGATCGTTCGTCCCAAAGAGAAGTACTGCCATCGGGAAAGGCAATCCTAGTAGGATCTTTATCTTCATAAATCTTCTGAATCTCTGGCCCATGTTTTATAACTTCATTAATATTCCAACCCCAACGGATCTCATTTCCTGTACTCCAGAGAATTACTGAAGGGTGATTCTTGTAGTATTTTATATTATCAAGTGCATGGTCTTTTGCATTATCCCAGAATTCACTTTTATCCATAGCCTGATTGCCGCTCATAAACCAGGTCGATTCGAGGCAAACCAAGATCCCCATTTCATCCGCCATATCAATAACAAATTGTGGATGAGGGAAAGTGTGGGTTCTTATATAATTCATATTCAAATCTTTCAGCATCCCAAACCATTGCCTGATGTATTCAGGTCTAAAAAAGCCGAAATGGTCTTTGTGTCCCCATTCACCCAGCATATGTATAGGGCTGCCATTTAGTATAAAATTGTGTCCCTCAATCCATATTTCCCTGAACCCAAAACGTTCAGATAGAGCATCTATTCCCACTCCCTTTTCTTTTAAACTGACGTTAAGAAAATACAACTGTGGGTTTTTAGGCGACCAGGCGATATAACCTGCCCAGGGTTCTACTTTAATGATCTCTTTGGTTTCCCCCGGGTTTAGTGTAATAGAAGCATCTGAAAATGAAAGATATGTTTTATCTTTGGTAGAAACAGTAAATTCGGGATTTAGATTGATGATTTTTTTACTGTCATTACGCAGGGTATAAAGCAACGTCAACTCATTCTTGCGGGTACTTGTACGAATATTAATGTTTTCGATCCTAACTAAAGGTCGCTCTTCCAGAAAAACATCACCCCATATGCCCATGATGGCGCCCATCTGGTCGGTTCCGATGTGGACGAAGGTTCTATTATTTTCATCACGCTTATAATCTGTAACAAACACAACAATTTCATTAATTCCTGATTTTATAGCAGATGAAATCTCATGCTCTGAAGGTAAACTTCCCTCTTTTCGGTGACCCACTTCGATTCCATTTACAAAAATCCACGACTCACGAAGCACTCCATCAAATCGAAGAAAATATGCACGATCCTTCTTTATTTCCTTTATATCGAAACTCCTTCGATACCAGGCTGTATTGGTAGAATCCCATTGCTCAGGAAAGTTAAAACTGTCCGATACTCTCCATTTCGACCAGAACTCAGTTCCATTTTTTAATTCAGAACCTGACTTTTTCCACGATCCGGGTACGATCATGGCATTCTTTAACCATCCCTGAACGGGAGCTTTAACAGGCAGATTAAAAAGTTTCCCTTCGGGTGACATAACAGGATTAAAGTCCCACCAGCCATTCAAACATTGTTGTGAGCGATATTCGCTGATTGACTGCGCTTTTAAAAAGCTATTTCCCAAAAGGGTGAACAAAAGTAAGGTGCAACAAAACAGATTATTTTTCATTAAAAATTTATTTTTTGTGTTTTGATCAGACAATCTAGTTTGTCCGTTAATTTATAATTGAATTCCAGGAATTCTTTTCCACGTAATTACGATCACTTCATCTAATTAAATTTCATCCAATATAACCGCACAACCTCCGGCCTTTTCCATAGGTAGCTTAAGCTGATCGGTCGATTCGACAACAATCTCCAACCTCTTTACCGGAAATATTCGTGGGGCAAAATTGGATGGATCATCGAGAAAAAGTGTGGCCTTATATTTTTTAAGCGGATTCAGAAAATTCAGATATATTTCCAACAATTGCGCATTATCTCCGGTGATAGAACCTATATACCAGCTCTTCCCTACCCTTCGGGCAATAACCAGGTATTCTCCAATTTTAGCTTTTAATACTTTTGTTTCATCCCAGGAGGAAGGAAGCCTTTTCAAAAATTCAATCTCCTCACCGCCTTTACCCTGCGAACCATTTCCATTCCATGCTAAATATCCACCTCTGACAACAGTAGCCGGATTATAATAAACAACCAGAAATGCCATCATATGTGCGTTAGTTGTATTGTCCTTATAAATAAAAGGAGTAAAATCGAAAGGTCCAGCCAGACATCGGGTGAATGGTAACATCACATCCTGTACAACCGGATGATTTCCTTCTGACCCTCCGCCACCTTCTACGGACAAAAGATTAGGATAAGTACGTTCCATTCCATCAGGCACATGCTCATCGTGAATGCAAACCCATAGTTTATGCTTAGCTGCAACAGCCACCATATTTCGTATCCATTCTGTATTTTCCTGAGTACCATAACGAACAAACCCAGGCTTGATACCTGCAACACCCCAATTTTCATATTGATGAAACAACGAATCAAGATTATTTTCCCTGAGTGTTGTTCCCGCTTCAATATACAGGCATATACCAATATCTTTGGATTTCCCATAACGTATCAGTTCTTTAAGATCAAGATCAACATAGGTTTGAGAATCTTTCCATCGTTCCTCCCATCCATAAGGAACCCAACCTTTTGCTACTGAAAAAGGGTTGGCTTTGGTGTTTTCTTCCCAACCTGTGTTCTCCATTCGTTTGGGCATATATTTCCGGAAACTTTCAATTTTTTGTGTGTTCCATTTAACTTCTGTGCCGTACCAGCCCCAATCTAACTGAAGATATTTAAAACCGTTTTCTGATGCAAAATCAATTAATTTCTTTAGATCAACAGTCTTTAATGGAAAAGTACCTTCATTGCTGATTGTTTTTCCCGGTTTTATCCACGAAACATCTTTTAAAGAACAAACCGGGTTCAAATTCAGAACTAAATATTCATTTTCAATAAGTTTACATTCGTCCTTGCCAAGAATAACAACTCTCCATGGAGTTGAAAAAGGGATGTTGATTTTTGCCACATCCATAATCGAAGTAAACAAATCACCATTTTTTGTTTTCCCAAAACTTAAACGGGGATAATTCACTACAAAAGCTTCCAAAATAGATGCATATCCGAATCCGGTATTTATTGTTAAGGGATAGCGCGCTCCAGTCTTTATTTCATTAATCGGAACAGGTATTTTATTAAACGTCGCTTCGCCGCTATAGATTGGAAATCCCATGGCGCCGTCGATAAACCGAAATTCAGAAAGTTCGCGTTTAATCATCCAACTGCTTTTACCCGGCTGGGCAGGAAAGACATAACGAAACGCAAAACCTTCGTCATACGCTCTAAATTCTATGTTTATTAACCGATTTGGTTCCCCTTTTTCTTTCAGTTTTAAGGTTAACGAATTGAATTTGTCGGTCAATTCACTATATTCTCCATATAACGGTTTCCACACCCTGTCAGACATTCCTGCCTTCTTTGAAATCAGCTTAAAACCAGTATTAAATGGAGATTCCAATTCGAATCCCAACGCTGAAGTCAGAATAATTTGATGTTGGTTGAGCCAAACAGAATAAACAGGGATTTCCTTTTTAATTTCTATAAAAATTTCGATTTGTTTGTTTGGTGAAATCACTCTTTCATTTGCATTAATTGCTAAGGCTTGTGAAAAATTGAATGATATTACGAATACAACTAAAAGGTGAAATACAATATTTATTTTAATTGTCATATACTTGAGTTTTATTTCACAGTCATTAAATTATTACTCACAATATCCTTATAATAAAAAAGTTCTTTTCAATTATATTAAATTTTAATATGACCTTTACTCTTGTCATTGCGCAATGAATATATTCTTAATCCCCTCAATAAAATTTATGTACTCAGACCTATCAGGACAAACATTTGTGGTTAGCTATATCAACATAAAATTTAAAAAATTTCTATTGTAGTCAATTCAATCTACATCATTGAAATCAATCCTAAGTGTTATAGTCCCATCACAATTACTTTATCGCCTGATTTCGGAATTCTACAAATTGATACTATTGATTTTCGTAAACAAAGTTCACTCATATTTTGTCAACGCCTTTTTTACCAGTTAATGAAAATTAGGTCCTGAGTGAAATTTTCAATCGAATATTTAAAATATTTTTTATCCATTATAAAGGTGTTTGACTATTAAGTCCTGAAACCTTCATTTTGTGGGCACAAAAAAACATGCTGTAGAACATGTTAGCTGAAATTTGGGTAAAAAGTAAGATTGGAAGTTAAAAACGTCATCAAAATTTCTCTAAATGACTTAATAACCCTGTTAATTATTTTTTCCACATGTGCATTTTATCCTGCTTACGATCTTCTGACTCAGGTTCATAACAGTTAATCGATTGATTATTTGACCAATGCATTTTTCACAAATGGAAAACAGATCTGAATCCCATACATCAGCAAATACCCGTCCGGAACTCAGTCCGATACCATATTCCAAAACCGATTCCAGGGAATGAATGTCTGGTAGGCTAAAGTCTCCTTTTTCCATTAATAGATCCATACCACCGTTACCTGCTCTGACCGGAATAATTGTGCAACACTCAACTCCGACTTTAAATGCAAAATCGAGTGAACGTTTCGCCCAAAATATTCCCTCAGATTCCGAAAGGAAGGGAGGTCTGAGTAGTATAAATGCTCTTGAACTGATACCTTGATCTGTAAGATAACTGACTGAATTACTGAAATCCTCAAGAGTCATTTGTTTATTAAGTTTCTGAAGGAGATCAGAATTAACTGTTTCCAGTCCGAGTGCTACCTGTAATTCAGGTTTAAGTAGATTTTTGAAATGAAGACATTTTTCATTGATCAGCTTTGGATGACTTTCAACAATCACGGTTTCGAAACTGCTAAGAAGTGACGCAATTCTCGGATAGTCTTGTTGCGAAATGGCACTTTCATCAAAAAAACTGCCACTGTTATATAATTTCAAATGTTTAGTAGATGGCATTTGCTCCAAAGCCCACTCAATCTGGTCAGGTATGGCGCCAATAGGAACAGGTTGGTCTGTTGTGTTTTTCCAAAGATCGCACATCAGACAATGAAAAGGGCACTCCCGATTCGTGAGAAATATGATTCCTACATCTTCAATTACTCCCGAAACGGTGCGCTCTTTTTCAATCAGCCATCCATAAGGTTTTAGCGGATCAACAGAATTTTTAGGTCCCCTATTTGACACAATCCACTGGTCATTGATAGCATTATGAGGATTTTCATTCATAATTTGAAAGAAACTCTTTCCTGTAGGCTATTTCATTCGCAGGAAAAAGTCTGTTAAAGTCACTCATTGAAGCTGCGCCATGCTGAAACCTTCTTTTCTGAAAGATAGGCATCTCCATTCCTGTAATAGCCTTAACTCCATCATAAACCATTTGGCCTTTCAACTCGTACAATTTATTGTGATCCCAATCAGTCATTTCGATATATGGAATACCCTCGGATATTTCAATTACATTAGGCAAGGTATATGGGCTGAATCCTTCGAAACCAAATAAATCCGTGGGAGCAAACGATCTCATATAACCCCGACTCAAACCTCCAGAATAGGTTAAAGAGTGTTTAATTGAGTCAACGCCCCAACCTTCATGATACAACATAAGATTATTGAGGACACTTCGTATGGTTAATTCGGGATTTTCTTCGATCGGGTAATCCTTAAGGTTCTCATCGCCTCCGTCTCCATCGATTAAATATTTCCATTCGGGATAACGCGAGCGTATTCCCTGCATTAGGGCCAAATTCATTGTTGCCGATTGAATATCAAGCGCTTTATAATCTTCAACAACTTTAACTGCATTCTTCCAATTGAGCGAGGAATAATCAACTTCAATTGGCTCGAGGAATAATTCAAGATTCAGTGCCTCTAGAAATCTTCTCGCCTGCATCAAATCGGCGCCATCACCGTCAATTGAAAGTGTAAATGCTTTCAGTCTTGAAGGACTTTCGCCAAGCTCTTTAAGTGCATGAAAGGTGAGTAAAAATACCGATCCACTGTCAATCCCTGCCGAAAAAGTAACCCCTATGGGACCTGTTTTAGCTCGGAACTGTATCCATTTTTTGATTTCGTTATACAATACTCTGATGTAGTTTTCACCTATCAAAGCAGGATCTTCTTTGGAAAATTTATTGCGTTCCGGAGTGAAAAACCTGCTATAAACCGGATTTGGATCAGGACAACCCAAAAGTTCTATTTTAGTAATGTAATGAGCAGGTGCCATCCTCGTATAGGAAGGATGAAATTGATCATCAAGACCTTCCTTTTTAAGATAATCATAAATTACATCAATTCGCTCAGCAATAATCAGATTAGGTCCCGCTTGACGCTTAGCTATAAAATAGCGTATCGGACGGCCAATTGATCTTGCCATTCTAATCGTTTTACCTTCAACAGAAATGAGTGAAAATTGTCCGTCTATCTTACGGACAGCGTCAACATCTCCCGATCTGACAATATTGACTGCTTCTTCGTGTGTCATATTATAAATGACATTCTTTTCGGGATTTGTGAGGTCCACTACTCTGCTTACATATTGACTATTCATCTTATTGGTTTTATCGTTTTGTTATAAATGATTTCTGATTAACTTTATTTCGTAATTACTCCTTTTTCCTGTAAAATAGTAAGGTATCTGTCGGAAGCAATATTCTTATAAACTTCCTTCTTCCCATTTGTCCAATTGATATCTATTTGGTCTATCATTTTTTGTGAGCCCATACCTATATGAAGGCGTTGATCACTGTTCGAAAGATATCCTGTCGTCCACTGATTGACAAATACTCGTTTCACTCCTCCTGCAGTCACAGTCACTTTGGCACCAATTGCCGAAGCTGGCCCGTTTTTGCCTTTCAGAGTTAAACCAAGCCAATGATTCCCCTTTCCGCCACTATTGTGTAGAAGTGCTGCTGTTCCAGGTTTATCCACGTGTGAGATAATAACATCGAGAAAACCATCATTGTCATAATCCAATACTGCTAATCCCCTACCTGAACGTTTGATAGAAAAATAAGGACCAAGATCTTTCCCTACATTTTTAAAATGACCTTTACCATCGTTCTCAAGCAATAAAGGATATTGCAGGATAAGTTCTTCGGCCGTTCCATTAGCAGCAACAATATCAAGATTTCCATCATTATCATAATCAAAAAGTGCGGCTCCCCAGCAACCTTTTCCTTCCATTTCAGCTGCAAGACCGCTCTCTTCGGTGATATCAACAAACAGTCCATTCCCCATATTTTTATAGAGCGCACCGTAATCGAGATCGGTGACTAGGATGTCGACCAATCCATCCCCATCAATATCTCCGATTGAGGCTTGCATTGAACCAGTTCCTTTCCCTTGATCATTCGCCGCCACACCGCTGGGTACTCCTACCTCCTTATAGATACCTTTATCATTTTTGAAAAGAAAATTCAATTGATGATCATTGGCTTGAAAGATATCAATATTGCCGTCATCATTGTAATCAAAGACAGTCAAACCCATGCATTTTGAATCGGGAAAGTAGAGATTGCTTTCTCTGGTTACGTCCTTAAATTTTCCGTTTGCCTGTTGTTCATAAAGCATCGATGGCTGACCATTGTACTCTGCAGGACTAGGCATTAAGTCGGGGGTTGCCCGTGTTTTATAAGCTGGATCAAACGCCATGAAATTACCGACCATTGCATCGAGTCTCCCATCCTTATTATAATCCAAAAATGAAACTCCGATGCTCCATTTCGTAAATCCATTCAGCTTATCAGGACCAGCCAAACCCAAAGAGGTGGTAATATCCTTGAATGTACCGTCTCCATTGTTATGATAGAATACATTTGGACCATAATTCAGAACATAAAGATCCTGGTATCCATCATTATCAAGGTCAATTGCACCTGCTGCCATACACCAGTTGTGTCCGGCAATTCCTGCCTTTTGAGTAACCTCTGTAAATGTGCCGTTCCCGTTATTTTTGTAAAGTGAATTATGTGCATTTTTATACTTCTCTCCTCCCTTATCTGATATACCTTCCAGATACTTCCCATTCATCAAGAAAATATCCATAAAGCCGTCGTTGTTGTAATCAAAAACGGTAATACCTGATCCACTGCTCTCCAATATATTTTTATAGGAATCGTCTCCAAAAGTATATTTAAAATCAATCCCAGCCTTTTGAGTGACGTTGGTAAATAGAATATTTTTTTTTTGCGCTGTTAATAAAGCCGGCAAAAACAAAAAAATCAGAAAGTAACAAGTTGTTTTAAATTTTAACTCCATTTTATATTCTATTTTTTAATCGCATTTCTATAATCATTTTGAGTAACAACTCTTGTATTGTATTCCTGATTATATCTTTTAAGTTCGGGATCATTGGGATAAGCATCCTTTTCGGAAGGAGGATAACTTTTCATTCCATGAAAAGGGAGCGGCAAAACAGTACTTCCTAATGCAGTATTTATATCGCCATCTTTAACCCATCCCACACTATGGATGAGAAAATCCCTTTTCCACCCTTCTTTCAGTACAGGTAAACCTTTAACATTGAACTTCACAGAGGTTTCATCACCAGCATTAGATATAATATATTTATTATCAGACATTTCCAACAAAGGAAGCACATTTCCATATCGCGTATAATTGCCCGACAGATCACGCCACTTTTTGTTTTTATCTACTTTTGAATAATCAAACCAATGAGGTCCGAAACGTCCACCTTTTTTATAACTCTGTGAGAAACCCCTGTAGTGAATATCGGCTAAAGTCGGATTCAGAACGGTCGATATAATAGGTGTATTTGTTTTACAATCTGAAAAGAAGATCTGATCCCAATATATCTCCATGTTAGTCTGAATCCTTACTCTATGGTCAGATGAAAGAAATATTCCGGAAAGATCGGTTATAACGTTTTTATCTTTACCCATTGGAAATCCTAGATTTTCGATAACAGATTCCCACTCACCTTTCTTATTTATAACCTGAAGTCTTGGCGGTACGACCGTTAGCTGATCTGATTGTGATATTGCCACATTAATGCTTGCATCTGTAGGAAATATCCAACCATTAAGGAATATAAATAGGTTTTTGGATTTACCTATTTCACCAGGATCAAGGACCAGATCATGCATCTGGGTGATCCCTTGATATTTTCCAGATTTGAAGCCCGATATATATTTATCGTCTTTTTCGGAAATGACGGTCAGAACATCATTTCCAGTTTCATCTTTAGCAGAAATTGGCAACGATTTTTTATGTACCTGAAATATTTTCAGTCCGGGGAATGGTGGGGGCGTGAATTGCTCAGGAACAAATATGCTTACCGAATCAGGATGATCGACAGCTACAAGCTGCAATTGGTCGATATAAATTGTTTCCCATAGTTCAGAAGTAACCTGAATCAAAAATTCACCATCTTTCGACTTCAAATTTTCAGCAGGTATTTTAATATAATCGTCGGATGCATCCGGAAAAGCATGCTTTGTTGCCCCACCCATAATACCAAGAGGCATTCCAAGTGCACTTCGCCATATAATATCCTTTGCAAAAACGTATTTATCTCCATCCCAGATATATAGAAATGGACAGGAACCTTTGAGCGTTTGAGCCTCTATTAACGCCTGATCGGCTCCAGGGAGAAATATATTTTGAGGAACACCATTTGTCCATGTGATTCTGATCACATCCGCTTTTGTTCGGTTCCCTAATCCAAAATGCAAATTAGGATCGGTCACAACCATCGATTGGTAGAGGTCACCAGAGCGCATTTCAATTTTTGCACCAATCCCAAAATGGTTATTTTTGGCACTACCGGCCTTTAGACCAACCAATTTCATGTTTACATAATGGTTGATATTTCCTCCGTCATTTCGAAGAAGGAATACTCCGCCATTCAATCCTGCAATCACCACATCAATATCACCATCGTCATTGTAATCGAACAATGCTATTTGTTTTCCCGATTTTGGTTCGTCGGGCAGAAGTTGAGAAACATCCGAAAAATTTCCTTTCCCGTCATTGTGAAACATGAAAAGTGCTCGTTCCTCTTTAACTTGTGATTCACCAATAACGATAAGATCCTGGAATCCATCATTGTCGAAATCAAAAAATTTCGCATCATACGCCGTCATGTGCTCCATGACAGCAAGTATCTCTTTTGATTTTCCATCATATTCAAAAGTTCCGTTGCCCAGATTACGGTATAAACCAAAATCTCTTCTATTCTGTGAGGTAATAAACATGTCCAAAAATCCATCATTATTGTAGTCGCCTACTGTCACCGAATTTGCCCCCGCGATACTCTTTAAGCCACTTTTATCTGCAATATTCTTAAAAATTCCCTGCCTTTGATTTGAATACAACATTGGACCCGCATTTTGGTTGACAACAACAAGGTCAATATCACCATCATCATCAAAATCTCCAAATCCTGCATCCCGGCTATTGATGTTGCTATCCGAAAAACCCATATGCTCAGTTTGATCCTCAAAAGTGCCATCTCCATTATTTCGTAACACCCTGTTTGAACCTGAGTTAGTTTCAAACAAATCAAGATCACCATCATGATCAAGATCTAAGAATAACGATTTAGTTCCTCCTGTTTTATTCCCGATCTTAGTCTTTGAAGTTACATCTTCGAAAATTCCTTTCCCACCATTCCGGTATAGCACATCACCCCCATTTTTAACAATAAAAAGATCAGGGAAACCGTCGTTGTCAAAATCGGCAAACGTAGCCGATGACTCCTTGCCCGAGTGAATAAGCCCAGCATCTTTTGAAATATCTTTAAACCTTCCCATTTTATTATTGAAAAGGTAATGCTTATACGTTTGAGAGAAAGGATCATAACTACCGACATAAAGATCATTATCTCCATCGCCATCGTAATCGGCAGTTTCAACATGGGTAGCGTATTTGAACTCCCCATTCTCGCCTTCTTTGAAGGACGGAACGACATTTAATCCGGCAGAAGCCGTCGCATTTGTGAATTTAATCACGTCAAGAAGTGATTTATTATCTGTGTTTTGGGAAGATGTTTGTTGGTCGTATGTTATCAGTGGAAACCCAATAAGTGACCCTCCCGGACCTCTTAATTCCATAATACCAGCCTGAAAAGGACTGGTAACTTTCATGTAATTATTGAAAAATGTAAATTGAACAATCGCTTTTTCTTTATCTCCTTTTTTGAGCAAAGAGAGTGCATTGTCATAATATTCAATAGCTTCCTTTGGAAAATCGGGAAACTGTTTCTGGATGATTTCCAATCGTTCAATGGCTTTATCCAAATCGCCATTTTGGATTTCGATTTCTGTCAGATTCAGAAGAGGAACGATATTACCCGGAGCTTTCAGTGCAAGCTGACCAAAACAATCCTTTCGTAGCTTCTGGGATAACTGATCAGATGCTGCCGCATAGAGTTCAGTCAAATCATAAAGAATTTTAACATGATCAGGGGCAAATTTAAGTGCCTCTTTCAGTTCGAAAATTGCCTTGTCGCGTTGATCATTCATCTGATAAACTGTAGCCAACAATAACCTGACGTCGGCATCTTTCGAATCAATTTTAATTGCTTTTGAAAGTTGCTCTTCAGCTTGCGGATATTTCCCCATTCTTAAATATGCTAATCCAAGATTCGCATAACCTAATTTCTCGTCGGGGGCGAGCTTGATAAATTTTTTAAACTCCTTTTCAGCTTCATCAAGTTTAAATTCTTCAAGATAGGCAAGTCCCAATGTTTGGGTGCTCATCAAGTCGATGGATTTTTGTTTGCTATCTTTTACGGAATCCGTACAACTGAAAAATGAAGCAAGACAAAGAACAATCGGCAATAAAACGCCTCTATTTTTATTCATAAATTTTATCGATCTTATTGTTATAAAACAATCCAAAAACTGAACATCTATTTCACAAAATTGGTAACAAACAAAATACCAATTGGATATGATAATATGGCTGAATGGTATAAATAATATATCCAGTCATTTTTTCGAAAACAGGTACCGGACCAATTTGCTTCTCTCATTCACAAATTTAGTTATTTTAGGGATCCAATGTCTAACCTAATTTTCAATTTGCTTTAATTTTCCATTATGGATTTCAATCAGTCCTTTCGCATCCATTCGATTGCCTCTTTGATCGAACCGAATCACGCCTGTTATACCTTGATATTGACTTTTTAAAAGAACCTTTTGAAGTTTATTCCGATCAAAACCTGAATTCCTGATCGCATCAATTATCATATTCATGCCATCGAAGGCATAAGCTGCGATTGAACCCGGAATTTTTTTATATCTTTTCAGAAACTCGTTTCGAAAAACAACGTCCTTATTTGCAATCCAATTTCCCGGAGAAACAAATACCACATTTTCATAATCTCCTAGTCTAAATTCTGGACTAACACTTTTATCCAGAAACGTAAAAGAACAAAAAACTGGTTGATTCATTTTTAAGTGCCTGATCTGTTGAATAAATTTCGATGCAGCAGGTGTAGATCCATAAAAAACGATGCCTTTAATGTCTGCTTGTCTAATTTTATCAATTATTGATTGAAAATTATTCAGTGAATTATCATAAATAAGTTGAATTGGAGTGAGTTTCCCTGAATTTATTGTTTTCTTCAGAAAACATTTCCTAGCCATATCTGAATCATAATCATTTTCAGAAATGACTGCAACTTTGGAGATTTTCCTTTTCGAAACTATTTCTTGAACCAATAAATCAGCCTGTTCAAGGTCATTAGGGACACAGCTAAAATACCAGGGGACAAAAGCCTGCGACAGTGTCGGATCACTTGCCCAAGCGGACAAATAAACAATTTGAGATTTTGCGGTAACCTGTTCGACAAGATGGGCATTTCGTCCATCGTGCGAACCTAAAATAGCCCACACATTCCCTTCAAATATCAGATCTACAGCCATTTTTGAGCCGATTCCCCAAGGACCTTCCATCGAATGCGTTAATAACTCGAATGAATGCTCCACTGAACTACCACCCTCATTTGCCTTTTGAATTGCCATTTCGGCCCCTTTTATGGCATCGGTGGATAAACTATCCTGAATCAACAACCCAATTTTAATGCGTTTGTCAGAACTCTTTGAATTTTGTTCTACTGCGATGTCTCTCGAATTTCCAACCATTTGGGCAAAGAACAGACAGACAAAGAATAGCGCTTTCGGGATTTTCATGAATCGATTTTCTTTAACTTTTCGTATCAGCCATTTACACTAAGGCAATTCTTCTCCCCATTACGTGCGCTAAGTTTCTAAGCTCAACCATTAAAAGATCAAATTCATCAAGGCTAAGTGACTGTTTTCCATCACACAAAGCTTCTTCAGGACGGTAATGGACTTCGAGTAAGAGCCCATCGGCTCCAACAGCTACAGCTGCTTTAGACATTGCGGGTACCATCCATCTTAGTCCTGTACCATGACTTGGATCAACAATTACCGGTAAATGTGATAACCGCTTTAACATGGGGACTGCACTTAAATCGAGGGTATTTCTTGTTGATGTTTCAAATGTGCGAATTCCTCTTTCGCAAAGAATAATATTATCATTTCCCTGACTGAGAATGTATTCGGCTGCATTTAAAAATTCTTCGATCGAAGCCATCATACCCCTTTTTAATAATACAGGTTTTCGGCACATTCCTACCTCCTTAAGAAGGGGATAATTTTGCATGTTCCGGGAGCCCACCTGCATAACATCGGCATAGTTTGCAACAAGTTCAACTTGCCGTGTATCCATAACTTCAGTTACGATAGGCAAACCGGTCTCCTTTCTGATAAGGTCAAGTAATTTCAAACCTTCTTCCCCCAATCCCTGAAAGCTGTAAGGTGAAGAACGGGGTTTAAATGCTCCTCCACGTAATAGCTTCGCCCCACTCGATTTTACCGATCTTGCCGTTTCAAACAGTTGTTCCTGATTCTCAACTGCACACGGACCTGCAATGACAATAATATCAGAACCACCTACATGAACTCCATTGATTGTTACAATTGTATCGACGGATCCGGTCTGCCGGCTAGCCTTCAAAGGTTTGATATTATCACTATTACTCTGTATTCCAACCTCATTAATTTTCATCTTTTTTTGTAATCAGGATTAATAATCACCGTTTTTACTGCCAATTTTATGCTCATTATCCATTGGGACTGCAGGTGTAAAACAAAATTTTCCCTGATTTATCTTAGCGATCCAAATGTCAGAAATATTATTCCAGGATTGATCAAGTTTTTTTGTTCCTGTGATTCCTTTATAATTCTGAAATGTTTTGCGATCAGTAAGAACGTCACGTATTAAAACCCTGTTTAATCCTACTTTATGTATTGAAGCAATTATTAAATTCATCCCATCATAGGCGTGTGCAGCAAATACATCAGATTCCACACCAAATCGTTTAAGATAATTGGCCCGAAATTCCTTTAACTTTGGATTATCAGAATCTGGATTATATTGGCAAGTCGAGATGAGTCCCTCAGCAGCAGGACCAGCAATATTCAAAAATTCTTGCGAAACTACTCTATCGGATGAATAAATTGATTGTTTAAATCCTAAAGCACGTATTTGTTTTACTAAAAGTGCAGATTCGGTGGCATTTCCCCAAACAAGAATCGCGTCAGGCGAGGTTACCATGATACGCTCAAGTTGTGTTTTGAAATCTGTTTCGCCTTCACCAAACCGTTCTTCAATAATCATTGGATGACCAACACGGACAGCTGTTTCTGAAAATATTTTAATGCCTACCCTACCATATCGGCTATTTGTTCTGATTACGGCAACACGCTTATGTCCATCTTTTTTATAAATTTGATTTACCAATCCGTAGGCACTTTGTCTGTCGTCAGTAATGACACGAATTGCCCAGGGAATATTTGTTTCTGTAAAAGTAGGATCAGGATCACCGGTATTTACCATCGGAATCTCCAATTTCAACGTCGCCCGTAACGCAACATGAGAAACAATGTCGTCAATTGAACCAATGAATGCCCATACTTTCTCATCATCCATTTTTACAACTTCATTTGCCGCAGCTCCCCAGAGCCCAACATCGTTGTGTACCATTAACTTGAAAGGTTTTCCGGAATAACCGCCACTTTTGTTAGCCTCTTCAATTGCAAGTGTAGCCCCTTGTAACATCTGTTTCCCAAGTGAAACAATCACTGAACCTTCCAATGGTCCCAGAAAACCAATTCTTATCTCATTAAGATCTTTAGGAGCAACTTTATCACGACCAGCCCCGTAAAAATTCAGAGATTCAAGAAAAAAGTATTTATAGGCTTTCTGGTACCGCTGATATGGGAAGATTTCGTCGGTAGCTTTCCCATAGTTTTGCTTGGGTTCTTGTCCGAATAAACTGGAGACTGAAAAAACAACTACCAGAATCAAAATAATAGATAACCTATAGTCATGTTTCATATCGACTTATTTTTTTGATTTACAAATGGCATAAACCTCAATTTCGACCAACAATGTTTCCCAACAGAGTCTTACCTGAATTCCGGTACTCGCGGGCAAAGGATCAATATTTAGCCATTGAAAGAAGGAGGTACGTATTTTATTGAAATCTTGATAATCGCGTTCGATATCTCTCAGGTAGTTTGTTGTTCTGACAACATCGTGCCACGACATACCTTCTGCTTCAAGTAAATTCGTAATATTTCGGTATGTCCTCCAAAGTTGAGCCTTGAAGTCGCCAATATGCTCTGCTTTTCCCTCTTCTTTCACACTAGCTGTTCCGGATACAAGCAATACTTTGTATTCGCCCAGGTCGAGCCGCAGTGCTCTAGAAAAAGAGGATGGTTTCTGGTAGTCGTACGCTTCGTTGAGCACCTGAGGAGCGCGCACAACATGTTTTTCAATCGGTGGGCGCTCTTCATGTACTGAAGGATAAACTGATCCGATAATGTGGTTATCTTCAGATAATATCCCGAGTTTCTTCATTTCAATTTTTTCACCGTCGGTAAGTTTGGCAAGATCCAATAATAACTCTTTACTATTCATTGTTTTATTGATTGAAAGTTTTTAATTTCTTCTAAAATTTGATATCAATTTGGCAATTATTTCAACAACTCGCCACAACTGACACCATGTGAGGTTGCAACCCATAATTTATCGCCATCAGCATCCACTCCGATCGTATAATTATGCGAAATAGAAGGCGACAATGGAATTCCCCGGGTCGATTTATTTTTTGTATCGTCATCGATGCGGCCATAATTTTTGACTATTGCCATTCCATCTTTGTTATTGTCATTTTTTTTATAAGTGACCCAACTCCTGCCATTTGTACTGCTCAAACCCCTATCAGTACATATAAAAACAACAGAACCTTTTGCCCGAACAAAGTTGATAAAATTACTGGCAAGACCGCTATCATGGTCAAAGAACCCTTTCCAGTGCGTTCCATCGTATCTGCTCAAACCAAAGTAAGTCGAAACCCACAAATAGTCATTAGCCCAGGAAGTTGCAGTTGTAATATCATGAACGATTCCATCGTCAGGCAATAAATCTATTTCCATTTCGCCATCAGGATCAGTATAGTCTTTGAATTGTTTTGTTTTGGTGGTATATTCAATGACACCTCCGCCCCAGGCAGCAATATAGATCTTCCCGGCTCCGGCAGATACACCATAAGTCCATGGTTCGTGCATGGGGGCATTTTTTTCCGTAAAGATTTCCCATTCTTTGGAATAGGTATCATAATGTCCTGCTCCACCTGCAGTTGCAACCCAAACATCCTTTTGATCACAAATGACACAGTAAATCAAATCATTTGGCAAACCACTGTTTAATTGGTTGAATGTTTCAAATTTACCACCTGACCAGCAACTTAGTCCACCGAGTGTACCAATCCATACATCACCTGTTACTGCACTAACATCAATCGAAACTATCCCATTGTGTGGCAATCCATCTTTTATAGTATAAGTTGTCCATTTACCTTTTTCATACACAGCAAGCCCATCATGCGTTCCCACCAAAACCCGATCGCCATCTATTCGTACACAATAGGCCTTATCGGATGGTAAACCGTCTTTTGTTGTAAAATTATGCCAATTGCCATATACCGGCATTGGTTTTGTGTCTGCGGCTAAGTCACTTTCAGCATGATAATTTTCGACAGTTTCCTGTTCGGAAGCATCTGTTGCCGATTTATTCCGTTGATCAGAATTCGAACGGGGCGTTCGGTTGCCACAACTAATGACAATCATCAAAATAACTGAACCAAACATTACACTGCAATATCTCAAATATTTTCGCATTGTAAACTTTCGTATAATTTTATTCATAATATATTAATATCAATGAAACATTATTTTGTACTTTCTTTCTCATAACGTGGAGACCTGAGCGATTTTAGAAAATCAACCAGATCATTCAGCTGAATTTTTGTCAAATCATTCACCTTTCCGTGTTTATCTGTCTGACCATATTTTGTCCAAATTTCTTCAAGAGTCGCTGCCCGACCGTCGTGTAAATAGGGAGCAGAAGCATAGATGTTATTTAGATGAGGCGTATCAAATCGCATGGAATCATCAGAAGCGGCAAGTGTTTCTACATCTGCCAGCTTTAAATTAGTATAGTAAGGCGGATTGTGACAAGTAATACACCGGTTATTTACCGGTATAGCAGCACCAAAATTGTCTGTTTCACGCTCAAAGATTTTTTTTCCCTGGAGTTGTGATTTGGTCAATACGCCGGATGGATTAAACTGAAGATTTGGAGGATATAGGATCCCGGTTAAAATATAGGCTGTAATGGCATCAAGATCAGGATAATTAAACTGTTCTGTTCGGGTCAGTACTGTCGAAAAACGGATTCCATCTTGTTTGTAAACTGTCTGGTTTTTACCATTCCATTTGTAGGGCGGTGTGTCGTGTATCTCCCGTAAAGATTGTGTGTTAGTAAGATTTCGTCCCATATCCTTTGATGCCATATTGTAAACCAATCCATCTTCGTGCATATCCGGATGACAAGTATAGCAATCAAACTGATTTTGAAAAGTGTGACCTGAATTGTTAAAGAGTCGTCGCCCCTTACGGTTAATCGTTATCCTTTTCGGACCATTCAGGTCTATCGCTCCAATCTTATCGAGAGTTTCAATATTAACGACTGCAATTTTATCCTCCAATTGTTCTGCAACATAAAGACGTTTCCCGTCGGGCGAAATGACAAGACCTTTGGGATCAGAACCAGTTTTAATTCGTTTTGAAATATAATAATCGCTAATTCCCAGATGATTAGAGAACACATTCAATTCTTCAGTTGTTGATTTTGAGATTAGAGACCGGATAGAGTCGATATTGACAACAGTTATGCAATTTACACCAGAACTCGATATGAAAGCTTTCTTTCCATCAGGAGTAATCGCTATACCAAACGGATCGGGATAATACGCATTAGGTTCATCTATTAATAACTGGATTACTCTTCCATTCTCTTTCTGCTCAACAATCGCGATACCATAATTCATCATCCATCCCTGCTCAACTTGAATAGATGGAACCAGATTTTTAGGTCTGATCAAGGTTACGATTGCTAAATCTCCCGTAGGTGTGAATGCCACATTTTCCATCATGTAAGCCGATTCAATGTTGTGTCGATTGGTTACTCTTTGTGTTCTTACATCTATTTCTGTTAGTTCGCTAACAACCGGTTCACCGTATGGGGCAATAGTTGCTCTCCTGCTTGTAACTAATAATGTTTTCTCATTTGGTGATAAATTGACTCCGGTAGGATTGTTTCCTGTCGAAAACCGTTTACGTTCTTCACCCGATTTGAGATCAATAAGAGAGATTGTTGATGAATACGAATTGACTACATATAAAAATTGTCCATCGGCACTGAGCGAAAGTCCCGCCGGCCCATTGCCTGTTTTCAGCGTATCAACCACTTTTGCTGTAGCTAAATCAACGACTGACACATTATCCGACCATTGATTGCTGACATAAGCTATTTGACCATTCTTACTGAGAATGACGGTGTGTGGCTGATTTCCAACTTTAATATTATTTATTATTTTCTGCTTTTCAACATCCACCACCAAAAGTGAATTAGCATCCTGAGCAACAACGTATAACCGGCTCCCATCCTGAGAGACAGCTATATTAAAAGGAGAGTAATAATTGGCATTTAGTAATTTGGAAACCAACGAGTTTCTGGAGGTGTAAAGATGACAATTAGTGCATAACAACGGATGATCAGTTACAGCTGTTTTGGTATTTACATGTTCTCTCGCCAATTTTCGTCCAGGAAAATAGATGATGAGTCCAAGTGCAAACAGAACTCCAATTATTGCGTATATTTTTGTCTTCTTCATATTTATTCCAATGAAATCTTTTTTTCGACAATTTTCATAACATGTATCGGCAAACTAACCGGCGATTTCTTTACCGCTAAAGGAACTCTATTTTGAGGAGCCAGCTCATGATCTTCATGACAACCAATACATCCACGTCGTTCGTTAGGTCGTAACCAAATCCAGTCACCCGGACCTTGTATTAACTTCCCGTTGATATCAATAGTCTTAATTTTAAAAGGTTTATCTGCGATTACTTTTAAATAAAATGAACCGTCTTGCTCAACTTGTACGACTCCGAGAATTGAGTCAATCCCTGTCACCTCAATTCTGGATAGTTGTGAAGCAATAGGGCTGGTTTGAAATTGATCTTTAATAACGTTTATATCCTGACATAGCAGTTGCCCGGTTTTCACGCCGGCATCAACTTCACTTGGAAGTTTTTTGGGAATTTCATGTTGCTCAGCAACAATAGATTCCAATATGTCGTATCCTGAATTTTTATAGATAACATTCCCTAAAATCCATTTTTCAGGATCGAATTCGTACAACGCATAACGGTCGACATCTGACTTACGATAGGAGACGATTAGTTTACCTGAACTTTGTTTCGAAACTGCCATAAAATCACCATCTATAGCAGATGAAAGATTCTCGCGCGAATGTAAAGGCCGGTTATACCTGATTGAAATTAAACTTCCACCAGTAGAAAGAGATTTGGTCTTTTCAATGAAAATAACTTTGCCATTGGCAGTCTCTATCGCCTGGCTTATAAGGGTAGATCCGTCATTCAGTTCATAAAAAATCTCACATTTAGTGCCATCTGGTCGTAAAACCATCAACTTCTGTACACCATTTTCTGGATATACCTGTCGGGAAATTGTCAGAATGCGGCCATCTTTTAGTAAGCTGGAAGCAAAATAGGTATGCGGATTAAATGTAATTCGATGAATGTTTGAGCCATCAAGCTGACAAGAATAGAGTGAATAACCACCCTTTAATTTATCATTTAAATCTAATTTACTAAATAGCAACTTATCTCCTGGCAGGTAGGCGGGATCGATGCAATTTTCATTGGATGAAAACACCTGTCTTGATTTAAAATTTTTAAGGTTCATTTCCCAAATCTGCCAAGGATCATTTGGCTTACGTTGAGCTGTAAACAGCATAAAATTTCCATCGTAAGAAATTTGTGGATTTCGCGCCGAAAAGAAATCCGCAGATAGTATATGAACAGTACTATCCTTCTTATCCGGATCGATTGCAACGATTTGAGTTTTGGGGCTATATCTCCACGACTCACCCGTTATATAATTTATGTTCTGCATTTTAACTGCTGATCGTGTAAATATCACCATCCCATCCATCGACTTTTGATTGCAGGATGAAAAAAACAGGGCAACAAAGCAGCAAAGAACTGTAGTAACTGACAGAAGAATTATAGTCGGTCTTAATTTATTCATTACAAGGTGATATTAGGGTTCTTTGACAGTTAGAATCTGGTTGATCTTGACATTATCTAAAACCTGAAGTTTTCCGGAAGGCCATTTTATCTCAATTTTATCAACAATAGAATTCTTTGCAAGACCGAAATGTACTCGTGGATCATTTTGAGAAAGGTAACCTGTTGTGCTTTTTTTCTGTGCGGTCTGAATTTTTCCTCCTGAAGTAAGTTTTATTCGGCCTCCTATTCCATCACGGTTGCTGGTTGTTCCGACTAGTTTAAGTGATATCCAGTTATTCAGATTCCCTTTATTATTACGAAGGAAAGCGCCCCTGTCATTCAGATTTACTATATAAGCATCAATATCACCGTCGTTATCATAATCGCCAAAACATGCTCCCCGTCCAACAAATTTCTTCATGAAATATTTTCCCAAACTTGTTGAAACATCCTTGAATTTTCCGTCACCTAAGTTTTCAAACAATTGATCTTCCTGCCCGTATAAATGTTTTAAAGCGCCGTTTGCTTTATATATATCAACTAACCCGTCATTATTGTAATCGATGAACGACGAAGACCATCCAACAAATTGTCCTGCCGGCATTGCAATACCCGCCGGATAAGATTGATCTTTGAAAATTCCATTTCCCTGATTTTCATAAAGAGAGCAATACTTGTCATCCGATACAAAAAGCCCCAGTTGTCCATCGCCTTTGAAATCAGCAAAATCGACTGACATGCTTACTGTCGACTCACCTGCCTGACTGAAAGCAATTCCTGACATAATACCCCTGTCTGTAAACCCTTTTCCTCCGTCGTTGTGCCATAGATAGTTGTGCGAATGATCGTTCGCCACAAAAATATCCACGAAACCATCTTCGTCGTAATCAGCTGCTCCAACCCCCATAGTCCTGCCATCGACATCGGTTATTCCCATCTTTTTAGTCACGTCTTCAAACGTACCATCCCCATTGTTATGATACAAAATATCTGGCTGACTGTCGTAGGCCAATGGGCCAGGAAAACCATCAGGAGCATAAAAGTATTTGTAATTTGGATCAAAATGAAGGTAGTTCCCCACATAAAGGTCAAGAAAACCATCATTATCATAATCTAACCACACTGCACCGGTACTGAATTTCGTCTCTGTGCCTCCGACTTTTGCACGTTTGGTAACATCGGAAAAAGTACCATCACCATCATTTTTGTACAAAACATTTTTGCCATAGTTACTTACATACAAATCCGGATAACCATCGTTGTTATAATCACCAATAGTTACCCCCATGCTATATAAAGGCTCTGCTAACCCTGCTTTTTGCGTAACATCTTCATAAGCACCATTACCAAGATTGTGATATAGATGACTATACGGCATTTCATCAGGTTTTTCGGCACTGCTGATCCCTTTAAGCCATGTACCGTTACAGACATAAAGATCGATGAACCCATCCTGATCATAATCGAGAAATGCAGCTCCTGCCCCACTCGACTCGACAATATTGCTTAACTCATTATCTCCAATAGAGTGAACAAAATCCAATCCAATCTCTTTGCCAATTTCCTGAAAATAATCATCATTCGCTACAGGAGGCATGGAAGCAGATCTCTTCGCCTTTGAGTTGGAGTTACTATTGGTTTGGCATCCTGAAAAAATCAGAAGAAAAATAAAGATGGGAAAAAAACACTTGATTCCATTTGTCATTAGATTATAATAATTCGCTTTTAAAGCCATTGTACCAGTTCTATTTAGTTAGTTTTAATCTTTTGTTAGTTGGCCTTGAAATTGCCTCAATGAAGCCTTCAATTCATGGAATACCTCAAACGGGCACTTGTGATACATCTGCCTGGACTCTTGTTAGTTATATCTCCAAAATAACTTTTTTGGAACTTTGGTTCTAATATTTAGTACTCGTTAGTAAAAGTAAACTCCTATAGTTAAAAAGGGATTAAAATAGGATTAAAAAGTGATTAAAATTTAATAATGCAAGAAGATAAGAAGATCTTTGTACTAAAGAGATGAAGGGAAATGAGATATCAGGATATTGCAGGAAGAGATATAACGACTTTTGTACCGATACCAATTTGCGAGGAAATTTTTATTTCCCCATTATGATTTTTAATGATCAGATTAGTCAAAGCAAGCCCTATCCCATAACCCGAGATTGAAAATGTATTGGTTCCGCGATAGAATGGTTCAAAAACCCGTTTGAGATCTTCATCTGAAATACCAAAACCCTTATCTTCAAAAAGTATGTCAATACATTTGGCAGTGTGAAAAAACATGATGGTCATTGAATGATCACTTGAATATTTGCAGGCATTTTCGATAATGTTCGAAACCGCTACTTTCAACAGATATTCATCCCCCAAAATTGTCATCTGGTCAGAATCAGTTAACGAATTATCAATTATAATACCAATATGGTAATCCTCATTGAATTTTTTCATCTCCTCTTTAACCTGCCATATCGTTTCGTCAATCCTGATTTTTTTACTAAATTTTTTTGAACCTTCGGCACTGGTACTGGCCATTAATAACAGCCTGTTGGACAATCCAATCAATGATTTAATGTCTTCAAGAACAGATCCAAGAGTGGACCTATATTCAACAGTTGACCGATCTTTCATCATCAAAACCTCTAATTGACCATTGATCGAGGTAAGGGGTGTCCTCAGTTCATGTGATGCGCTGGAGATAAAATTCTTTTGAATACCAAATGATATCTCAAGACGTTCAAGCATTTTATTGAAAGTTTTTGCGAGTCTTCCAATTTCATCGTTCCCAATTCCCTCATATACTCTAAGATTTAAGCTGGTTATAGAAATCTCTTCTACTTTTTTGACCAAATCCGAAATTGGCTTAATTGCCCTGCCTGAAGAATACCAACCAATTATAAAAAACAACAAAAGACTTATTAAACAAACAATTACCAAAACATTCATTAGTTTCTGAAGTTGTAAGGAACCATCCAGATCTGTTGCAGCTGCAAAAATCACAAACTGATCATAGTTTGTAAAATACAAGGTGCCAATTACATCGTACAAACCTTGCTTATAGATTACCAGATTCCCCAATCTTACCCTCTCAATAATCGACTTCCCTATTTTAATTTCCGATTGTTCATCAGAACTGAATATTACATTATTTTTTAAGTTGATAATTACAATCTTTTCGTTCTGGAGACTAACTGGATTTTCCTTTTCAAATCGCAGAACCCGTTCCACATCAACTTCATATTCCTTAAACAACAAATTAGCTGTATTTAAGGCATTATTCCTAAGTCGGTTACTAAAATCCTCCTTGCGAAAACTGGCCGTGGAAAAGTAAATTGCAGCCGATGCAACCATCATAATTATTCCTCCTGAAAGAAGAAACTGCAATGTTAATCTGGCTCTGATCTGCATCCTATAAATCTCCAAAAACGTATCCAAATCCCACTTTGGTATGGATCAGCGTTTTATCAAAACCTTTATCTATTTTCTTTCGTAAAAAATTAACATAAACATCAACCACGTTTGTGCCAAAATCAAAGCTGATATCCCAAACCTTCTCCGCGATATCATTTCGGGATAACACTCTCCCGGCATTCCGCATGAAATATTCCAACAAAGAAAATTCTTTAGCTGTCAGATCAATGCAAGAATTCCCTCTGCGGGCAACCTTTTTATCCATGTCAAGCTCCAGATCATTGACGATGAGACTATCTAACGAATCGTGTGGTTGACTGTGTTTCTTCAGTAAAACCTTAACCCTGCAAAGCAGTTCCCTAAATTCAAATGGTTTAACAAGATAGTCATCACTCCCGGAGTCAAATCCATTTATTTTATCATCAGTCGTTCCAAGCGCTGAAAGCATCAAAACCGGGACATTTGAATTCATTTTTTTTAATTTTCTGCATAATTCCAGTCCATCAATTCCGGGAATGATAATATCAAGTATGAAAAGGTTGTACTTGCAGTGTTGAGCAAGTTTTTCTGCTGATAATCCGTCGTGGACTATTTCTGCCTCATAGTTGTGCTCTTCAAGACCCATTTTTATAAATGAAGCAACCTTGGGTTCATCTTCGACAATTAAAATCTTCATTTTTTTCATTTATAAAAAGTAATTCCTTGTTAATACTAAAGTAAAATATTACAGAAATATAACTATAAAGCCGAAAGGTGACTCGTGAACCGGGCGGCTGAAAGTATTAAGGTTTAAAGATAAGGTTATAACAGCTACTTTCGAAATATTTATACAGGAATTGATAAAAGTCTAATGACCAGGTCTTATCGTATGTAAAAATTCCGCCCTCCAACTTTTGTATATTTTAAAGTAACATTTCCAACCTCTTGATCCTTACCAAACACATTGCCTAATATCGTTTCTGATAAAATAAAATAATTTTAGAATCCATCTTTTTTAAGCTTATCGTCAATGAATTTTTTTGCCCTTGGAATATCATTTTCATCAAGGTGTTCAATGATGAGCGGAATGTTAGGATGGATGGATGACAGCCGTTTAAGATAAAGATCATAATTTAAAATTCCCAATCCGGGAGCCGGAAGTTCGACACTACCAGCTCCCCTAAAAGTATGGGCTTCATCAGCATCAATGGATGCATGTTTTTCGGCTGTATTCTCTGCTCTCTTGCAATCTTTTGCATGCGCAACTTTTATTCTATCACCTAATGCGTTAAATATGCGATTGAGTTCTCCATCCACATCATCAATATTGACATCCGAAAAGTAATTTGTAGGATCCATCAGTAGCCCAAAAGAAGGATGACTGATATCTGAGAATAGTCTTAATACCTGATTAACAGTCCCTATTATATTATTTACGTAGTTCTCAACCAAAAAAACAGAACCGTGATCATAGGAGAATTTAACAAGTTCCGTTACTATTTCGCAGATCGTTTCGTATGCCTCCTCTGTCACGTTCTTTTCATTATACACCCAGTCACTCTCTGAATCAAAAGTTCCTGTTTCGCTGATCACATAAGGTGAACCCAGGTCGCGTGCAAATTTCAGCAACGTTTTGAGGTTTTTGATGTTTTCATCTCTTTTTTTCAGATTGGGATGAACAAGGTTGGTATAACCGGAAACTGCTACAATTGGTAAATTGGCATCACGAAATGCATCCCTGATAATATGACACTTTTCGCGATTAAGTGACTCAAATGAAAGATCCATCCCTTTAAATGAAAGGTCAAGTTGGACAGCTGTAAATCCGAGTCCTTTAATTCTCTTTATCGATTCCTCTATTGTATAGGGAAAATAACCATTGAAAATTCCTACTGATATCATAATGAATTAATTAAATCAGGTAAATAAATTGTTCTTTGCTCTTTGATCGATTGATAGCAGGCATCTATGACGGCCATTGTTGTTAAATTATCCTTTCCGTTAATTTCAGGTACCGTATTATTCTCTACGGCAATCAGTAATTGAGCCATTGTACCCTGAAATGCATCAGGAAACCAGACTTTATCCCATTTGGGACGAATCCATTTTCCGGGAAATTGCATCGTTGTAAATTCTAAAGTACTGGGAGTCCTCTCAGGATATTTCGGCCAGCCAATTGTTCCCTGCGCCATTCCACATGTTCCCTCAACACGCCATTTAATGTAGATGTCCTTTTCAGTACCTTCACCCGGCCATGCCCAAACATCATCAAGACTTGTAGCCATAAAACCATTGGCATATTGAAAAGTGTACTGCGATATGCCGTCGATGTGATTGAATTTTGTTCGTGGATCGTTTCTCGTAAGAGCTGTAATTCGTTCCGGGTTTCCAAAAAGATATCGAAATGAATCAATGTGGTGAATTCCCATATTGAGGATCTCAATCCTGTCATATTTTTTAAGAAATTCCTGCCAGTGAGGTATCGCTCTCATCTCAATAGTCGCCAAGATCGGTTCACCCAAAAAACCCTGATTCAGAACACTCTTTAATGCCCTGACAGACTGATCGTAACGCATATTGGAATTGACGCCTAATTTGATGCCGGCCGCATCACATAATTCAATAATCTGTTTCGCTTCATGATAATTCATCGCAAGAGGTTTTTGACAAAGGACCCCTTTGATATGATCATTTTGCGTGACTAATTCCTTGATCACATCTAATTGAGCATCCGGAGGTATTGCAATATCAACAATTTCAATTTCAGGATCTGCGATTAATTCCTGCCACGACGCATAAACTTTCGAAATATGGTGGCGCGATGCAATTGCATTTGATTCTTCTCTGCTCAAGGACGAAATTGCGTAAGGATTAAACCCTGCATCCTTATATGCCACAAGATGGCAATCCCGCATAATAAATCCGGCACCAATACAGCCGATCCGGAAATCGCGCCTGCGCGGCATTTCTGGATCGATGAAATAATTAATTTGATCAATTTCCATATTGCTGATAATTGATTATTAAAATTCTAGATTATTTTTCTTCCGAAAATCGTTTTTTGTATCCTTTCCAGGTTTGAAACGAATGAGTAAGTACTTCGAGGGCATCACCTTTAAGATTATAACATTGCAAACCGATTGGCCCCTTATAACCATTATTTATCAACGTTTTAACAAACCCATAAGTATCAAATGAACCTTGTCCCAAAGGTTGAATCAAATGATTCCAGTCCATATTCTGAGTATCTCCGTCATCTGCACCACAGATATTGACTGCAAATAGTCTTGGTGCATACCTTTTAATCTTATCTTCAATTCCTGCGGATCCTTCGACTTTAAGCATATGACAAAGGTTCATTGCTGCACCATAATTTTTGCGGTCAACCATTTCTGCGAGTTTGAAGCTATGAGAAGTTGTTTCACAATAGAATGCAACATGAGGATAAGCACACAATTTTATATCAAAAGCAGTAGCATAATCAGACAGTTCGCGTAGTATTGAAGTTGCAACCTGATCACCTTTTTCTTTGTTATTCAAGAAAGTTTTGCTATGCAGATGAAAATAAACCACAGTACCCTTTGATGAAGCTTTAATTATTGTCTTAATTTCATCCAATGTCGGGTTCTGAGGTTCTCCATTTTCTTCAAAATTTAGTGGCACATAAATAACCGGCATCTGAAGCTCATGCTGTTCTAGGGCGCGTTTGAGTTCCAGGTAATTCTGATCACCAAATCCTTCCAATCCATCATACCCAATTGATTTCAACAACCTTGCCTTTCCCAGGGAAGTTTTCGGCGCATTATCGAAGGCGTCTAATGTGTTTTGGGTATAAAAAATGTTACTCATCTTTTTTTGTGCCGTGACAGGAAAGGTCAACAGAATCAAACCACAAATGACAAATGTTCTGATTTTCATTGAATAAGTGCTAACTAATATTTATATTCAGGACAAATTTTGGAATAACTCCATTTCTCCCTCATTACCCTTTTCCTGAGTTTTTCAGCCTCCGGATCATGAGAAAAAAGTTCGTTCTGAGGATTCCAGTCTATTTTGCGATTGAGTTTTAATGCGATATTTCCGCAATGTAAAAGTGTGCTGGTCCGATGCCCTGTCTCCGCGGTATAGATTGCTTTTCTTCCGGCTTTGATGCTTTGCAAAAAATCGAGAATTTCATCATCTGCCGTTGGTAATGAAATTTTCTTCGAAGTCAGATCCAATATTTTTTCGTCACTAGCTGTCAATTTACTGTTCCATCCTATCGATTCCACCCATGCATCCTCCCCTTCAAGCCGGATAGAGGCATCCCCACTTTTAACCCGCATTGTCAGATTATTTGCATATTGATACCGCAAATCAAATTGATAGGCCGTGTTAAAAATCCCATCATTATAATAAAGCGTTTCACCTGTTGGTGTAACTTCAGTCGGACCACTTAGATCATTACCTGATACCAATTGTGCAGTGTCGCAATAGTGAGCGCCCCAATCAGTTAATGTACCACCCGAAAAGGCGTCATACCACCTGAAATTGTAAAAAGTCCGGGCATAAATATACGGAATTTCAGGGGCTGGGCCCAAAAACAAATCAAAATCAAGATCCTTCGGCGGTTTTGTTACCTCAAGACCTTCGGTCGGCATCTGCGGCGTGGGAAGTGAAATCTCGATGTGCTTCAATGCGCCTAACCTTCCGTTTAAAGCCACCTCCGCCATTTTATGATAGGTTGGCAAAAATCTATCCTCCATCGAAACCTGATAAACAACACCTGTTTTACTGATTACCTCTGATAACAAACGACCTTCATCGATTGTCAATGTTGGCTTTTCGCAACAAACATGCTTTCCTTTTAAGGCTGCCATAATAGTAATGGGGACATGCCAATGATCTGGCGTTGAGATCTGGACAGCATCGATCGATTTGTCTTCCAGAATTTCCCTGAAATCCTGACACGCTTTGCAATCTTTTGACTTATAGGTATTATTAACCAGATTCATGGCACTTGTTGCGCGCGTCATACTGACATCACAGACCGAAACAACGCGGCACAACTCAGGATATTTAAGATAAAATCGCAAATTGCGTTCAACTCCCTGTGAGCCGACACCAATCATCCCAATGGTGATCAAATCATTTGGTTTTTTACAACTGAAATTTAGCGGAATAATTGATGCACCAGCAACTACAAAGCCGGAATTTCTGATAAAAGTTCTTCTGTCCATAATTTTTTTTTTTAAATTTATTAAAAAGCCCTTTAAAAAACTACATATTTTGATGACTTTTCAGAGGGACCAAAATATCCGATTGAATTCTTAGAATCACCTCAATTTTGCCTTCTTGCAAACTCATTTATGTTTCATCATCTTTTATAACTCCCTTATCCAAATATTTCGGAAACTCACTTTGCTCCCATGTTCCTGCAGTAATAAAGGAAGTTTTGAAGCGTGAGCCTTGTATTCTGTATAATCGGTATGGGTAGTTGGTCCCTTTAATTGAAAATTATACTGGATCAATATGCCATTGTGAATTACAGTAATATATGCCGGCGAATCGAGTGATAAGTCTGAATTGAAATGTGGCGCAGTAAACACGATATCATAAGTCTGCCATGTTCCATCTGGTAAGCAGGCATTGACTAAAGGACTATGCTGCTTATAAATGCTTCCGGCCTGGCCATTATAATAGATTTTGTGTTCGTCCTTATAGGAAGAATAAATCTGCACTTCATATAAACCCATCAGATATACGCCTGAGTTACCAAAGTTTAATGCAGTTTGTACTTCGTTTTCAGGAATATTCCATTCCACATGAACCTGGCAGTCACCAAAGGATCGTTTAGTAACGATTTCACCCGTTCCCGGCACAACTGTAAATGAATCTCCATTGACAATCCATGGAGCCGGTGTCCCTTTTTTTAGAAGACTTTCCCACTGGTTTAGATCATTTTTTGCGAAAAGAACGACTGCATCAGACGGCGCTGCTGTTGCTGTAGCAGGATTAACTATTGAGGGTTTTTTTGACCAATCTTCGAAATTATTTTTCTTTATTTCCTGCGAGAATACTGGATTTAATTGTTCCATATAAATCAGGCAGAATATTGACAAATTAATTAAAAATGTTGTTTGCATTGTGATCTCTTTATTTTCAATGAATTATGCGAATCAAATATTAAATTGCCAGAGAAATAAAATCCGCAGCTAATCTTCCAAAAGTAAGAATCAGTACCTCTTTGTTGATCTTATATTACTAGTCCTTTGAATATCGGCCCATTCAATTAACAAATTAAATTTTGAATCGACTGGTTATTTAACTTTGGGGTTCCTATTAATTATTAATTTATACTATCACTATACAGAATGCCCTTTTCGTCCCAGTGCTTTTTTAGTTTCCAGAGAGAATCCTTAAAACGTTCATAATTCTTGTTTGATTGATCAGTCCATCCAACCTCAGCATAAGCAGCAATACGAGGATAGATATATGGATAAAACCCGATAGTCCTGATGCAATTTTCACTCCACATGGGGCATTCAAGACCCAAAACATGCTTTACTTTTTCTGGGTTTATACCCTGTGGTATTGGCGAAGTGTCGTATGCCTTGCTTAATGGAATATTGCGGTAACTAAATGTAGTGTAGGTATACGCCAGGTCAGAATAAACAATATCATACCCATTTTCTATTACTTCATTTAGCAAATCAGGTTTTCCCATCCAAAATTGCACAATTGATCTCTCGTTAAGTTTAATATTTGAATTATCAATAGTTAGACTACTTCCGCCTTCACGGACATTTTTACCATAGATCTCATTCCATCCCATCATCCGAAATCCGTTTTTTGTTAAGAAATCAGATATGCGATTCGTGAAATTAAGTTGAAGGTCAGTATAATTTTTCAACCCGTTTTTTTCCATATATGCCTTTATCTGAGTATTATCTTGCCATGCTTTTTGCAATACTTCATCACCTCCTATATGAATAATCTTACTGGGAAAAAGCTCCATTATTTCCCTTAAAACATTCTCAGTAAACAAACAGACCTTTTCATCTGAAACATTAAGGGCATCTTCCTTTTTTGGGTTCTTATTAACAGCGTTATTTGACCCCAACCACGGATATGCCCGGATTGCCGCATCAACATGACCAGGCATTTCAATTTCAGGAATGATGGTTATATGCCGTTTAGATGCGTATTTTACTATTTCCCGTATATCTTCTTTTGTATAATAACCACCAGTTGGTTGATCCCCGTATACAGGAGGTGGTATATTATCCCATACTTCTGCTGCCCAGTCAGTTAAAGGATAAGACATAAGTGTACTTTTATTTCGCCAGGCACCAGTTTCAGTTAGTTTTGGGAATTTACTTATTTCAATTCTCCAGCCCTCATTATCAGTCAAATGCCAATGGAATATGTTCATTTTTAAAAATGACATTTCATCGAGTAATGACTTGATTGCCGTTTTCTGTCTGAAAGTTCGGGCAACATCTAACATTGCACCCCGCCATTGAAAGGTTGGCTTGTCTTCAATAGTACATGCATTAATAGTGTAAAAACCTAATGGATTAAGGTTTATTAGTTGACGAAGAGTTTGAAATGCCCAGAAACAACCAGTGGCTGTTGCTACTTCCACCGTAACTTTTTCTTTTGTGATACGAATATTATATTCTTCCCTATCCAATTGAGGATTAATATTAAATATTAGTGTCCCTTTTTTTGATGATATTAACCTGATTGAATATTCCTCAGCAAAAATATCTGTCATAATGTCAAATTCTGACTTAAACATAGAGGGCATTTTTACTAATAAATTTGTTTTAAATTCAAAGGTACCCTCAGACTTTATTAACTTATTAGGGTATGGAATTAGAAAGTGGGTTTCCTGGGCGTGTATTGCAAATCCTATTATTAGAAAATAAATTAAAATAAGTGGTTTCATAGTTTATCTGTTAATATTAATTTATATACGCTTGAATTAAATAATCTTATCTGAATTCTCATAGATCGTTCATAAAATCCATTATTTTATTTTATAAACATAATATCTATTTTAACACTTTAACAATATTGTTTTCAAATATCTTCAGGGAATCATTATTTAGTCCAAGAAATATTAGTTCCTTATTCGTTCCATTTTTAATGCTTATCATATCTCTGGCTTCCCCTTTATAAAATAATCCGGTATTTAAAGGAGATTTATATTCAAGTTTATGATTTGGAAATCCTTTATAATAAACACCATAGTTGGCATCATATCTACCTAATTCGGGTTTTAAACCATAAAAATTACCAGCAAGCAGAATATCTTTCCAACCATCTTTATCAAAATCGTCGACAAGAATTGCAAATATTGGTGATAACTGAGCCTCGACTGGTAATTGCTGCTTTTCGAATTTTCCATCTCCCTTATTGATGAACATACATGACCGGAACTCATAGGCATTTTTCAATGTTGCCGATTCCAATTGAGCTTTATCGAAAATTTCTTCAATGGTTTTGCCGGCATAGTCTGCATGTTTTGGGAACTTCTTCCCTAGCATGGGAATTTGGGATACCATGTCATTTTTTAGATAATAGGGATAGCTTTTACCATCCCTTTTGTAATAAGTAAGGATGCTTTCGGGGGTTCCGTTATTATCAAAATCATTTAAATACAATTTTGCAGGGTGCAAACTATCTGCCTTGATCATTGTATTCAGACCGAGATTGCCAGCAATTAAATCAAGTTTGCCATTATTATCCAGATCAACAGCTTTAATACAATTCCACCATCCGTTGGTAAAAGCGAATTGATGATTTAAACTTTGTGACAAGTTGAGTCGACCATTCTCATTTTTAAAGACAGTTATCGGCATCCATTCACCAACCACAACTAATTCCATTTTGCCATCATTATCAATATCTGCCCAAACGGCATCTGTAACCATACCTATATTCTGCAAATCAGGAGCCAATTCGGCCGTAACGTCCTCAAATTTACCATTATTGTTACGCAATAGGTAACTCCTTGGGCTCACTCCGTATTGACCTGGTACACTTCTTCCACCAATAAAAATATCGGGTTTGCCATCACCATTGAAGTCTAAAATTTTCACGCAGGAGGCATTTACACTCATTGACGGCAACCACTTGTCATCTCTTTCAAATATGCCTTTCCCATTGTTTAAATATAAGCGAGGTTGAAGATAAATACTGCCGTTATGCTCCAGATTACCTCCGCTTGCAATTATAATATCCAGGTCTCCATCATTATCCACATCTAAGAAAACTATTCCCGCATCCTCGTATCCCTCATCCTGCATAAATGACCGTTGTGGCAGCAACTGCCTGAAATTTCCCTTGGAAGTCTGTAGAAATACTTTAGTGGTATCGTGTTTGGCCCCGCCAATTACAAAATCGTCCAAACCATCCCCATTGATGTCCGCAACCGCCATCTTTGGTCCTTCGGTCGAAAGTAGGTGTGGAATCAAACGTTCTAAATCAAAATCAACAAAATTATTCTCCTTATGATTGATATTACCTGTGATGACTTTAGAGGTCACTTCACAAAACAATGGATTTTCTTTTTTTAACCTCACGCAGAATTTCTGATCTGCATTTGACTGTTTTAAAAGCAATTCCTTGTTAACAACAATTTTTGTAAGTTTTTGTGAACGATCATCTGGCCAATTAACGATCAGAGAGTCAACATTATTGACACTATCAAGCCCAAAAGTCAGAATAGGCTCAACACATGATTGAAAGCCACGAGTGGGGTAATTTTCAAGTGTTTGCATAACACCGCCTGTATAGATTGTTACCGAGGCACCGATAGCAAAAGTATTCATCCCCTTCCCCAGCAACTTCACCCTTAAGAATTTTTTGTGATTTTTCTCGGTTGTATTATTCTTATAAATAAAACATTGATCGTTCAGATTATTGACCACCAGATCCAGATCTCCATCCCGGTCTAAATCAGCATAGGCGGCCCCGTCACTATATCCTGGTTTCCCGAGGCCAAGTTCGTAAGCACGATTCTTAAACATCAGGTTGTGTTGATTGATAAAGGCATAGTTGGAAAGCGGTTTAGAAACAGACATTTTACCTAATAACTCGAGTTTAGACATAGAAATACCTCTTGTAAATCCTGACATATTTGTTCCCGAAATTATATCGGCAAAATCCAGCTCTGTCAAATCGAGGTATATGCCATTACAAACCAGTAAATCTTTCCATCCGTCATTATTCATATCAAAAATCAACGAACCAAAACTCCAATCGGTGGAATTGACTCCAGCATATTGTCCGATTTCGCTAAAAGTATTATCTCCGTTGTATAGGTGTAACATATTGCCCGTAAACTGATGATGATACCCTCGCTTATACCGACGATTGTTTTCGTCATATTCATCGAAACGGGTATTCGTTTTCAGCCGATAATCATCCTCGGGCAACATATCAGTAGTAAATATATCAGCAAGACCGTCATTATTTATATCCGCTATATCCCCTCCCATGCTGGCTTGAGACATGTGGCCAAGCGAACTGTCGCTTATCTCCAAAAATTTACCGTTCTGCTGATTGATATATACATAATCTTTCTCAAAAAAATCATTACTGATGTATATATCAGGCCAGTTATCGCCGTTCAAATCGGCAACCATAACCCCCATTCCAAAACCGAATGAGGGACCGAATATTCCTGCAGACTCAGTCACATCAGTGAATAACCCATTGTCATTACGCAGAAGTTTGTCGCCTGTCTTTAAACTACGAATATTTCGTATTGACCCACTTGGAGGATAAGCATTGACCCCAATGGTTGGATCATAGCTGATTAACAGAACATCAAGATCTCCGTCATGATCGTAATCAAAAAACGTCGCCTGTGTTGTATAGCCTCCTTCGTTGGCAAGGTTATACTTCTCAGTTTCATCCTTAAAGGTGTTTTTCCCCTGATTAATGTACAGTATATTTCGCCTCTTATCGCCCACAATATTTCCTGATCCGCACACATAGATGTCCAATAATCCGTCGCCATTCACATCAGCCATCGTAACACCCGTGCTCCATTTTTGATTTTTAACGATCCCTGCTTTATCTGTGATGTCTTCGAAATGAAAATTGCCTTTGTTTAAAAACAGTTTGTTTTTCCCCTGGTTAGCAGTCATAAAGATATCGGGCAGCCCATCGTTATTGATGTCGCCAATCGCCACGCCGCCACCATTATATATATTCATATAAGTTGCCTCATTAAAGACTGAGTCCTCTTTTATATCGTTTCGAAAGTCAATACCGCTTTCGCTTGAGGTTAGAGTGGTGAACAATGGATCTTTCACAGGCGTGTAACTATTATGACGACAGCCTACTACTACCAAAAGAATACCCAAAAAATGTCCTATTTTCTTAATCATAACTACTCTATCTGTTTATCTAATAGATTGATCAGTTGTGTCTCTCTATATTAAAAAAGCATCGATATCCGGGACCGATCGCCCGTTTATCATTTATTCAACCTGAAGCATTTTAGCCTTCCCGAATTTATGGCCGCCAACAGACATCTGTTATTTTTAATCCGTAACATAGCTGTCGATCTTGCGTCTCCTACAATCGATATTCCGCTCTTACAGCCTTTCACAACGGCAAAACCACCTTTACCATCTCCTTTCAGTAGTAGACCATAAGAGGCATCGTATCTTCCAGTATTATAATCTGGACTGTAATAATTTCCAGCGATAACCGCATCAAGGTTTCCGTCGCCGTCAAAGTCACCCACCTGAACTGATTGAATGACAGAGAACTGGGATTCAAGCGAGAGGGGTTTCATCACAAATTTTCCGCCACCCTGGTTTTCAAGATATACAGAATTGAAATTTGTAGCCATAAGATGTTGTGCACCCTTAAGATCATCTTTTGAGAATATTTGGCTAAAATCGGATTCCGCATATTTTTGGTAAGTATCATATTTCTTAAGGAGCGATGGTAAATCCAAGGCGATCTGATCCCTGTCAGCAACAGGATATTCTTTCCCATTTAAATAATAGGAAAGTATTGATTCTGTTGTTCCATTTCCATCAAAATCCTTTGTATAGACAGATAATGGAGTTTGCTGCGAAACATTGAATTTATTGTTAATTCCCAGATTACCAATAATGTAATCCATTTTACCATCATTGTTAAAATCACCTTCAGCAATGCTGAACCACCAACCTGTTGCGGAATCAACCATTGGGTTGTTCTGCCACTTTTTTAATTTGCCATGGTCATTTTTGAAAAAGGTAATAGGCATCCATTCTCCTGTTACGATCAGGTCTGTCCAGCCATCATTATCAAAATCGCTCCAGATTGCGCTGGTAACCAGTCCGATATTCATCAAATCGGGGCATACCAGTGAAGTAACATCCTTAAACCGTCCCTTTCCATCGTTTTGAAGTATATATGAACGCGGTGCCAACGGATAGCTGCCGGGAATAACTCTTCCGCCTACGAAAAGGTCAATAGCTCCATCTTTATTAAAATCACAGGCAACTACACATGAACCGCTTGTTGTCTCTTTTGGTAAGGCATCCTTGTCCCTTTTAAAATTACCTTTACCATCATTGATATAAAGTCGATCCTGATAGGATGCTGAATTTGGTTTGAATTCATTTCCGCCGCTAACGACATACAAATCAAAATTCTTATCACCATTTGCATCGAAAAACAGTCCTCCAGTATCCTCATAAACAGAATCCGGCATATTTTTCGTTATAAATGTTCCATTGGTTTGTTGTAGAAACAGTTTCCCTGATATATTATGAGGGCCGCCAATCCAAAGATCTTCCTGCCCATTCTTATCAACATCACCAACAGCCATATACGGACCCTCAAGCGAAAATCGGTGCGGTAACAGGGGTTCGAAATCAAAGTCTTCGAACTTATTTTCAATATGGGCAAAATTAATTCCTGAAGTTTCTGTTATATCGGTAAAGACTGTACTACTTTTCTGTCCTTTGTTGAAATTCTTTGTTGGAGTTGTTCTGCCTTGTTTTGAATTTTTTAATTTACCCGCATCAGCATTTTTGGGAATTGCGTTTTTATAATTCAAGGTGATCAGCTGATTCGCCCTGATATTAACGAGTTGTTGTTCCTTCCCGTCGAGCCAAACTATTTTAAGGGTATCAATACTGTTTTCTTTTCCGAGACCAAAATGCTCAATTGGATCCTGCGAGGATTGAAAGCCCCTGACAGGACTGTGTTCAATAAATTGTTTCTTACCTTTACATTTAATACTTATTTTAGAGCCTATTGAAAAGGGTCCTTCCAACTTTAACCTTATATAATTATTGGATAACAGCGTATTGGAAGTATTTCGGTAGATCGAAGGATAGTCGTTGATATTATTTGTAACCAAATCCAAGGCGCCGTCGTTATCGAGGTCAACATAAACTGCTCCATTGTGGAACCCTTTGTGAACCATCCCCCAAGCCAAAGACTGATTCTTAAAAGTGAGGTCTCCCTGGTTTTTGAAGATAAAATTAGTCTTTTCGACTGGTTTTAAAGTCCCGATTTTTCCGAGAATAGTCTTTTTTAAAGTGCCATAATCTGTGAAATTTCGGATGGCATTGCTGCGAAAGGTAATAAAATCGTTATTCGTGATATCGAGCGGAATTCCATTGGTGATAAAGAGGTCTTTCCAACCATCGTTATCAAAATCTGCAAACAGCGGGCCCCAACTCCAGTCTGTCATGGCCACTCCTGCCAACTGACCTATTTCAAAGAAGCTGTAATGCCCCTCAGCATCCTGGCCATTGTTTAACTGAAGCATATTGCGTGAATACTGAGGTGAATAACCAAGAGAAAGGGAGTAGTTAAACCTTTCATTATTCATGGCCGAATTCATCATTTTTTGCCGTTCATTAGATTCCGGAAGCATATCCAGCGTCATAATATCTGGATTACAATCGTTATTATAATCAGCAATATCGATTCCCATCGAAAAACGGGAGGTATGACAGAAATATTTATCGAGGTTTTCGGTAAAGGTCCCATCTCCGTTATTAATATAAATGACATCATCAAAGCTGAAATCATTGGTAATATAGATATCAGACCATCCATCCTGGTTAATATCACTGATACAAATGCCAAGACCATCGCCTTTCGCAGTCAAACCTCCTATAGTTGTGACATCGGTAAAATGGCCATTATCATTACGGTAAAGTCGTGCACACTCAGGTGCCGTGATCATCCCATTCTTTGGCATCGGGTAATTGGGGTTCGTTTTATCCTGTGTATGGTTGATGAGAATCAAGTCGAGATCTCCATCTCTGTCATAATCGAAAAAACAAGCCTGTGTTGAATAACTTGTATCTGCCAAACCAAATTTTTCCGCATCATCCGAAAAATGAGGGATACCTTTGGCATCGACACCTTTATTAATAAATAACTGATGTTTACGTCTTTGAAAATCCTTATACCCAGCATAAGAAATGTATAGATCGGGTAATCCGTCATTATTCACATCAGCAACAGCGACACCTGTTGCCCAATTAGTGGTTTGCAATCCAGCTTTCTCAGTTACATCCTCAAATTTAAAATTTCCCTTGTTTAAATAGAGCTTTCCTGAAACCTGGTTACCGGTAAAATAGAGGTCTGTGAGACCGTCGTTATTAAAATCGGCTGCAGCTACACCACCTCCGTTATAGAAATAATTGTATTCCATTGCGTTCATATCATAGTCAGGCACAAGTATATTCTGAAAAGTGATACCTGCTTTTTCAGCCACGATTTCTTCAAATAACGGCCTTGAAACCGACTTATTTCCCTTCTTGGTGGCATGGGGACCGCAAGAAAAAAACAAACATGCTCCAAGAGAAAAAATAAATGTAGATAGAAGGGAAACGCGCATAATTTTTGATGATGAGACAAATGATGTAAGATTACTTGTTTACCGAATGATTTCTATATTTATATTATTAAAAAAACTATTTCATGTTTAAATAATTAGTTTTTAAAGGCAATATGAAACTCGCATAATATTGATATTCATTCGATTGACCCCTATATTTCGGAATTCTCGTTTCATTTAAACCGTAATGAACAAGGAGGGGAGAAAAATTCCCCCCTCCACATCTAAGAACTAATTACTATTTACTAATCTACTTCAAACTATTAATAGCCATCATTTTGGCACAGATTTGGGTTTTGGTCTCTCTCTGCTTGTGGTACTGGGAATTTATACCATGCCGGTTTCATAGTTATACCATATTCTTTTAGAAGGAAAGCTGCTGCTGTTCCGGTTCTTGTATAGTGGAACCATAGATTTGGCTCAAAATTCAGTTCGTGCCTTCTTTCGTTCATAAGGGCCGTCATAAATGTAGCCTGATCGGTAGTTGCTATTAGACTAGGAAGTTTTGCACGGTTCCGTACTAGATTCATCTGTGCATACCCTTCACTAGTTTTACCTTTCATGAAAAGTATTTCAGCATAATTGAGTAGAAATTCAGCATAGCGCATAACTGGATTGTTAAGTTTAAACAGGTATGATACTGTTAAATCTGACGACGGACCCAACCAGTATTTGGTAGAAAAAGACGAATTTGGTTGCGCAACATCAAGCGGAATCAACAATGAGTCTTTCATAAATTCCCCTTTATATTTTTCCCCAGGTACCTTTATCAGTTCTTTCCGGCGATCGTCTCCAGGTTCAAAGGAGTCAGCAAGTTTGCGAGTCCCAACGATTTCACCCCAACCTCCAGCAGGTGCATAATCGGCACCAATATTCCTTGGAGAGGTATATTCCGGTAACACACCACCAACTTCATGTCCACTCCAATTTATTTTTCCATCAGCAATATCTCTGTATTGCACCTCAAAAATAGATTCCTTATTGTTTTCGGTTGTCGACGAAAATACGGATCTGACAGTAGGCATAAGACCATATTCACCTAAAGCGATAAGGCTGTTAGCCGCAATCTCTGCGTTAGTCCAATCTTTTTTATACATATAGGCGTTAGCCAGGTAGGCCAATGCCGTGCCTTTTGTTGCGCGTCCCAGCTGTTCTGATCCCAATTGTGTTCTTGTTGGCATTTTCGTTACTGCGGCAGACAAATCTGCAATTACCTGAATCCAAATAGAGTCCTCGGAAGTGCATCCGATATAATTCTGAGTAGGATCATAAGGTTTCAAAAGTAAAGGAACTTTACCATAAGCTCTGCCCAGATTAAAATAAGCAAATCCTCTGAAAAAAAGCGCCTCGCCTTCCAACCTTGTTTTATCTGCTTCCGGAATAGTCGCATCTTTCAATTTTACCAATACCTGGTTGGCTTTTGCATTCATGGTAAAAAAAGTTTTCCAAAAACTCGTAATCTGATCATTGGTAGCATTCATATACTGTGCGAGAGGTTTAGGTATCTGATCCGGTCCCCATCCTTCCTGAGAAATAAAGCATTGTACCTTAACCCAATTGCCAAGACCCGCTCCATCGAAACTACCGGCCATGTCAGCATAAGCACCAAAAATATAAGCATCAAAATCTGCTGTGGTCTTAAAAAAGCTGGCATCGGTCACCGTACCATTTTTGGGTGTGGTTACTAAAAAATCTTTGCAGGCTGCTATCAAAAGGATAACCCCTAAGCTTAAAAAAATATATTTGATCCTTTTCATATTGATAATGTTATGTATTATAACTAATAAAATACTCTCCTTTATTAAAACTTAAGATTGATTCCTATGTTAAACATCCTGGCTAAAGGGTAACGACCGAAATCAGCACCAGTACTCAAAACATTTTGGTTGGGACTTCCGACTTCGGGATCGTAACCTGTGTATTTGGTGAAAGTATACAGGTTTTGACCTGACACGTAGATCCTTAAGCGGCTGATACCGGCCTTACTTAATAATGTTTCTTTGAGAGTATATCCTATCTGCAAATTACTTACACGTACAAAACTGCCGTCCTGAATGTATACATCCGAAAACCAGTCATTTGAAATAGGGGCAGTATAGGCATTTCGTGGCATTGTATTCGAGGTGCCTTGTCCAGTCCATCTGTTCATCAGATCTGCTGAACCATTTATGATTCCTGTTGAGTTGTTGTATCGCATATCATAAATTGTAGCACGCAACATGTTAGCAATCTGAACGCCTGCCTGCCCGTTTAGAAAAACAGATACATCAAATGCCATGTACTGTGCACTTAAATTCAAGCCAAAAGTATATTTCGGTAATCCATTTCCCAGCAACACTTTGTCATTTGCATTGATGATACCATCCTTGTTGACATCCTTATACTTCCTGTCGCCTGCTGAAAGTCCACCTAATGGATTAGCAGCTGCCTCTGCTGCGGTTTGAACGATTCCGTCAGTCAGGTATCCTAAAAAATTACCAATACGTTCCCCTACCTTGGTTTGAGTTATGGCCCCCCCATCATGGTGGTTAATGGAAATACTATTCGTTACATAAGCCGCCTGGTTGTCTGTTAATTTGGTAATCTTATTATTGAGGGTGGCAAAATTTGCATTGGCAGAAAAATTTACCTGACCAATTTTCTCTTTGTAACCCATTACAAGTTCAAAACCCTTATTTTCCATAGAAAAGCCATTTTTAAGCACTGATGACCCGTAAACTCCTGTATAGGACGGTACAGGGAAATAGCCCAGCAAATCACTAAGTTTTTTAATATAATAATCCGCGCTCAATGAGAGTTTGCCTTTTAAAACGGCTAAATCAAAACCAACATCGGTTTGTGTCGATTTTTCCCAGTGAATATTGGGATCTCCTACATTATTCTGATAAATTGCATTAATAATAGACTGATTTGCTCCAAGTGTATATTGATAGGTTCCAGCGTCTGACGAATAAGTACTCAGGTATTTAAAACTGGGGATGTTTTGGTTCCCCACAGTTCCGTAACTGCCCCTTATTTTTAAATCACTAATAAATTCAAAGTCCTTCATAAAGTTTTCCTGAGAAATCCTCCATCCAACAGAGGCAGAACTGAATAAACCAAATTGTTCACTCGGTCCAAAATTAGAAGATCCATCTCTACGGATGGTTCCGGAAAATAAATATTTACCATCATAATCGTAAGATATCCTGCCGAAATAAGATAAAAGGGAGGATTCGCTCGGATACCCTGACACTACACGTGTAGCATTGTCTGAAGCACTGATGGACTGCTGGTCGGCAGGAGCATTCGATGTATTAATACCTACATTCCGATAATTGTATTTTTGCGCATCGATCCCAGCAATGGCTGCAATATTGTGTTTCCCAATGGTTTTGTTGTAAGAAATATTATTAACCCAGTTCCACTGGTTGGATTGATTCCAATTCTCGTTATAAGTGGACAATGTTCTCAACTCCCCAACCTGGGTGATTTCGTTAGGTGATGCGGCAGCATGGGATTCTGAATATCCGTTTCCAAAGGTAAGATTCAAGGTACTTTTGATTCTCAACCCCTTGATTATTTCATATTCCGCAAAAAATGAAGCTAAAATCTGTTGAGATTTGCTAGGGTTCGACTGATAATATTTTTTTGTGTAAACAGGATTGTTAAGTGCAGTCGGATATTCGTTCACTTGGGCAAATCTCGATGTAAAAGCATATCCATTCCATCCATAATAAGTGTTTCCTGAAGGATCTACGCTGCCATCAGATTTCAGGCTGAATAAACCATTCTGGCTGGTTGTGATGGGTGAGGTGGGCTGCATTGAAATGGCACTATTTAAAACTCCTGAATCACTCCCTGAACCGACATTTTTCTTTTCGTCGAAAGAACCGTTTAAAGTAATGCCCGCTTTCAATTTTTTAGTTATAGTGTAATCAGTATTTAACCTGACGGTATAGCGCTTATAGCCGGAAGCTATAATAATACCTTGTTGATCAAGGTAACTTACTGAAAACATAGTCGATGATTTATCACCACCTGCCGAGATATTGAGATTGTAACTTTGCATTGGGGCAGTTTGGAAAACGGCTGATTGCCAGTCATTGTTCTGTACAGTAGCCGGGTTACTCCAGGCAGGGTTAGCAGGTAGTTCTGCATTCACAAGATTTTCCTGTGCTAAAAGAGCAAACTGAGAGCCATTCAATAAATTTAATTTTTTTGACACACTTTGTACTCCTCCATAAGCATCAAAACTGACAGTCAATCCTTTTGATCCACGCTTTGTTGTAACGAGTACAACACCATTCGAAGCCCTGGATCCATATATAGAAGCTGCAGCTGCATCTTTAAGGACATCGATACGATCAATATCGTTCACATTTATGGCATTCAGTGAGCCATACGGCACACCGTCGATAATGTATAAAGGTTCATTTGATGAATTGATTGAACCTACCCCACGGATACGCATTGAGATGCTTCCGCCTGGTTCGCCACTGTTACTTGTAACCTGAACACCAGCTATTTTGCCTTGAATCGCCTGGTCAAGTCCGATAACTGCAGTTTTTGTTAGGTCCTCGCTTTTTACCTGTCCAACAGCACCGGTCAAATCTTTTCTCTTTTGAGTGCCATAACCGATTGCAACTACTTCGTCTATACCAGTTGTTTCTTCAACCATTGTAACCGTAAAAGTTGTTTTTCCGCTAATAGTAAATTCCTGTGTCTTCATGCCTACAAAAGAAAATACAAGTATTTTTGCATCTGTAGGTACAGACAATCTGAATTTTCCATCCGTATTGGTGATTGTCCCTAGTGTCGTACCTTTTACTACAACACTAACCCCTGGAATTGCCTGGCCGCTCCCATCATTTACGCTTCCAGAAACCTCTTTTCTTTGGGGTTGTTCACTGTTGATAAACGTCGGAGATTCTTTTTTCTCCGCCGGAAGAATTACAATCTGCCGATCGTAAATCTTAAATGTGTTTTCCGTTCCATTTAATATCTCATTCAGAATGAATTCGACACTTTCATCCTTCGTATTAAGACTTACCTTGGCATTGACATCGATTAAGTCTTCATTGTAGAAGAAGACAAACTCACTGTTCTTTTCAATCTGCTTAAAAGCCTCTTTCACAGAGATGTTATCGAACTTTAAGCTCAATTTGGTTGACTGGGAATAAGTACTGGCCGATGCCCCAAGTAAACCTGCAAATAGAAATACAATTAGTAGTTTCATCTTTTTAAAAAGATTACCTGAACTTCTTTGAAAGAAGCTAGAATTTACACCATTTTTTTCCATACTTTTGTTTGTTCTTTAAGTGTTAATAATTATTAGCATTTATGTTAAGTCCGGAGAGTGTTGACCGCATTCTCCGGATCTTTTTTTTATCGCATTGGCAAATAATTTAGTCTTGTATCGACAAACACTTTATCGTGTTCTATTCGAAACGAAACAGGTGCTACATCCGAAATTACATTCAGTACATCTTGAAGTGACTCTTTCAAATCAAGTTTCCCACTTATTTTATTGTTGAGTTCGACACTACTTTGTGCTACAAAACTGATATTGTAAAATTTTGAAAGTTTTTTAAATACTGATAGAATGTTTTCCTTGTCAAACTCAAGTAAACCTTCTTTCCATGATATGTACTTAGCTACATCTACATTCGATTCAATACTTGTTTTTTCGTCGGTTTTACTATAAACTGCTTTCTGGTTTGGTTTTAGTTTGATTTCACTACTTAGCATGTTCATCATACTGGTCTCTTTCAGACTCACTGCTCCTTCAACCAATACAACTTCCAATTCATTGTCAGAATCATTGTCTCTAACGTTAAATTGGGTACCATGTACGCTAACATTCATTTTGTCAGTGCTCACAATGAAAGGAGTCTCTTTATTTTTAAAAACATCAAAATATGCTTCCCCTTTGAGGAATACTTTGCGTTCCTTTCCAGAAAATTTCTGGGGGAAAATAAGTTTTGAGCCGGCGTTTAACCAAACCTTTGTCCCATCTGACAATAAAATATTTGAACGCTTTCCATAAGGTATGATGACCTGCGCCATTGCGTTCTTATCTAAATTACTGGAACTGATAATGCTGTCATTACCAACTTCAATTTGGTTATCCGCAGCGTTAAACCTGATGTCAGAAAGTTTCTGCTTCAATAAAATCTCTCCCCTGCCGGATAGAATCAACCTGGTCTCATTATTGGTTGTAATTGAATTTGCAATCACAGTATATTTATCGCTATTCCTGTAAAAATAGAGATAAGGAATAGCGACTCCGATTGATAAGATTAAAGCAAGAAATGCAGCATACTTCATAAATTGTTTGAAACTGAAAGTCAATTTATGTTTATGATGCTCGGTGAAAAGGGATTCGATCTTCATATAAGATTCGTATACCTCACCTTCTTCAAGATCATTTGATCCGTACCCAAGCGCATTTACGATTTGTTTGGCAGTTTCGATGTCTTTTGCCAGGTAAGGATTTTCGCGAACAAAGTTTACCCAATCCTTTTGACCAATTCCATGATTTACCCATTTAATGAAATTTAGATCCTGAGCAAAATCTTCAACCGAATATTTGATGTATTTATTATCCACACTTATAACTTTTGACAATTAAGTCTTGATTACTTCGTTTTGTGGACACAATAAAAGGATGTTATAAAACATGTTTTATCGAAAATCGGCTAAAAACGATTAAACACTTCGTGCCCGGGACGCAAAGTACCATCCATCGCGATAAAATGCATTGAGCTGGCGGAACTAAGTAGTCCATATTGTGCACGATGTAAGTCGCCGACCAAACTTTCGTGGAGAGCGTGCGGCATAAAACCTATGCCGGCACGGGACAGATTTCCACAATCGGAAACGATTGTCTGGGTACGCACAGTATCATCCAATGAGCCCCAGCAGCACTCGGTAGCCAGTACACCTTTGTTCTGCTGCCTGACAAAGGCAACAGTTTCCAGTAGTTCCTCAGGTTTAGCAAAGTAAGGATGGATAAGAAACAAGTCACTAATCGCCTCAACCGCCCGGAGTTGGAGGAGGCCTCCTTGTACGCTTACAGATACAGGCTGTATAGCGCCGATTTCCTTACACATCTTATAGGTATGCGTAAGCCACTCAAGTGTGAGCTGCCAATTCCCATTGTTGTGTGGTTCGTTGCACAGATCCCAGGCAAGAATACGATCGTCATTATTGTGATTCCCCACGATTTTTTCGAGGTAAGGACGAAACACATAGCTGGATGACTCGCCCCTCTTTCCGTAGCTGACAAACCAATAATTCAGCATCTCATCGGCAATGCCACCAAACCCTGGTACACTGTGCCAATTATTGAACAGCGTGGCCACCACTTTGAGCTTGTGTTTATGAGCAATCTCCAATGCTGTTTCAAAATGTGCGACAAAGCTGGACGGATCCACAGCAAAGGCATCGAATGAAAGCCAGTAACGAACAGTATTGATCTTCGGAAAGTATTTCTTTCCCAACCCCAATTCTATATCGAACTTTTCCGGACGGAACTGACGCCAGATGCTATAGCCAGTTGCTTCATAGCTAGGCTGGTAATTGAAACCACGAATATCGTGGTACGGATTTACCCAAGCTGTTGGCATATTCTTCCCGCTCGACTTTGTAGCGAATGAACCAGCTAAATTATCGGCAATCATTGAACCTGCCATTGCTCCCCCAATTTTTAATGCCTTGCGGCGCGTAATACCTATTTGAACTTTATTAATCTTCATGGAGAAATAAAATTTTTAAGACTGTTTCAATTTAAGTGAAAATAATTCATGAAAAACGCTTTTATTACATTATGATTAACATATTATCTTTTAATCATGCTAAATTACTTAAAAACGGCCATTTCCGTGATTGAATAGCCTTCCCTATTATCAGGTGAATTAAAATAAAGACGAACCCAATGCGCTTGAATAGATTCAAAACGAATGATCTTAAACGCACCTATTCCTTCTTCGGTTGTATTCACTTTATTCCAGTTCTGACCATCAGTGGAAACCTGAACAAAACAGAATTTCGTCTGGAAGCCCCAGTTCATTGACAACTCTATACGGGAAATGGCATACATTTTACCAAGGTCTACTGCCAACCATTGAGGATTACTTTTTTCTGACGACCAGCCTGACGATCGGTTACCATCCACAACAAACTCTGGTTTGCCTGTTAATGTAGATGATGACCTCACACTTTGCCCAAGAGCCAGATTACGTCGCATTTCTTTTTGCTGTGGAGTCAACACTGAAAAGTCGCGCAAAGTGCTTACTGCACCCACCGGAGTATTAACCAGGGTGGCTATTGCCTGGTAATTAGCAGCCTGATCCGGTATGACCACATTGAATGAAATTCTTGTTGTATCAAATCCTGACACTTCGGTGAAAATTGTCCTCTCAAAGAGCTTCTTTCCATCTTTCAATAGGGTAAAACGCGCCTCGCCCTTCCATATTTTATCAAGGTCGTTAAAGATGATTACCGGAAATTTCTGAGCTTTACCGGCCGGATATTCATCGGCCCAGACATCAAGCATTAATCCGACAGGGGCAAACGCGTCGCGCAGGTAGGTATAAAAGCTTGGTTCCCATTTGAGTTTATCAACATCAGCCCAATCATCCGAGGTTTGTCCATCGTTTCGCGAATAACCTAATCCACAAAAGTGCATTATAGCAGCAGCCTGGCGGTGGGCACGAAAGAATTCAGTAATTGAGGCCATGTTCCGGGCATATAGCAAACGACGTTGGGCAACAGTTACTGAAGGGCCTACCAGGTAATCATATACAGGTTTAGACAGGGTGGTTGGTAGCCCATTTCGATTGAGCCATAATCCACCGTATTCGTTGATGATGAGTGGATTTTTGCGAATCAGTTTTTCTTTTTCATACGGTTGGGCAATCAGTAGTCCTGCCTTTGTTCCAGGATCCTGAGCCAGATCAGACATACGAAAAGGTTGGTTAGGTCCGAAAATAAAATGATAAGGATGGCATTCATCCGGATCGTTTTTATCGACAGGTTCTCCCCACCCGTTATCCCATGGCCTGTTGGAGAAATCAAGCCCGCGAACCTGACGGACTGCTTTGCCTGTTTCGGGTGAATAGGTTTCGTTGCAGGCATCCCAAATCACCACGCTTGGATGATTCCACCGTTCCTGCATCCATTCCTTAAATTCAGGAATAAGTGCATCTGCCTTTAAAGCATTTGGCTTAAAGGAACCGGAATACCATACAGGATATTCATCCTCAATCATCAAACCTTCCTCATCGGCTATTTTATACCAGATTTCAGGGGCAAATCCAATGCAATACCTTAGGGAGTTCCAATGCATGTCCCTGAATTTTTTGTGGAGCAGCCTTACCCAATTCTCATTCCAGGGTTTGCTGCCCCTAACGGAGTCTTCGAAAAATCGCAAAAGGGTAACATTACTTCCACGCATAAAATAAGGTTTTCCGTTTAGAATGGCACGCCCTGAAGCCGCATCAAGCCGGAAAGAACGCATTCCAAACCGTGAAGTAAAGCTATCAGCATCACTTCGCACTTCTAGGTCATAAAGGAACGGATCTTCAGGTGACCAAAGGTGACATCCCAGGATAGGGATTGTGATTGTTCCCATCTGGTCAGTATTGAGAGTGCCGGCAGGAATGAGACAATCTGCTTCTCCTGTTACTTTGTGTGATTTAGCCTCCCTGACGGTAACATGCAACTTTACGGCTACGAGTGAAGGAGTGCAACGAACCTAGGAATGAACAATAACCGTTTGTTTTTCAATATCTGGAACAGCCTGAACATTAAGAATATGTGGCGATCCTGAAAGGATTAATTCGACATGATCGTAGATACCTGGGATATAACAGTTCTTTTCACCATCGTAACCTGACTCAACAAAACTTGAAACTGCGTCGCGGTCGGCACCAATGCGGATGATCAATTCATTTTCTCCATTTTTCAGAGCTTCCCTGACCTCAAACCATCCTGGTGTAAAACAAGGCAAATGATCGCCGATCAACTTTCCGTTCAGAAATACACGGGTACCATACATTGCCTTGCCAATCTTAAGTCTACAAACCGCAGAAATAGGGTCTGAAAGGATAAATGTTCGGCGATACCAAAATGCATCTATGAGCGGATCTTTCTGAATAAAAGCACTTCGATCGGCCACCCTGGGTCCGGGATTTTTAAATGCCGGAATAGACATATCGACCAATCCGGGAACTGCAACGCTGTGGCCAAACTTTGCAGGGATTTTATCCATTCCCCCTTCCTCAATTTGCCAGGTACCATCAAGCGAGATTACCTTCCGGCTTCCTTCAGAGAAAGGTTCATTCTTTTTACCATAAACATCGGCAATAAAAATAAACATCAGTACAGTAACAATAATTTTTTTAAAAATTGATTTCATAGGTGTTAAATTTGTTTTTATTAGTCAAACATAATCCTCATTGATATTCCGTTTCTTTGTCACGCTTCTTATCTCAGTACAACCTATTTCGAATACTATAAAATATTTAATTTGTAAAAATTATTTTTTTAAAGAAAATTCAAATTTCTGAAGCACCATCCCGTAATGGCTACCCGGCGGATTTTCAACAATTTTTTCACCATTCCAATCTGTTGCATAATTTCCGGAATAGAGTAACCATGCAGTATTGCCATCCTTGCTGATAAATTTAGATGGAATATTTACAAAATAGGCTTGCTCGCCGAAATCCTTCAGGTAAGTAATTAATTTCCATTCTCCAGTTAGCTTTTCAGATTCAAGAATATAGGTATTCATCTTTGAACAGGTATTTCCACCATCGGTAATGCACATAAAATACTTCTTCAGAGGTGAATTATAGGTAACCGTTACACAACCCATATTATTACGCCACTCGATTAAAGGTTTTATTTTTTGAAAGTCCTTTGTCCAAATTGGATCACCTTTAATATTGGTACCTCCATAAAATTCATACTTCGACCTGTCATTCATATTTTCAATGGACGGTGTAACCCGAATCAGGTACACTTGATCGCCCGTTATCCAGCTATTGTGGTAAAATGTACTTTGACAGCTGTTTTCATTTGAACCATGGGCGACTAAATATGCTTTTCCATCGGGAGAATATTGCATGTTTTTCCCAAAGTCAACAAAATGAGGTGAACCAATTTTGATAGGATAACCACCTAAACCGGTCTCATTAAAAATCGGTTCAGAAGGTTTGTGCGGGCTTTCAATCCAGGTCTTGCCAAAGTCGCTGGAATAACGGAAGCCGGCGAAAGGTCCGAGCTGTGGCCAATTATATGTTTTATCACCATATTTTGTTATGCCATAGGGCGAAAGGCAGTAAGTACCATAATACCATATTCCATTATACATTAAACTTCCACAAGGATAACGGCCACCATAAGGATAGGGATCTGCCTGAGACAAGCCAATTACGTTAACCTTCAGAGACATTGGGTCACTACCATAAATTACAGCTTGTCCGGTAGTCGCTTTACGGGTGGGATTTCCATCTGCATTAATTTCTCCATTATTTGAAAATCCACTTGACCATGAACTGACTCCATTGGTCGTTCCATCAGTCCAGGGAGAATATAACTTGTCATCGGAGGCCCAGGTTGGGTACCAGGTATCACCGTAATGAAATCCACTTTTCATTCCAAGCAACTTGATTCCTGACAGTTCTTTGGATGGTTTAAAAGGACAATCCTGAGGAACTGCTGAATTCCACTCCAAAGGTTGATAGCTTAATGTATCAGGCTTCGTCTGAGAAAAAAGCATAACATTTTCTGAGAATAATAAACAAATTACAATTTGGAATAACTTAATTATTTTCATCTGATTATTAAATTTGGTTTTAATTCAGTATTGATTATCTGTACTTTATTGGTTATATGAACATTGTCTCCATTCTTAATATTTAACATTTTATTAACTCCTTCAGTTGTTAGATCATTGGGACCTTTAACTTTAATAGGTTCATTACAATCTTTGGTCCCGAAAGTAAACATAATATTTATGACTCAAATACAACATTATGATTTATAAATTGTCTTTTTATGACTTGAAGTTTATTGCATTCTATTTTAAGTACTACTCAATAAGGATAAAACTTTTCGGTGCATATGCATGTAAATCAAACGACAACTTTCCATCTGTTATTTTTACAAGTTCTCCCTCCTTTTCTCCACGTAAGTTCACTCTTTGAGCAGTTACAAACTTTGCTCCGAGGGGTAATGTAACTTCAAGTTTTCCAGTCGTTCCACCCTGTTCCCATAAACGCAGAATAATCCCCTCTCCGTCGGGATTTGGACCAAATGCAGTTAAAGCGACACCCTTGCGCGAAAGTGAGATCCCGCTCTGCGTTACAGGCAACTTTCCATTCTTTACTTTGGAACAGGCCACACGAAGTGGTACGCGTGTTTCCATTGCCGGGGTATAAAGTGAACTTTCTGCAGTGAATTTGTCAAAAGCCCAAATGAGTACCCTGGCACTCATTCTTTGTCCGTTGCCAATCCAGGCCGGAAAATTGGTTCGCCAATGGTTGTTATACAGGTTAAGATAGACATAGGGCTTTGTGGGTTCGTAACGTTTATCAAATTTGTACTCGCCCGGTTCTCCAAGGCTCACCAGTGGTGCATCGGGTGAACAAATACCAACGCCTGCCCCGGAATTCCCGTCATAAACAGCCACCCCGTTATTGACCCACCAGAGGTGATAATTAGCATTGTCGGTAATCATATCTTTCACCGGATCAACATCGGCGCCCAGTCGTCCGAGGCGAAATTTTGGATGATCACACTTAAAGGGAAGGCATATCCATCCGGCTTCGGGCCATGAATCAGGTTGCTTCTGCCAGCTTACTTCAAGCTCGGCAGTCGGATTGATGCCTGACAAAGTCAGCGAAACAGATATCTTTTGCCCTTGTCCCGGTCCGGGAATTGTCCCTGTCATCACTGCTTTAATATCAATTACTGATTTTTCAACTGTCAGATCCATGTCCTTTGGAAGCGCTGAACTGTAAACGACATCCTGTGGCATATCGTATGCTACAAAGGCAAAACGGTGTGCCTGATATTGGGGATAGAGTGATTTGTCTATCCAATCCGAAAGTTGTTTGTAACCAAAGCGTTCGTAAAAATACTGGCCGAAACCTTGCGGGGCATTTGCATCGACCAACTCTTTACCTGTTCTTTTATCAACCAGGCTGGTAATCCTTCCTCGTTTCGCATCAATCGTTGCCCTGAAAAAAGGGCTCTCAATTACGCCAGACCCTTTGTTTGAACTCAACTCAGGATTAACAACTTTTTCACCGGATGCGATATAAGTGCGGTAGCCCATGGCCGGAATATCCTCAGCCACAAAACGCGACATCGGAGCCTTGTCCTCAATAGCCGGGTATTCGTGTGAGACAGTAATTGCCGGTCCGCCATCAACTGGCTTTAGCGAAACAAAATCGTTACCGAAGATCAGTCGTGTATCGAGTTCAATCATTCCGCTGCGTTTCCACGGAAGCGGGTTGTAAACCACAATTCGATTCCCTTCAAAATTTACATTGTCAGCAAGTGATGCTACAGCGTCCCGGTAAGGATTCGTAACCAGTCTCTGAACATTGTTGATATAATCCGCCTTATCGCTCCATGACTCTTCCATTAACCTGTATTGAGGAGGTAATCCCCTTTCCCACAAATCCTGCCAGTCTTTTGCATACGGGACTTTCAGATAATGCTGGTTGGCAAGGCCCCAGGTGTGTTCGCTGTAAAGAAGACTGTTTTCGTAGGCATCTCGAGTAATCTTGCGTAAGTCAGGTCGATAAATACCCCATATAGTTTCCATTGTCGATAACTCATCCAGCCCTGCGATCGAAGGCCTGATATTCATGGCCAGTTTGCTCGCCTGCGGCATGCTCATCGCACCATGAATCCAGACATCGCCAATGTCACTACGAACCACCGGAAGACTACTCAGATCTTCTTTGAGGATCATTTCTGCAAAATCGTCCATCTTACCCACTTTGGCTTTTATCCCCAGGTTTTTGTAGAAGTCAAGGTCTTTTGCAACCGTCTGAGGATCCGGAGGACCCTGGTTATCACCGGTCATGTTGATGTAAACCCATGTTTTATAAGGCCAGGAAGCCGGAGGCAGCGGGTCGCTGCCATAACCATTATTATAAAGGGTAAGGAGCCTGGATCCGTCGGGGCCTTCCCACCAGAAAAAGGGAGGCAGTCCAAGCTCTTTATTCACAACGGGACCACCCATGTGATAAAACTTAATACCGGCATGGGTGAAAAGTGTCGGGATAATCCACGAATGGCCAGGTACATCAGACATTTTAGCACTAGTTGAAAGTGGCTGCCCATACTTACGGGCAATGGTTGATGAAATATTGAGTCCGCGTACCAAATCTTCAGGATCGGAAGTTTCAGTATGCATGGTAAAGGGAAATGCATGAATGGCAAGGTTGCCATCACGAATTGCCTGTTCAATTTTACTCTTGCGCCCGGGCGACTGCCCTTCCCAGAGGATCTGCTTCATTGGCCAACCTGAAATCGTCCAAACAAACTGTTTGTCCCTGGGCTGACTGCTGTTTTTATCAATAGCATCAAGAACTTTATCGCACATCGAAGTACGGTAATCGTGCAAAACCTGTTGAACTGTTTCAGAGTAGCCAATATCGAAATGTGTTTTGTAGATGATGATCACATTTTCAACACCCAGTGTCTTTGACAGGATTTTCTTGTCTGCCTGTGCTTTATTTGTCGATTTGGCACCAGGTAAGGTCGATTTTGGATCGTAATTCTGAGCTTTCGATGATACAACTGTCATCAAACAAAAAGCAAGTAACACAAAAGATCCGATCGGTTTTTTCATAGTAAACGGTTCTTATTATTTCTTCAATTCAATCAATTTTCATTGCTTTCCCGAAATGAATATTTTAAGGAATAAAATAACAGTCAGTCCAAATTAATCATCTTTTATTTCGCTTTAAATACGACATATGGACAGGCAACCGTGGTGAGATAAACTGCGTTTTGTGAAGCACCTGAATTATAACATTCCCAAGGTGCGCCAAAATCAGCTCCCTTTCGGTAATCGCCGGTACGTAAATCGTCGATATATTCCTTTGCAAGCTGCCTTGCTGCAGGTATATCAATTTGTGACATCGCAAAACATATCCAGCCAGTTGGTGTGCCCCAATAGGCTCCGTTCTGATAGGTGTTTTTCAAAGCTAAACTGCTTTCCCATGCGGTTGAGTCACTAAAATCATCACATGTCAGGACATGCCGAATATTACCCCTGCTTGCCAGGGTGCCGTTAAGGTAGGCATCCCTCAAAAATTTACATGTTTTTTCCAGATGTTTACCTTCCAAAATCCCGAAATTAATAGCCAATGCAGTACTCCAAACATCGGCTTGTTTACTTTTTCCGGTCGAAGCTAACAGCATTCCCCTTTCATCGGTAAAAACTTCCGGAATCACCTCTTTAAGCCGACTGGCAGTTGTTCTGTATACTTCAGCTTTAGCATTTTGATTAATCAGTTCAAATATTTCAGCTAATTCAACAGAAGCTCTATATTTCAACAAAGAGGGGAAGCATAGATTTCCGGTAATATAAACGGCGTCTCTAAAACCGAAATCAACCCCCCTAAATTCATCGGTGGTGTAAACTAAAACACCATCCTTCTGTGTTGGAGGCACCTTATAAGCCATTTCCAAACGGTCAATTAATCTCACCCCATCGATTTCATTCATTAAAAAATTGGTAAAAGAGGTGGTTTTGATATAGTAATAAGCCATGTGAATGAAAAAATATTGATCACAATAAGGAGGAACCATCCCCCAGATTTTTCCACCTTGATCATTACTATCGTATGTTCCCGGATAATAAATTGGCTTACTATCATCAATTCTAATGTGATCTGCTATAGCACCATTAGGAATCATACTCCCTGAATTAGAAATCCATGTTTGGTCACATTGTGTGGATGCGGTTAATAACAACATGTGTTTTTGCTCCTCAACCGTCACAAATCCACTCTCGAGAGACATCGCATAATCTCTAATCCAGAATGCGGGATAACAATTCCGTCCTCCAGGCCTGATTAATATTCCTCCTGTATTGTTTCCACCAAATTCAGAAGATATTCTTTGCCCAGGATAGATACGGGCACTTTCCATTACATCTTTAGTCAAGCCTTCAAGAAAATCTAAGTCACTTTTGGATAGTAAATTCTTACTTTCAATTGTTTGTCCCTTTATTCCTACGACAAGCAGTAAACCACAAATTATTATTAGAAACTTCTTCATTTTAGAATCTAATTAATATAATTATATTCAGTTATTTAATATCGAAATTTGTCCGTTTGGCAAAACCTTTATTTTCTCTGTTTCACCTGATTTCACCTCCACTTTAGGCCATTTTAGAAAGGCCGTATATCCTGGTGGTTTTTTTGAATCTTCAAAGGTTTCCGAAAATATTGAAATGTTTGCTCGATACTTTGTTGGGTTTGTAACAGAAAGCACAACTCCTTCAATGGAACGCGTTAACACTTTGGCCATTATATGATCAAATACATAAATCTTCGCTCTATCAGTTTGTAAATAAATGCCAGGTAATTCCATTGCCATTAAGATACCGTTTAACTCACACCACCCTGTTGAACCAAAATCATCCCCTCCTCGACTTCCCCGATTGTCAGCATCACAATATGTCAATCGTTCAGTGATTGATCCATTTGGCTTTACTCCCTCAGCCCAGGCACGAACGATATCGCGCATCAGTTCAGCGTACCTAGGATCACCTGTTGACCTGAATATTTTGAACAAAGGATCAGCTGAAGATGTACAGAATCCGGGTGCACCATGCTTATTTTGAGTACTTGCCCATACCACTCCGGCAAGTTTTGCATCTAATTTGGCAAGCTCAGTTTCCTTTGGTAATTCATAATCATAAGAAACAACCCATGTCGAGGCCAGGTTTGCAAGATTACGGCTCATTTCCAACCATTTTTTATCTCCGGTAGTTTCGTATAAAACCATAAGCGAAGTCATGAAACCAACTGCGGTTTCTGAATCAGCATTCTGCAAAATATCAGAGCATGCACCATATGTGAATCCTTTTTGAACAAAATCATGTTGATAATAATACCCCGCTGCTTCTTTGGCAATTTTCATAAATTCAGTGTTGTCGAACCATTTTGAAGCCAATGCGAGTCCCCCAATTGCTGTTGCACCACTTGTTGTATTATAAACAACAATTTCGCCTGTTTCATGATTAATATAATTTCCCCATTGTCCGTATTTCTTCCATGTGTTCACAAACGCCTGAGCCAATCGATTGACAGAGTGTTCCCATTGCGGTTTAATTGCGGTGGCATTCCCTTGTGCTTTTAACAGCATGAATTGTTTTACCATCCAAAACAAAACATCTGCGTTTTGCCTGGTTAGAACGATGGGTTGGTCCGTAAACCAATCCCGGCCGCTTGCTTTACCGTCAGGATTCATGGCAGCCAGAAAATAGCCTGACTTACCTGCAACCGCAGGCATGGCAAAATCGAATGTCTTAATGACTTTATCAAGATGAATTTTGTCATTTAGCGCCAACATTGGATAGGTGTTCATCAGTCCACCAATCCATCCGATACAAACTTTATCAGAATTTTCAGGACAATAATATTTAAATTCACGTTTATCAAGGAAGCGTTTATCAATCTGCCTGGTCATAATCCGAATAATTTCGCTAAAAGGAATAAGTGTGCGAGGATGATTTACCCCTGTAACAGTTTTACGGACGCTCATGAATTTTTCCAACAAACCAGGTATATCAGGTGTTTCAAAAGAATATATCCGTAAACGTAAGTTTATTTCATCACCCTCTTTCCAGTTAATGCCACGGTCCGAACTAGGGCCAAAACCTATAAATTCAGGTTTCCGCTCACGTACACCTGGAGCACTGATAATTAATGTGGCATTTGAACGGTCCGGGCTTTCTTCAATTATTAAACCATTGTCAATAATCTGATTGTTTTTTCGAATCCCTTGCTCTGTCAAAACAATGAAAGCACGTTTGATTTGTTTGTCAAAAATGCACATAGCAGGAGTTGTTGCATTGCACGAGCTCACCTCAATTTTCGAAATACTACCCGGCGACGGAGATAATTGAGGTAATTCAGTAGTAACTTGAGGAATGTCTTTATTGTAAAAATCCTCTTTATCAAAACCAGTGCAATAACCTCTCTGTTCTATTTTATTTCGATTACCGTTGTAAACTGAAGCTGGTATCATAACATAATTGTCAGTACTCCAGTTATTGAAATCGAATGCAACAGCAATTCCGGCACTTGACATCTCCCCCTTTAATAATTTAAATACAAGATTGAGTTCAATGAAATCTTTTGGTAATGATGTTGGTGCTTTCGTTAAAGAACATTGCCATTCCGTATCATTTATTTTTAAAATGTTGTTTTCAAAATAGAATTTTTGTAAAAGCTTGCTCCCATCATATTTACATACCATGGCACTCATTTTTGCATTATGTTGTAAAAGCAAACTATGGATTTCGGAATCTACTAAAAAGGCGTTCTTATTTACATCCGGTAGCCAACTGATTTTCTGGCTCAAAGCATTGTGATTGAAAATCGTTATTATAATTGCGATTGTAATGATAAAATATTTTTTCATAAACATATTTGTTGTAAAAGCAATTGCAATTATTCCTTGATCATTTTTCCATCCATCAGAATTTTCCCGATATACCAGTTATTCTCTTTATATTCAGCAGAATCCCTGATAATTTCACCTCTCTTTGAAAGGATGGCCGCTTTATCGAATGGCTCCGCCAGTAACCTGAATACAACCAGGTGATCTTTATCTTCCAAATGGTCTATTAGAAAGTAATTCATCCGCCTGTAGGTGCAATACTCGTCGAATCTCGGGATGGTGTCTTTCACTATTCCATCAATTTCAACAATGACTTTGCCTGCATCCGGTCCCATAAAATCATAAGCTCCAATAGCTTTTCCTTTAAATCGAATGGTAAGGGTTTCTCCGGATAGGCTGGCTTTTCCAATTTTTTGAAAATATTTTCTGAAGTTTAAAAAAGGGGATTGGTCATTAATCTGAAGAATTTGCCAATTTTCACTTAACTTCCCCTGGGTAAAATCAACCATTTGGGCCTCAGAAAGGTTATCCGATGCAAGAGGTTTAGCCATAATATGTTTTTTTGTTCCGGATTGAATGCCATTAGCTAAGATCTTAAATGAACGTATTAAGGCTTCGTGGTAGATAAGATGCCCGGTTTCGGGATAAGGATGAACACCATCGGGACTGAAAACTTTAACGCCATTCATCTCTTTGGTAGCGCCCTTAAATATAAGTTGTTTACTGGCAACCATTTTGCTTACTTTTAAACCAACGTTAACTGAAGGAATATTGTAATAATCTGCTACCTTTTCCATGGTTATTATTGATGCCGGCAATTCACCATTTTGCTCAATTTCCATAAGTTTGTCTGTAATGGTATAGATAAAACAAATATCAGTAAGGCTATTTTGCTGCCATATCCGCCTAACTATTCCTTCCATCGATCGAAGTATTACTTCCGGGTCTCTGGAAAAATCATTCACTGCAAACTCCACAAATATCAGATCAGGATTAAACTTTAATACATGTTCGTACAACCTGTAAACTCCCAAATCGGATCCTGTTCCGCCGATCGCAGCATTGATTTCTGTGAATTTTGATTTTGGAAATTGTTTTCCGAGCCACTCAAGAGAATACACCCGCCAACCATCCTGGGCTGTTATGCTACCTCCAAGGTATGCAACCTTTATTGAATCTTCATGCAATGCTTTCGTAAAAAAATTAGGTAAACCTCCTCTGGCTTTGAGCTCCTGAAGTACTTTCTGATTTGGATCTGATTCGAAAGACCCAAAGACGAAATAGGAATGCAGGGCAAACAAAATAAGAAAAACGAGTACAATCTTATTATTCATTATTGTATATATTAAATTTTTAAGCATTTTAAACGGGCAGAAATGAGAATCTTTGGATTTCATCTGCTATTTATGAAAGACCCTTTTCAAAGCAACCTGGCATAGAAACAATCCTCTAACGCCGTTTTGATTTACTTTAACTGGTTTGGGTTTTGGTGGGGTAATGATTAGTTCAATGCCCTGATTTATACAGCTAATGAAATTCATATGCGGATTAAAGTCAACAAACGAAATTGAATCTGTGTTTTATTCACTTTGAATGCTCTTAACTATTAAGTCCAGATTGTTTCCTTTTGTGGACACAAAAAAACGGCTATGGTACATAGTTATTTTGGAAAATCAAATCTCAAATTGGACTGGTTCCTTTTTACGATCACAAATAACATCTCTCAGTGACTTTATTGCCCTAAAAAGCAGTTTTCTGGCTGAATCGTTTTTCAGTTGCATCATTTCGCAGATCTGATCATATTCCATGGTGCAATCGTACCTTAAATAAATGATTTCACGCTGCTTGTCACTAAGGTTTTTTAATGCTTTGAGAAGTGCAATTTCATTATTCGAGGCATTTTCCTTTTCTGCAAGTTCTTCTTCAAGAAAGAATTGACTATCAAGCTTAAATGGTAAAAACTCTATAAATTCATTTTTTTTGCTTTTGTCTATTTTTTTATAAATATCATTTTTCAAAGCCCGAAACAAGTAAAACCTGATGTTCTCGGTTGGACCTAGTTTTTCGCCAGCTTGAATCAATTTTAAAAAAACATCCTGAATACAATCTTTTATGAATTCACGGTCGTCTTTAAATTTCATGCCATACTGAAACATCGAATTAAAATTCTGATAATAAACATAAGAAAGAGCTGACTTATCGCCAGACTTAAAATTTTCCCATATTTCGCGATCAGTTTTCAATTTGAATAGTTTTTTAGTTAAAGCAAGGATATTGGGTATAACTGCTCTTCTGAAAAATCATTAACATGATATTAAATCATTGAAATTGGCAAAGATTTGAAAATTGATGTTAATATTAAAAAGCGATTTTAAAAATTATTTCACAAAAATAATGTAGTGATCAGAGAATATGACTAATTAATAAGAACTCTTCTGGAATATTAGTTTGGATCAAATTTAAATTTTTTTTCATTACAAATGTAACTTATCCCTTTTTAAAATGCTATGGATCGGAAAAACTATTTTGTGTGTATTTCAAACATCGGTAAATACTAAACGGCAATTTTTCAAGTACCCATCTATATTTTTGACTTTTCTGATTATTGAAATTTTGGGTTTAAAGAAAAATGTTTATAAATCGTTCTGAGACCAAATGGTTGTTATACAATATTTTATTGTTGTAATTTATGAATGGTTTATCAACTTTACCCTCGGTCACGTACCTGTCTTGTTTTGTCAGAATTACATTACAGAAGATTTACTTATTTGTATCGTTCCCAACTGATATCTTCCTTGCATATCCATTCCTTTGATAGCTAATCGGATATATGGGATCTTTTTTGTGGTCGTGTTCACCATTGCAACCCTCACATCATAAGTTCCGGCTGGAATATTATTGGGAATGGACAGAATGTAGCTCATATCATACAAATTGTCTTTTCTCCAATAATTGCCTTTTTGGTTCATGGCGAAACCTAAATCGATTCCATTGAGATAATCGTTGCCGTTTTTATCGGTAATAAACCATTCAATTGGCGCATTGGCATTAAACTTGCCGTAATTTTGGTTGATCCATGTCGAATTTATTGTCATTGTTCCACCTTGTTCTGGATTATTCCACGATACCTTTGTAATAGCGAATCTGTAACCAAGTCCTCCGGCAATCAACCCTTTAACCAGACCAACACTATCACGCGATTTTAAAAGCTGATAGTCTTCTGAAATCGCATACCAATGTGCAATATCCTTTCGACTTGTAATAAATTCATTCAGAAAATCGGCTATGTTGCGTTTGTTTTCAATAATCGAACCCAGACCATTGTAAATCCAGTTTAATTCCACTTTTCCTGGGTTTGTGGATTCCCATTAATCTATAATCTGGCAGCGTAACAGGCCAACGGTTGCCCTTTTGTTTCCTTCACAACATTTAACTCTTAATCCTGCACCCAAAGGCAGATAGCCCCGATAACCAATTATATTTTAAGCACTTGCTGAATCGAGTCAAAATTCTTCGCCTACATTCAGTAAGGCGCACATTTTCGCATATTTTGCCGTGTCAATTACGATGTACCTTTCCCGAATGATCTGGACAAGAACTTTCTTTTTGTTAGCCGCACTTCCCCAGATACCCGTGATCGGCAAACCAAAATCTTTTCCTTCCCTCCATTCTCACCACATTCAATAATCCATATTATTGATCTGTAAAAGACTCGACTATTTATTGCCCAAGTAAAGTTTTTTGAATTTCTGCAAAAATCGTTTGATCCTTGGCCACAAAACTGCCTGATAGTAAGGGTCGGATTTCAAAAGAATCCAATCTGCGGGTTGATTGGTTGACCAAAGTCCTTTTACACCCGATTGTGCCCTTTCCGAAACACAACTCAGCGGCGAGGATCCCCAACCGGCATCCCAATTGCACTGCAATCGGACATTAAAGGTTTTGCCACGATCGTACCAGTAATTGACGATGCTGTCCACTATAATATGTCCAATGGAAAGAAATGCTATTTTTCGGCTGGATATCCTTACAATACATATATAAAAGAACTCCCCCTTACATGGGACAATCGTCTCCCCAGTCAGTTGTTTTATATTTAGTTGAATAGTGCTTACAATCACAAACTGTTCCTGCCCATATTTCCCAGCCACTAAATGGGTTTAAGAACGGGCTATTGTCTTCAACCGGAATAACTCTTGTAATTGAAGAAATCACTGTATTTCAGGTATTATTTTGTGCCCAAAACCTGGAAGTTACCTGCAAAAAAACGAGGAACAATAAGGTGTTCAATATAAACCGTGACTTAATCTCTATTTATTTAAAAATATTCGATAGGTTTCCATCCTGTTATGGACTGTGTTTCTGATGATTTTTCCTGAGACAGTTAAAATAATTTTGACTTCATGTTAATTGACAAATTTTCATATTAATCAACAAATATATGAATAGTCGGAATACTTATTTTATAACTGCAGAAAGTATTATCGATTTTATATTCATCACTTTTTCGCTATGGACAATTTGCGGAGACAAAACCACCTTTGAACTGATGCCTTCTGCAATGGTTACTTTTCCAAGATTTACTTGCAAGTATTTGTACCAGCCGCCTGTATTTTGGGTGGTAAACGGAAATGATTGTCCCCCAATTGTCAATTTCATTTCATTGTTTGTCGAACTTTCATCAGCGCCATATTCTATATATACTTCATAAACTCCTAAATGAATGCTGCGAATATCCCAGCTCATCGCACTTTTGCCGATCCACTTCAAGGTTTCAAAACCCCGGTTTTCTGTCCACAAATCGTTGAACCCATATTTTAGAGAATCGTTGGATGTCTTTGCAATTGCAGGGTCGAGATAAGCAGGCATCGATTGGTCAACCAGAGTTACTGATGAAATAGGCTTTAAAGTTCCGGCATATTCAATTACAAGTGTGGTCGATAATGGATCGATAAAATCCGAATTGATATTGATCGGATTTAAATTTACAATCAGATCTTTAACCGTATTTTGTTTAAAATCAAGGCATTTTTTGGATTTATCAGTTAAAAAATACACCGAATTCACCTTGACACTCACTTCCGGAACGACCAATTCATTGCGTTCGGGCCAGTCGAACAGGTGGATGTATAGTTTATTAGGTCTTGCTGTACAATAAATGCGCCGATATGGCTTACCGATCGGACTGGCAGATGTTCCATAAATGCTTTCGGAGTTTCGTTTTAGCCAACTGCCTGTTTGTTTTAAAATTTCAACTGCACGTGCCGGAAAAACACCCTGGCCATCGGGGCCTACATTTAGCAAGAAATTTCCTCCTTTAGAGGCAATATCGATCAGGTTTTCGATTACAGTACCCGCGCTTTTCCAATTTTTGTCGTAATGCTGATAACCCCAAGTTCCGTTTAATGTCATACAGACCTCAAAAGGCTCCTTAATCCCTGCAGGAATATATTGCTCAGGTGTCCGGTAATCGCCCATTACCAGCGGCCTTCCAAATTCATTTCTGATTCTGTCATTAATTATACAGTTAGGACGGGCTTCGCGGATTGTTTTTAGCAGCCTGTAACTTTCAACATTTGAGGTGTCTTCACAAACATCGAACCACATCATCGCCGGAGTGTAATTAGTAACCAACTCTTTTACCTGGGGCAAGGCTTTGGTTTGGTAATATTGTTCAGGGTTACGTTTTTCTTTTGTATGAAAGTCCCAATCGTTGATATTTCCCAATGCATTGGGTTCGCTCCAGTCCCAGTTTTGCGAGTAGTAAAAACCCAACCGGATGCCATATTTCTTGCAGGCTATTTCGAGTTCTTTGAGCGGGTCGCGCTTAAAAGGAGTGGCGTCAACAATGTTATAGGCATTTGCCTCAGATTTGAAAAGGGCAAATCCATCACAATGTTTAGCAGTAATCACAATGTACTTCATCCCTGCATCACGAGCCATTAACACCCATTCATCCGCATTAAAACCAACAGGATTAAATTCAGTTGCAATCTTTTTATACTGCTTAACAGGTATTTTCATGTTATACATGATCCATTCGCCATAAGGTGTTTGGTTTTTTTTGCCGTCAAACTCGCCGGCGAGCTTGGAATACAAACCCCAATGGATAAACAGGCCAAACCGGGCGTCAATCCACCATTCCAACCGTTTTTCCTTTCCGGCAACCAGACGATCGATCTCTTTTTGGTTTTGGGCAGACAGGTTAAATACTGACGAAAGAAGGAGTAAAAGTAAAGTCAGTTTTGATAAGTAACTTATTTTCATAAGTATGCTATTAAAGTTTTCAATATCCGTTGATAATTTGTTCGCCAATATAGCTACCGTAACTGGTGATAGTAAAAGAAGAAATCAAGATCAGCAATCCAATGATCAGAAGGAAATAAGTTTTAGGTTTAACACTTTTCCACTCTTTCATAATCACGCCAACAATGAAGCTGAAGAAAATCAACATCGACATGTGCAGCACCCAGCTGGCAAACTGGAAGTGCCCCATTTTGACGTGTCCCAAACCATAAAAGAAAAACTGTGCACACCACAAAGTTCCTGCAAGCGCCGACCATAACCAGTTTTTAATGATTAAACCTTTATCAATACCGTTTCCCGGCAAAAACTCTTTCATTGTTCCTTTACGAATTCCAACCACTACAAACCAGACAAAATTTACAATAAAACATCCGGAAGTTGAAATGATCATTTTCGCGTTTCCCTGAAAATTGCCGGCGCCGTGTTGCGCGGCAATGTCAGCAATGGGCTGACCATATTCGAGTGAGAGGTTAAAAACCCCTGATAAAACTCCAGCAACAATTGTCAGCAACAGGCCAACGGTCATGTTAAAATTGATTTTGATGTCTGATAGCGCAATTATATCCTTTTCTTTTTTAAAGCCAGCCCACCCGCAAAAAATGACTCCGATCATCGACAGGATCATTCCACATAATACGATATCTCCCCCGGGTTTTGAGAAAAAATCTCCCAGACTACCAGTTAACATCATCGGGAAGATTGTCCCTAGAACCGCTGATATGCCGATTGCCAACGTATAGGTAAGTGAATAGCCGATATGTATGATGGCTTTACCGAACGACAAGCCTCCAAAGCCATAAGCTGCTCCCAAAAGAAATGCTCCCCAGAAAGGGCGGGACGGAGCATTAATTAAAATTGCAAAAAAATCGGGAACTGTAAGCCAACCAACCAAAATTGGCATAATGATCCAGGCAAAAAGTGCCTGCACAATCCAAAATGTTCCCCACGACCATTGGCGGGTTTTGGTATTTGGTAAATAACAGGTTGAAGCTGATGCGCCTCCAATGGCATGAAGACAGGTTCCAAGAACTGGGTTCGATGTAATCATTCGTTTGATTAAGGTTAATCGAGATGAAAAATTTCTTCCATGTTTGCCCAAAATTCTTGAGGGCCAACCGTAACGAGGGGTTCCATTAATGGTTTCACAACATCCCACCACCTTTGAGTTTCTTCATGGTCGGCCATTTTTCTCATGTCCGCATCATAATTGTCGCCTTCATATTCGAAACCTGCAAACAGGATATTATCTTTTAAGTAGATGGAATAGTTTACAATATGACAGTCTGAAATCATTTTCAAAACTCCTGGCCATACATTTTGATGAAGCTGTACGTACTGGTCCCGTCCTTCACTCTTTAGTCTGATAATCTGTCCAAAGCGCCTTTTCATCTGTTTATAATTTGTTTTTTTTATATATATTTATCAGATGGAACTTGCAAACGATAATCAACCTTCCGTGTGAAATATTTCTCATGGCTCGTTTCATTTGGTTTGCTTTAACGCGTTAAAAAGAGCTTCAATGTTTGAGGGCGATATGTCGGGTAAAATGGCTTCGTGGCTGGGTGAAATTACTAGTCCCGTAGGAAACAACTCTTTCAGTCCCCGTACTTTTTGTGCGACCTCTTCAGGCTTACCGTTCACTAAAAGGTTCTGAGCATCAACTCCCCCGCAAAAGGCGACTTTCCCGGCGAAATGTTTTTTCAGGTTAGGCGCATCCATTTCGTTTGCCAATGCCTGGATGGGGTGAATGATGTCAGCACCCAAATCAGAGAGATCCTGAATTATAGGGAAGATTGAACCACACGAGTGGTGCATCACAGTCAGCCCATAACTTTTTGCCTGGTCGATCAGCTTTTTTGTTCCCGGAAATACAAATTCGCGCAGACTATCCGGATCAACCATTAAGCCGGTTTGGCTTCCAAAATCGTTTCCAATCAATATGGCATCAAGACCTCCTTTGGTCGATTCGTAGAAAATCTCATTTGCTTTCAGATAGAAATCCGTAATCCGGTCAATCACCGCACGAAACATCTCGGGATTGGAAAGCATAACCATCAATGCCTGTTCCATGCCAAAAGCAGCGCAGGCATCCTGAAAATGACAACTCCAAAGAATTCCCATTTTGATCCGGTCGGCAGGTGCCGCGAAGACCCGTCTTCTTGATTCTTCGCAATCGAGGTATTTTGCCGGATCGGGCCAGGCAAATTTATCAATATCATCGACCTTCGAATAATCCTCGAAAAAGCCCGGAGCGGTCAATGTTCGCTCATCAGGCGTATCCAAATGGTTAAGCTTGGCAAAATTAAACGCGCAGGCAATATGATTCGAAGGCGGGAAATTGTAGGGAACTTCAATAGGATAAATATCATCGTCAAGACCAATCCGAAGTTGATCAATACTTCCGACTCCGAAATAACTCAATAGCGCCGGTTCTGCCGATGGAACTGGTAAACCAAACCAGGAAGCAGGATAGTCAACCGGCTGATGATGAATGGTGGCATAAAAACGGTCTTTATGTTTCATTTTTTAGGGGTTTGGTATCGCTTAGTTTGAATATACAATAATAGAATATACCGTTTGAAATACCTTTCACAAAACAGACGAAATATAGCACAATTCCGTCCATGTTAAAGAAACTAAGCGAAATATTTACTATTTTTCAGCCTTTTAAAAATATCATGGGAATACAAAACATACTTCAGAATATTAAACTCTCGCTCCTTAACGTGGACAACTGTTCCTTAAAAAACTGGAACTATCAGAAGGTAACAAGCCCTTTTACCCGAATCTATTTTATAAATGGTGGCGAAGGGCGTATTATACATAACCACAAACAGTATGATCTGCGTCCCGGTAATCTTTACCTGATCCCAAGTTATACATTGTGCAATTACAGAAGCGATACATTTCTGGATCACATTTATGTTCATTTTACAATTCAAACCGATCTGGAAAATAATCTGTTTGATCTTCTGGATTTTGCCAGTGAAATACCAGTTCAAATTGATGATGAACGATTGATAAAAAGAATCGTTGAACTCAATCCAGACAGAAAACTTCATGATGTCGATCCAATTAAATACTCGAAAGACAACTTATTGCCTCGAACCGAAATTTTAAACAATACGAATCAGTTAGCCAGGTTTATTGAAACTCAGGGCATTTTGATGCAACTATTATCGAGGTTCATTAAAACCGAAGATGAACATAATCATGTTTTAAAATATAACCAGAGCAAACCAATAAGTAAAGCTACCAATTATATTCACAATAATTTATCAAAACAATTAACTATCAGCGAATTGGCGGCACTTTGCCATCTTTCAAACGATTATTTTTCACGCTTGTTTGTCATTATTATCGGCACTCGTCCGGTTGATTATATCAATCGCAAAAGGATTGAAATGGCACAATTACAACTAATTACCACCGATGATAAAGTCGAAAAAATTGCATTGAAAAACGGAGTTGACAATTTTTCATACTTCAACCGGATGTTTAAAAAATATGCTTGCAGTACACCCGGAGAATACCGAAGATTACACCGGTTGGTATAATTATATCTAAAAAAGGCTATTAAAGTGATTAATTAATAGTGTTTTACAACTTTATTTATTGTTTCATAATGTATGTTTAAACTCTGATGATTGATATATCTAACACTTAGATATCTGATTTGAAAATCATTTAATTTTTCCAAAAATAAATGGGTATAACCTTTGCAACCTTTCTTTTGCTAAAAACAGATTATTTTCCCTGAAGTGCATCAAGCACACCATAATAAGCAGGTTTTCGTGAAAAGTTTGTGTCATATAAAAGCGGACAATCATAAGTTCTCCAACCCTGATCCACACCATCAGCTACACCCCAAAAGAAAATCCCATCAACATTTGCAGCAAAAGTCTCTTTTACCAGCATGTTATACATTGCTTTTTGTTGATCGGCTATTACCATCGTAATGGGTATATTTTGGAATGATCCGGTTGAGATATCCACTTCAGTGAGATATACTTTTAATCCCAAAGATTTAAATTTTGAAATATTGTTCTTGAAGTTTTCCCAGTTCCAGCTGTAGGGATCAAAGGCGTTGCCTCCGTTTATATGCCCCTGAAATCCAATGGCCCCCAAATTCACCCCTTTGTTTATCAGATGTTTAGCCAATTGATAGAATGCCAGTAATTTAGGATCGTCGGACGGCGAAAACTCGAACCCATAATCTCGGAGCTCAAGCTCTGCGTTGGTATATTTGCGGGCATCTTCAAATGCTTTTCTGATGTAAACAGGTATGCTATCATTTATTTTGTTTGAACCTGTAAGACCCGATGCGTCGGGTTCCCAACCCATCCGGTTCCAGACACAGGCCGAATCGACACGAAATTTACCGGCTTCGTTGCCGCTGTCTTCCCATCCCCGTAAAGCTTCGTTAACAACATTCCAGATGTTAACTTTCTCTCTTACCGGCGAAACAACACTCTGAATATGATAATCCATCATGGTTTCCAGTTCCGTTGCACTCCATTTTCCTTCAAGAAACCAGGATGGACTATATAGATTCCAACCTATAAGCATATGCATCATTACTTTTTTATTGTTGGACTGAGCCCAGTCGACCCAACTTTGAAATTGTGTCATATCGTGTTCATACCTCGAGGTCCAATTGAACGGATAGCATGTTGGTTCAATCAAATTGAATTCATTGCGGCAAATTATTTCGATTGAAGACCCAAAAACAGGCAATGTTGTCCAACCATTTGGATGTGCACCAATTAAAGTGGTTCCTGAGTAGTCAACCAATTTTTCATTTGCTTGAGGATTAACCGGTTGAATAGGTTCAGAATCCCTTTGCTTTTTACAAAAGGTAAAGAGGAAAATTGGTAACAGAAGAATAGGAACTAAATGTTTCACGTCGATCTAATTTCATTTTTAAAGGTCGAATAGCTTTGTATGTGATTGAAGCTAATGGCCTACCTGAATTCCTTTTTTGCTATATTAGTCCTCCATCATGGCAACTTCGCTATTCCTTCATATCTGACCTTCCATTTGCCATCTTTTGGAAACCCCGGCAAAGGAACAGTATTTCCATCCCATCCGGCAGTCATCAGTGCAATTGTTGAAAGTAAAAAACCATTGGAAGGCAGATAAACCGGGTAACTCTTCCAGTTATTATTCAGCCCCATATAAGAATAATTGTTATTCGGGCTGGGAAAAAACAACGCATCTATCGTTTTTTCCGGCTGATGAAGTCGGGTAGCAGTCATGGCTATCATCGGAAAATCAGTGCCCCATATATTCTTATCCCATGTACTCATTACTGACTGCAAAGTGGAAAGCATATCCCTATCGTTGGTTTTATCTCCTGGCAGGAAACCTTTTGCCATCAAAAAGGAGGGGTGTTGAATTTGTAATTTAATATTGTTCCAAAGGGTTGTCGAATTTGCCGCATGCAGGTAAAGACTATCCTTGCCATTGGGATTTTTTGTTTTCGGTAAAGGTGATAGGTGTGCCAAAATATAATCCCATTCTTTGTTTCGCGGCAATCCCAAACGTTCGAGCCACTTCTGTGCAGTTTTTAAACCAAAATCCCAGTAAGCCAATTCGAAACAAGGATTAAACGTTTCGCTTGCAGGCCAGGTTATGTATGTGTTTTCATGTTTTATACTGTCATATCCATATTGTATGATTTCTGGTGGTGGCATTACAGGAGGGCCAAGAATGTACTGTTGGGTAGGCTTGTCAAAAAACAGGTATGAAGCCAAAAATTCGGCTGTCTGCAAGACAACATCCTTATACTTATTCAAAGTTGCTTTGTCTTGTTTGGAACGATAACATAGTTCGGCCATGTAAATAATATGCGGTTGCTGCCAGATAATAAACGGGTTGATATGATTGGGGCTCTCGCGACCATCAGGACCGATCATTTTGGGCCATCTTACCCCCTTATATCCATGGTCTGCAGCCAATAGGCGAGCTTTGGGTAAAAAGCCATTATACCAGGTCAGACTCTTCTCCAGCATTTCAGGATGTCCCCAGAGGGCAAAATGGGCTGAATGAATCCAGTGCACCTCAAGATGGAATTTTCCGTTCCAGCTGTTGTTCATCAGACCTGATTCCTGAGGAGGTAATGATCCCGATGATTGTATGGCTGTAAAGTATTGCGAAAGGATGATCCTCCGTTCAAGTTCCTCCGCACGTGGATCTGTGCTTCCCGAAAAATCAACCGCTCCCCCTTTTGTCCAGTAGTTTTTCCAGTATTGCTTCACCATCTTTTGAGTTTGGGCGACTGGTGAGATAACTTTGGGAATAGGATTCTTCGAAAAATTACAGCTAAATGAAAAAGTATTGGAAGCAGCATCCTGCTGTATTATAAAGCAATGTTTATCAAACGCCTGAAGTTTTATTTTCTGACCAGAATTTACCGCCACAAAATACCTGGTACTGTCCAAATCCCTTTGAAAAACGACTTGTGAAGAAGTTTCCCTGATTAATTTTGTCTGATGTTTTACGGGTAAAGACCAATCCGCACCCGTGAACATGTTCGAACCATAGGGAAAACGAAGCCTGATCTTAAGCCGTCCAAGTTTTGCCAACTCAGATTTTACACTTACAACCAATTGGTCCTCTTCAGGATTAATGCTTGTATTCACCTCAACCAGATAGCCCTCCAATTCAAATTTGGAATAAATGGTCCCTTCCCAAAGATTGAGCTTTTGTTCGATATTTTTCAGATCTCCGATCGCTGCCTCCCTGCCATCTGATTTGAGCAGCACAAAACCGACCTGTCCTAAATGAAAGTGATGGGGGTTTTCATTCAGATAGTTACTGGCTGCATTATTATCTTCATAGGGAAATCCCACAATGGGGAACATTTGTGTTTTACCCCTTATTTTCACTGGTTGGAGGACATCCTCCAATTTATAATTATTGGGATTGGGAAATGAATGCCAGCCCCAGTTCGACATGGTGGTCAATGGCATTGTTTTCGCATAAATCTCAGGAAAGGTTTGCAGACCGGTTATATCGGCAGAAAAAGCTATTTCACCGTTACCCACTGTCATCACCTGCAGAGAATCTACATGGTTGTATATCAGATTATGCCTCTTTACCAGGCTGAATCGATCAATTGGCAATGAACTATTACTTTGAGATTTGACCGTTATAACGGATAAAACCAGAAAAAGAAAAACGATCATTGTTGAAAACCATTTTACCCTATTTGCTTCAAACATTTTGATCATATTTTAACGTCAGTTTATTCTTTACCAATTACTGAATATTGAAGATACAAGTAAGCTGCCGGTTCCTTTAATGAAAAAGATGTTGTTCCGTCTGGTTTTACTTTTTGTTGTGTTTCCTTTCCTGTTTCAAGATTTGTTATCTTGATGGTTTTATTGCTCAGGAATTTCAATCTGATTTCTTTTTTAACTTCTGTGTTGTGCAGCTCCCTGAATAATAGAATATAGCCTTTGTTCATCTTTTCATCCACCATCTGAAAACCTGACCAATTGTCGTTTGACGGAACATCCCCAACAGGAAAAGTATAGCATTTAAACATGTCTTCACGGTACTTTTTATACAACGTGATGAGTTGTTTTAATTCCTGTTTACCCTGATCATCCAGGAATTGGGCACTCTGAAAAAAGACAGGAATAAACGGCAGTCCCATTGCAAAACAATATGAATGACCATGCAGATAAGCATCGCTGCGATCTCTGTTTGTCCGCTTTGGATTTTGCAACATAACCTGAAGTTTATTGCTGTTAAAATATTTCGACATCAGCCAGTGCTGACGCAGAACATGATAAGGAACCATAGTTAAATGTTCAGGCAAAGCTTCCTGTATATTCTGAAAATAGATACTTCCGTATTCTTTGGCAAAATACCATCCATACCGTAAATTATCATATTCCGGACAAAGTGTAAACTGCGTTTTCATCCATGCGTGTTTCATAACCTCGCGATACTTGGCTGCCCGGTCTTCGAAATCCTGATGACTTGCAAGATGGTCAAAATCTGCTTTCCAGGTGATAAAACCCAACTGATCCAGATTGCTTTTCAGATCAGCGGTACGTGCATTGCGGACAGCAACCCACAAACCAAGTCTGAGTTTATAACGGTCAGCCTCAGCCTTGATATCCTTCCATCCATTTTTATATTTAGGTAAAAAACCATTTGCATCAGAAAGTGATCCACCCCGCTCCCATCCATCATCAATCTGTAGCACATCAACACCAAGATTGGCGAGTGAGGGTATCTCCTTAAGAACAAACGATTCATCGGTAAACTTGTTGCCTAACGGATCACCGGGGCCCCAGGTGTTTCCAAGAATAAAAAGATCACGCTCCGCAAACGCCGGATAACGGGCACGGTCAAAACGTTTTATAGCGAGCTGCATTCCATCGTTTTGCCCAGTATAGAGAATGGTCCAGTTAGCCCAACATTCTTTGAATTTATCGGTTGAAATCTCATTTGGGAGCAATCCTAAACCTGTTGAAAATAATCCGTTGGATCCGGAAAAATAAGAGCCTGTATTATGACCCTGCTGGTTAACCGTTTTGGGAGATTCTTTAATAACACAGATACCTTTCCCTTCATTATCAATACCCATTCCACTTGCCCAGTTATTTGATTCAATCTGAAATAATGGATATCCATTTACAGTTTCTTCTCTTAGCATATCCATACTTTGGTCGTGCCTGTTACCTGGATCATTATAATAGCCCCAGTATATCCGTTTGTTTTTCACCGAAAAGTCGACTGGCAAAAATTCAGCCCTTCCACCCGGAATTGGTTGATTACTACCATAATATTTTGTGATTGTATCCGCTTTTGGAAAATTTTCGGGCTCAAAACCAGGGAGTGCTTTAATTCGCAGTTGGGTACGCACTCCGGGTGCCTCAGGATAAACCCAGATGACATGTTGTACCTCAAGATTTAAAGATTCGTAACGCAATTGCGTCACAACTTCGACATACTTATTGCTAAAACCGTCATCATCATTTACGCTGGCTGTTAATGAAATCAATTTTGCAGACGCTGCAGAGGAATCGTATTTAGTCCAATTCCAGTCACACCCGGTAAGGTTTTGTTCACCCTCTTTTTTATCCTTTTCAATTCCCGTATTTTGTAAATTCCAATCGCATCTGATTAGCTTCTGAGAATTTGAATATACCTGTCCGGTAGTCATATTTTTTACATACTGTGTAACTAGTCCTTTTCCGGTCCATACCCATTTGCGTTCAACTTCACCGGTGTTCACAAAAAGCGAATCCCCGATGGAATAAGCCTGAGCTTTACCAGATTTACAGGAGATCACAGGAAGCGGTTGTCCAGAGGTGTTCTTCGAAGAAAAACAAAGGATAAGAAATAAAAGAATGATAAGCTTGTTCATTTTGGCGTTTGTTGAAAGTTAATTTTTAGTATTGACTAAGGTCATTTTATCAACCTTTACGGCTCCATTTTTCCACCTTTTTCATAATTGCAAATTCTTCATCTTCACTTTGGGTGGCAATCCAGAGAAAGGTGTTCTTTGGCGACATTTTTTCCATGTACTGATCCAGATCATCTTTCGACAAGTCGACGATGATCCCTCGATTTTTTGACTGTACATAGCGGATGAAATCCAGATGTTGCATGATTGGATAATCATCGGCCATACCTTGCACCCACTGAATACATCTGACCTCAGGTACGCTTAGAATCGCATCAATATGGTTGGCGACCCCTAGTCCATCGACATGAAATATGTTGTGAGTCATTGTCTTAACCTCTTCTTTTAAAATAGGCAATCCAAATTCGGTGTAATCATCGGGAGAAATCATAAACGAAAAATCGGCACTTGGAATGTGAAAACGACCATTTGGAATGGGTAAATTCATCCAGGTGCACGAAGGCATTCCGGCTGCTTTTATCACCCGGTCAAAATCATCAAAAACATCCAGAAAGTGTTCGCCGGCCAGATTGAACAATTTAAGTGCATTTTCCCGGTCGATCATCAGATCAACGCATAAATCATTTGTTCCGCGCCAGGCCAAAGCACAATCGAGTCCAAGGTGCAAATCGGGATAACCAACCAAAAATTTATCACCGCATTTTTGCAGACCAACTTCGGTTAATTCCATGAGTTTTTTATAAAATACATTCTCTTTTGAAAACTGAATTTTCGAAAGGTCGGTATCATAATTATGAATGATTTCGTGGTACCACGAAGTTGTATCTTCGAACGTCATCTCTCCGCCATGGAAGGCTGCGTAAGCATTTGGTCCAACATTTGGCATATATATCGGGAAGGTCTCAGCATTGAAACGCATTCCCTTTATACTACGCAAAAAATCATCAGCCTGGTATTCGGCATCAAACCATTGATCTCTCAGTGAGGTATGCTGACTTACGTGGGCTGTTTCGTATTCTGCATTATGCCTGTGAAAACGGATAAGTACCCTATCGAGAATTTCTCCCTCAAACCAGGCCAACACCCGTTCCACACATTTCAAATAGTCGGGTTTAGTAGAGAGTTCGGTTATTTGTGATCCATTTTTCATCCTAAAATAATTTGTTTTTAAATTGTAGGATGGAACTCGCATGTGAGATTTTCATCCGTGTTTGTGTTTAAAGTACATGCTCGTTTCATCATCAAAGTTTATAATTTTATGTTGATTGACGGATGATCAATCTGCAATCAAATACTTTCTGAATCTTTTCATTCCTGTTTTCAATTTTTAGGATCAATGATTCAATTACATTTAATGCCATTGTTTCTATCGGTAATTCGATGGTTGTAAGCGTCGGCGTAGTTTCGCTGGTTCGGTTCAGGTTATCAAATCCAATAATTGCAACCTGTTCAGGAGCAGCAATATTGTGCTGATTAAGGTAATTCAATGCCCCAATGGCCATGAAGTCTGTTGCAGCCATGATGGCATCGGGTGGAAGTTTCTGGGTCATAAAATACCCGGCGGCCTCATATCCATCACCCATCTTGAAATCACCACCAAAGAGGAGCAATTTTTCGATTGGCAACTCAGCCTCTTCCATTGCCTGTTTATACCCTTGGTAACGATCATTCCCTATTTCATAAGCATCCGATCCTTTAATGTAGGCAATCCTTTTATGGCCAATTCCGATCAAGTAGTTTGCGGCCAGATAAGTTCCCTTTCTCCCGTCTGCGCAAACATACGAGACATCCTCACCGATCATCATCCCATCGCAACAAATCACAGGAGTACGAATTGCGATTTCCTTCAGTTTTTTGAGTACCTCAGGATGTTTGTGGTAAGAAAAAAAGATAATCCCATCGATGTGTCTTGAAAGAAGATCATCAATGCGTTTCAATTCAGATTTGCCGGTTGGGTCGGTAATGCAAATATAATTCAGGTAACCTTTGCTGAGGGAAAACTTTTCCACAACATCATACCATTCAGCAAAAAATGGATTAGAAAGATCGGGAAAAAGAATCCCGATTGAAAAAGAGCGTTTTGTGCGCATACCCTTGGCAAACATGTTTGGCGTGTAATTAAGATCTTTCATCGCCTGCTCAATTTTCAGTCGGGTTTCCCCTTTGACATAACCACTATTGCTCACCACTCTCGATACAGTGGATTTCGAAACATTGGTCATTCTGGCTATGTCAATAATACTGGCCATCTATTGATTTTTCGGTTTATGGGAACGTTCCATGTTGTAAACATAATTAAAATTAGAATTGTCTTTATCAACCTAAATAATTTATACTGATTCTTTAAAAGAATATCACTAGTGTCTCTTAATTTATGTTAACGCGCATCGAACTCCAATTGCAACTGCCCGTCATCCTGGGTTTGCTCCACCTCTACAGGCTGGAGCAGGTCCCTGATGTTGTCCTTTGTCAGGAGGGAAC
>Ga0209124_10000068_pt1 | contig 106671 bp, 92 predicted proteins | sample BarGraIncu01122A_FD_184502 | JGI IMG/M metagenome (GOLD analysis project Ga0209124, IMG submission 184502) | Arctic peat soil microbial communities from Barrow, Alaska - Barrow Graham LP Incubations 011-22A (SPAdes) (version 2) | ecosystem: Environmental > Terrestrial > Soil > Wetlands > Peat...
ATTATGTGAATAACCCAACGCCTCAAATGACCCCTTAGAGAGGCTATTTGAGGCTTTCACACCTAAAACCGCATAAAAAGAGGCCGTTGCTCCGGTGATTTTTCAATCACTTTTGCAACAGCCCCTTCATTATGCAGGATGAATACTCACATCCGGCAAATCTCCCTTGCGGGATTACAGGCCGAACTGCGTTTTTGTATCCGCCAGGGCTTCATCCATCCTGAACAGGACTTTGTCAAAATCTTCGTAACTTGTAGTAGCGGCCGGCTCAAAGCGGATCGTCGTCGCATTGTTGAGTGTGCCCGCGGTCATGACCCGGCGTGCAAAAAGACCCTTTGCGACTGAATATCCAATTTCCGATTTGGGAAATTCAACGCCGATCATCAGGCCGAGCCCGCGGATGTCCATTATGACGGACGGATATTTTTCCTGAAGCTTTCTAAGGCCGCCGATCAGGTATTCTCCCTTTTCGCGGGCCTGCTTAGGGATGTCGTATTTGATCATGTAGTTTATTGCGCCAAGGGCGGCGGCGCAGGCGAGCGGGTTTCCTCCGAAGGTCGGGGAACCAAGTATCCAGGGATTCTCCTTAAGCTCATCGACCCACATATTCGGGCGTGCAATGATGCCGGTAATCGGCATAATTCCGCCGCCGAACGCTTTGCCGTATGTCATGATATCCGGTGTGACATCCTCTGCATTACAGCGGAAATAACTTCCCGTCCTGCCCATTCCGGTCTGGATCTCATCGAAAATCAGACAGATGCCATGTTTATCGCACAATTCACGGACAGCCTTCAGATATCCGGCCGGAGGCACGATGATTCCGGCTTCGCCCTGAATCGGCTCAATGATCACTGCAGCGATGCTCTCACCGACAGCTTCAAGTTTCTCTACCGTCGCAGTCATATCATCGATATCCCCGTATTTTGCATGAGTAACCTGCTGGATCATCGGCAGATACGGTGTCCGGTATGTGTTTTTGCCGCCGACGGAAATCGCCCCGAAAGTCTTGCCGTGGAATCCGCCGATCGTGGAAATATACCAGCGCTTGCCGGTTGCGATACGGGCGAGCTTTAACGCCATTTCGACCGCTTCAGCCCCGCCGTTGGTAAAGAAACAGTACTGAAGGTCACCGGGAGTTATTTCTGCCAGCGCCTGTGCAAGATAACCGCGCAGCGGATCGAGAAGTTCCTGACTGTGCAGCGCCTGGCGGTGAAGCTGTGCCTCGACGTATTTGAGGATTTCCGGATTCCTGTGCCCGAAGGTGTAGATGCCGAAGCCTCCGAGGCAGTCGATGAATTCGGTACCGTAAATGTCGGTGAAATAAGAGTCGTGATCTTCCCATTCGACGAAAGCCTCATTGGTTGACACGGACTTGCGGTATTTCAGCCAGCCCGGATTAATGAAGTTGTTGTAATTGTCTATGCAGTCTCCGGTCATTTGTTTCTTATCATCATCTGTAAGTTCGGTTGACATAATATAGCCCAGAACTTTGTCGAGTACTTCCTGTGCTCTTATAGAACTCATAGTTTTTTCCTTCCCTCTTTTGCAATTGCGTTTCTTTTTGCATATCCCGGCTGTCCGGGAATCGGTTCAGATGAAACTATCAATCCTCCTTTGTGAGAAAACATACTGTATTTATCTGAAGCCCTTACATCAACGTTCTTCGAACCAACCAACTTTATCGGGCGAGAGATTGATATTGATCTGCTTGATCTCTGTGTATTCATCCAGACCGAATGTGCCGAGTTCCCGGCCGATACCGCTCTGTTTATATCCGCCCCACGGAGCTTCCGGGAAAGTCGGATGATAAGCATTGATCCAGGTGATTCCTGCGCGGACCGCTTTGATTACACGCATCGCTTTTGAGATATCATTCGAAAAAACACCTCCGGCCAATCCGTAGACCGTATGGTTGGCAAGGGCAATCGCCTCCGCTTCCGTGTGGAATTTCTGCACAACAAGGACCGGCCCGAAAATTTCTTCCTGCACGACGCGCATATCAGGAGTACAGTCTGCAAAAATGGTCGGAGCTACAAAGTATCCGTCTGCAAAATCTGTATCCTTAATCCTGTACCCTCCGCACAGAAGCCGCGCACCTTCGTTTTTGCCGATGTCAATATAGGAAAGCACTTTATTCATGTGTGCTTCGCTGACGAGCGGGCCCATCTCTGCACCATCGACATCCCCCCTGGCAATTTTAATTTTCCGGGTACGTTCTGTCATTCTTGCGAGAAAAGCATCATATATGGTGTCCTGCAGGATTAGTCTGGATCCGGCGGAGCAGACCTGCCCCTGATTGCAGAAGACCGCAAACATCGCCCAGTCAACGGCGGATTCCATGTCGTAATCATCAAAGACAATGCAGGGGGACTTACCACCGAGCTCAAGCGAAATACTCTTCATATTCCCTGTTGCAGCCGTCATGATTTTACGTCCGGTCGCGGTGCCTCCCGTGAAAGCAACTTTTTCGACATCCATATTCTCTGCAATTTCCTGGCCGACGGTAGCTCCCGGGCCAAGGACAAGATTCGCAACCCCTGCCGGAATCCCGACTTCCTCCATGATTTCGAAAAGTTTGACAGCACTTAACGGTGTAACTTCCGAAGGTTTAAAGACAATGGTGTTCCCTGCTGCAAGACAGGGCGCGAGCTTCCAGGCCGCCATCATGAGCGGATAATTCCATGGTACAATCTGGCCGCAGACACCGATGGGCTCACGTACGACCATTGCGTGCATATCAGGGTTTGGTACGGAGTAGGTCTGGCCCGAAGGCTTGTTGATCAGGCCGGCGTAATAGCGAAAACAATCAATCGAGTCATATACATCGTACGTGCTGTCCCTTAAGGGTTTGCCGTTATCGAGCGTCTCAAGGGCTGCAAATTCTTCCGTACGGGCAGCCAGCTTATCTGCAATTGCGTTTAATAAGGCAGCCCTTTCATTAGGTGTGGTTCGGCGCCAGCTCCCCTCATCAAAGGCTGCTTTTGCTGCGGCAACTGCGAGAATTACATCTTCCGCACCGCCCTCGGTTACCGTACCTATGACCTTGCCGTCCGCCGGCCCTATGATGTCACGTGCAGCGCTGCTTCTGGCAGTGACCCATTGTCCGCCTATATACATTTTTCCGATTTCGCTCATATTCGAATTGTCCTTTCCTTACTGTTATCACTGTGTGCTGCTTTTACTCCGTATTGTTTTCACTCCGTAAATGTGGTCCAGAGCTGGTCATATTTTTCCACGGTCGTGCCGATATCCTGTACATACTCACCTTTTGCAATAACGTCCGAAGGAATATTGGAGGCCGGTGAATTCTTGTAACTGTCAGGTAAAAGTGCGACGGCTGCCTTGTTAGGGTTCAAATAAGGATATTCGTCGGAGACAAGCTTGCTGATTTCCGGCCGCATCAGGAAATTCAGGAAATCGTTGGCCGTATCGGAATTTTTGGCTCCCTTTGTGATACACAGGTTATCGAGGAACATGTACGTGCCTTCAGAAGGGAACACGATTTTGAAATCCGGACTCTCCTGCATGCAGATGGCAATTTCTGCATTCCACATATATCCGATACTTGTTTCCCCGTTGAGCATCGCTGTTTTCGGGGAGTCACTGTCGAGAAGTTTGACATTGGGTTTGAGTTCGGCAAGCTTATTGCCGACTGCCGTCAGTTCTTTGTCATCCGTTGTGTTCAGTGAATATCCAAGACTCTTGGACGTCTCTCCAATTACTGCGCGGAAATCATCAAGAAGAACAAGTGAACCCTTATATTTCGGGTCAAAGATTTGGGAGAATGAAGTGATGTCTTCTTTTACCATCTTAGTATTAACGCACAGGGCGACAACACCACCCATGTAGGGAACCGAATATGCGTTGCCGGGATCAAAACTCTGGTTCAAAAAGGACGTATCCATATTGGTCAGGTTGGTCATTTTCTTCTGGTCTAATTTCTGCAGAAGACCTTCGGAGATCATCATTTTCACCATATAATCGCTGGGTACGACAATATCGTAGATTCCTTCATTGCTCCCCTTGATTTTGGCCAGCATATCCTCATTGGAAGAATAGGTCGTAACGTTTACCTTGACTCCGTATTCTTTTTCAAAAGCCTTGAAAACGGTATCCGGCATGTATTCTGTCCAGACAAAGACATTCAGCTCCTTTTTTGCTGATGTTGAACAGCCGGCTGTAAGCAGCGTTCCTCCGAGTAGAACTGCTGACAGGAACAGGGCTGCAGCCCGCCGAATAATTCTTGGATTAGGTTTCGATTCCTTTTTCATGTATTTTCCCTCCTTATTTTATGCCGGTTAATTGTGCCTTCTTCATTTGAATGATTCACGATTCTTTCTTGTTTCGCTTGTAAGCGAACGTTTGGCTTACTACGACAATGGTAAAAGTAACGAGTATGATAAGTGTCGAAAGGGCATATACGTCCGGGCTGACACCGGACCTTACAAGTTCAAGGACCTTCAGCGGGAAGGTCGTGCTGGTCGCTCCGGTAGTAAAAAAGCTGATAATAATGTCATCGATTGACAGTGTAAACGCAAGTATCGCTCCGGACAGGATGCCCGGGAGAAGGATAGGGACAGTAATATGAAAGAACACTTTCTTCCGGTTTGCACCGAGATCCATCGCAGCTTCTTCAACGGAGCGGTCATAACCGGATAGCCTGGCCCGGACAGTGAAAACCACGAACGGTATCGAAAAGGTAACGTGTGCGATGATCATACTGATAAGTCCCAGCGGGATACTGCAAAGTGAGAATACGGAAAGAAGCGCAATGCCAAGTACGATTTCGGGTATGACGACCGGTATATAAAGAAGTGCGTCGATTACGCCTTTTCCGCGGAATTTATACCTGAACATGCCTACCGCCGTAAGCGTCCCGATCATAGTTGCTATCAGCGTACTGCATGAAGCCACGATCAGAGTGTTGGCAAATGCCTGGAGCAGTGCGTCATTCTGGGCCATTACGGAATACCAGTCGAGTGTGAACCCCTCAAACAGAATGTTGCGTTTTGATATGTTGAATGAAAACAGGACCACAATGGCAATCGGAAGGTAAAGGAAAGCAAAGACCAGTCCGGAAAATATCCGCGCGCTGATTTTTTTTGTTGCCTTTACCGCTCTTCTCTTATTCATCAGACCACCCCCAGTTCATCAACATTTCCGCCGGCTTTTGTGTAGATTTTCACAAGAAGGAGTGTTATCAGGATAAGGACAATCGAAAGGGCTGCACCAAAAGGCCAGTTAAAGGCTTCCTTGAACTGCCGTTCAATTACGTTTCCGATCAGCTGGCTTTTGCCGCCGCCCAGGAGGTCAGAAACGAAGAAATAACCAAGTGACGGTATAAATACCATAATGACACCGGCAAAAATCCCGGAAGCCGTCAGCGGCAGTGTGATATGGAAGAACGATCTGACAGCCCTCGCACCGAGGTCACTTGCAGCCTCCAGCAAATTCTTGTCGAGCTTGTCGATGGCTGTATGAAGGGGGAGAACCATGAACGGAAACAACGTATATATCATACCGAGAATGACGGCTTCCCTCGTAAAAAGCATGTTGAGCGGTTCCTTTATGATTCCAACCGTCTCGAGGATGTTATTAATATAGCCGTTGGTCCCAAGAAGTGTCCGCCATCCGTACAGGCGGATAATGGAATTCGTCCAGAACGGCAGCATGAGGAAAATCATCATCAGTGTTTTACGAAAAGGTGTCGTCCTTGCCATAATGTAGGCGAACGGATAACCAATAAGCACACACAAAACAGTTGTCAGCCCCGCAACAACAAGTGAATTGCCATATATCGTAAGCAGCGTCGGATCGAGAAGTTTCGCATAATTTTTAAAGGTGAAGGAAAACTCTATATTATGCGACGCATCCGTCGAGGCAAAACTTATTACCAGAAGATAAAGAAGCGGGATCACAATGAGAAGCGTGAGCCAAAGCGTTACCGGTGAAACCATTGTTATCAGCGGCAGCATTTTACTTCGCAGTTTGTGACTTGTTTTCAGCTTCATTCTCATTCCCCCCGTCTATTTATTTGCAGTGAAGGTACTTAAATCAACATTTTCCACTGCTGAAAAGATGTCGTTTGATGCGGAGTGCATAAGTACGGCGTCTTCCGGAGCCCAGCACAGATATTGAGTCGTGCCGACCGCAGGTGAAGGCTGTCCTGCCAGTGTCGTGATCTTAATCTGCTGTTCATTTTGCAGAACCATGATACTGGTAAGAAGTGTCCCGATAAAAATGCTTTCCCTGACGACACCCTGCAGCGAAAATCCCTTGACTGGTACTGCTGAACACTTGGTCTTCTCCGGCCGGACGGAAAGGTAGATTAGTTCTTTTTCGAAAAAGCCTTTGCCCGTTCCTACAGCTGAGCCGCTTTCCATTGACAGGCTGATACTCTCATCACGGATTTCCTCAACAACTGCCTCAAAAAGATTCGACTCCCCGATAAAATCAGCAACGAATTTTGTCCGGGGGTGTTCGTATATTTCCGACGGCACATCAATCTGTTCAAGGACCCCGCCGTTCATAACGGCGATCCGGTCACTCATCGTCAGTGCTTCTTCCTGATCATGCGTAACGTATACGAATGTGATCGCAAGTTTTTTCTGAAGGTGCTTGAGTTCAATCTGCATTTGTTTGCGAAGCTTCATGTCCAGTGCCCCGAGGGGTTCATCAAGGAGAAGCACACGGGGTTTGTTGACTATCGCACGGGCAATCGCCACACGCTGCCGCTGGCCGCCGGATAGCTGGGACGGGAATCTTTTCTCAAAGCCCTCCAGCTGGACAAGGGACAGCGCCTGTTCGACTTCGCTTTTAATGACCTGTTTTTTGAATCTCTTCATTTTCAGACCGAAAGCGACATTATCAAAAACAGTCATATGCGGAAAAAGCGCATAACTTTGAAACACTGTATTGACGTTGCGGTCGAACGGTTCCTTGTTTTCGACGGCCTCCCCCTCGACAAGGATACTTCCGGCGGACTGCTGTTCGAATCCGGCGATCATACGAAGTGTGGTCGTCTTCCCGCAGCCGGACGGGCCGAGGATGGACAGGAATTCGCCTTCGTATACTTCCATATTCAAATCTTTTACTACACGGTTATCGCCGTACTGCTTATCTACATGTTTCAATTGAACAATTGCTTTATCAGGCATACTCTGCAGCCTCCCTTTGTATGTACAAATAGAAATGAACAGCGGGGCATAAAAAAAGAAGCCGGGGTTATCCTTTGAACGGATACCCTGCCTTCCTTGGCACAAATGAATGTGTTGGATTCTATTCGATTTAAATTGCCTTGTTGCCGCGCTCACCTGTCCGGATACGCATAGCTTCTTCAACCGGATATACGAAGACTTTTCCGTCCCCGACACGACCGCTTGCAAGCTTCTCATGGATGATGTTCAAAATATCATCGACGACGTCATCATGTACAACGATATTTGCCTGAATCTTAGGAATCAGATTCATGCTTATAAGCTTCAGTCCTTTGAGCTCGCTGATATCACCCTTCTGATTACCGCATCCCATGACACTTGTTACCGTCATACCGCCGACTGAATATCCGTTCAGGATCATCTTCAGTTCTTCCAGGCGGTCAGGGCGAATGATAATCTCCAATTTCTTCATAAATAATCGCCTCCTCGGTGTCTTTTGCAAGTTACGACTTGCTTACTTTCATTTTCGGCTGCTATTCAGCTTATGGATATACAATGCTACAGACGTCCGGGAAAGTCAACCATCCTTGCACGAACTTCTTGAAATTTTTGTAATATTTGCGTTATAGCGCACAATTTCGAATGTCAGCATCGATTTCCCCGTCATTTTTTCTTCATTCCGGACTGCCTTCTCCCTTGACAATCACAAGTCGGCACGGTAATGTAATGATATGAGCAAGGTGGTCGGCTTACCTGAAGAGGGGGGCGGGCCATTTTTATTCTGACGGAGGATGTTCCATGAAATTCAAAATGCCGCCTGAGTGGGCACAACACCAGAGAATGTTTATTGAATGGCCTGTTGCAGATCCCGTCTGGAACGGGAAAATTGACCTGGCGTTCTCTGCCTTCGCACGGGTCGCGGCGGCTATATCGGAGTTTGAGCCGGTCACTGTAATTGTTAACCCGGGGCAGGAGCAAAACGCCATAAAACTATGCGGTGCCGGCGTTGATGTCCTGGTCCTTAGGCACGACGACTGTTGGGTGCGTGATAACGGATGCACTTTTGTTATAAATGAAGAAAACCATAAGCTGTACGGTATACACTGGGACTTTAATGCGTGGGGTGTCAAATATCCGAATTTCGAACTTGACCGTCTCGTTCCTTCATTTTTATGCGAACACTATCATGTTCCCGAGTATCGTGTGCCCCTTATCCTGGAGGGCGGGTCGATCCATACCAACGGCAGGGATACTCTTATCACGACGGCAGAGTGCCTCCTGAATCCGAACCGCAATCCATCCCTGACCAAAGATGAGATCACAGGCATCCTTTGCAGTACGCTCGGTGTCTCTCGTGTAATATATCTTCCTGATGGACTCGACGGTGACGAGACGGACGGGCATGTCGACAATATCGCCTGTTTTCTCGACGAGAATACCGTACTGATTCCTCACACGGATGATCCGGGTGATGCAAATTATGAAAGACTTGCATCTGCACGCCGGACGGCAGTCGATGCAGGCCTTACTGTCCTGTCGATCGTCCAGCCTCCCCTTACCCTGGAAAACGGCCATTCGCTCACCTTAAGTTATGTTAATTTTGTATATGTAAACGGCGGAATCGTAATGCCGGGATTCGGCGGCGCACTTTCCGATTTCGACGCACTGGCCAAGGCGCAGCTCAGCGCAATTTTTCCGGACCGCAGGGTCATCCAGGTTGATACGAGCGACATTATCCGCGGAGGCGGCAATATTCACTGTATCACGCAGCAGATGCCGGCCGTCTGAGAAATATCCGCAGCAGGTTGTCCTTACGGATTGGCAGTAAAGAAAGAGGTATCCATATGAGAAAAGTCATCGTAGCAGCTACACAAATGAACTGTATGTCCGATTCATCGGAAAATCTCGACAAGGCCACTGCGCTTGTCCTTGCCGCCGCAGCAAAAGGTGCACAGATCATTCTTCTGCAGGAACTTTTTGAGACACCTTATTTTTGCCAGAAGCCCCTCGAAAAATATATTTCTCTGGCCCGAAGTGTAAAAGACAATCCGGCCATCGCCCATTTCCGTACGATTGCACGTGATAACAAACTTGTACTGCCTATCAGTTTTTTTGAACGCGATAACAACGCTTTCTATAATTCCCTCGCCGTGATCGATGCGGACGGGGAAGTACTGGGTGTCTACCGGAAATCCCATATCCCGGACGGTGCCGGATACAGCGAAAAATTCTACTTCAATCCAGGCGATACAGGCTTCAAGGTCTGGGATACGGCCTACGGCAGAATCGGATGCGGCATTTGCTGGGACCAGTGGTTTCCCGAGACAGCCCGTTGCCTGGCACTCATGGGAGCGGAACTTATCTTTTTCCCGACAGCAATCGGTTCCGAACCGCTCGAGCCCGAAGTAGACTCAAGGGCTCATTGGCAGACAGTCATGCAAGGCCACGCGGCAGCCAACCTGACCCCTGTCATTGCGTCAAACCGTGTCGGCACCGAGCACGAAGACGAATCTTTTATCCGCTTCTACGGCTCTTCTTTTATCACAGATGAACGTGGTCAGATCATCACCCATCTCGGTGAAGAAGAAGTTGGTTTCTGCACTGCATCTTTTGATCTTGACGCCATCGCCCTGACCAGAAGAAGTTGGGGTATATTCCGCGACAGGCGCCCGGATTTATACGGGGCACTTCTCACAATGGACGGACACACAGAAAAGTAACCGGTTCCTATTCTCAGACTGTTGCAAGGGTGCAGCCGAATTATACGGAGGTGGCATCTTATGTACGATCTGTTTATTACCAATGCATCCATAATCGATCCCGAAAGCAGAAAAATTACCGTGGCTAACGTCGGGGTAAAGGGCGGCAGGATTGCTGCCATTACACGTGATGCTGCAGAGAGTGTGCAGGCACTGGACTGCACCGGTCTATATCTGTCGCCCGGGTTTATTGATATTCACGCCCATATTGAGAGCAACCCCTCTGCCGGAATCCTCATGTGCCAGCAGGGTGTTACGACCGTCATTAACGGCAACTGCGGCATGAGTCCGGACAATCTTCCCGCTTTTCTTGAACGCGAAAGTGTGCGCGGCTTTGCAGTCAATCAATATGAGCTTGTCGGTGCAACATCCCTGCGCGCCCAGAGCGGCCAGCACGACCGCAATGCACCTATGTCCGTTTCCCAGACGGATACAGCAGCAGGACTTCTCGAAGAAGCCCTGTCCGCAGGCGCGGCCGGACTTTCCTTCGGCCTGGAGTACGAACCCGGGAGTTCAGCGGCTGAAATACTTGCACTCGCCAGAATTGCCGCCCGGCACGGCAAGCCGGTCGCTGTTCATATCCGGTCGGATTATTATGCCGGACTTTCTGCTATCAATGAAGCCATTGATATCTGCCGACGGACGGGCGCGGGCGTACAAATCTCTCATGTCGTTTACCAGTTTGGGTATGGCATGATGCAGCAGGCGCTCGATATTATTGACAGCGCTGTCCAGGAAGGCCTGGATATCTCCTGTGACAGCGGTATGTATACCAGTTTTGCTACTTTTATCGGGACGCCCGTCTTTGATGAATCCTGTTTTGAAAAATGGCAGGTATCTTATGATTCCCTGGTTGCCGCTAACGGCAAATACGCAGGGCAGCGGCTTACCCGGGAGAGCTATCTGGATCTTCGCACAAATTATCCGGAGGATGCCGTTATCGCCATGATCGGCGTACCTCACGAAATCCCCCTTGCATTTACATTACCCTACATGATGGTATCAAGTGATGCCGGTGTTAACCAGGGGCAGGACACTTCCAGGGGACATCCCCAGGACAGCGGCACATTCCCCCGGTTCTTCCGGAAAATATTCCGTGAGACCGGGCAGCTTTCCCTTGTCGACGCGGTCCGCCGGGCAACTATTCTTCCCGCTGATCGAATGGGATTATCAAAAAAGGGGCGTATCGGGATTGGTATGGATGCCGACCTTACAATTTTTAATCCGATTCTAATTACGGACAGGGGACAATTTCCCCATGAAGGACGTCCTGACGCCCTTCCCGACGGAATTGAGTCCGTCGTTATTAACGGACATCTGGTTATTCATCAGAAGAATGTGTTGAAACCGGATGCCGGGCATACAGTACGCATGCGCGGTAAACCGTATTCATATTGACAGTAGGGAGACAAAAAACGACAGCAGGAGGAAAGATTCATGACAAAAAGAAAAATTGCCGCACTTGTTCTGGCGCTGACTATGGTTCTTGGCGTAACCGCAGGTTGTTCCGGCAGCAGCAAAAAATCAATCAATCTCTTTATCTGGACAGAGTACATGCCGCAGAGTGTCCTCGACGGATTCGAGAAAGAAACCGGAGTCAAAGTAAACATCACGACTTTCTCTTCCATCGCCGACATGTATGCGAAGGTGAAAAGTTCCCCGGCCGGAACGTATGATGTAGTCGACAGTGCCGAGATCTATGTCGACAAGATGTCAAAAGAAGGACTTCTGGAGAAGATCAACTACAAAAATGTTCCAAACATGAAGAACATTGATCCGAGTTATCTGGCCCCATGGTACGACCCGGACAACACCTATTCCATACCCTATCTCGGCGGTGTGGTCGCGATGTGCTACAACAAATCACTTGTTACAAAAGCTCCAACATCCTATGCCGACCTTTTTGATCCGCAGTACAAAGATTCCCTTGTTATGGTTGACGACTACCGGGTCATTATAGGAAGTATCAACGAAATGCTGGGATTCGACTACAATGAGACCGACCCGGACAAACTTGCACAGACAGAAGCCAAACTCATGGAACTCAAGCCGAACATCCGCCTTCTGGACAGTGACTCCCCCAAAACAGCCATGATTAACGGCGAGGCCAAAGTCGGACTGATCTACAGTGCTGAAATTGCCATTGCAATGGAAGAGAACCCGGACATCCAGGTTGTCTTCCCGGCAGAAGGCCAGTACCTCTTCCTGGACAGCCTGTGCGTGGCAAAAGGGTCAAAGAATCAGGCACTTGCAGAAAAATTCATCAATTATGTTCTTGACCCCCAAGTCAGCAAAACGATTTCCGAAGCATTTCCCTACAGCAATCCAAATGCGGCCGCGATGGCCCTGATGGATGACGCTTATAAAAATAACCCTGTCAAAAATATTGCGTCCGATGTCATCGCCAGAGGTTTTATCACCAAAGACCTCGGCTCAGCAACCGAAACCTATAATGATATCTGGACGAAATTCACGGAATAGAGCAGACATACATCAAATCCGCATACCGGCTGCCTCGAAGAAAGCAACACTTCTTCGAGGCAGTTTTTTGCTGTAATTCGGAAGACGGTCAATACGGCATGAATTTTCGGATCCGCAAATTACCTGTTGCGTTAATCAAACTATTGTATATAATGAGTATACACAATGTGTGTCTGATAAATGAAAGGGGCTTTTCATGGATATAATCATCAGCAACTCAAATGAGAAACCAATCTATGATCAAATCGCCTCTCAAATCAAGAATCTCATCATGACAGGCGAACTCAAAACCGGCGATGCGCTTCCATCCATGAGGCTTCTGGCCAAAGAACTCCGGATAAGCGTCATCACAACAAAGCGGGCCTATGAAGACCTCGAGCGCGATGGATTCATTGAATCCGTTACCGGAAAGGGCAGCTTCGTTTCGGCCGGGAATACGGAATTTCTACGCGAACAGCAGCTGCGCATCGTAGAGGATCATCTGCAAAAAGCAGTGGATGCTGCAAAAATGTCCGGAATTGCATCGGATGAACTTATTGAAATCGTATCTATGCTATACAGGGAGGATTAACTCAAATGGAAAATGTTCTTGAACTGAAAAATGTGACGAAGGCGTATGATGGGTTTACGTTACGCGATATAAATATCATATTGCCCAAGGGCTGCATAATGGGCTTCATCGGTGAAAACGGTGCAGGAAAAAGTACCACAATCAAGCTCATTTTGAATCTGATCCATCGTGACAGCGGTGAGATCAAGGTCTTTGGGAAAGAAAGTATTGCAAACAACCTGGAAATCAAAGAAGACATCGGAGTCGTGTTTGATGAATCCAATTTTCCGGATACCATGAATGCGGCGGATGTTAACGTAGTAATGAAAAATATATACAAAAAATGGGATGCGCCTGCCTTTTTCTCTTATCTTACCCGCTTTTCCCTTCCTCATAAAAAATCGATCAAGGAATACTCGCGTGGCATGAAAATGAAGCTTTCCATCGCCGCAGCACTCTCACATCACGCGAAGCTTCTGATCCTCGACGAGGCGACAAGCGGTCTCGATCCGGTTGTCCGCGATGAAATACTGGATGTGTTTCTGGAATTTATACAGGACGAAGAACACTCGGTGTTTATCTCTTCGCACATCACGAGCGACCTTGAAAAAGCGGCCGACTATATTACGCTTATCCACAACGGGCAGATCCTGTTCAGTGAGTCCAAGGACGAACTCCTCGACGAATACGGTGTCCTGAAGTGTTCATCTGCCGACTATGAGTCTATTGACAAGGAAATTGTCTTCGGATGCCGTAAAAATGCGTTTGGTGTGGAAGCTCTGATAAAAAGAAAAGCGCTGCGCGGAGACTATATCGTTGATTCCGCCAGTATCGAAGATATCATGCTGTTCCGGATAAAGGGGGAAGTCAAATGAAAGGTCTGATTATTAAGGATCTATTTGCTCTCAGGAAACAAGGCAAAATGATATTGATGCTTGCCGTTTTCTATACATTATTCTCCGTTTTCACAAAAAACATAAGTATGCTCGGAGCGATGATTGCCCTTCTGTGTACCATGATGCCGATCACCACCATGTCCTTTGATGAATACTGCAAATGGGACCGTTATGCCCTTGCCATGCCGGTTTCCGGCAAAATGATCGTGCTCAGCAAATATATTCTCGGATTGATGCTTACTTTGGCAGGATTAGCCGTCATCTCAGCAGCAAGTATCGGCATTGTTGTCATTACCGGTGAAATGCCAATAAGTGATGCCCTTTTTACCTGTTTTTGCATCGGTGTCATATCCCTTGCACTTCAATCGGTCCTCCTTCCCATCCTCTTCAAATTCGGCGTGGAAAAAGGCCGGTTTCTCCTTCTGCCTATCTTTCTTGTACCGGCAGCGGTTATCTTTCTACTGTCAAAGCTCGGATTCACTTTACCGGATGCCCAGACGCTTAAAATGCTTGCGTATCTATCCCCTGCTGCCGTAGTCCCTCTTATAATCCTTTCCGTATTCATTTCGATTGGCATCTACAGTAAGAAAGAATTCTAAAGAGGGAATTCTAAAAAGGGAGGATTGTAAAATGCGGGGACTGCTTTTCAAGGACTTGCTTCATCTGAAAAGAATCGGATTCCTTCTGTCACTGCTTGTCCTGGTTTTGGTTGCCTGTCCTTTTTTCCCCGATGGTGCGGCTATGTTTGCCGTCTTCATCTATTTCTTCGCAGGAGCTATGATGCCTGTATTGATTATGCAGCCCGACGAAGCCACTCACTGGAACAAATACGCACTTTCCATGCCGATCTCCGTCAGAACTTATGTGCTTAGTAAGTATGTCCTTGTCACGCTGGTTGATCTGGTCGGATTTTTCCTGACTGCTGCGGCAATCATCCGGGCCTCCGGTCTGACCGGCGAGATGACGTCCCTGGATTCACTTCTTCTGGCTCTTGCCACATGCGGTCTCACTCTTCTTATTCTCTCGGTTTTCATGCCTGTACTGTTCAAATTCGGCGCTGAAAAAAGCCGGATGTTCATGGGATCTTCCGGTATTGTTCCATTGTTATTTTTCTATATTGGGAAACAGCTGGGTATAAAGGCTCCTGATCCGCATTCACTTCGACTTCTTGCTTATGCAGCTCCTGTGTTTATAATCCTGGTCCTGTTCATTTCAATAATTATATCTATCCGGATCGCACGTCAAAAGGAATATTGATTCCAAAATACAACATTAAATTCCCGCAAAAAAGCTCTTCTCCGGAATTTTCCCGGGAAAGAGCTTTTCATGTAAGCATATTAATCAGACTGTCCTTATTTCTCCTGAAAGAGTACGTTGAGCTCTGATATCGCCGCCTTAACACACGGGCTGTAGCGGTTCTGGTCGGCATTTTCATAAAGGAGCTTCCGATAATTCAGGTACATATTCGATCCGCTGCGCCGTACATTTTTCATACCGTAGAGAAGCATCATCAGGTACATCTGATTTTTTGTGTCCGTCCCGGCAAGGCATGCATATGCGTCGAGCATCTTCTTATCGTCCGGCAGTATGACAGAATCGCAGATATTATTCCTGACAAGATACTGGGATAACAGATAACTCAAAGCCTGGAGCTGCACCGGTACAAGTTCCGTATCCGGTAATGTATACGGGAATCCCGACCGGCCTGCAGGTTTGGCAAACCGTTTATCATAGAAAAGGAGCATGATCTCGTTGATCATGTTGTTGAACGTTTCTCCGAAAGATGCTGCCGGAAGATCCTTTGCAACAATTCTTGCGTTTTGCTTGGCCTTGTCAAGTATCCATGACCGGACCCTGTATACGCTGCCGTCGTGGAAAACGGTCCCGGTAATGACAAAATCAAGTGCTTCCCTGGTACACAGGGCAAAAAGGCTCTGCACATCCGGCTCGAGGCTTTCCAGCTGGGGTCCGTTTTCGCGCGAGACCGGATACAGGGCGATCGGCGCATAATGTGTTGTAAAAAGCAGCCGCTCCCCCATAAAAAGCGGCAGGCTTACCGCCAGGTCGGAAGGATGCACGGCATCGTCCCGATGGGGAATCGGAGTACCTTGCGCGGATGTATCCGCATACATATATACACCGACTCTTTTTCTTGTCTCAATTCTTGGAAGCAAATCTTCAATCCCGTCCAAATCACGAAACCAGACAGGCACATCGACCTGAATCGCCCTGGGGAGGTTGGATGGGTCCGTATCAGGATTATTCGAATCCGGGAGCAATATGATAGCAGGATCATCCGTTCCGTCCGGATTTTCGGAGCCGTCTTCTCCTCCTGTCCCGTTCGCGCGGGCACTTCTATGTGATCCCTCCCTGCGCTGCTGCAAAAAAGATTCCTTAAACCCTTCAAGGTATTCATGAATCTCAGGCTGGTCATGCCGGCGGATTTCCTCAAGTAATGCGAGTCCCGACTCAGGGTCATGGATGTCCAGGTACGACTGCAGCAAATTAAGTCCGATATGAATATCATATTTGTCAGCATCATATACAGGTGAAAGCAGTTCGGGCATCAGTGCTGCAAAGCCGCATCTTCCAAGATCTGCCGAAATCATAAAAAGAGCATAATTCTCAGGCGCTTCTTCCGTCAGTATGCTTTGGTACCAACTGACTGCCTGTTCAATGTCGTTCTGCTCCAGCGCTATGCGCCCGAGATAAGCCTGGGGAAGCCAGCTTCCCTCTGTGCGCGACAATTCCTCGAGAGCGGCATACACGGCCGCAGGGCCGCCTTTAATCCAGCATACGGAGATAAGAAGAGGTATCTTATCTTCCAGGTTCGGATTATCGCAAAGTGAGAACCAGAGCCCCTCTGCAGAATCCGGATCGATCTGCGGTTTTTCGGGGGCAACAGAAGAAGAAGCTTTCTCCGTTGTTTTCAGAGAATTCTTCAGCCGGTCAAAAAACTTCATCCAATTGTCCTCCTTACCAATAGCTTGCCTTACTTAAACATATACTGATTAAATTGTATGCTTCATTAAAGGAAGTGGCAAGTTACAGACTGGTTTCATTTTTACGGAAAGAATATACTGTAGTAAAAAGTACATTCTGAAAAGGAGGGCATCTGTATGCCGCAGAACCCGACACTTCTCCTATGGGCAATCATCACCATTTCACTCGCTCTGGTTTTCTATACAACCGGTGTCTGGAGCGAAAAAATTCAGGGTAATCTGAAACCCTGGCATCTGATTCTGTTTTGGTCCGGTATCGTTTTCGACACGACAGGCACGACACTTATGGGAAGGCTCGCAGGTGATACACTCAAGTTCAATTTTCATGGCATAACAGGAGTTCTTGCGATACTGCTCATGCTCGTCCACGCGATTTGGGGAACGGCCGTCCTTGTCAGGAACCGCGAATCTGAGCGAAAGAACTTTCATAAATTCAGTCTCTTTGTATGGATCATCTGGCTTGTACCCTATCTGTCCGGGATGCTTTTCGGGATGATGCAGTAAAAAACCGGCAGAACCACGAAGGTCCTGCCGGATATTGAACGCCATATATAAATGTCATTTGAGGGAGTAAAAATCCGGAAAATTTACTATTACTGATCGTGCATGAACCGTGCGAGGAATTCTTTGGTACGCGGGTTTGTCGGATTGTTGAAAATAACCTCCGGCGTGTCTTCCTCTGCGATAACACCCTTATCCATAAAAACAACCCGCGTCGACACATCGCGTGCAAAAGCCATCTCGTGCGTTACGATAATCATGGTAAGCCCGTTTTGGACCAGCTCACGCATGACCTCGAGAACTTCGCCGACCATCTCCGGATCCAAGGCGCTTGTCGGTTCGTCAAACAGAAGCACCTCCGGCTCCATCGCAAGCGCGCGGGCTATCGCGACGCGCTGTTTCTGGCCGCCGGAAATCTGATGCGGCTTGGCATTGATATACGGATCCATCCCGACCTGCGTCAGGTACTTCATCGCCGTCTCTTCCGCTTCTTTTTTGCTGCGTTTCAAGACCTTGATCTGACCGGTCATGCAATTCTGCAGAACGGTCATATTGTTAAAGAGATTAAACTGCTGGAATACCATGCCGACTTTAGCACGGTAATCCGTGACTTTCGTATTCCTGTCCATAATGTTCTTGCCGTTGAAAAAAATGTCGCCGCCGGTCGGGGTCTCAAGAAGATTTATACAGCGAAGAAGTGTCGATTTGCCTGACCCGGACGAACCGATCACACAGATCACATCTCCCGGATATGTCTTAAAATCAATATCCATCAGAACTTCCACTTTGCCGAAATTCTTGACAAGATGCTGCACTTCGATAACCGGAGTCTTATTATCGTACCTCATCGCATTGCACTCCTCTGATCATTGTATTTACGGTTAAACATCTGCATGGTAAGGCCTGTAGGCCTTCTATACTGCTCATTTAAGCCCTTAGGACCTGTACCTGCCAGATTATAGCTGTCCGGCCCGTCAATCTTTTTCTCGTACCAGCGCAGCAGCCGGGAACAGGTGAAGGTCATAGTTAAGTATATTACACAGGTGATCAGATATGTCGGATATATTATATAGTAAGTACCTACTAATGTCCTTGTCGTATAGAAAAGCTCATCAACGGAAATAATCATAAGCACGGATGAGTCTTTAATATTAATAATCAGATTATTGCCGATCTGCGGAAGAATGTTCCTAAGTGCCTGCGGGAACACAATCGAGAACATGGTCTGAAAGTGTGTCATGCCGATCGCTTTGGCTGCTTCTGTCTGTCCTCTGTCAATTGAGTCGATACCGCCCCGCACAGATTCCGACATATAGGCACCCGTATTAATGGATATAATCACAAATCCGGCAAACATGGCCGTCATATTAATTCCAAACGCTTCCTGCAAGCCGTAGTATATGACAACCGCCTGAATAATCATCGGCGTACCGCGGAACACTTCAATATAAACGGACATGATGATGCGTACAATTTTAAGAACGATTTTTTTGACCAGAATATCCCGGGGCTGGATGGGTATTGTCTGTACAATTCCGACCAGAAATCCAATAATACAGCCTATTACTGTTCCGACAACTGCAAGTAGAATTGTTTTTCCCGCACCCTGAAGAAAATCTTTGCCGCCTACCTGTACTAGGTAGACAACCGTCTCCCAGAAATTTCTATTAGTTGCGGCCAAAATGATTGGAATATTCATTGTTGTTACCCCTCATCCGCGATTCAAAAATAATTCTTGCGTATGCGCTCTTATGCGCATAGATCATTCTCCGCAGAAATCCCTGCGAGTTTCTATTATGATACGTTACAGACAAAATGTGAATTGTTTTTCTTAAGAAAACGGAAAATATAATATTTTTTCAAAAAAACCGGCAGGCTGATCCGAATAATCGGATTAACCTGCCGGATATCATTACAAAATCAGAACTCTTTTAGTTTGCCAGAGGCTGCTGGGCAATAGCATTCTTCATAATAGTTTCCCTGTCGCTGTCGGAAACCTTTGCGAGAGCTTCATTAACACCCTTCAGAAGATCGGCATTACCCTTCTTCACTGCACAGCCAAAATTTGTATCTTCCGTACTCACTGTGAAGCCTTTACCCTCTGCAAAATTCACGATTGTTACTTCAGGGTTGGCGAGAGAAGCCGCCATGGCTGTCGGAAGATCTGTCGTGTATGCATCGATCTTTCCTGCTGTAAGAGCTATAAGAAGTGTCGGAACATCTGTCATAGCCGGGAGAATTTCTGCACCCTTAACCTGTTTGAGAAGTGTGTACCACACGGTGCTCAGCTGGGACGTCATCTTCGCTCCTGCAAGATCCTCAAGAGATGTTGCAGCCGCAAATTTACTTGTCTTCATCGTAAGTACCACGATGTCGGCATTGTAGTATACGTCCGAGAAATCCACAACCTGGGCACGGTCGGCTGTAATGGACATGCCCGCAACGATAATATCAATCTTACCGCTTTGCAGGGCAGGGATTAAGCCGTCCCACTCCGTTTTAACGACTATGAGATCGTATCCAATGGACTCTGCAATTTTTTTGGCCATCTGAACATCATATCCATTGGCAAAGTTATCACTTTCGGCAATCTTAACGGCACCGTTGGAATCATCGCTCTGTGTCCAGTTAAACGGAGCATAGGCACACTCCATGCCGACGCGAAGGACTTTTTTAGCAGCCACTGTTGTAGCTGCACCTGTTGTAACTGCCACTGTTGCAGCATCCGTTGCTTTTGTATCAGTAGTAGTCGTCTTTGCGCAGGCTGTCCCTGCTGCAAGAATACCAGTCAACATCATTGTACAAAGAACCAGACTCATAACACGTTTCATGATTTTCATTATTATCCTACCTTTCCTGTGCGCTTTACGCGCCCCCTATGGTCTTTAACCAGTCCCGTTAAGCGGCCGATGTGCAGGAATACCAACACAACATTGCATATGTGTTTGTCAAAAAACACAAACGGGGCAGAAAATCCCACCATTTTGAGATATCAACCCCGACTGTTCATCATAATACTGCGTTACTGTGCTATGGTCAAGTAGCAAAGCGCCTTTGCCTGAGGTAATATTTACATGAATACCTTCATATGTCAAAAGCGGAAAATTCTTACTGCTTTCCAGCCGTATTTCCTACATATTCCGTATGTGGCGCAGCCGGAATTCATTCTTGCGGTATTCAATCAGGCCTTCCTCCTGCATCTGTGCGAGAACCTGTGAAAGTGCAGATCTGTCTACGCACAGATAATCGGCCATTTCGGCACGGTTATACGGAACAACAAATGGATTCTTTCCATCCCTGCTCTGATGCAGGGAAAGAAAGGCAGAGATTTTCTCGCGGGTAGTCCTCTGCCCGACACATTGGATCTTCTGGTTGAGCATGACATTTTTGCGGGCGACAAGCTGCAGAAGATTCCAGATGAACTGCCTGTGGAAGCTGCAGGAGTCGCGGCAGACACGGGTCACTTTCTTAACATCGAGGAAAAGTACCTCGGCACCTGCCTCCGTATACGCAGTTACCGGACTTTGTGCGTCAGCCAAAGCAAAGACTTCCCCGAAAAGATCCGGCGGGGAAATATTGGCAAGTACATTCTGCCGTCCCTCCAGGTCCTCCATAAGAATTCTGACTTCCCCGGAAAGGACAATCCCCATGCGGGGGACTAAGTCCCCGCTCGACCAGATTGTACTTTTCTTCCCGTATGCTGTGCGCGACACTCCCAGGCAGCCCAGGAGATGCTCCCGGTCCTCCGGAAGTATGTCCTTCCAGAGCGGCGAGGAGTTCAGTACCTGCATATTATTCTCATTTTTCACGCGTACTCCTTTTGGTTGTAAAAACAACGGACTTCTTCCGTTCAATGTACTATTCTTATGGCATGAGAACAAGCCTTTATGTAAAACGAGGAGAAAAATATGAAGCGTAATATTATCAGGATAGATGAAGAACTCTGCAGCGGCTGCGGACTTTGTGCCCAGGCCTGCCACGAAGGAGCCATCGGCATGGCAAACGGCAAGGCGAAATTACTTCGCGACGATTACTGCGACGGACTCGGCAACTGCCTTCCTGTCTGCCCGACCGGAGCAATTACTTTTGAAGAGCGGGATACGGCGGAGTATGACCAGGCGGCCGTTGACCGGCACCTGAAAGCCAAAGCGGAAACTCAGGCAGAGCCGTCGAAGTGTGCTCCGTCCGGCGGATGCCCCGGTTCACGGGCTGCATCTCTAAAATCAGCCCCGCCTGCCGTTTCACAGGCAGCCAGTATGCCTGCTGCTTCCCGCCCCGACGATTTCACTTCGGGCGCCTCTGAATTGATGCAGTGGCCTGTACAGATAAAGCTCCTTCCTGTAAATGCACCGTATTTTAACGGGGCACACCTTCTGATCGCCGCGGACTGCGCAGCCTTTGCAAACGGTGACTTCCATAACAGATTCATGAAGGGCAAGATCACCATGATAGGGTGCCCCAAGCTTGATGAGGGTAATTATACGGAAAAACTGACGGCAATTCTTGCCGGCAACGACATTGCCAGTGTTACGGTCGTCCGTATGGAAGTGACGTGCTGCGGCGGCCTGGCAAATGCTGCGATAGAAGCACTTAAAAACTGCGGCAAGATGATCCCCTGGCAGGTCGTGACACTCTCCGTCCGGGGAGAAGTGCTTTCGTAAAAACGCCCTGCATTGCTCATTCCCCAATCTGCAGACAGTTTCTTTTTTCAACAGATAAGGTAAGCCTGTGTCCCGCAGGATAGAGCGTGAAGCTGCGGAATAGAATATCTGCATGCAGGCGCACCCCCTGTACATCGAGGGTATATCGAAGGACATTTCCGTGCAGTGTGCTGTCAACAACCGTTGCAGGCAGCAGATATCTATCCGCCGCGGGGGCAAAACGATATGCAGGGGAGTCGTCCTGAAGGATTTCAATTGTTTCCGGACGAATCGCAACTGAGGTTCTGTCTTGTACTTCTAAACCATCTGTATCGGAAAGGCTGCTGTCTACTGGAAATTCATCCTGTTTTTCCTCCCCGGTCATTTTATCGAAATCTCTCTTATTCAGGACATTATAATGACCGATGAACTCTGCTGCATAGCGCGTTCTGGGTTGGGTATAAAGTGCAGTCGGCACATCGGACTGCTCAATCCGTCCGTCTTTGAAAAGATGGATTACGTCGGAGAGTATCATAGCTTCATCCTGATCGTGGGTTACAAAAATCATTGTAATACCTGTGTCGTTATGTATTTTCTTGATTTCAGCCTGAAGGGATTTCCGCAGTTTGGCGTCGAGTGCAGACAGAGGTTCATCTAAAAGAAGTACCTTCGGCTCCATAACAAGCGAACGGGCCAGCGCAACACGCTGCTGTTGTCCTCCGGATAGTGCGTGCGGGTATTCTTTCTCCTTGCCTCCCAGGTCCACCAGGTCGATAACGCGGCTGACTTTTGCCTCGATGACCTCACGCGGCAGCTTCTGCAGCTTTAGTCCAAATGCAATATTGTCTTTTACGGTCATATTCGGGAAAAGACTGTATTGTTGGAAAACCATCCCGATGTTACGGTCCTTCGGGTCTTTCCCGGTTATATCTTCCCCGTCCACTAGAATCGTTCCGGAACTGACGTCTTCGAGGCCGGCCAGGCATCGGAGCAGCGTACTTTTTCCGCAGCCGGAAGGTCCCAGAAGAGTGGCAAGCTGTCCTTTTTCGACAGTCAAATTGATCTGCCGCAGGACATGGTTTTTACCGAACGATTTATTTATATCCAGAAAATCAATATACGCCATCTATTCCTGCCTTCTTTCTTTCTTTTTGAGCGAAAAAGCAATAGTCGAGATGAGAAGTGTGACAAGGAAAAGTACCATAATTACAGCGCTTGTCCTTTGCCCTGATTCGAAAAGTGTCTGGTAGAGGTATATTTGTGCGGTTTCAAAATAGTTGCCGCCCAGCGTATTGGCAATAATGAAATCGCCGAAAATGATGGAGGCAGAAAGCATGGCAGAGATCACAACGCCGGACAGGATGTTCGGAACGACTACACGGAAAAATGCATAAAGCCGTCCCGCACCCAGCATTTGAGCGGCCTCGATAAGCCGCGGGGCATTTACAGAAAGAAGACTGCTGTGTATCCCCTGATACATGTACGGCAAAATCGCCACACAATATGTGCCTGTTAAAAGTAGTGTACGGTCCGACAGGAGACCCGGTGCATTTGAATACAGTGCCAGGACACTGACCGCTAGAATGACTCCCTGAATCGCGTAAGGAATCGTGCAAAGAATACGAATGTATTTCTCAAGTCCCGGAAGGTAGAGAATTACGACATACATGGTAAGCAATATGGCAAGCGAAGTGAATAGAATCGGCAGAATCGAAATAAGTACAGTCCTGATAACGGAAGCCCCAAAGCTTTTATCGGAGAAAAGTTCTGCGTAATAGCGAAGGGTAAAGCCCTCGGGCAGGATGTCGTTCCATTTTGAGAAAACCGAATAAAGAAGAGTCATCAGAAGCGGCAGAAGCAAGTAAGCAGACAGAACGGCAGCTGTCAGGCGGCTCGATTTACGGTTCTTCATGTCTTCTCCTCCTTTTTGCCTATGGGGGATGACAGCAATAAGGGCCCTTTTTTGAGAATTGCATCATTCATAAGAATGGAAGCTACCATCAGAACCATGAGTACGACCGCAAGTGCGGATCCAAACTCTTTATGCTGCGTAATATCACCGACAAATTGCTCCGACAGCCGGATGGGTATCAACGAGAAATTGTTCTGCAGCAATGCATAAGCCGTCGCATAAGCTGCCAGTGCATTGGCAAAAAGAACACTTACCGTTCCGAAAATGGCCGGCCTTAATGCGGGAAGCCCGACTTTCGTCCAGAAAATAAATGACGAGCCTCCCAAAAGGCTGACGCACTCTTTCCATTCTTTTCGGATTGCATCAAAACTCGGGATAAGAAGCAGTGTTGCCAGGGGAATCTGAAAATATACGTAGATGATCATCAGTCCCCATACTGAATACAGATTGAAGTTTGCCAGCGCGTCAATTCCGAATTTTTTGCCCCAAAGAACAAGCACACCCACTTTCCCCAATAGGATGATATATGCAAACGCAAGCGGAATCCCGGCAAAATTCGAAGTCAGACTTAATATTGTTTTGAAAAAATGCTGCAGATGCGGCCCTCCCTCATGGACGGCTTTTGCCCCGAAGTAGGCAGCGGCAATTCCGATCACAGAGGAAACGGACGAAACCAGGATGCTGTTCAGGACGGCCTGCTGATAAAGCCGTGTTGTGAATATATGCACATAATGCGTCATCGTCAGCCCGATCCCGTTTTCCGGCATAAAGCTTCGAAAAACGACCATCACAAGCGGGAGCAATTCAAAGAGTCCAACAAGTATCAAAAACGGAAGAAGTGCGGGAAAAGGATATTTTCTTGTTTTCATTCGAAGAAATCCACCCCCAGACTGTCAAGATTCCTCATGCCGGGTGACGGCGCCACCCCGAGAAGCCTGCACAGGAGAGGCGCCGTACAGAGCTGCGAAACAGCATTCTCCCCTGAAAAGTCCCCGCATTTGATGCCCTCTGAAAAAAGATACATCGCGACATCCCTTTGGTCTGACGTATTCCCGCCGTGAAGCTTATGAATATTCATTCCGTGATCGGCAGTGATCACGACCGAATACCCATTAGAAAGCCAGGCCGGCATACAAGACGAGAGAATTACGTTTATTCTGGCCACAGCCATATGATATTCGATACTCTCCGACCCAAAGTGATGACCTGCGTCATCAATATTCATGGAATGGATCATAAGAAAATCCGGATTACGACTGTTTCTTATGTATTCCGCATCTGAAAAGACATGTGAATCCGGATATGAATCTTCAAAATAGAATATGCCGTGATTTATTTTACCGTCTTCATCAAAAATCATTCTATCCGACTCATAATCAAACGGAGCACTGCAGTACAGCTCGCTGATCCAGTAATATGCCGCCGCACCTGTTGTCTTACCCTCCGCCAGGCATTGGTCAAACACACTTTTCTCCGACGAGCGCCAGACTGACAGGTTATTGGTGACCCCGTGCTCAGATACACTGCGGCCTGTCAGGATCGTCTCATACATCGGTCTCGACAGGGAAGGCAGTTCTCCGCGCAACTTGTATTTCGCTCCCTTTTTTACCTCGATTAAATGCTCCGCAAACCCCAAATTCTGAGCCGCTGCATCAAACTGCAGACCATCCAGAAGAACAAATATTGTTTTACTCATTATTTCCCCCACTTAGCCAAGATGTCCTGCTGTCGGCAGAAACCCACAGTCAGGACATCTCGCTTCACATTCATTATCGGACGAACACCTGTTCTGTCCGGCTTAAATGTACTGCCATACGCAAATGATTTCTTTGGAATTTCAGTTACTTTACGCAGGTGAATGCATTAGAACTATGATTACTTTGCATAGGCGATTACTTCTTCCTGCCACTTCGTCCCTAACGATTCGGCAGTCTTCTTCCATGCGTCTGCATCTTTGATATTTGCTGCATTCTTGTACTGTGAATCAGGAAGAAGAATGGCGGCAACATCAGCAGGAAGAACTACATCACTTCTGATCGGTCTTGCATATCCTTTTGCAAGGTTGATCTGGCCTTCATCGCTTAGAATGTATTCCCTGGCAAGAGCAGCAGCATACGGGTGTTTGGTATATGCATTGATAACTGTGCAGTATCCGCTCTGAACAGAACCATCGGAAGGAATGCAGACATCAAATGAGGCGGTAGCATCCGCTGCTTTTATCTGGTCCCTGTAACCCAGCGCATTATAATCCCACACAAGAGCTACCTTAATCTCGCCCTTCTGCAGACGTGCCACAGAAAGTTCCCCCAAATCAAGTCTCCCCTGTTCAGCAAGAGTCTTGAAAAAATCCAGTCCGGGCTGTATGTTTGACTCCGACCCGCCATTGGCGATGGCTGCTGCAAGAACGGCGCACTGGGCCTGATTAGCCTTAGTGACGTCACCTACAGTCACAACATAATCACCGGCAAGGATATCGGCAAAGGATGTCGGAGCGTTCTTCACCTGGGATGCATTGGTCATGATCGCGATTGTTCCGTAATATCCGATAATCCAGTCACCATTGTCATCCTTGGCCCAATCGGGAATGCTGTCCCAGTATGTTGTCTTATAGGGAAGAGTCAGACCCTGGGTTACCGCGGTCGGTCCGAAAGACTGTCCGACGTCTCCCATATCCTTTGTTGCTTTTTCTTTTTCCGTACTAAAAATTGCGAGTTCTTCTGCCGATGACATGTCAGTATCCGTGTGAGTGATTCCATATGCGGCTGTATATTCCTTCCATGTTTCCCCCCAGTTTGCCCACGAATCCGGCATACCAACCGTGTTTAGTTCACCCTCTTTTTTAGCTTTCTCTTCAATCTGTGCCAGCGTCATACTGTTCAGATCAATCTTACCAGCCGCGTTTACCGAAGAACAAGCCGCCAAAGCCGTCGTAGAAAGAATGAGGACAGCCATACCCAGAGTGGTCAATTTAGAAAATAGATTTTTCTTCATACACGTTTCTCCTCTTATCTGCATTCTTTTGCAGACCCTTTATTTTTGCTCTCTGTCACACTTCGGATTTTACTTTCTTCCCGCATTATCTGACATCACAATTCAGTAAGGCTGTTGTAAATAGGATAATAATTGTTACGGATAAGTTAATGTCACAATTCACACTTGTAAAGCCGAATACTCAGGATGTGTGCATTTCGAGTAGATTCCGCAGGATCGCTGCGCGATCCGAGGTTAGACATTCCGCAGCGTCCGTAGGACGTTCTGCAGGGAAGGAGCAATGCATTTCGAGTAGATTCCGCAGGATCGCTTCGCGATCCGAGGACTGACCGAGCGAGAAATGCATTGCTCCTTCCCTTCCCTTGTTTTTTCCCCACCCGCAAGCTAAGATATTCCTATGACTATCATCCGCTGTTGAACCGGTTTTCAGAAAGTGAAGGGTCAAGATGGATTATTTTTCGGAAAATGTCGCCTATAATTTGAAGCGGATCCGTAATGCGCAGAAAATGAGCCTTGATGTGGTTGCCGAACAGACAGGCATAAGCAAGAGTATGCTCGGCCAGATTGAGCGCGGCGAGTCAAATCCGACGATAGCAACCCTCGGCAAAATCGTAAGCGGACTGCGGATCCCTTTTTCTGCTCTTTTAAGCTCCCCGAAATCTGAGGTAATAACAGTCCAGCGAAGTACGCTTGGCACGATGCGCGAATTCGATGAGAATGCTTCCGTCTATACGTATTTCCCATATGAAGAAGACCGGGATTTTGAAATATATACGATTGAAGTCTTTCCCCATGCAAAATACACGACCGGTTCGCACGGGGACAATACACTCGAATATGCGACCGTTTTCCAGGGAAGCATGCGGCTTGAAGTCGACGGCCGGACTTATGAAGTCCGGGAGGGCGATGCAATCCGGTTCCATACCGACAAACAGCATACATATGAAAATACCGGAGACAATCTCTTAATCCTTCATGTCGTATTCACTTGGGTCTGAAATTTCCGTCGAGTTTAATCTTCTGTAATCTGTTCCTTTTTGTATTTTATCCCCAAACTGTATTGACGATATAACGCACAAAATGTATGCTATAAGCAATTAATGCGAACTGTTTTACGACAGTTCCTGCAACCGTGGATGTTCCGGCAATAGGGCCGGAGCATCTTTTTTTATAAAACCGCATAACAGCAGGAGGATCAACTAATGAAAGAGACAAACGCACACATCATCACATCGATTCCCGGACCCATTTCCAGGGAACTCCAGAAGCGCCGGGAGGCAGTAGTCGCCCGCGGGGTCAGCTTTTCGAGTGCCATTTTTGCAGATGAAGCAAAGGGAGCCCTGATAAAGGACGTCGACGGCAATGTCTTTGTTGATTTTGCTGCGGGTATAGGCGTGCAGAATATCGGGCATTGTGATGATGATGTCGTCGCCGCCGTTCATAAGCAGATCGACAAATATATACATACTTCCATCAATGTCTGCGGGTACGAGCCATACGTTGAAGTCGCAGAAAAGCTTATCAAGCTCACGCCCGGTGATTTCCCCAAAAAAGTCATGTTTGCCAACAGCGGTGCCGAGGCTGTTGAGAACGCAGTAAAAATTGCACGGAACTATTCCCGGAAGCCGGTTATCCTGTCGCTTGAGGGAGCTTACCACGGCCGTACATATATGGCCATGACCCTGACCAGCAAAGTGATGCCGTACAAGGACGGCTTTGCACCGTTTTGTTCGGACACGTACAAAATCCCTGCGCCCTATTATTACAGAAGTGATGCCAACCAGTCGGAGGAAGAATTCGGCATATCCTGCGCCAATAAGTTTGCTTCCCTTCTCAAAGGAGAGTTATCGCCGAAAATGATTGCTGCCCTGATTGTGGAGCCTCTGCAGGGTGAAGGAGGTTTTATCGTACCGCCTGAAGGCTACCTGAAACGCATGCAGGACATCTGTAAGGAAAACGATATTATCTTTATTTGCGACGAGGTACAGGCCGGATTCTGCCGGACGGGAACTTTTTTCTGCTGTGAACACGAGAGGCTTACCCCTGACCTGATTACGATGTCGAAGTCCCTGGCAGCAGGTTTTCCGCTAAGTGCCGTCGTCGGCAGGGCGGATCTTCTTGACGCGCCGATCCCGGGCGGCATCGGCGGCACTTTCTCCGGAAACCCTGTCTCCCTTGCAGCCGCATCCGTAGTTATTGATAAAATGCTTGCAGAGGACTTCTGTTCCAAAGCCAACCGGATAGGCGCTGTAATTTCGAATCGTCTTCTGTCCATGCAGGAAAAGTACCCCGTTATTGGTGATGTGCGCGGCATGGGTGCAATGGTCGGAGTCGAGCTGGTGAAAGACCGGATTACCAAAGAGCCTGACAAGGAATCCGTCGGTAAAATCACGTCCTATTGCCTTCAGAAAGGTGTGATTATTATCAGTGCCGGTATATTCAGCAACTGCCTGCGCTTTCTGCCGCCGCTGGTCATGTCGGATCCACAATTGGCCTATGGACTTGATGTGCTTGAGGAAGCCTTCGCAGCGTTGTAGTTGTATTCAGGTCCCTTCAGTTCTTGTTCTGTTCTATCAGGACTGCCTCCATTTCAGATGCCGGCATGGGATGGAGATAATATAAGCGGCTTCAACCATGATTGTGCTTTCCGTTATTTCAAGTTCGAGGTATTGGGCTTCCAGCCCCGTTTTCCGGCTCATCTGTCGGACAATTCGAATTACGATTCCATGAAATACCAGTCCAGGGCATTAAGTGATTGATTCACCCACCCTGCTGCCGATAAGACCATCCTGTAGACCAGTCAGACTATTATTCGTATTGCGGAAAAAGACAAACAGACCCCAGAAAATACAGACAGCAAATGCCGTGAAGAAGAACAGGGAAAAAGTAATTGACAAGGACATTCGCAGCCCCTCTGTCCAATACCGGAAAATAGCATCATGAATACTAAAACAAGATAGTTATGAGCATATTCAATGATCCTGAACATGATATACTTTTATCTGTTATAACATTTTTGACAGTTTGTTCCAACGACTGCCGTGTAAACCCATACAGCCTTAACATGAGACGTTGATTTATCATATAGGAGGAATTATCCATGGGGTCACATAGAAATACGAAGAAACAAACACGATGGCTTGTCCTTTTTACTTTTTTAACAGGGGGATTGGTGGCAGCGACCCTTTTTGCCGCTTTTTCACAGGGGTGGTTCAATAAAGAAGCCTTAGAAAGTGCGGCAACCACTGATATGACGAGCATTTCGTCTTCAGAAGCGGTTACTTCATCTGATGCTACCGCGTCGCCGACAGAAGTCCCGGCGACGCCCACCCCCATCGTGATCGAAACGGATCCTGCCAAATTACTCCTTCCGATTAAGAGCCTTCCCGGATATATTCCGGCCACATCCAACAGCGATGGTTCATTTACAAAGACATTTGCATCGGACAACGGACAGATCACCTGGCGGATCTACAAGAACAGCCAGGAGCTTGTCCCCAACTACGTATCGGATGCGGTAATTGCATTCCCGTCGCCCGCAGGATTCACAGAAGTCGAAGGTGTTCTGACTTTCCGCGGCAACAATTATCGTGACGCACCCAACTGGGGCTCGGCAGACGTCGTGCAGAAAAAGCTTGAAATTGTCTGGACCCAGGATGACGGCGCCATCAGCGGTACAGGGAGTTATTGGCCCGGCTCCGGATGGACAGGTCAGCCGCTTATCGTACACTGGCCCGAGGAGACCCGTCAGGTGATGGGAATCAAAGAGGAATTCAAAAACACCGACCTTGTCGAAGTGATCTATCCGGTTTTTGACGGCAATATATATTTTCTCGATCTGATTACAGGCAAGCAGACGCGTGACCCGATATATGTCGGGTTTGGGTTCAAAGGCACAGGGTCGGTAGATCCGCGCGGCTATCCGCTTTTTTACGCAGGGCAGGGACTTAATGATACCAACGGCAAAATCGGAACCTTCAAGTATCGGATTTTCGACCTCATTCAAAACAAGGAAATCTACGGGATTCCCGGCGCCGATTCCGTAGCGTACCGTTCATGGGGGGCATTTGACTCATCCGCAATCATCGACCGCCAGACCGATACCTTAATTGAGCCGGGAGAAAATGGAGTCGTATACAAAACAAAACTCAACACCCTGTATGATCCCGCAGCAAAGACAATTACCATCGACCCCGAAATCACAAAGCTTACCTATAAGCTCTCCTACCACAAATTCTTCGGTATCGAGAGTTCTCCCCTGATGTACCGCAATCTGCTCTATTTCGCCGACAACGGCGGCACGGTCGTATGTATGGATATCAACACCCTGGAGACGATCTGGATGTACAACACACTCGGGGACGGTAATGCCACGATGGTCCTGGAGGAGACAGCGGAGGGCGTTTTCCTGTATCAGGGGAATACCGTTGACCAATCCGATAACCGTGTCTGCAATCTCCGGAAATTTGATGCCCTTACCGGTAAACAGGTATGGCAGTATGATATTCCCACAAAGTACGATTCCAATCTCCACGGAGGACTTCTGGCAACCCCGCTTATTGGAAAGGATGATATCAGCGATCTGATCATCTTTAATGTAGGCAAAACCACAGGCGCCAGCACCGGAACCCTGGTGGCGGTCGACAAATTGACCGGCAAAGCCGTGTGGTCCCGCGATCTGGCCGCATACAGCTGGAGCTCCCCCATCAGCATCAAAGGGAATGACGGTAAATCATACGGAATTTTCTGCGATTCTCTTGGCGATATGCACCTTTTTGATCCTCGGACCGGCATAGATCTCGATAAGATATCCCTCGGGCTGAATGTCGAATCATCGCCCTCCGCTTACAACAATATGATTGTCGTAGGTTCCTATGCCCAGAAAATATACGGCATCAAAATCACATAATGTCATACTCCATACTGAATAATGCATGATGCAAAAGGACGGCTGCAAAATTATGCGGCCGTCCTTTCATTTATACTTATGTATTCTTATGCAAAATTCATATCCTCAATCAGAAACAGTTTATTTTCTTCTTCTCGCGTTCACAGCTCCCCTTGTCTTCGCACTGGTAGCAGATCTCATTAAGGAGAAAGTCACCGCGTTCAAAACGCTGGAAATTGTCGAGCGTCGTCCTGGCAATAGCCTGCATCGCTTCTTTGGTGAAGAACGCCTGGTGGGAAGTCACAAGGACGTTCGGGAAGCTCATCAGGCGGACAAGCGCTTCATCGTCGAGGATATCGTTCGACCGGTCTTCAAAAAAGTAATCGTCTTCCTCTTCATATACATCGAGTCCGACTCCGCCAATCCCGCGGTTCTTCACCGCCTCGATCAGCGCAGCTGTATCTACAAGTGCACCGCGTGAGGTGTTTATAAGAATCGCTTCATTCTTCATCTTCCCGAGGGCATCCGCGTTCACGATGTGTGAGGTTTCCGGAGTCAGCGGGCAGTGCAGGGATATAATATCAGACTGTTTCCAGAGCTCATCAAGGGTCACATATTCAAAATCCACGTCGCTGGCAGGAAAAAGGTCATACGCAATTACTTTCATGCCAAAGCCATGAAGGATGTCAATCATGATTCGCCCGATCTTCCCGGTGCCGACAACGCCGGCCGTCTTGCCGTGCAGGTCGAACCCCGCAAGTCCGTTAATATTGAAGTTAAAATCCCGGGTCCTGGCATAGGCACGGTGCGTTTTGCGATTGACAGACAGAAGAAGCGCACAGGCATATTCGGCAACTGCATACGGTGAGTAAGCCGGCACACGCATGACGTGCAGCTTTTTGTAGGCCGACTCGAAGTCAACATTGTTAAAGCCGGCGCAGCGCAGAAGAACAACCTTCACGCCCATTTTGCAGAGTTCATCGATGACATCCTTATCAACGGTATCATTGACAAAGACACAGACTGCATCATAGTCCTTGGCCAGGATTGCGGTCTCCAGGGACAGGCGGCTCTCGATATATTTAATCTTATAACCATATTCAATGACATATTCGTCAAACCAGACACGGTCATAGGGCTTGGCATCATAAAATGCAATTTTCATAAAAGGTCCTCCTTTGTGTTACCGGGACCGGTTAGTCAATCAGTATTACAGAACCGGCGATACATGCGTTTTCTGGAATTCCAGGAACGATGCCATCGCAGTTGGTTTCATCGATTTACGGTATTCAGCGTATATGAGGGGATCCTTTTCACCGGTCCATGCATTGACTACCTCACAATAGAACAATGTATGCGTCTGAAGGTCCCGGGCATCAATCACCTTAAGTCGAAAATAGGCGGCAGCATCCTTGAGAACCGGCAGCCCGTCCACGATTTCATGTGGCACATTTGCCCACTTGTCGGCCTTGCGGCTGCTCTGAAATCCGAAATTGGATATATAGAATGGATGAACGTCTGCCGGAAGAGCCGATACGGTGAACTCGCCTTTTTCCAGGATAATCTCGGTCGTACGGTTCTTATTCATTGCACTGAACATAATGGTCGGCGGTGTGATTGTTGTCTGCATAAAGGCATCGATAATGTTGCCGCCGTACCAGTTGCTATCCTGTACCCCTGTTACAAATAGACCGTATGAGATTTTGTCGAGTGCTGCCTGCGACATATATGTCCTCCTTAAAATTACAATTCTATAATACTTCCTGTTCTTATTGAAGTGCCTGGTCGGCAAAATCAATCGGCAGGCCAATCGGGAAAACCCTGATCTGTCCCGCCAGTTCGCGTCCCCTGCCGCGAAGAAGCCCTGCCTTCGGAAGAATAAACGATGCAGTACAATCCGCTGCAACGGCAAGTATATCGGCTTCCCCGGTGTTGGCATCGACACCTGTGGGAATATCTATTGATATAACCCGGGCACCGCGGATATGCCCCTGCTCTATACGTGCGGTAATGGCTCTAAGCTGCGGCGGGAGCGGACGGGAATACTCAAATCCTGTTCCGAGAATGCCGTCGATGATGACACACGGCATGCCAGACACTTTCTCGTCTATCATGCGGGAAAGGCCGCTCTGCAGCTTCTGCGGCTCAAATTCTTCGGCAGGACGGATACGTATCCCGAGTGCCAGTGCAGATTCCCTCATCGTCTTTACCAGACCGTTATGACTGTATCCCGGGAAACAGTCCCATATTGTTACATGATATCCCCTGCCATGCAGTAACCGCGCACTGACATAAGCGTCTCCGCCGTTATTTCCTTTGCCTGCAAAAACATGTATCGGTGTCGTTCTCGCACCGGCCATCACTTCGCAGATCTCCGTTACAGCAAGACCGGCATGTTCCATCAAAAGAATCAGCGGGATCCTGTACTTGTCTTCGGCTACTCTATCGACTGCCCTTTGCTCTTCCCTTGTAAGGGATTTCCGGATGCGGCGGACAGGAATAATGGACTCCTTGGGCGGCACCGGGTGCAGGATGCTTTTTTTAGGCCAAAAAGGATTATCCGGCTGTTTCATTGACATGCCTCCAGCACCAGCAAAAACCATAATTTATGATTATTTCAGAGACTCTTTCTTATCTATTATTTTAGCATATACATTCTGAAAATACGCCACAGGATGTACGTTCAGTTTCGTCTCGGAGATTAATACAGATGCGAAGATAAGAATAAAGCCAATAAAGAGCCGGACCGTCATCTGTTCGTGATAGAAAACCATTGAGAAAGCCACTCCGAAGGCTCCTTCAAGGGACAGGATGACGGCAGCCTGCGAGGCAGGGGTATATTTTTGGCCGATGCTCTGAAGAAGGAGCGCAATCGCGGTCGAAAATACGCCAAGATACAAAAGGCTCAGCCCCTCCGTAAAGCTGATCGACACCGGCGCCTTCTCGAACAGGAAAAACATGCTCCAGGACAGGATGCAATAGGTTGCAAACTGTACGATCGTTAAAAGGATGACATCTTTTCCCGAAGCAAATTTGGCGACCGCAACTATATGAAAAGCATAGAATATTCCGCTGATAAGCGTCAGGACGTCTCCAATAGCGATCAGCGACCCGCCTATTATGATCGATTCTCCCCGGAGAGAGACAAAACCAATTCCGATTATACAGATAAAGGCGGCGAGTATATTGAACCTGTCGGGCCGGATACGTGTAAACATCCAGTAGAAAAACGGTACAAGCACGCAGTACACGGAGGTCAGGAAGGCATTTTTACCGGGTGTTGTCGTCATCAGGCCGGTAGTCTGGAACGCAAAGGCGGTAAACAGAAGGACACCCATGACAGCACCCTCCCACAGGTACTGCCGGTTCAGTTTTTTAAGACGTTTCCAGAAAACAATCGACAGGATAATGGCGGCAATCAGGCTCCTCATCCCGAGGACATAATAAGGCGGCATAGTAGTAATAGCATTTTTGAGGACGACAAAAGATCCTCCCCAGATGATAGTTGAAATAAGAAGTGCCGATTTTGCCAGATTCGATTTTGTCTTGTCCTTCATGTATCTCCCCCCGGATGAATCGCTGTTACTGCTCTATATACCGGGACAGAGAGCGCGGCAATCACCAGTCCTGTTACAACGGATACAAGAAGAAGAACAGGAAGGTACGAAACGACGGACCAGGTACTTGTCATCAGGCAGGCCATAAAGATCTGTCCGGCCGTATGCGCCGCCGAACCTGCGACACTGACGCCGAAGAGCGAGAATTTTCTTGTGTTGCGCATGAGCAGCATGATAAAAAGGGCCAGCAGTCCTCCGGCCATTGAAAAGAGATAGCTTGTCAGGTTGCCTCCGAAGGCAAAGGTGATGAGGCAGCGGATCACCACAATTAGAATCGTCGGAAACGCACCAAAAAGATACAGTGCCAGAAGGGTAACAATATTGGCAAGTCCCAGGCGCATGCCGGGAACCGGGAAAAGCATGCCCGGGAAAAAGAGAGTTTCCGTCACGGACAGCGTCAGTGCCAGTGCTGTAAGGATGCTCCACCGGGTGAGGTCATAGATTGAATATTTCATATGCTGCCCCTCACTCATTTTGAAATCGCATCATAAAGTGCGCTCGTATCCTGTGTAATGCCGCCCTGCGCGTCAACAGAAATAACCTTCAGGACGACTTTGAACGGGAGGCACACCGCCGTTTGCCCCGCCGACGTAAGCCAGCCTGTATGTACACATATCTGATCCTTGCAATCAGAAGATGCCACGCGGACTTTCCCTGCTTCAGCGAGCACGGTAAGGCTTCCGGCGTCGACGGTCACCTTATGTGTCTGCTGTGTTGTTATATCTGCAAGATTTGTCCTCCAGACCTCAGTCCCCGACACAGTAAGCACGGCTTCGAGGTGGGAAGTCGCCGTTATGCTGCCCTGCGTCGTCCGGAAAACCTGAAAGGCTGTTCCGGCCGCCAGAAGGATCACCAGCAAAATGACCGCTGCATCCCACCGGCAGAACCGATACTTGGGTACATAGGTATTTGCAGCCGCTTTTGCTTGTTGGTTCCCGTCTGCCGGGGATTTTCTGTGCAGATTCATGATCGGTGTCCTTTCGGGCCGTGATGCCGGACCTGCCATATGTTATCAAGGTTTGCCCCGATTCGTTTTATGGTTTGTCCCGTTTATAACAATGTCTGACAGGGCATGTTCCTATTCGAAAAAAGTCAGGGACCCCTTGGCATTGGTAAGTGTGAATGTGTTTTTAAGTTCTGCGCTGGCGAATACTTCGCCGGTTTTCGTAACCAGAATGCATGCAAAATCCTTATGCACCTGCCAGTAGGCTATCGCCTTGTCTTTTCCCATTACAAAAAGGGCTGTCGACAGGCTGTCCCCCTGGACGCCGTCCGGAGAGACGATGCTGACGGAAAGAAGGTCGCTCTGCACCGGGGAGCCTGTTGCCGGATCCATGATATGAATGTAAGTGATTCCGTCCTTTGTAAAATTCCGTTCATATCCACCGGACGTGATTACAGACACATCTGTTGCAGTAAGGACTCCTATATAGGAATCCAGCGCCCGGGGATCCGTTATTGCGATCTTCCAAAGGGAGCCGTCCGCTTTTTTTCCGAAAACGGCGACGTTGCCGCCGAGGGAGATAAGTGCAGAGGTAATATTGAATCCATGCATGACTTTCTGCACTTTATCGGATGAATATCCTTTGGCAATTCCGCCCAGGTCAAGCTCCATACCTTTGACGGGAAGCTCCACTGTAAGGTTTGCTTTATCGAGCTTTATTTTCTGCCAGTCGACAAACACAAGCGCTGCCTGTATCTCACTTGCCGACGGCACCCGGAAATTCCCGTCATTGAATCCCCAAATGTCCATAACCGGGGCAATCGTAATATCAAAAGCTCCCGATGTTTTCTCTGCATATGCGACGGCATCCGAAATGATATCGAATGTCTCCTTCGGTACGGCTATAGGCCCCAGTCCGCTCTGTGCATTGATTTTGCTGACAGAGCTGGCCGGCAGATTGCGGGAAAGTTCATTTTCGAGCCTGTAAACTTCCGTCTGTGCAGCGTTTACCGCCGCCTGGGCGTCGATTCCGTTTGCGGTAATTGTCATGTATGTGTCCATCGCGAAAAAATCCGCCGTCGCCGTTGAAGAAACTGTCCCCGGTGATGAGACTGATGAACCCGATGAGGCGGCCGTTCCGGTAAGAAAAGGTAACGAGCTGCATCCTGAGAGCAGGAAGGCAAGGGTTGCCAGAAGGACTCCAGCCCGGCATTTCGAAGTAAATCCTGCCGCAGATTGATTTTCATGTCTGCAAGTCATATTCGGGTTCCTCCTAAAAATACTGCTGGATATTCATCTGATCAATCATAGCAGATTCAGGTAAAAAAATCACGCCTGCACGGTGCCTTACGGGGCATGCAAGCTTTCACGGGCATCCCTGCCGTGTAAATCCATTCATAAAACAGGCTTGTTACTGTGATTGTCCTCTTATCCGATTCGATTTTAACCATATCTATAATAGCGGTGCGCATATTCCTGATATTTCTGCCTGTACGACATCCTTGCCCGTATCATCGGAATAGGTAAAGATGTTTATGTAAGCATAACGGAAACGACTTGTGGAGGTACCTATGACCTACGATCAGAAAACTGCCCTGGACCTGATTTTACATAATCATAATTATGACAGGACCCATATAATCGCAATCCTTCAGGACATCCAAAGCGAGTTCCGGTATCTTCCGGAGAAATTACTGACCTATACTGCTGCAGCCATCGGTATCAGCGAAGCAAAAATCTACAGCATTGCAACCTTCTACGAAAATTTCTCACTGGACCCCAAAGGGAAATACGTAATCAAGATCTGCGACGGTACGGCCTGCCACGTGCGCAAATCGATTCCGATACTAAAAGAAATCAGGAAACGTCTGGCTCTTTCCGATAAAAAACAGACGACGGATGATTTCCTTTTCACAGTTGAGACAGTATCCTGCCTTGGGGCCTGCGGGCTTGCACCGGTCCTTATGGTGAATGATACCGTGCACGCTGCCATGACACCGGAAAAGGCCGCTGCCCTTCTACAGGAATTGACCGCTGAAGCAGAAGCCACAGGAGGTGTATTATGATGCATTTTGAGACGCCCTCCCAATTAGGGGAAGCCAGAACCGATTACCGCCGGTACCTGGCGGCGCAGAAGAGAAAAATCCTGATCTGTGCAGGTACCGGCTGTGTAGCCGGCGGTGCGATGAAAATATATGACCGTCTGCTCGCCCTTTTGAAAGAAAAAAATCTTCCTTTACAGGTTGAACTGACCGAAGAAAAAGAAGATTCAATCGGCCTTAAACGCAGCGGCTGCCATGGTTACTGCGAAATGGGACCGCTCGTGCGGATTGAACCGGCCGGATGGCTCTACCTCAAAGTCCTTCCTGAAGATGCCGAAGAAATCATCGAGACTACGCTGATCGGCGGCAAACCCGTTGATCGCCTTCTATATAAAAAAGATGGTATATCCTACCCTACCCAGGAAGAAATTCCTTTCTACAAAAAGCAGACCCGCCTGGTCCTTTCAGGCTGCGGCCGTATGGATGCCGAATCGATTGAAGAATATATTGCCCACGGCGGATATGAAGCCCTGTCCAAGTCCCTTTTCCTGATGAGCGGAAAGGAAGTCTGCGATGAAATTCTCGCAAGCGGACTGCGCGGCAGGGGCGGCGGTGGTTATCCGACCGGACGCAAATGGATATCTGTCCGCGGGCAGAAAGAGCCTGTCCGTTATGTCATCTGCAACGGCGACGAGGGTGACCCAGGCGCTTTTATGGACCGCTCCGTCATGGAAGGCAATCCGCATCTTATGCTTGAGGGCATGATGATCGCAGGTGCCGCCGTCGGCGCAGCGGAAGCCTATATATACGTCCGTGCAGAGTATCCCCTGGCCGTCGCACGGCTGCGGACTGCAATTGCCCGTGCCGAAGAGTGCGGTCTTCTGGGCAAAAATATACTTGGCTCCTCGTTTGATTTTAAAGTACATATAAATACCGGCGCAGGCGCCTTTGTATGCGGGGAAGGTTCAGCCCTCACCGCTTCCATAGAAGGCGAGCGCGGCATGCCCCGTGTCAAGCCGCCGCGCACTGTCGAGCAGGGACTTTTCGGAAAGCCGACCGTACTCAACAATGTTGAGACATTTGCAAACGTGCCGCTCATCATTCAGAACGGTTCGGCATGGTATAAGGATATCGGTACAAAAACATCCTCCGGAACCAAAGCTTTTGCCATTACAGGGGATGTCGTCAATACAGGCCTGATTGAAGTCCCGATGGGCACAACCCTCCGCGAAGTTGTCTACGACATCGGAGGCGGCGTCCGCGGAGGAAAAGATATGAAAGCCGTGCAGATCGGCGGTCCTTCCGGCGGATGCCTTACAAAGGTACACTTAGATCTGCCGCTTGATTTTGATTCGTTGAAATCAGTCGGGGCGATGATTGGTTCCGGCGGACTTGTAGTCATGAATGAAGACACTTGTATGGTCGAAATAGCACGCTTTTTCATGAATTTCACACAGAATGAATCCTGTGGAAAATGCGTTCCGTGCCGTGAGGGAACCAAGCGCATGCTTGAAATCCTGGAAAAAATAGTAATCGGAAAAGGCACGCTTGAAGATCTCGACATACTCGAGGAAATTGCCGATACCGTAACCAAAACCGCCCTGTGCGGGCTCGGGAAAAGTGCAGCCGGACCAGTCGTATCAACACTCAAATATTTCCGGGATGAATATATCGCACACGTTGTTGATAAAAAGTGCCCTTCCCATGTCTGCCAGGCACTCAAGACCTACACGATAGAACCGGATATATGCCGCGGCTGCAGCAAATGTGCACGCCTCTGCCCTGTCGGCGCTATAAGCGGCGTCATCAAATCACCTTACCTGATCGATGAGAAGAAGTGTATCAAATGCGGTGCCTGCGTGGAATCCTGCGCATTTGCTGCCATCAAGGAGGAATAATTATGGGAAACATGATAATTGACGGCAAACATGTCAAATTTGACCAGGAGACAAATATCCTTCAGGTTATCCGCCGTGCAGGAATCGATATGCCGACCTTCTGCTATTATTCTGAACTGTCCGTATACGGGGCCTGCCGCCTTTGCGTCTTTGAAGATAGATGGGGCGGAGTCCAGACCTCCTGTTCGACTCCGCCGAAAGACGGGATGGAAATTAAGACCAATACTCTTGCGCTTCAGAAGCACAGGAAAATGATCCTTGAGCTTCTTCTTTCGAGCCACTGCCGCGACTGTACGACCTGCGAAAAAAGCGGAAGCTGCCGGCTCCAGGAGCTTGCGGGACGCTTCGGCATCCGCAGCATCCGTTTTCCCAATACCTTGCCGACCCGTGCCATCGACACATCAAGCCAGGCTATCGTCCGCGACCCGAACAAATGCATCCTGTGCGGCGACTGTGTCCGTACCTGTGCGGAAAAGCAGGGAATGGGCATCCTTGACTTCGCATTCCGCGGTTCGAAAATGGAGGTTATGCCTGCATTCAACCGCCCGATCGGCGAGACCGACTGTGTGAACTGCGGACAATGTGCGTCCGTGTGTCCGACCGGCGCGATCGTGATCCGCAATGACACCCAGAAAGTCTGGAACGTCCTGCGCAAGAAAAATACCCGTGTTATTGCCCAGATTGCGCCCGCAGTCCGCGTCGCAATCGGAGAGGAGTTCGGGATTGATCCCGGACATAATTCGATGGGCCTTATCTGCGCCGCTTTAAGAAAACTCGGGTTTGATGAAGTGTACGACACACGTGTCGGCGCCGACCTGACCGTTATTGAAGAAAGCAAAGAGTTTTTCGACCGGTTTGAAAACGGTACGAAGCTGCCACTCTTTACCTCCTGCTGCCCCGGCTGGGTCAGGTTTGTCGAGATGAAACACCCCGAGTTCATTCCCAACCTCTCCACTACCAAGTCACCTATCCAGATTTTCGGGGCCGTCCTAAAAGCAAAGGCACGAAAATCTGCGGAAGACTCAAAGCGGGCCGATGTGACAGCTCCGCAGAAAGCTACGGTTGTTGTATCGATTGCACCGTGTACGGCCAAAAAATTCGAGGCCGGACGCCCGGAATTTGTTGTAGAAAACGACCGGGACGTCGACATCGTCATTACAACACACGAACTTGCCTCCATGATCAGGGAAGCCGGCATCCTTTTTGCCGACATAGAGCCCGAGGCACCTGATATGCCCTATGGATTGGGCAGCGGGGCGGGTGTTATCTTCGGAGTGACAGGCGGCGTTACGGAAGCGATTCTGCGGTGCGCACTGCAGGACCGATCCGCACAGGCGCTTCACGAAATTGAGTTCACCGGTGTCCGAGGAGAGATGGAGTTCAAGGAAGTAACCGTCCAGATCTGCGGCAAACCCTGCCGCATCGCCGTCGTCCACGGCCTCAAAAATGCAGACACACTTCTGAACAAGATCCGGGCCGGTGAGATATATTATGATTTCGTCGAGGTCATGGCTTGTCCGCAAGGCTGTATCAGCGGAGCCGGGCAGCCGGTCACACCTGCATCCGCCAGGCAAGCCAGGGCAAGGGGACTCTACCGGGCCGACAAACTCTGTCTTTTGAAGCGATCCGACGAGAACCCGATCATCACACCTATTTATCAGGATATGTCCGCAGAAGACGTACACAAAATCATGCACGTCCATTATGAAATACCTGCAAAAAAGGACACCTGAGTACTCTGACACATTAAAGGAGGACAAAACCATGGATATTTTTGTTTGTATCGGATCTGCCTGCCATATTAAAGGTTCCTATGCCGTACTGAACGGACTTCAGAACCGGGTGCAGGCAGCGGGCCTTGAAGAGAGCGTAATCCTTAAGGCATCCTTCTGTATGGGTGAATGTACGCGGGCAGTTTGCGTAAGAGTTGATGACGGCCCTGTGCAGAGCGTTTCCCCGGATACCATTGATGAATTTTTCAACCGGGTTATCAAGGCTTCCGGGCTTTGCCCGGCAAACTTACAGTTGTAACGCAGTATCACTCCATGCTTCACCCAAGTTGCTATTTCTAATATATGTGAGTAAACTTAAGGCGGAGGATCTAATGGATATATTGCGGATCACCAAGGCCAACTGTAGAAATTGTTATAAATGTCTGCGGGAATGCCCTGTTAAATCAATAAGTTTTAAACACGATCAGGCAGAAATACTCGACTCTGACTGCATTTACTGCGGCCATTGCCTTTCTGTGTGCCCGCAGAAAGCAAAACACATCAACAGTGAGCTTCCCGATGTTAAGGATATGATACACCGCGGCGAACGCGTTTATGTATCCCTTGCGCCTTCTTTTATCGCCGCTTTTCCCGACCAGGATTTTGCATCGATGACATCAACCCTCAAAAAGCTGGGCTTCCTTCACGCGGAGGAGACTGCCATTGGTGCGGACATGGTGACACGGGAATATGAGCGCCTTATCCGTGAACACAAAATGAAAAACATTATCGCCACGTGCTGTTCTTCAACAGTACTGCTGGTTGAAAAATACTTTCCCTCCCTCATTCCGCAACTTGCACCGGTCGCCTCACCGATGCTTGCCCATGCACGCATGCTCCGCGAGATCTACGGCCCCCGGATTAAAGTTGTATTCATCGGCCCGTGCGTCGCTAAAAAGCATGAAGCTCAGTTCCCGATGAACGAAAACACCGTCAGTGCGGTACTTACCTTCGACGAGTTAACAATTTGGATGGCCGATGAGAGCGTGACTTTCGAAGAGCGGGATCCGGAAGCCCGGACGATGAAGAATCCCCTCCCCCGTTTTTATCCTGTACCGGGAGGCATCATCCGCAATATCATTCCTGAATACAGGAGTACCTACAACTGTGTCAGTGCCGACGGTATAGAGGCTTGCATGGAAATCCTGCAGTCTCTGTCCGATGACCGCCTTTCCAATTATTTTCTGGAACTGTCAACCTGTCCCGGTTCCTGTTCGAACGGACCCGGCATGGCATCCTTCCCGACGAGCCGCCTTATTTCGAAAGAACATGTAATTCAATATGTCACTGCCACGCAGAAGGGACAGCCTTCCCTGACGGAAGGCGCCCGGGTCAAACTCACAACAACCTATACCGACCTTTCGCCTGCATCCGTCCCGGCTTCTGCCGAGGCTATCAATCAGGTTCTTCTTTCCATGGGCAAAACAAGTCCTGACAAAGAACTCAACTGCGGCTGCTGCGGCTATCCGTCCTGCCGTACAAAAGCACAGGCGGTCCTGGACGGGAAAGCAACCGTTACGATGTGCCTGCCCTTTTTCAGGGAGAAGGCGGAGAGCCTCTCCAATCTGGTTGTCGATTCCAGCCCCAATGCAATCATCATGACAGACTCCTCCTTCTGTATTCAGGAGTATAATCCGGCAGCCAGAAAACTGCTTGGCCCTATATTGGACCAGCAGAAGGGCGATCCTATATTTGATATTCTGGAAGCTGACATATATGCCCGCATGCTTTCAGGCAGCACCAATATTCTCGGTGAGAAAGTCCAGTATAAACGGCTGGGCCTGATTGTTAAGGAAAGTGTCCTCTCCCTTCGTGATAACAACAGTTATTTGATCTTGATGGAGGATATCACCGATCACGAAAAGCAAAAGGCAGAAAGAATGAGTGTCAATGAAGAGACTGTCCTTATTGCACAAAAAGTAATCGACAAGCAAATGCGTGTAGCCCAGGAAATTGCAAGTCTCTTAGGTGAAACAACCGCAGAAACAAAGACAACCCTTACCAAGCTTAAAAAATCCATATTGGATGAAATGCAGGAGCAATAGTGTCATTTCTTCCGTTTATAAAAGTGTTACATGATTTCTGAGGATATGTAAAATGTCTATTTATGTTGAGACTGCGTACGAGAGCCTGAACAAATATGAAGAAGAATTGTGCGGCGACCATGTGGATATCATCCGAACGCCGGACTTTGTCCTGGCTGTGCTGGCGGATGGGCTGGGAAGCGGTGTCAAAGCCAATATTCTGGCAACAATGACCTCCCGGATTATTTCCAGCATGATGTCTTCCGGAGCGGATCTTGAGGAAGTAATCGAAACTGTTGCGGGCACGCTCCCGGTATGCAGCGTGCGGGGCATTGCCTATTCTACGTTCAGTATCCTGCAGATATTCAGTGACGGGCAGGCTTACCTTGCCGAATTTGATAATCCTGCGGCAGTTTTTTTGAGAAAAGGCCATGTGACCGAACTGCCGCGTACTTCCAAAAAAATCGCCGATAAAAATATCACCGAAGTAACTTTTACCGTACAGCCGGGAGACCGCATTGTGCTTTTTTCTGACGGAGCCCTTCATGCAGGGGTCGGAAAACTGTTAAATCTTGGCTGGCAGCACGAGAACATTACCGAATATCTCGACCGTTCGATAACATCCGACATGTCATGCGTACAAATAGCCAGTCTCCTGACCAGCGCCTGTGACTGCCTGTATCAGGGCAAGCCCGGTGACGATACGACAGTTATGGCTTTTGCCGTCAAAAAACCGGTACCCGCTGCGATTATGATCGGTCCTCCCGAGGATACCGCGCGTGACAGTGAAATGGTACATGCCTTCCTCGGGGAAAAAGGCAAAAAAGTAGTCTGCGGCGGTACGACATCACAGATTGTCAGCCGGATATCCGGCAAGAAACTCGAACTGGAGCTTGAGTATCCGGACCCGAATGTTCCTCCCATTTCCTATATGAAAGGAATTGATCTTGTTACAGAAGGAATCATTACGCTTGGAACGGCCATTGAATATATAAAATGGAGCCTATCAACACACACAGTCTCCTCTTTTGATGAAATAGGGAAGCCTGTAGGGGGAGCTACAGGCTTTGACGAAAAGCGGCAAGATGGGGCTACCGCTTTGGCAAAATTATTAATGGACGAATATACGCAAGTCCACTTCTTCGTAGGGAAAGCATCCAATCCGGCGTACCGGAATCCGTTTCTTCCCCTCGAGCTGAATCTGAAATTGCGTCGAATCAGTGAACTGCAGAAACTACTTGAATCGATGGGAAAGTATGTTGCTATTGATTATTATTAAATAATCAGTTCATACACTTACAGACTCAAGTAATATAAATGTATTACAATTCTACCTAAAATATTTTTGACTGTCAATATAAATATCAAATAATTCTTATATTTGTTGTATATACAAAGCAGATACTACCGGTATCTCAAAAGGATGCAAAATGATTACCAAGACAGTTACTGTTCAGCTATTCTCACCGAGCCATACAAAGAGCGGCCTGCTTCTGCTGACGATGGACCGTTATGCTAAGGCGCTGCAATATCTTCTGGAACGGTATCAGCCGGCCATAGAGGAAATACGTGCATCCGGTGTGATGCCGACTCAGTTTGAATTGATGAAGCTTCCGGACAAAGACGCCCTTGCTTCCCTGAATGTTTTCGAAATGCAGCCGTTCAAAGATTCCCTGAAACTTGATTTTGCGATGCTGATCAGCAGTTACCTTTCACTTTGTGCAGTCAGGAAGACGTCCTACCCTCTCATCTATACCGATGATGAAGATATTACGGAGATTTTCTCAAGTGCCAGGCCGGTCATATCCAAAGCCGTGGCTGCCCTTTCCAAGTACCGTTCGCCCCGCACGCTTCTTTTCGGACGCTATGACACAGGCCGTGATTTCTGTTTTCTGCGGGACGAACTAAGCGGAAACTACTTTGTTAAAGTATATCTTTTCCCGGCATCAAGTGATCTTCGCCGTACCTATACGGAATCACACCGCCTCGCGCTAAAGTATGTTGCCCGGAATTCTTTGTATCTTGAGACAAGAAAACAAAAAGAGAGATACCTGATCTTCCCGCTTGCCTGTGGTAAAAAACAGACGGATCTTCTTGACTTAGCTGCCAAAGATCCCTCCAGTTTTCGTACGGCAAGAATTTTCTGCCGCAGCAGTAAATTTTACCTGGCTGTCAGCATTTCACAGGATACTCCGGCCGAACAGAAGCCAATGACTCTTTTGGGAGTGGCCAGGGGGTATGATTGCCCGCTTCATCTGTCGCTGACAGTTTCCGGCACGCAAGACCAGCAGTCTTTCCGTCTCACGGAACCTTTGGCTGCCTGCGATGATACGGCCCGGCTTCATATCTGGGCGAATAAAATTATCCGGATTGCCAGAGATAATGACAGTCAGATCCTGTATGAAGGTCTCACCCGCCGTACCGGCCTCCAGCACACACCGACACCTGCCGGGAAACATAAGGAGCCCTCTTTTGCCACACAAGGGAAGATAGCATCCCTTTCCATTTTGCAGTACAAGAAGCTTTGCTTCCTGCTTTCCTATAAGGCGGCTGAGGCGGGACTGCCCAAGCCAATAGCCCTCAGCGCTGCCAGGCTGTATCAGACATGCCCGGCCTGCGGATACTGCAGCGGGAGCAACCGTTTTCTTCCCGGCCTGATGATCTGCACAAAATGCGGGTATTCCGCCGATTCCAATGTTGTCGGAAGTTCTAACCTCATACATCGATTCGAGAGCTATAAGAGGCAGCGTGTCCTGTTTACCTGCCGATCCGGTAAAAACGGCATTTTTGTCGAGAACCCCATATTGGGCACGGCGTTTCCTGTCCGGCCTGTGCCCCGCCTGGAAAAAGATTTCTACGCACAGCTGGAAACCTATCTTGAGCAGACGGCTCCCCGCGATAAACCCTTCCCCTATGACCCTTCCCTTGGACGGCAGAAATATGGCCTCCTTCGCAAACTAAGGTCGGGAGACCTCGACTCCTCAGTGATCGAACTTATCGGATTACCTTGCAGAAAAGGCGGTCTTCTGTCACAATACTTTTTGGAACCAAAACCGTAAGGTTTTCTTTCTCCGGTGCCTGACTGCCCACCGGAAAGCTGGTCACACTCCATTTTTGGATGTACCGGCTTGTTGCCCGCCGCGCGGGCATTTATGGAAATCATAAATGAAAGTGCAGCTATCTTAAAAGAAGAAGCGAAGCCCGTAAGGTGTCTTCGCTTCTTTTTATTTAATCTTAGGAATCCTGTCCTTCACCTGAAAGAAAAGGGCATTGATGACAGCCGCTGCAATATTGCTTCCGCCTTTACAGCCCGAGGAAAGAATGTACGGAATCCCGGTGCGGTCCAGCGTATCCCGAATGGTTTCCTTGGCATATTCGACATTCACAAAACCGACAGGTGCCGCAATAATCAACGCCGGCCGGAAATTTTCTTTCTCATTTATAAGCGAATCAAGGGCCAGAAGAGCAGCCGGTGCATTCCCGATTACAAAAATATACGGTTTCGGGTCCTCTTTCCCCTGCTGCATCAAAGCCTCCCCGCAGGCCCGCTCCATGCTGACCGCAGAACGAGACACACCGCGCAGTCTTGCTTCGGCAGCTATCTCCAGTTCCTCCATATAACAATGAAGTTCTCCTTTACAGGCCTTAACGGCCTCCCTGTTGATTCCATACAAGCCCATTTTTGTATCCGTAATGATTCTCGGGCCGGACAGCAGTGCCTCATGGGCCATCGGAATCACGTCCGGTGAAAAACGGAGGATTTCGGCATATTCAAAATCCGCAGATGTGTGAATGCAGCGCAGAACGACGGGGGCATATTCATATGGAATATGGATCTTCCGCTTATGAAGCTCGCGGGTAATGATCGAAAAACTCTCTTTCTCTATCTCCTCCGGACGAACATTCATATATTCACTTTGTTTTGAGACCAAAGGCTTGTCAAAAGCAGAAAGCCTTCTAATACCCTTTTTTTCAAGCACGATCACATACCTCCGATAGAGTAACAGGGCGTAATTCAGAATTCGATTCCTTTGCGGGCCGCAGTTCCCTTCTTGTAGGGATGCGCGCTGCATACAATCTGTGAGCAGTAGTCGGCTCTTCTTATTATCTCCGGGGACGGGTTCCGCCCGGTGAGGACAACCTCAAGGTCCGCAGGCCTATGGTCCAAAAATGCAATGACCTTCCCTTCCGGAAACAGTCCTGCCTCAATCGCACCAAGGATTTCGTCAAGTATAATAATCCGCCCGGAAGATTCTTTGCTCGGCGAATTCCCGTTATTCATTCCAGAGTCGTTACAGCCGGCCCAAACCATGGCTTTTCCCCAGATTCGCTCATGGCATGCGAGAGTTTTCGTTTTTTCCAGTGCAGTCATAGCAAATGACATGTGGGGCGTGACCTTCTCCGCCAGGACGGGAATGCCCAGACGATCCCTGAGCACTGAAATTTCGGACGAATTGCCGTCCTTCAGGAATTGGACAAACATAACATCAAATCCTGCACCGAAAGCACGCACAGCCAGACCAACAGCAGCTGTAGTTTTCCCTTTGCCGTCCCCGTAATAAAGATGAACCTTTCCGGAAGAAGTCATACCCTGAACACCTTTCTTTGATGTTTACCCGCATATATCGCCAACCCGGATGTAAGTGCTGCCAGGATACCCGTCATTCCTATAATCCACCAGAATACCGATACGGATTCAGCAGTCTGTGCCGACATTTCCCAAAAGGGAAATGAATACTGCTGCCTCTCCCGTGCGGTTTCCCCGATCGGAAAAACAATGTCATAAAGCCTAAGCAAAGAGAATCGGCCGGTATTGTCTACAAAAAGAAAATTCTTCTCAGCCTTTCCGGCCGTCTCCATGGCGTTCTTAAGGTTTTGTTCCGCTATACCGCCGATCTTGTTGGGAAGTACGACTTCGTAGCTTGATATGGCCAGTGTCGAAGGATCCGGTTCATCCGTTCCGGGCAGACCTGTATCATATGTGCCTGCCGTTGTCGTTTGTACCGTTCCCGGCGATGAAGTACCGTCCGTTGTCATTCCGCCGGGATTCTTGACGGAGGATAAATAAGCCAGTTCATCAAAAAGTATAAAAGCGTGAACCAGGTCCCCGGATGTGGCCCTGTCTATTTTCGAATCTCCCTGCTGTACAACACCGACAATTGTATATTCGCGTTGATTGATGGAAACGACGGATCCCGTGACCTTATACGTGCCGAAAAGCTTGAAGGCAAGTTCCCTGTCGAGAACAATTTTCTTAGGATCAGGTGTATCAACCGAAAGATACGCCCCGTCAATCAGTTTCATCGGATGAAAGAAAAAATAATCCCCTGATACTCCTGTCAGTGTGACTTCTGCACTCGCTTCCGGCTTGACAGCCGTTGCTTTACGAACGACAGTGCCCGTCGCTGCTGCGGAATATGCATCAATCCAAAGCCTGGCATCTCCGATTTGCGCTGCCGCCTCACTGTCCGGATTCGTTTTGTCTTTTTTCCCTGCCGCGGCAAGGACAACGGCGTTAAGATTTTTGCGGATATTTTCAATGTCCAGTGTATTCAGGCTGACGGAAGGCGACAGATATACATCCGGGCTGCCGTCTGCCTGCGTCTGTCCTTTGGCGAAACAGGTGACCTGACGATAACTTTTCCCTGAATCCCCGGACCAGTGTTCGGCTGCAATCTGGGGTTTTTGCGAATCTTTTATCTGGAAAATGCGGATTCCTGAAAAAATGCACAGGCCGATGCCCGCAGCCAGTAAAACATACGGGAGTGCAGCAAGAACTCTTTGGGTACGCCGGCGGTGTTTTTCCCTGCCGTTCCTGAAGAAGGCCTTGATCTTGTCTTTACTGATCTCCACGGTGAAGCCTCCTGTTATACATCGGCCAGGCGGACCTGGTCGCCGGATTTGAATGATTTGTCATTGGTTTCCGTAATAACGGAAGCATATCCGTTGCTGAACGCCGACGGATCAATTGCTGCGCTCAGATCATCTTTTGCAAGAATGGTAACCGGAACTTTTACAGCAATATAACGGTCGCCCAGAGGGCTGTTTTTTGTCTTAATCGTATAGACAAACGTTTCCCCTGATTCCTCATGGATAGAGCTCAGCGGCACAATGCACATGTAGTTTTTGGTGCTGTTGTTCAGGGAAAGCGTTACGCTCTGGCCTGAAGAAAGCCAGTAGGTATTTTCCGTATCGTTAATCTTAAAGATAACAGTCTTCTTGTTCCTCGGATCGGTACTGTCAGGTTTCATCGAAACAATTATGGCATCATCCTTGGCTCCGCCCCAGCCGTCAAAACGCGCACCCATTCCGATCTGCATCTGGCTGGCCTGCTCTGTCGTAAATGAAATAGCGACCTTAAACCCGTCCTCGATAACATCAATGGCAACAAGGATATCTCCCTTAACCGTCTCCGACCCGCTCGAAATACTTATTGTCGAAATAATGCCCGCCTTGGGGGCGGCAATGGATGACTCTCCGGCAAGTGCGGTAAGTTCGTCAACCTTTTTCTGCGCATCCTCCAAAGCCTTTTTCTTGTCGGCATCGTCCATCGACGCAATCTGCTGAGTTATCGCGTCGTTTTTCTTTTTATCGGAAAGAGCCTTCTTCAAATCATCCACGCTGCGCTGCGCCATCTTCACTGCTTCAGATGCCTCAGGCACGGAAGGCAGAGCCTGGGCTGCAGACAGTTTTACATTGGCCGCTTCCAGGGATGCATTCGCTGTTTTGAGAGCGGCGTTCTTGTCTTTGATTTGCTGTTCTGTCACTGCAAGTGCGGAATTTGCCTGGTCAAGGGCAGTCTGTGCCTGGCTCACAGCGGCCAGTTCGGCTGAGTTATCCTCTCCCGCCGGCACAGCAGCGAGTTCGTCCTGGGCTGCCGTCAGGTCATCCTGTGCGTTGCCGGCCATCTGTGCCTGGCTGACGCGCTTGGAATCCAGGGTCAGCAGGTCATTATTTTGCGTGTCAATCTTTCCCTGGGCCGTATTGACTTCTGCCTGCGCCGCACTGATCGCGGCGGGTTTACCCTGTGCGGAAGTCAGATTGGCATTGGCTGCGTTAAGGGTCTCCTGCGCATCCGATATGCCGCGTTCATCCATGCTGTAATCATATACAGGAGCCTGCATCTCCTCCGTAATTTTCTGTTTCTCCAGCGCCTTCAGTGCGTCCTCAGCTGCTTTGAGTTCCTCTTTTTCCGCATCGGTAGCTTCAACAAGGGTAGCAATTACATCCCCTGCCTGCACCTGCTCATACTGCCCGAAAAAGACCTGGTCAATTTTACGTACACCCTGTGCCGTTATCTTTGACTGCGTAATCGCTTCAATCGTCCCGGTCCCCTTTATTGCAGAAGACATCGACCCGCCGGTTGAGGAAACGACCGTTACCTGCGGAAGCGACCAGTTCATAATGGTGTTGGAGAAAAAGGTCAAGAGCCCCATAACTACAAGAAAGCCAATTCCCGCCTTTATGACCCATTTTCTTTTTGGAAATGCTTTGATCTCTTTCATATACATCCTCCTGGTTTTAACAGATCTGATTCTGATTTTTTCGACCGTCCAAACGGTCCGGAACTTCCAAGTCATGCAGTGCAGGCTATTTTATTCCCGATCTTGATATGCCTTCAATCAAATACTGCTCACCGTTAAGGAAAATCAGCAGGGGCGGAATCATAAAGATAAATGATGCTGCAAATGCAATTCCTACCTCGCCGCTGTTGATCTCCGAAAGAAATACGGAAAGCGGCTGCTTATCCGGATCCGTAAGGAGAATCAACGGCTGTTCGACCATATTCCAGTAATCAATAAACAGGAGGATGCCCATCGCATACAGGGCGCTTCTGCACATGGGCAGACATATCCGGGTAAATATATGCCACTCTCCGGCACCGTCAAGCTTTGCCGCTTCAATATACGATGACGGGATCTGGCGCATGTACTTGCTCAGGAGAAATACACTGAATGTCGAGAAAATACCCGGAAGGATAATAGCCGAAGGAGTATTCAGGATACCGAGCTGTTGAGCAATTATATAATTCGGGACCAGGGTAACCTGAAAAGGCATCAGCATCAGAATGATATAGGAAAAGAAAAGAATTTCCCTTCTCTTTCTGCGGTAGCGGGCAAAACTGTACGCTGCAAAGGAACCGACTACCATTTGGAAAGCAACAATGGGCGTGACAAGGGATACGGAGTTCCAGAACTTGATAAGGTATGTGGGGCTCTTGAAGAGAACCGTCGCATATTGTTCGATGCTGGCCATTTCAGGGATTAATTTCAAGTGGGCTTCGGTGGCCAGGTAAGTTTTGGTATCTGACGCGGAACCGGCAAGGCTGCCGAAAACAGCACTGTAATTCGTTGTGATTTCTTTTGTGGACATGAACGAATTCAGGATGGTCAGTACGATCGGCATTAAGGAAAAAACTGCAACGACAGACGCAATAATAAAGAATATCGTCATCGAGATGTTATATGTAATCCTTGACCGTGTCATCGTCTGAAAAGGGTTTTTCCTGACTGTCTTGCGGGCAGCGGACCGTGCAGACGGTACATCTGCCGGAACACCGGTATTATCAGGGACTTCGCGGATAGTTTGATTTTTCATACTATTCCTCCACATCCCTTCCCAGTTTGTTCTCGGCAATAAACAGGATGCCTACAATGACAATCATGCCCAGGCACATAATGATCGCCGCGGAAGACAGCTTCTGGTATTCCAGTTTTGCGAACGCATTGTTCATAAAATGCTGGAGCAGATAAAGCGAATTGACAGGATGTGCCCCCGTAAGGAGATATACCTCACGGAAAATTTTGAAGGAATTGATAAGTGACATGATACCGACAAAGAAGATCGTCGGATACAGGTACACCATACTGATTTTGAAGAACCTCTTGATGCTTCCGGCTCCGTCAATTTTTGCTGAATCTATTAATTCCACCGGAACGTTGTTCAGCGCACTAAGGAAAAGAACCATATTGTAACCCAGGTTTTTCCACAGGAACAAAAGGATAATGACCAGACGGCTCCAGTCCGACTTCATCCAATCAATTTTCTCCAGCCCGAAACCGCCCAAAAAAGAATTGATCGTTCCGTTAAAGCTGAAAAACACCTGCCAGATCAGCACAATGGAGGCAACGGGTACCATCATCGGATTCAGGAAAATACTCCTGAACCAACTTCTTCCCGGCATTTTTGTATTCAGCAGAAGCGCCAGGAGAAGTGCCAGCACAACTGCAAGCGGAACGGCCAGCGCAGAGAATAGAAATGTATTCTTCATTGCCAGAATAAAGGCCTGGTTATCCAGAATATCCGTATAATTATCAAGGCCGACAAACGTACTGTTCGTTACACTTTTCAGGGTGGAATTATAAACGATCAGTATAAGGGGCAGGAAGAAAAAGAGCATGACTCCGGCAAAACTCGGAGTGAGATAAGCTGTATGTACCAGCCAATCCCTTCTTTTTCTTTTCCTTGCTCCTTTTTTGTGCAGCATCCGCACACTCCGTGCCTTGTCATCGGATATTGTCATGTTGGCTGCCCCACAATCAATTGTTATCTCTCATTTACAAGCGTTTGTACGCGGTCCTGAATAATTTTAGCAACATCCTTATCCGACTTGCCACCGTTGAAGTATTCGGGGACTTCTTCCAAAACAATATTGACAATTTCCTGGTCAGAGACAGCGAGCGTATCGAGACCATTAACAAGATCCCTGTATGCTTTGGCGGCTTCTTCGGTCATCGGTATAACCTGGCCCATCTTGTCAGAGATAATACCCATTCCGCCGTTGGTCGTATCAGGATTCATCGCTTTCTCAATCTGTGTTTCAAATGCGGTCTTCAGCACCGGAATCTGATACATCTGTTCAGTATTTGTCTGTGCTTCCTCGCTGAAGAATGATTTCACAAAATCCCAGGCAACCTGCTTGCTTCCTGACGAGGAGGATATGGAAAGCAGTGTGTTCATGTAGCACATAGGTCCCCTTTTATCAGAAGACGGGTAACCGACTACGGAAACGGGTCCTCCCACCATCGTAATATATTGTGCATACGATGAAGGGTCATAGATATTACAGTTTGTCATGGCAAGCTCACCATTCTGCAGCATGGTCTGTTCATCCACATACACACCGCCGTCTTTAGAAAGATCATCTGCCGTTCCGTATGTTTTTGCATAATCAAGAAGCTGGTAGAACTCAGGTGTATCAAAGGTGACTTCACCCTTGGCGCTGTCTACAAATGAATCCATGGACGCGCTCAGGGAGGCTGTCAGAAGAGTTGTCTGTGTCTGGTTGGCAAGGGGCGCCATACCGCTCGGCAATGTATTTACAACATCGTTGAATTCATCAACGGTCCAGCCCATACGGTCTCCGATTACGGATTTAGCGCCGGCAAACCCGTTAATGGAAAAGCTCGTTCCAAACTTGTACAGATGACCGTCGGTCTCACAGAGCTTCAAAATACTGGGAAGATAATCATCCTTTTTAAAACTCGTGTCTTTCTCCATCAATGTATAGAGATCTGTGAAAAGTCCCTTTGCTTCATAGTTTGCGAAAGACTGATTGCTCGAATATACAACATCCGGCCCGTCCCCAGAAAGAATTTCCATGTTCATTGCACTCAATATTTTATTGTAGTCTTCCTGTGAATTAATAGGTTGGTTCTCCATGTAATCATGAATTTCAACACGGTACTTGCTGTTTGCCTTATTGAAATTATATACGGCGGTAAGTACGTCCGGACTGCCGGAAATGCCAACGCCCGCAATCGTAATAATTTTCTTGCCTGCATTGGGGTTTTTCGCTTCGCGGGTTAAGAGTGAAACCGTCGTCTCCGAACCTGTTTGCGTATTTGTGCTGCTGATTAACATAATTTTGTCAGATGAGAGAACGATTGTCCTCTGGTTGCCATAAGGATTGCCTTTGATATCCGCATCTTTCCAAAGCATTACTGCAGTCTTTTGTTTCGACTTAAGGTCTATCGAATACACCCCTATACTGTCACTGCTGTAGACGGCATCAGATGTGATATAGAATCCTGACCCACCCATGGAAGAAAGCGTCGTCATATCAATTGGTTCGCCAAGCTTCCTTCCAGCTGTGTCGACCGCAAAGAATAAATACTTATATGTTTTTTCATCCGACTGGTATCCGTCAACATAAATAGTGTCGCCGATAAGATACATCATGCCGCTGAGATTTTCACTGCCGGCAGAAATATCGTACATAGGCTTTCCTTTGCTGTCGAGAACCGAAATAGTCGCTTTACCCTGGTCGTCATATCCGGTATAGAAAATATTACCGTCTTTATCGATCGCTACCTGGCTCGGATAAGCATTTGCGGAAATGGTCAGGGATATCGGGTCACCAATCGCGTTTCCATCCGTGTCAAATTTGAAAAGCTGAAAGCTTGCTGCATAGGTTACAGGGTCATAGGTCTGTGCCAGAATAACCAGATTGCCGTCCTGGTCTGCAAGCATATTCATAATGGAAGTATTTACATCAAAATAACTGCTCAAATCTGTCTGGGAGACCAGTTTCCCCAGATTGTCATAGAAGAGGATGAAATATTTGGTCATTGGCTGTACATATTCGCCCGGGTCAGTTGTCCCGTCGGTAACTGCAGTCGTTTCATCCGGTGGCGCCACATCCCCTGAGGTATCTGACGAATTTGTTGAGTCTGACGCTGCGGCTGTCTCCGTTGCGGCAACTGTTTCAGCAGCAACTTTTTCAACTGCGGATCCCATCATTCCCTCTTTGTACAAAATCGGATTATTGGATGCATCAAAAACATTGATGAGAACTGCCGTTTTGTCTTTACATGCAGTAACTGAAACGAGGTTGCTTTGCTCACCCTCGGCCTGCTTATAGTAATCCAGGTCCTGCACAGAGAAATAAGCTGCGTCAGCCGCTATGGTCTTAACCGAATCCGTCTTGCCCTTTGAGCCGCATCCGGCTAAGGAAAGACCCATCGCCAGACAGAGGCCAATACTTGTTCCCTGCAAAAGTATGCTTCTGCACTTCTGTTTTGCCTGTGTGTCAGTGGTCTTTTCTACGTGTTTCATTAACTTACCTCTTTCTCATTTCCACTCGTTTGGTATATATATGATCAATGGTAATTTGTTTTTCTTCATAGAACCGCCTATATATATTTTATATATGTCAGGTGACTCTCAGGTGACTTGCTGTGTGACAATCCAGTCACTTAAGATAACTTATTTGTGTGATAATTTTTCCAAAGGATAATATCGGGCGCTCCCATCCTTCCGCAAGTCCCAATCATAAAAATATTTGACAAACTTCAGACCATTGTGCCTCAATTTCGATATTTTGTATAGAGGTTATTTGTAAAACATGCAGGCCCAAAAAGAAAGGCCCGATTTCTATCTATCTCTATTCTATTGGAAATCATCCGCACTGCAATAGCCTGCTTTGTGTAAAATATACATATGCGGCAAAATACCTTGAATCGTTAACAAACCATTTTTTCTTTTTGATGTACATTCTTTCCGCTTTTTGATATCTTATAGACAATCCAACATCAATGACAAAGGAGGTGCTGATTATGGCAAAGGCTCATCTTACAATTACCGGTTTTTCACAGACCTACGGATTCATTCCCTTTGAGGAAGGTCAGATCATCTACCTGAAGAAGGAACCGGAAAACCCATATGATGCGGAGGCTATTGTTGCACACCTGCCCTACATCGGGAATGTCGGCTACGTCGCAAACAGCCCCCGTTCAGTAATCCGCGGCACAATGAGCGCCGGACGCCTTTATGAGCGTTTTAACGCGGATGCAGTCGCCAAGGTAGAATTCATTACCGGTTCGCAGCTCATCTGCCGGCTCTTACCGGCTAAAAAAGCTAAAAAATTTCTCGAAATGTACGACTCATTCGAGGCTGAACTCCGCGAGCTTGATTTGAAAATGTCCGAAGAGGACGGAAGTCCTTTAATGGTCCATCTGTTTGACCGTTCCAAATCGAGTACAATCGGAATAACACCTCTCTGGGAGAAATAAAGTCCTGAAGAAGCAGGCATCTGCCTGCGATGATACTGTACGGTAATTATTTTGAGGAGTCCGCAATCCGGACTCCTCTTTAATTATTATCCTGTCATTTGGGACAATCAGCCAGATTCTTTCTCTTCTTTTTTGCAAAAAGAATCACACCGTATCCGATCAGTACCAGACCAATCATCACATTAAGCGCGCGGGACAGTGTGTCCGGAAAAAACCTGTTTATCATACTTCCTGCCGCAGCAACCATCGTCAGAAAAACAACCGTCGAAAGGACGCAGCCCGTCCCGAACAGGAAAATGTGCCGGCTGTTCATTTTATGCCGGCCTGACTGTGCGGAAATGACACTGTTCCAGAAAAGTATGGTAAGGGGATTCGACGCGGTAAGCAGAACCCCCTGCAGGAAGACATCTTCCGGCTCCAGACCGGATAACAAGCCGGCTCCCGGCAGAATGAATGCATCAAAGGCTCCGAGTATCATATTGATTCCGAAAAGCGCAAGCACAAAACAGCTGATTATTTTCAGCGTCTTCTGTATATTTTCATTTTTAAGGAAATATACAGCACCTGCACCGGCCACAGTAATGTAAGCCGCATCAACAAGTGCCACGGCAATAACCAGGACCAGACCCATACCGAATCCGGCGGTTCCCGATGTTTTGAAGACCAAAAGGGAGACAGGACCCACCGCCAGCTGCAAAAGCATGCCGTACTTAAATCCTTTGCCAAACATATTCCGTATCCTCCCGGTCAGAAAAAACAATTCTAGAAGGGGTTGAGCGTCTCTTTAAATGTAGACAGTACGATCGTCGTATTGGAACTCGACACTCCCTGAATTGCTTTAAGGGAGTTCGAGAGGAAGAAATCGAGAGCCGCCATATTTTCAGTCAGGACTTTGAGCAGATAGTCATATGTACCGGCAACGTGGTGGCATTCCAGCACGCAGGGGTATCGGGTGATTTCCGTCCTGAAGTTCGCAATGTTCTCTGTATCATCTACGCTGACATGAATAAATGCCATAATATTCCAGTCCGCCTTTTGGCGGCTGATCCGTACCGTGTAATTCTCGATCACACCTGCTTCATCTAATTTCCGTATTCGTTCCGCCGCAGCCGGTATGGAAAGATGAATACTTCGGCTGATTTCTGAAGCAGTTGCACGTCCGTTACTATTCAGCAAGCGCAGAATTTCCCGATCGGTCTTATCCATATGCAGCCTCCTTATCTATAGGCATATCATATCAAATGCTTATAATGAAATAAACATTTTCCAAAATATCGATATAATATTAAGTTTTTTAGTGATTTTCTTTCAACTGCACAAGTATCCCGCCAATCGCCGGAAGGATATTCATCGTGTCACGTATACTTCCGCTGCGGATAATGATTACAGGCCCGCAAAGGCTGCATAAATGGCATCACATGTTTTCGACACGTCCTCCGAAGTAAGAGATGCGGAAATATACATCACCGAATAAGGTGATGGTGCCAGATACACCCCGCTTTTCAGGAGTTGAATATAAAACCGGGCAAAAAGGCGGTGATCCGTGTGCTGGGCATCCGTCTCATTTTTAATCGGGGTTTTACTGAAAAAGCACGACAGCATGGAACCCGAAAGCGGTACCTGAATCGGAATCCCTTTTCTCTGGGCAGCCGAAAGAAGGCCTGCCTGGATACTGATCGCCTGGCTGAAAATCTGTGTATATATTTCAGGTGACTGCCGGAGAACCTGCAGGGTCGCCAGCCCTGCAGCAACTGCAATAGGATTCCCAGCCTGGTTGCCTCCCTGGAATACCGGTCCGGGCGGGGAAACTTTGTCCATTATGTCTGCCCGGCCGCCGAATGCTGCCAGGGGAAGTCCTCCGCCGATGATCTTTGCAAAAGTTGTCAGATCCGGCCTGATTTTTGTTTTTCCCTGAACCCCCCCGAAAGAATGACGAAATCCGGTAATCCCTTCATCAAATATCAGCAGGGCGCCATATTTTTCTGTGACGCTTCGCAGCTGCTGCAGAAAGCCGTCGACAGGGATTACCAATCCCATATTGGCAGCTATTGGTTCTACGATAACACAGGCGATTTTGGACCCTATATGTGAAAACAGATAGTGGATCGCTTCAATGTTGTTGTACTGCAGGACATGCGTGTGAGCAACACACTGTGGAAGGACACCGGCACTATCCGGTATCCCTGATGTTAAAAACCCTGCACCGCCTGCGGCCATGAGTTCATTTGTATCACCGTGATTGCAGCCTGCAAATTTCACAATTTCCATCCGGTTAGTAAAACCCCTTGCCAGGCGGATTACACTCATTGTGGCTTCCGTCCCCGATGATACCAGACGGAGTTTCTCGACGGACGGATAAGCTTGTGTTACCAACTCGGCAAGTTCAACTTCCCCGGGTGTATTGGATCCGGGGAAGATACCGTTGGAGGCCGCCTGTGAAATTGCTTCAACAACTGCCGGATGTGTATGTCCGAGAATTGTAGTTCCGAAGCCGCACGCATAATCGATGTAATTGTTTCCGTCGACGTCCGTAATATGGCTGCCGTTTCCCGATGCAATAACAGGTGGGAAGATCGCTTTTTCGGTATCATCCAGATGGATATTAATGCCGGAAAAATCGCGGACCGGACTGTTTACACCGCCCGGCATTACGGCCTTTGCTCTTTCCCACAATGCTTCGTTGGCAGAGTCACTCATACCTGTTTCCTCACTTAGTCTTGTTCCTGAAGTCATTTTTGCTTCAGGCAAAGCAAAAAATCAAATCAGGTTCTGTGCACCGGCGAATTGTAAATGCGAATGATGGATAAATACAAATAATTCAAAGCAGGATTACTTTTCTTTCCTGAGCAATGGCAAGCGTGACGCCTCCCGGGAATGTGGTCCGGACCATAAGCATACGGCCCTTCCCGGAAGCCAGATAAGCACACGGAGCACTTACATTGCCTATGTTGGCTGCCTGCTGTAAAAAAGGTGTCTGTATGAAAAGGTATTCCGCTTTTCGGATGTCTTCCGAGTCTACCAGTTCAACAGGCACATCTAACCTTTCCGATAAAGATATTACAGCAGGTTCCTTCGCTTTCAAGGGAATGGTAGCAAGCCTGCTCACAGTATTTTCCGGAAGATTCTGACGATCAAGCGCAGTTTTAAGGGCCTGATAGACATATTCTTCATTCACAAGGGAACGGCAGCTTATTCCAATTACAATATCCTTCGGCCGGAGGATAAGAATATTGTTGGGATATGTACCGTCTTCCCGTAACGGAAGGGCCCTTGAAGTAAGAAAGACAGCAGCAGTGTCTTCTTTGGCGCACATCTGGAAACCGCGGATAATAGCCCGTTCATCCTCAGGGTCATAGTGCAGGATACGCAGAGAGTTGCGGTCAAGCTCCAGGCTTTCCCAGTCAATTTCGTGATCCGTATGAAGCTCCACACTGGCCCCCTGTAAAAGAAGTGAACCTACTTGTTTGAGGGCTGGGGCGTTATCAATCTGAAGATTATTTTTTTGTGCAACCTTTTCAAAGGAAAGAACCTGACACAAATCCGTAGCTGTTGTTATTACCGCATGGGCGCCGAGGAATTTTGCAATACAAACTGCCTGTTCATTCGCAGTACCAAGATGCCCGGACAGTACAGGAATAACATATTTGCCCTTCTGATCTATAACCAGAACAGCCGGATCCGTGGCCTGGGCTTCAATGAGCGGGGCCAGAAGCCGTGTCACGATTCCCGCAGCCATAATGAAAACAAGCACGTCCTTCTTCCCGAAGGCTGACTTCATTTCTGAAATCGGTAAAAGCTCACCATTGAAATTTTCCTGCAGACGCACGGCCAGCGCACGGCCCTCCTTGGTTACGGCGAAATATGAATATTTCATAATACGTCCTCCCGTTTGTTCTTATCATTCGTATTATATCCTGTTTGGAGATTAATTGAGACATTTCTGTAAACTCATCTATCATTCAAAAATTATATATTACCTAATTAATTCATGATAATAGTTTTCTGTTTTATTCACCATTAACCGGGATGAAAAAAATTCAACCTATTCAAAACCTAAAATTACATTTACAATGTTCGCATAGTGGTTTAGGCCATTTGTGTTCTCCACCCATAATTCCAACTCAAGGGCTCACTCGGTTATATGATAACCGAGTGAGCCCTTGAGTTTTTTGCTTAACTGTTTCCGCTTCAAGGCGCGCAAAAAGCAGATAGGCTTATGACACATAATTTCATGTCATAAGCCCATCTGTGCGACTGAGGGGAACAGTCTGATGAAGAAAACTATCAAGAACTCAGCTTCGGGGGAAGCAGAACACCGTCTTGCATATTATAAAGGGACGAACACATATCTCTTATGTCGTCATTTGTGCGGCTTGTTAATAATATTGTCACCTTTTTCGTTTGATTTAAGTACAGCAGAAGGCTGCGGATCTTCTCCGCGCTCTGCTCGTCAAGGTTTTTCATGGGTTCGTCCAGCAGCAGCAGTTTTGGTTCTTCCATCAGCGCCTGAGCCAAGCTCAGCTTCTGTTTCATAGGAAGTGTATATTTAGAATACGGACGCTTGAGGTCAGGATCGAGCCCTACCATCCTCATCGCATCTATGATCTGCTGCCTGGTGGCTTTGCCTTCAATATCCGCCAAAATCATCAGATTCCGGAAACCGCTTATCTGAGGAAGAAAACCCTGGAAATCCATTAAAACCCCGGTATCGTCCGGATAAACATTTGCTTTACCAACCACTTTACCCCAGACTCGAATTTCTCCTATATTCACATTTGCAAATCCGGCAATGGCTTGAAACAGCGTGTTTTTACCTGAACTCCTCTGCCCTACGATTCCAACGATCTGTCCCACAGGCACATATAAATCCACTCTGTCCAGCAATTTGATACCAGATACTATTTTGCTTACATTTCTAATTGAAATTGCCTGTTCCACTGTCCACCTCACACAAGCCTGATGCACTACCTGTGATTGAAACGAGTCATCCAATCAGTCCTCAGGACATACAGCCAGCCTGCCAATGCTGTCACGGTAATATAACATAACGGTACAAGTACGCAAATCCAGGTCGCCCGGTCAGTCAGCAGTTTTGTGAAAAACATCGTACCTCCGATCGGAAGCCAGAGTGTCTTCGGGTACAGAAGAGTGACTCCTGCAATAACCGTCGTAACAAGCAGCGGCAGTTTGCCGTCCGCTGCGATGAGCCAAATAAACATCTGAATCATTAAAAGACAAACGATCCGAGTGTACAGCATCACAAACAGGTTCAGCATATTTATACTTGTTGCAAGAGTACTCGGCAAACCGAGGCTCAAACTCACATTGTGATCCACACTGTTTTGAAGGTGCAGTATTCCGGTCATGAATTCCCGGGCGCCTGTTCCCGTAATGAATACTACGGCCGTAGAAGTTACTGCAAGAAAGAATGCATAGATAAGGACGGATAGCAGTAAAGAACCATACCATACCGACATGCTTTTGCACTTGGCAAGTACAATCCTGCACCGGAAAGTCAATTCGTATTTCAGGAAATTCCCCCAGATAACCAGTATAAGGAAAATAGGGATTAACTGGACAAAGACGGCAATAAAATTAGTTTCACCTTTGATTGTGCCGCCCAGGACAAGCGCAGCCAGTTCGCCGGGCCGGGTGCGATCCGACTGGTACGCCTGCAGGTAATAGAATGTGGAAGCCATTATTGTGATGAGAAGACATGCCAGATAACTTACTTTTAAAAAAGCATGCATGTATGCGCTTTGCAAAGCGACGCCGGCCCGTACTTTTTTTCTCGCAGATATCGCATCGAGTATCATATCTTTGTGTCCTCCAATAATGCCATCCCTTTATGGCTTACTCATCTTAAACTTAAAGGATTTTGCTGCAAAAATTAATAATATTCTGTTCCGGTATATACTGTGGTGTGCTCATAAGCCGTACCGCTGTATACATAATAGGATCCCCTTACACGGTATGTGTATCCATGGGAGACTGTATCGGTGAAGTCCAGATATGCATATGATGAATATGTCGTTGAAGTAGCGGCGCCGTCGACGAGCCATTTCCCACCGGAATATTTCTCCAGGAAGAGAAATATGACAATTTTAGTCGTGTTGGAATAACCGTGAATCGAGGCAAATCCTGTGGCAACACCGGAAGTTGATAAATCGAAACCTGTAGACGTTGAATTTGTATACAGCATATAGGGAGTGATTTCAGGAACACCTATGCTGGCAATTTTCGCTGTCTCCGCCCCGGCCACAGCCGCCGAACTTCCGAGCAGTACCGTTAGTGCAAGGCATGTAGCTGACAGACTTTTGAATAATTTGATCCCCTTCATAAAAAACCCCTTCTTTCTTATATTGCATCGCCTTTTGTGAGCCATACTCTATAAACGTTTTTGAAGCGGATCTTGTTACAGTTTTTTGAAAAATTGTCAAAGAATTATTTGTACATCGATTCGGCCATGGCAATCATCTCATCCTTGCTGATTTTTCCTGCAATCATGTAGACATAGTTTGAATCCTGCCAAACAATGTTGTTATCACCACTGTTGGGATAATAGAACCCCTTCATCTTACCGATCATAATATCTTCGCCCGCAGTCTTTTCACTGTCCATCGTAATCTGGAAATTCTCAATTTTAGTTCGCTCAAATGTCAATATATTGTTTTCACTATTTATATATGTTATATGGGTAAAAAATGCCTTCTCTATTTTATCTTTCTGTACATACCCTTCCGGGACATATTCAGGCAGTTTTTCTGTTATCACAACAGCAGGGGATACTTCCGTTGTTTCAGATTGGTTGTTGCCCATGTAAAAAACATAACTCGTATATTTTTCGTATACAGTCTTAAAGAAATCAGCGATCTGGTCACGGGCAGCCACAGCCGTGAAAGCAGAAGCGACAATGGTGATGATCACGATGACCAGCACCAGTTTCCTTCTCCATGGGCTGAAAGGCAGGTATTCCCTGGACTCTTCGCGCAGGGCCGACCGGGCAGTATACAGCGCAGCCTGGTCTGCCTCCATCTTCTTTGCCTTACGAATCAGCCGATTCATCCGACGCAGAAAATGCGATGATAAGACCATCGTTTCCGACAGGGATTTCTCAGTCGGAAAATCGGCTAATACATCATACAAATAATCATTGAGAGCGTCTTTCAGCTGAAGATTATCTTTCAGATCCATCCTTTTGTTTTCCTTCCCTGAAATACGAAATAAGTTCCTGCCGCCCGCGGTGCAGACGTACACGGACATTCGCCGCTGATATGCCGAGAATTCCTGCGATTTCCTTATCGTTTAATTCATAAGCGATGGAAAGTGCCAGGACATCCGCATATGTCTTCTTCATTGCAGACAACGCTTGTGAAAGTGCTTCACGGCTCTCCTTATCCAGCAGTGTCTGTTCAGGATTATCAGCCTGTCCGGCCGGTAATTCTTCCCATTCTTCCAGTTCCGCTTCGGGATGACGTTTTTGACTACGAAGCATATCGAGAGAAATGTTCTTCACTACTATAACGACGAATGCACGCGTTTTGTTACAGTCAATTTCATCTATTTTACCCATATGGGAAAGAATTCTTAAAAAAGCCTCATGTACGGCGTCTTCCGCCAGTGAATAGTCACGAAGAATATTCTCCGCTGCTTTCAGCATCGTGAAACGGTAAAGCAGATATAGCTGCTCAAACCTGCCCTTATCTTCAATGTTATCGATAATGGAGAGATAAATGGAGAGCATCTTTCCTCCCGGCAGAAAACCTCGAATTGCTTTCGAACTCCTATAAATTACTTCATGTGTACCAATTATAGCACGTTAACAATTTCCATAATCCTCATTAATCTTACGTTCTCTTTTCGCTTTTGTTGAATAAGTATGAAAATTGTCACAATTCTTTTCATTTGAATCATTTTCGCTTTATAGTCAGGGGATTTTTTTGTATATCGTTTTTGCTTAATATGGAGATCGTGCTAAAATAGAATTGTTATCCGGCATTATTCAGGCATTCAAAAAGAGGTGTTCCATGAGAAATGATATTACATACGGACTTGTCTTCGGAGGGGGCGGTGCAAAAGGTGCCTATCAGCTTGGTGTATGGAAGGCCCTCGAAAAAATGAATATTCATGTCGGTGCCGTTGTCGGAGCTTCGATCGGATCGATAAACGGCGCCCTTTTTGCCCAGGCCGACCTGCAAAAGGCCCAGGAAGCATGGCGGAAACTGAACCTGCGAGATGTAATCGTCCTTGAAGACGAACTGCGCGACCCTGATAATCTTTTCGATGTCAAGAACATCAACCAGGTAATATATAGCGTCCTTCATCGAAAAGGTCTTGATATGGAGCCTGTTCGTGCCATTCTCGAAAAATACATCGACGAGGACAAGGTCCGGCAGTCCCCTGTTGATTTTGGCGTTATTTCCTACGATATAACAAACAGAAAGCCGGTGGAAATTTTCAAAAACGACATGCCGGAGGGTACTCTGTACGATTACCTTATGGCCAGCGCGTGTTTTCCGGTATTCAAGTCAGTTGAAATTGACGGTCTGAAATTCCTCGACGGCGGAGTGTATGATAATCTTCCGGCAGGAATGCTTGTAAACAAAGGTTATAAGCATCTGATCCTTATCGATATCGGAGGAATTGGAATAGTAAGAATGATCGCTTCACAGAAATTGGATATTATAATGATCAAGCCTTCCACTCCTCTCGGCGGTCTTTTTGACATGTCTCCGAAAGTACTGCAGCTCAGTATCCGCAGAGGATATTTTGATGCTTACCGGGCATTCGGCAAACTAACCGGCAGGAATTATTACCTGTCCGTCCGAAGTGCCGTGCGATTTGTTAAAAAATACGGGCAAAGCACACTGGACGGTCTCGAAATGGCCGCACAGCGGTATGGAATCGACCCGTACCGTATCTATACGCCGGAGAGACTGCAGCAAGTTGTCGCAGAAAGGTTCCTTGAAGAAAGCCGGCAGTATGTGTTTCTGCGCAACTGCTCCTCCTATGACGAGCTTCGGTCAAGATTTCTGGGGGATCATCCGCGTCTCAGGAAGCTCGAGAAAAATTTCCTGATTCCGGCTGCTGTGGAGATTCTTGGTGAAGGAACAACAACTGACCGTGCCCGGACGGCGCTGCACCGCCTCATGCCGGCCGCCGCCGGTATAGCGCAGGCATTGATTACGCTCGGAATCAAGCCCGAAGGAATCCACCATGAGATCAGCGGTCAGTAACGTATTTATTTGCAGATGATGCGGCAACCGCACCGTCTGCAGCGGCTGTTATTATCTTCCTGAGTGATTTCGGCCGCAGGTCTCCTGCAGCGAATACACCCGGGATACTGGTGCGCATAAAGTCATCGGTAAGTACAAAACCGGATTCATCGAGGCGGACCTGTCCGGCAAACAGAACCGTCGCCGGTTCATACCCTGCGAATACGAATATTCCGAAGGTCCTGTCCTCTCCGGCGGCTTCATATGTGAAGGATTTCTCGGTTTTATTATTCCGGAATGTGATTGTTTTCATCAGCGCATCGCCTGTAACATCGACAATTTCCGTATTGAAATGCACTTTGATCTTTGGGTGGGTCCGCACCTTGTCAGCAATTGGCTTGGCGCATGAAAATGCTTTTTTACGTACAATTACCGTGACACTTTTACCAAACCTCGTCAGATAAAGAGCTTCCTCAGCAGCAGATGTCCCGCCGCCTATTACAAAAATATCCAGACCCGAGTAGAAGTCACCGTCGCATGCCGATGAGTAGGATACTCCGCGTCCGGTATATTCTTCTTCTCCGGGAAAGCCTGTTCTTTTGGGGGCCGCACCAGTCGCAAGAATAACCGATCTTCCTTCAAATTTAACATTTTCCGCAAAGAGCTTCTTTATATTGCCGGCAAAATCGACCCTGTCAATTTGTACGTCGGCGAATTCCACATGCAAATCCATTGCCTGCTGATGCATTTCCCGTATAAGGGATGCTCCGGATGTATGGTGCACACCCGGGTAATCGTCAACATCCGCTGTATTGGAATACTGGCCCCCAGTCTGATGACCATCAACAACAAGCACAGTCATTTTAGCCCGACCCGCGAATATAGCGGCGGACAAGCCTGCAGGTCCGCCGCCGATAATCAAAAGATCATACATTTTCCCCATCAGGTCCACCGCCCTTCCCTAGAATTCATGATTTTTTCTTTTTTCGAAAATTTCCGCTTCGGGCAGAGGATGACTGAAAAAATACCCCTGGATTGAGTCGCAGTGGTTTACAGACAAAAAATCAAGCTGTTCTTTTGTCTCGACACCTTCCGCAACAACGTTGATCTTTAAAAGGTGAGCAACTTCAATAATCAGGCACATGAGGTCATCATTGTCAGTGGTTACTCCCAGCTTATTTGTAAATGTCTGGTCAATCTTCATAATTTCAATCGGAAGTTCGCGCAGATAATGAAGCGATGAGTAGCCGGTTCCAAAATCGTCGAGAATAATATGAAAGCCCATTTGCTGCAGCCTTGAAAGTACATCAGCTTTTTGCTGAAGTGCATTGATCAGCGATGTCTCCGTGATTTCCAGGCCAATCCAGGAAGGAGGAACATTCGTTTTGCCGATGATGGACACAACCGTCTCGAAAAAATCAGCCTGCATGAGTTGAATCGCCGAAATATTCACAGAAATAATCAATGGTTCCCGACCGTCCCCGTTGATTTTACGGGCGAATACGCAGGCTGTCTCAAGCACCCAGTTCCCGATAGGGATAATCTGGCCGGTCTTCTCTGCGATCGGTATGAAGCTGGCCGGAGACATTCGCCCCCAGTCAGGATCTTCCCAGCGAATTAAGGCTTCGTATCCAATTATTTTCTTGCTTACAATTTCAACCTGAGGCTGGTATACAAGATAAAAACGCTCCTTTTCGAGAGCTTCGGGTATTTTATTTTGAATCTGCATGGTCTTTTCCATCAGGGCATGCATGGCGGATTCATAGAAAGCGTAACGGTTCTTACCTTCTGTCTTGGCTTGATACATCGCCATATCGGCGTTTTTGACAAGTTCCCCTGCATCCGCCGTATCATGCGGATAACGGGCGATTCCCATGGATGCAGTCGGGTAGAAATCAGTATTTTCAATACTATACTTACTGCTGAAAATCTGTTTGATGCGAAGTGCAAGATCCTGCGTAGCGTTTTTGCTCATTGGATTCTGAATTACAACGACAAACTCATCCCCTCCGATTCTTGCGACATAGAAATCCTGGTTCTCCTTCGCAAGGTTCTGAAGTCCCAGGGCCATATGCTGCAGGAGAAGATCCCCGCTCCTGTGTCCGCGCGAATCGTTAATAAGCTTGAAGTCATCGATGTCAATGTAAATCAGGGCAATTTCATGTACTTTATCGTCATGCTCATTCTGCTTTTCAGATCCTTCATGACCGCTCATAGAAAACAATTGGTTCATATGCTTGTAGAAATGCGACCGGTTCGGAAGTCCGGTCAGCGGATCCGTATAGGCAAAATCATATAATTGATCCTTGCTGCTGATCAGGTCCTTTTTCACACGGCGCAGCGCATTGTTATCCATGAAAACAATCAGAATAATAACGACCGCAAAGGAAAGGATACCGGCAGCTATAGCAAGTATTTCCCTGTTCTCTGCCAGAAAGTCCGTTTTTGCATTGACGATCACTGCGTCCTCAGGAAGAAGCGACGGACTGATGTTGAATTTGTTGAGAACATTCATATCGAAAATATACTGATATGTACTGTCACGGGAAATGGGGATGTCTTTCGGACTCGTACCGGACAGTATCGAAACGACTTCCCCGGCCGCAACAGCGCCCTGTTTTTCAAACGAAATCATTCTTCCGCCGAGCACACCTTCCCCGATGCCGCCGACCGATGTACGGAAAACCGGAATACTCGCAGCATCCGTCAAAATCTTGACAGCATCATCAATTGTAATTACGCTGCCGTTTTTATCAAGGAACATTGCCTCATAAATCAGGATTGTATCCCTTCCCATTACTGATACTTTACCTGCAACTTCGTCGAATGTATATTGCGAAGAATTGATTCCGGAAAAGGTAAGTTCCGGGAACTGTTCCTGTGTCTGGAAGAAGTTCTGCTTATCGCCCACACCGGTCTTTGTATCATCATAAATACAGACAACTTTTGTCGCCTTCGGCATCATATCCTGGGCGATCCGTATCGTTTCAACAATGGAGTGTTCCTCCACCACGCCAGTAAATCCAATGTCTTTGGCTTTCTGTGCTCGTGCAAGATCTTCCACGCCCAGAAAAACAACCGGCAAATCAGCAAAAAGCCTGTCCTTATAATCCATAACAAATTGCAGGGCATCGTCGTCCCCGACCACAACTGCATTATATTTTTCTAAATGGGCCAGCTTGAAGGAAAGATAATTATAAAAATTCTGAACACTTCCGTCCGCATTCATTCGGCGGATATCCATGTATTCTATATCCATTTGTATCTTCGATTTGTCAAAAGTATCCGACAGGCCTTTTGTCTGGTCTTTTAGTGTAATAAAACTCGCATAATAGGAACTGATAAAAAGCACACGCTTCGAACCTGCACCTAAATCCGCAGAAGATGTATCGGAACCGGCTGCAAATACAGCCGTGCTTAATACCATGGTAAGAATAATCGAGGATGCTATGCCAAAAGCGGTTACACAAATAATTGCCTTGCTTTTTTGAAAAAAGCGAGTCAGTCCTCCCATCCATGACCTCCCGTCCATAACATGATGCGGTTTGATGACTCCGTGCGCGGAGCTGCCCGAACATAAATTCCAACTGTTAAAAAGTATACCGCATCTTATTACTGGATGTCATGAGTTTTTCAAAAGATATTGATACAACTTTTCCTGGCTCATATTGTACATTTTCCAGCTGCCCTGCCTGTAATCGTCATCCGACATTTCTTTTTTGCTGTGAATGGATAGAAATACATCCTTCATTCCTGCATTTTTTGCTGTCAGGGATACTTCATTTTCCAGCAGAATAATCTTTGCATCTGCTGAAAGGCCAGTAATATATTCCGTATCAAGTGAATGAAGTTCACCGGAAATATAATGGCTTATATTGTACCGGGCAATCTGTGCGTCCGGAACTGAAAAATTCAAAATAACCAGGGCTGCCGCCCCTGCGAATACCATGCTCCGGAACATAGGAAAGGAAGGTATAAACTCTTTGAGTAAAAGAAGTACGAAGAACACGGCAAGCAGAATCATGAAGGCAGATACAAAATACCGCAGCTGTGTAAGACCAAATGCCTGCGTATACAGGCGCATCCGCAACATCGCAGAAATCAGCTGCAAGCAGGACAATACCAGCAGGCAAGTTGAAAGACACCTTATGATCAGGCCGGCTTTACGCTCCCGCCGTGTCAGGCGAATACTCAGCAGAAGGAGAAATACATTGATGCACGAAATGAAAGCGAGCTCAAAAAAACCGTTTCTCGCATAAACCGCAGGGGTGATCCCGTCGGGAAGGATACCGCTCCAGGCACCAAAGAAATATCCGAACTGGACAACTGCATACAGCAGGTAAAGCAAATTGACCATGGAAAGGACGGTAATAGCAGAAGCTGCGGGGATCAGCGGGGTTTTGACACCTGACAACGCCCCCGGGGATGTGCAGACTGTGAAGGAATCCCGATAGCTCCAGACTGTGCTTGCAACAAAGGGAAGAAGTAATATGAAGAGAATGATCCTGCCCATTACTTCGCCTATACGCAGACCCGAAAGCCAGGTGTACAGCGGTTTGAACAGATCCCTGAAAACAGGATCCGAAGAAGACAAAAGTAAAAACAGGATAAACATAACGGGTATGGCCGCAAGAAGGGCTGCTATAACCTGCAGCAGGATCTTCTTCTTCGCAGCTGATTTCCCCGTGTCTTCCTTTGCATTTTCCCTTCCGCTTTTTCTATGGTCCGATATTTCTTTCCATGGCCTGGGCAGGCATGCAAACGGTCGTATGAAGTATCCTGTCCAGAGTTCCGCATGAAAAGCCGGACGGTCCCAGCTGTAGTTTTTGCCGACGGTGCCATGCAGGAAAAGAAGGCTCATTATAAAAACAAGCGCCGGAAAATTCAAAAATCGAAGCGTCTCATTGGCAAAAAGAGTATACGAAACCGCAAGGGCCGAAGAAATAACCGCAAGGCCAACATGCTCCGCAGTATGGCTGGCGTTGGTTTTCGGGAAGCCGCAGGCAATATAATAAGCAGCAAGAAGAACAAGAAACAGAATTGTATATCCAATTCCGGTGCCGCCCCAGAATAAGAATTCCACAAGGGTACCGGCTCCAAGTACGCAGGCAATACAGGTCCGTAATGTTTTCATACTTATTCTTCCTCACTGACATTCGGTATATATTCCATTAAATCTCCGGGCTGACAGTCCAGCGCCATGCAAATTGCTTCAAGTGTTGAAAACCGTATCGCTTTCGCATGGTCGTTTTTGAGCACGGACAGATTCGCGAGCGTCAGATCCACTTTCTCTGCAAGTTCGGACAGGCTCATCTTCCGCTTAGCCATAACAACGTCCAATCGTAAAATAATAGGCATAGCTGCCTCCCTTCAAATCACAAGTTGATGCTCTTCCCACACCAGGCTCGCCTGACGGAATACTTCTGATAAAATCAAAGCCAGCAATGCGATAATCAGGAAAATATTGGCGCAGAAAATTGTGAGGATGGTATTGTAAACGAAAATCTTTACAAAGAACGCAACCGCCAAAAATGCAGTATCCAGACTGAGCAGCTTGAAATATTTGGCATTCCTGCTGTCAAAAGGCAAGCCCTTTTCCAGACTGCGCAAAATAAGATGCCCGAGAATAAGGATTCCCAATGTAAAAATTCCACACACATACAGGAAGTACGTCAAAAAAGTGTAATCCTCAAGAATCAGGTAACTTGAGGATAAAAGATCATATAGGTTCCGCAAAATCCCGGGAAGAAAGAGCAGCGTACCAATGTTTGCTATTATCATTGCATCTGTAAGAAGTCGGACACAAAAGGAGAGACTGATTTTACCCATAATCCGCATATAAAAACCTGCCTTTCATATGATTATGGGACAATCATACAAGATTCAGAATCGAAAATCAATCGCTTTTTATTGATATTCAATAAATTATTGTTGAATATCAGGTTTTGGTGATAGACAGAATGGATGCGTATTTCAAACTGCCTTTTTATAGAGCTTGACGAAATACCACATGCCTTCAGAATATTTACCCTGCGTATCTATAAGCCGGTATTCAGGATTAATGGCTGCTATGGCGGAATCACCGTCGTCGGTATTCACGATGCATACGATGTAATCCGCAAGACCGTCACGGATATAGCCCTGCTGTACCTTCAGTAAATCCGGATAGACTGCCAGGTTTATAAGCGGCATATAGAAGACCCTGAGCTTTGGTATACTGTCCATCAATTCACAGATACCGACTTCTGCATGTACAGCCTCAAATAATGAGAGTCGGGGGTGCATATATTCTGGCACCGAGTTCAGCATCAAGCATGTAAAGCCCCTTGCTGTCCTTGCCATAAAGCTCGAATTTACGAAGATTATCCTCCGAGTTCATCTCTTCTTCTCCCTGTTCCTTAACAAACCAGTCTAAAAACTGTGTTGTCTTGAAATCATGTGTTGAGCTGGCTTCAGCATATATATCGTAAATGGAAGCCGTGATGAATCTTTCGTGCTCCAGGGAACCAAGAAGCGGCGCATTGAAGTCGGCATATTTTCCTGTGGGTGCCTCAAGCGGCATATATTTGGGTGCTATGGAATTATTCAGGAGGTACTTGGTGAAAAGCATCGCATGATCACGTTCTTCCTGTGCCTGCACCAGAAACCAGTTGTAAAAACCTGTCAGTCCGGAAACGTTGTAGTAGTTGGCAAAATCAAGATAAAGATAGGCGGAATAGAATTCCTTGTTGATCTGTTCATGTATAAGTTTGGTTATTTTATCAGAAAGCATAATTACACACTCCTTTTTTCTGATCCGATGCAGTATGCATCAAACATTCAGGTGCATGACACTGGATTCATTTGTGATCACTATATGCTCTTATTATACCGCACCATTTATTCATACGTATATCCATTTTCGCGGACAATGTACTATAATACGTCTATGAAAAACATATTTCGCCCGAGTTTTGCAGTTGAATGAGACGAGGAATCGTTGAAAGGCAGATGCCGCCGAAATCAGGGGCATTTTTATTTGTAATTTGTTTGTATTATTAAGGCGTTGTATTTTATTGTATTTGTGCGATAATAGAGTCATCCCTACATCTGGAGGTGCCTATGTTCGTTCGAAAAAACAGCTGCACAAATGGGCGTATACTGTTGACCTTCGCTCGTTCCTATCGGGAGAATGGCAAAAACAAGCAAAAACATCTGGAGACCATCGGATATCTGGATGACTTAGAAAAGATCTACGACGATCCCATGGCTCACTTCCGCGAAATCGCCAGACAACGTACGCAGGTGGAGACATTAGCAGCAGAGCCGATCCGTCTGACTCTTGACCCGACAACCGAAATCAGCCAGTCTGACATCGGCCTGAAAAACTTAGGCTACGCTGTTCTCGAAAAGATCTACCACGAACTGGGCGTCCATACCTTCTTCCAGCGACACGGGAACCGTCTCAATATTGACTTCAACTTAAACGCCGTCTTCCGCCTGCTGGTATATTCCCGCATTCTCGACCCGGGCTCAAAAAAGCAGGCCTACGACCAGCAAAACCAATTCTTTGAAACTATGGCGCCGTCTCTGGAGTCGGTGTACCGAAGTCTGGATTATTTCGACCGCTTCAACCTGGATTTGCAGTCCTGGCTCAACGAGGCCGTGAAGAAGCAATATGGCCGAAATCAGGAATATGCCTACTACGACGTCACCAACTACTACTTTGAAATCGACGAGGAAGACGAACTGCGGCGCAGAGGTCCCAGCAAAGAACATCGCCTTAACCCCATTATCCAGATGGGACTGCTGATTGACAGTCAAGGCTTGCCCCTGGCCTACCACCTGTTTCCGGGAAACCAATCTGAAAAATTGTCGCTCAACCCGCTCCTGAATCGACTCAAAGAAGATTACAGGCTTGGCCGGTTGGTCGTAGTAGCCGACAAGGGGCTAAACTGCGGCGATAATATCGCCTGCCAGCTGGCGCAAGGGAACGGATATATTTACAGTCAGTCCATTCGCGGGGGAGACCAGGAATTCAAACAATATGTTCTGGAACAGAGCGGTTACAGGGTAAACGGCGAGAACAGTAAGGGTAAGTCCCGCATCTACCCGAAAGAAATCACCTTTACCGATGCCCTGGGCAAAAAGAAAAAGATCCGGATTGACCAGAAACAAGTGGTGTTCTACAGTCAGGATTATGCGGACAAAGCCCGCTACGAGCGCAGCCGCACCCTTGCCAAAGCGCAAAAGTATCTGCAGTCACCGTCCAGCCTGAACCGGGCGCTTGCCTACAGCGCGGCCAGCTATATCAAGGGCCTGCAGTACGACAAAGACCGGGAAATCGTTGAGACAAAATCGATGCTGTACCTCGACGAGGCCAAAATTCGCGAAGAAGAGCAGTTTGACGGCTACTATGCGATCGTCACCAGCGAACTCGATAAAAGTGATGGCGAGATTATCGAGACCTACCATGGGTTATGGAAAATCGAGGAAACGTTTAAGATCTCCAAATCCGATTTCAAAACCCGGCCGATCTATGTTTCACTGGAAGCGCACATCGAAGCCCATTTCCTGACCTGCTTTGTGGCGCTCCTCCTGACACGGATCCTTGAGCTGCGCATGAACCAGGCCAAGCTTCCGGCGGTTGATGGTTGCCCCAAAAAAGACGGGAAGCGCGTATTCTCGGCTTTTGAGCTCATCGACTCTTTGCGCAAATACTCCTGCAGTCACATCGGCGAGAACATCTACAACTTCCATTACACAGATACCGTCATCCGCAGCATGGAGCAGGTTTTTGGCGTCGAACTAAACCTGAAATACAGAAAGCGCGGCGAGATAAAAAAATTTATTGCCGCCATGAAAAAATAGGCCTCACTACACTACAACTTTCTCTTCGCGCGCAAAAGCCGCAAACGCCCTGTTAGCAGGCGTTTGCGGCTCTTTTTTCGCTTGTTGACTGCAAAAGTCAGGATAAGTATGCCTTCTTGAGTCTAATCTCTGTTATTATACGACAAATCTGCAAACATAAGTATGTAGAAACGATCAATATTCAGGTGCAGTTTACAAAAACGCAGACAAATTCAAATGGTTTTAGTGCAAGAAAAAGCAAATTTCTATAAAACAGACTGAAGAACATTCTCAAGACATAAACTGAAATATAGGGGTAGAGCCATGCATCAGCTTACCGATAGTGTTTTTTGCGTTTCTTTATCAATACCAGCAATCCTCCGGAAAGCAGAATGGACAATACACCAAACGCTATATTGGGAGAGGATGCTTCGCCCGTCTTGGGGAGATTTTCATCGGCTCTGCTGGTTCCCAAAACTCCGGTAGCAGGGGTGGGTGTAGGGGTTATTGACTTATCTACTCCCAGAACGGCGCTTGGGGCGGTAGGGGAAGTAGGTACTGTCGGCGGTGTTGTCTCAGTCGGAAGTGTTGTCTCGGTCTGACCGGTTGTCTCGGTTGGCATAGGATTCGCCACAATGCTAATTGTTATATCGGCAGATGGCCGCACAACCTCACCTTGATTGTACTTATCAAGGGCAACTGCATGTATCGTAACACTTCCAACTGAGACAGGATGAACCGTCCCGTTGGTATCAACGGTAGCAATACTGTTGTTCGACGATGTATAAGCAATTCGCTGATCATCCACCCCTGTGTTTTCAGAATAGGATAAGAGGTTTTCGTATGTATAAAAAGATGGAATCGTTGCAAGAACATTCGCTGTCTCAGAAAGATAAATTTCGGTTTTGTCAGCAGTAATATTCAGTAACGTGGGAGTAGCTTGTTCGCCATACGCCAATTCAATAAACTTACAATTTGCAAATGCACTCGCAAATAGCGGGGTCGTTGTCGTCCCAAGAATATTTGCTGCTTCATGCATCGTATATTCTGCATTTACGGCAAAATCCATATTGGCAAATAACGCGTTAGCAGCATCTGCCGAGTTTGAAAAAGAGCAATCAAAAGCGGCCGCAACAGGAACCCGCTGTACAGAGGTATATAGATCAGACAGCGAAGGGACAGCGACAAGTGTAATAGGTGTGTTCCCACCGCAATTAGGTATTGTCAAACTGGCAAGCGCATTCGGCGAAACAATCCGCACGTTCATCCCAGGGATTTTAGCCGAAGGAACCGCTTTTGAAGAAAGGAAGTCTCTAATCGTGCCAATATAATTAATCTGAGATGTATCACGAACAACCCAGCAATTATCAGCTCTGTCAAGAACGGCCTTAGTTGTTGAAACTGGCGGGATGCTTGTCCAGACTCGATATGCACCTGTCGAAGTCCCATTTGCCTTAGCGTATTCAACATATCTATAATTGGATGGCATCGCAATGGTCGAATATAGATAGTTTTGCACTTGTATATATCCGGTAGATATGTTGCAATTACCCGCAAATATTGCGGAATTTTCCGTAAGCGCAAGCTGAGATGTATCTGCGTTTTCAACACGCATCCCATATGTATTAACAGACGCTTCAGACGCTTCAATCTTCAAATTTTTCCAATATGTTTTTGTTTGGTTTTGAAAAACAACTCCATCCCCGTAGCTGGTTGTTTTAACATATCTTACGGTCACGTCAATAAAATGACGAGTGCCAGACGACTCATATAAAACCTGCATTGCAGTATTCTTGCACGGTGTTCCTCCAAACAATAGTTGAATAGGAGACAAAGGCTCTGTTATGGTTTCCCCAATATTCTGTATAATCACGTGATCCATAACAAAATTAACGGATCCTTTGGCCACCACAACCCCATACTGTCCGTAGGTCTTATTTGCATACATGTTTTTGTGGTTGCCATCAAGAATAATATTCCCAATGTAAACGTCGGCATGAATGAAGCGGTAAGAGTCAACTGTCTTTTTTGTTATATCTTCCGTGTATGTCCTTACAAAAATCGTTGAAGGCTCACCGGTTGAAGGCTCACCGGTTGCAGTTTGATGTAACCCAACTAATGAGAAGTTTGTTTGGCTAAGGGCACAATAATGCATATCAGAATTATATGTCCCATCATCGACAAACAAGGTGCTGTTTGCTTGGACAGCATCTTTTGCAGCGCTGGTCGTTGTCCCAACGAATACCTGCGTAATTGGGTATTCCTGATTATCGTAAACAAGGTGTGTAAGCCCCTTATTCGAATTATCTTGAGTAAGAAGATAATAATTAGAGACATTGTCGTTGTAACTGTTTGTTGGATTCACATAAAGCGCGTCTCCATCCTGTACTTGGTATATCGCACTTTCTACATTTGGCAACGCAGATGAAACAGAGGTTATCGCTGCATTGATTGATCCAACAGAAATAATCGCCATAAATATGGATGCCCCGATAAAAACGGAAATAAATTTACGAAAAAAGTCAACAAGCCGATGCATAAATCTCCTCCTTATCTTCAGTGATAGATAGAATGCCTCTGGGTCGATATGTAACACTATCGACTGCTGTCTTAGTATTACAACCGATAAATGTAAATCTGTCTTTTTCTGGAGCCTCTTTGCTTTGGATTGTTGGATTTCCATCATCAAAAGTATTGGTCGGCTCAACGTAGGATCCGGTAGTTTCCTGAGATACAGAGAAGGAACCGGTTACTGTCGGCGGCGCAAGAACAGTTCCGGGATCAATATCAACGTAGGCCAATGATGTTGAAGAAAATAAAGAAAGGACTATAGCCATGGCAAGAACAGAGGACATTACGCCCGTCTTGCTCACAATCATCGTGTGTGTGCCTTTTGCACTTATCAGTTTCATTTCCCATTCAGGTCTCCTTCGATAAAATCGGAATTGCAAACTTTTTGTTACGATTATGTTACTAATTTTACCATGTTTGACGTATTCTGTCAACAATTATATGCCGCTTAAGTGTATGAGAGTATAGTAGAATCGAGTTAAAGGTGTATGAAAGGTGCATGAAAAGTATAAGAAAGTTCGAAATTTTTCGCCCGAGTTTTGCAGTTGAATGAGACGAGGAATCGTTGAAAGGCAGATGCCGCCGAAATCAGGGGCATTTTTATTTGTAATTTGTTTGTATTATTAAGGCGTTGTATTTTATTGTATTTGTGCGATAATAGAGTCATCCCTACATCTGGAGGTGCCTATGTTCGTTCGAAAAAACAGCTGCACAAATGGGCGTATACTGTTGACCTTCGCTCGTTCCTATCGGGAGAATGGCAAAAACAAGCAAAAACATCTGGAGACCATCGGATATCTGGATGACTTAGAAAAGATCTACGACGATCCCATGGCTCACTTCCGCGAAATCGCCAGACAACGTACGCAGGTGGAGACATTAGCAGCAGAGCCGATCCGTCTGACTCTTGACCCGACAACCGAAATCAGCCAGTCTGACATCGGCCTGAAAAACTTAGGCTACGCTGTTCTCGAAAAGATCTACCACGAACTGGGCGTCCATACCTTCTTCCAGCGACACGGGAACCGTCTCAATATTGACTTCAACTTAAACGCCGTCTTCCGCCTGCTGGTATATTCCCGCATTCTCGACCCGGGCTCAAAAAAGCAGGCCTACGACCAGCAAAACCAATTCTTTGAAACTATGGCGCCGTCTCTGGAGTCGGTGTACCGAAGTCTGGATTATTTCGACCGCTTCAACCTGGATTTGCAGTCCTGGCTCAACGAGGCCGTGAAGAAGCAATATGGCCGAAATCAGGAATATGCCTACTACGACGTCACCAACTACTACTTTGAAATCGACGAGGAAGACGAACTGCGGCGCAGAGGTCCCAGCAAAGAACATCGCCTTAACCCCATTATCCAGATGGGACTGCTGATTGACAGTCAAGGCTTGCCCCTGGCCTACCACCTGTTTCCGGGAAACCAATCTGAAAAATTGTCGCTCAACCCGCTCCTGAATCGACTCAAAGAAGATTACAGGCTTGGCCGGTTGGTCGTAGTAGCCGACAAGGGGCTAAACTGCGGCGATAATATCGCCTGCCAGCTGGCGCAAGGGAACGGATATATTTACAGTCAGTCCATTCGCGGGGGAGACCAGGAATTCAAACAATATGTTCTGGAACAGAGCGGTTACAGGGTAAACGGCGAGAACAGTAAGGGTAAGTCCCGCATCTACCCGAAAGAAATCACCTTTACCGATGCCCTGGGCAAAAAGAAAAAGATCCGGATTGACCAGAAACAAGTGGTGTTCTACAGTCAGGATTATGCGGACAAAGCCCGCTACGAGCGCAGCCGCACCCTTGCCAAAGCGCAAAAGTATCTGCAGTCACCGTCCAGCCTGAACCGGGCGCTTGCCTACAGCGCGGCCAGCTATATCAAGGGCCTGCAGTACGACAAAGACCGGGAAATCGTTGAGACAAAATCGATGCTGTACCTCGACGAGGCCAAAATTCGCGAAGAAGAGCAGTTTGACGGCTACTATGCGATCGTCACCAGCGAACTCGATAAAAGTGATGGCGAGATTATCGAGACCTACCATGGGTTATGGAAAATCGAGGAAACGTTTAAGATCTCCAAATCCGATTTCAAAACCCGGCCGATCTATGTTTCACTGGAAGCGCACATCGAAGCCCATTTCCTGACCTGCTTTGTGGCGCTCCTCCTGACACGGATCCTTGAGCTGCGCATGAACCAGGCCAAGCTTCCGGCGGTTGATGGTTGCCCCAAAAAAGACGGGAAGCGCGTATTCTCGGCTTTTGAGCTCATCGACTCTTTGCGCAAATACTCCTGCAGTCACATCGGCGAGAACATCTACAACTTCCATTACACAGATACCGTCATCCGCAGCATGGAGCAGGTTTTTGGCGTCGAACTAAACCTGAAATACAGAAAGCGCGGCGAGATAAAAAAATTTATTGCCGCCATGAAAAAATAGGCCTCACTACACTACAACTTTCTCTTCGCGCGCAAAAGCCGCAAACGCCCTGTTAGCAGGCGTTTGCGGCTCTTTTTTCGCTTGTTGACTGCAAAAATCAGGATTATACCGCACCATTTATTCATACGCATATCCATTTTCGCGGACAATGTACTATAATACGTCTATGAAAAACATATTATTGGTTGAAGATGACAAGTCCATCCTTCTCGGGCTGTCCTATTCCCTTGAAACAGAAGGGTATAAGGTGACTCCCTGTTCCACTGTGCAGTGCGCCAACGCCCTTCTGAATAAAGAGTCGTTTGATCTGGTGCTTCTGGACCTGACTCTCCCGGACGGCAGCGGCTATGATGTCTGTCGCGAGGCACGCCGTCTGACAGAGACACCCGTGATATTTCTCACTGCATGCGATGATGAAGTGAATGTTGTTATGGGTCTCGACATGGGGGCTGATGATTATATTACCAAGCCTTTCCGGCTGCGCGAACTCCTGTCCCGCATCAAAATGGTCCTTCGAAGAAATGAGCGTACCGCGGAAGGGGGAAGTACGATTCAGATCGGCTCCCTGACGGTCAACACTGCACTTGGCAAAGTTTACCGCAAAGACGCGGATGTGCTTCTGACCGCCCTCGAGTACCGGCTTCTGCTGACACTGATCAACCATGAAGGGCAGATATTGTCGAGGAACCAGCTCCTGGAGGGTATTTGGGATGTCGGCGGGGAATTTGTGAACGACAACACCCTGACCGTCTACATTAAACGTCTGCGCGAGAAAATCGAAGATGATCCGGCTCATCCGGAAATCATTATTACCATTCGCGGTTCAGGTTACCGGATCGGTTCAAAGAGGAGGTAATCTGTGAGATGGTTTCGAAATAAGGAATTTCGCATTTTCTTCTTTTTCATTTTGCTTCTTTCCATATCCGGTATAGCCGCTTGTTTTTTCTACCCGCAGCTGAGTATGGCAATCATGATTGCTGTCTGCTTACTATTCACAGCAACGGCGTATTTTTTTGCAAAGTGGCGCTATAAAAAACTGGCTGAACTATCTGAATACTTGAAAAGTGTCAACAACGGCCATTATAACCTGGCGGTTCCGGATCATGATGAGGGAGAGTTTTCCATTCTCAAAAGCGAGATCTATAAGGCTACCATCATGCTTTGCGTACAGGCCGAGGCACTGAAAAAAGAGAAATCCGAACTTGCGGATGCCATGTCCGACATTTCCCACCAGCTTAAAACACCACTTACCTCCATGATGGTTATGACTGATCTTCTTTGCGATCCCACTCTCCCGGCGGGCAGGCGCATTGAATTCACCGGTTTAATCCGCGCCCAGCTTGAGCGTATTGAGTGGCTGGTAACATCGCTTCTGAAACTTTCCCGCCTGGATGCGGGCACGATTGTTTTCAACAAAGTTCCAGTCAAGATGGACGTTCTGCTGAACAGGGCACTCGCGCCTCTCCTGATTCCAATTGAGCTCCGCAGACAGACGGTGACCGTATCCCATCCGGAAATAACATTTTCCTGTGATTTGAACTGGACAGCCGAGGCCCTTCTCAACATATTTAAAAATTGTGTGGAACATACTGCTGTCGGCGGCAGTCTGTCCATAACCGCTTTCCAAAACGCACTGTATACGCAGATCGTCATTTTCGATAACGGAAGCGGCATTCATGCTGCCGACCTTCCGCATATTTTCGAACGTTTCTACCGCGGCAGCAATGCGGGAGAAGACAGTGTCGGCATCGGTCTTGCCATGTCAAAAAGCATGATCGCGCTTCAGGGCGGCAGTATTACCGTTAAAAGCACAGTGGGTACGGGAACCACATTTACAATTAATTTCTATGGATAATGTGACGATTTCGTCACGATGCAAGTCACCTGTGCGTCACTTTCCCCTGTTATGCTTAAAATAGAATTCACTTCATCCAGACACAACAGGGAGGCAGCATACACATGGAGATACTTCGGGTCCAGAATATCAGCAAAATTTACGGCAGCGGCGATGCAAGGGTAGTCGCGCTTGATAATGTTTCGTTTTCTGTAAAAAAGGGCGAATTTTTAGCCATTGTTGGTGCTTCCGGCTCAGGCAAATCAACCCTTCTTCATATTCTCGGAGGTGTCGACCGCCCCACTTCAGGCAAAGTTCTTATTGAAGGTTCCGATGTATACTCCCTCGGGGAATCCCAGCTCGCGATTTTCCGGCGCCGGCAGATCGGCCTGATTTATCAGTTCAACAATCTCATTCCTGTACTGAACGTGGAAGAGAACATATCGCTCCCCCTTCTTCTGGATGAAAGAAAACCAGATCCGGACCATCTCAGGGAAATCCTTGGCATGCTGTCCGTCACCGACCGTGCAGGACACCTTCCCAATCAACTTTCCGGAGGACAGCAGCAGCGTGTCTCCATCGGAAGGGCGCTGATCAGTAATCCGGCCATTGTTTTAGCTGATGAACCTACAGGCAACCTTGACAGCAAAAACAGTGCCGATGTAATGGAGCTTCTTCGTCTTTCCAATAAACGGTATAACCAGACACTTATACTGATTACCCATGACCAGAACATTGCCCTTCAGGCAGACCGTATCATGACAATCACGGACGGCCGCATTGCCAAAGATGAGGTAATCCGCTCATGAATGTTCTGCAGTCATTTACCATTTCCACCATGAAAATCCATAAAAAATGGACAATCGTAACGGTAATCGGGGTGATCATCTCGGCTGCCATGCTCTCCGGCGTGACAACTTTTACAGCATCGTTTACAGATCTTATACAGCGTGAACAGATATCCCAAAGCGGAAAGTGGACTGTGCATTTTACAGGCATACCCGCTTCCGATGCAGCTATCTGGAATAAATCGTCCTCCAATAACACCGCAATGGTTCAAAAAGAAGTCGGCTACGCTGAACTTTCCGGCTCAAAAAACCCGGACAAGCCGTATCTTTATATCAGCCAGTTTGACGAAGCCTCCTTCAAAAATTTCTTCGTAAAAGTGACCTCCGGACGGCTTCCGCAGAATGACCGCGAAATCGTACTGCCCGATGATATTGCTCTGACTGCCGATGTCCACTATTCCATCGGGGATATAATTTCAGAAGGTGTTGGAGTCCGGGAGTTTCCTGACGGAACATATGGTACAGAAGATTCATCCTATGCAGATGAATTCTATACATATGATGAGGCAACAGGTAAAGATATCAATCTGGGTCCGGAAAAGTTTGTTTCAGCCGGTATAAAGACATATACAGTCGTTGGTTTTATTTCGCCTCTTATTACGGATCATTTCTGGGGAGCAGGGTATTCCTGCTTAACAGCAGGCATCCCGTCAGGCAATGAACCCACAGACCTGTACGTCTGGACGGAGGGTGTTCCCCTCAACTATTACGGGCAGACCCGCAGCATGGCTGCAAAACTTGGTTATTCAGCAAACCAGATCGAATTTAACGATTCCTATCTCAGGTACTGCGCGGTAACCGATTCAGGCAACAGGCAGGATCTGATGTTCACGCTTGTTGCTGTCATTGTCGCCATAATTATTATTGCTTCCGTATCACTCATATATAACGCTTTTTCAATCTCCGTATCCGAACGTACGCGGCATCTCGGCCTTCTGGCCAGCGCCGGAGCTACACGGAAGCAAAAACGCGTCCATGTACATTTTGAAGGTTTTCTGGTTGGCCTGATGGGAATTCCACTTGGCATCCTGTTTGGTATTCTCGGAATTAAACTTACTTTTGTACTGATTTCTCCCGTTCTTGCCGGTGTAACCGATATGGGCAATATGGAGTTGCACACCATTATCTCTGGATGGACGATCGGGATAACAGCCCTCCTTTCCGCATTAACCGTTTATGTTTCCGTTCTGATTCCTGCAATAAGGGCATCCCGCATTATGCCGATCGATGCAATCCGGCAGTCCAGGGAAATCCGGCTTACTTCTCGAAGCATCCGCACCAGTCCGATTTTCCGGAGAATCTTCGGGTTTGAAGCTGAATTGGCCATGAAGAATTTTCGCCGCAACCGCAGGAAATACCGTGCAACGATCGTTTCCCTTGTCATTAGTCTGGTGCTGTTTCTTACCGTGTCCTCCTATGTCCAGTTCGGCGGTTTATACTCACAGAGCAGTTCACAGCAGATTGACTACGACCTGTCCCTTTCAATAGGCGATGTCCCGAAAGTCGAACGGGATGATATTTTCGAGAAAATCTCTGCGCTTCCCGATGTCAAAAGCATAGCAGTTGTGGACAACGAAGGAATGTTCCTTATCTCTGATAAAGACATCCGTACGGATCTTGCAAAAGGCACCCAATATGCTGCTTCTGATACATATATTGCTATGCATGCATATAATGATGCCAGTTTTACTATCTATGCCAAATCATTAGGTGTAAATCCAGGCGATTATATGGATCCGGCGAATCCGAAAGGCATCCTTATCAACCATACCATAGAATATAATTATGATACCGGACGCAAAATGATCGGCGATGTCCTTGCTGTTTCACAGGGCGATACCCTTACCGCCGGGTATTATACTGATACATCCTACCCTGCCCGGGAGGGTACAGATCCTGCTTCCGAAATTCTTTCCGCGGATTTTGAAATAGGGAAAATCACCGAAGCGCTTCCTGTCGGGACAACCTACAATCAATCATTTAATGAAGTATCCATGATTATTCCTGAGTCGGTTTTTATGGAACTCCGTGAAAAATCCGGCATCAGCGAAGAGAACGGCCGGAAAAATTATGGTGAGACTACTTATATCCGGTCAGACAACAGCAAAGATCTTGAACTGCAGATCAGGGAGATAACGAAGTCGGTTTCTTCCAGCCAGATCAGCCTGTATAATCTTTCTACAATGCGTGATCAGAACCGGAATATGATGATTTTGATTGGTGTCTTCGTTTACGGATTCATTACACTGATCAGCTTGATCTGTATTGCCAATATTTTTAATACAATCACAACAAACGCAGCTCTTCGGCAGAAGGAATTCGCCATGCTCAGGTCTGTCGGGATGACACCGGGATCATTTAACCGGATGATCCGGTTCGAAAGTATTTTCTATGGGATCAAAGCCCTGATATTGGGACTTCCTATCAGCATCCTGATCTCCTATTGCCTCTACAGCAAGGAGATGCAGGTATACAGCTTTGCCTATTCCCTCCCCTGGATGAACTATCTCATTGCTATTGCGCTCGTTTTTATTATGGTCTTTGCAACCATGATGTACTCCGTATCCCGCATCAACAAATCCAACATTGTCGACACACTGAAGATGGACACCATGTAGAATACAAAGATTCCTCTGTGAATCTTCTGCTGCCCCAGGTGTATATTGTTTTCCTGCCGGAGGCTTCAGGCTGTCATGCGTTCCGGTTCATCAGCTCATGGATTTTTGCAAGTGTGGGCGGATAAAAAGCAATCGGGAAATTCTCACAGGCGACGCCTGCCGTGGCCGCGGCAAAGCGAACGAGGCTGTCATCATCCATACGTCTGTGCAGGGCATAGATAACCCCTGCCTTGAAGGTGTCCCCTGCACCTAATGTGCTGACTGCCTTTACACAAAAGGGTGTGAAGAATTTAACCGGTTCATCTTTCCGGCCATACATGATTTTCTTGCTTCCAAAAGTAAAAATGACCAGGCCGCTTGTATTACCCGTATATTTTGCAAAGAGAACGTCAATATTCTCCTCCGGATAATTCCCTCTGATAAATTCATTTGAAATGATATTCACGGAAGAAAGCCGGTGCATCAAAGAATCAAAAGGACAGTCAATGGTCACATACGGTTTGTGAAGCTCATGGGAGATTTTAGCCGCTGCCTCGGAGGCATCCGTAAAAAACGGGTCAAGACCTATAGTCGAGGCAGCCTCAATATCCTCACGGAACGGGAAACTCCAGAGTTTGTCCTCCCGCTCATAGAACGATTGGAATTTTCCGAAAATCGTCCGTGTGTCCTTGTCAATAATGACCAGATCCTCAACACCGTCAAAGTCCGGCGCATCAAAAAGTCTGGATGTATCAACATCCCTGTCCCTGAAATATTCAATAATCGGTTCGTAGGTTTTTCTGCCCTGGAAATTACCGTCCATCCGGACTGACAGACCGAGGCTGGAGAGAACGTTTGCACAGCAAGCGGTCTCCCCGCCCGGAAATGTATAACTGCTGCTGATCTCGGCATATTGATCCGGTATCGGAAAATCACCCCGAAGCAGGTGACTTGTCGTCATCAGGATCATTCCATGAAGATAAACATCCGTATTTTTCATTTGTACGCTCCTCCTCTTACTGCCATCGAAGCGAATTACATTTCAACTTCCCTGAGAATTCCCTTTCCGAGGAAAAGGACAAGTATGGAAATAATTACATTGTAGCCTATTGCCGCAAGATAGGAAATGAATACATATTGTTGACCGCTGAAATAAAACACTGCCTGCAGCACGCCAAACAGAACTACGCCGGGAACCAGCAGGATACCTGCACTGCCAAGGTATAATATTGTACTTAATACTTTCGAGCCCGAACCACCGAGAATCCGCTGTGTCAGGATCGATATGCTGATATACACCTGCGACAGCGAAGCATACATAAGCGACGCAAGAGGAATGTACCACCATGGCAGTCCGGCCAGCAGTGTAAGGATGGTGAATGCAATCAGTCCTTCAGTCAGGGACTTGATCACAGTAGTCAGGTTCGAATAGAAAAGCTTGAGGATCTCCGGCGCAGGGACAAGATAAATATAGGGGCGAGTAAGTTCCTGCGTGAATTTACCGGTTACTGTAAGAAAATACAAAATATATGCCAGGATGCAGACCGCAATCAAGCATGAAAAGAACGGGGCTATTTCTCCTTTGGCAGTAAGATTCCTGAGAATAATTCCTCCGATCGCTGCGCCAACAATAATAACAAGTGACCCTTTGTCAAAAAGGATCATTCCCGTACGGCGCTGTTCCGTCAGATGCCGGAAGAAAAAAGCACTTGCTCCCTGACCTTTTCCGACCATTCCGCTTTTTCCGGCGCGGACATTCCTGTTTGTGTTTTTCGCACCGATTTTACCGTCCTTAACGGCTTGTTTCAAGACAAAAGTCTGCTCGGTGGCCTGCAGCACATCCTCATAATAATCGGAATTTGTGCGCTGCACCAGAACGATTCCCAGCGCAGGGAAAAATATCGCCAGCAGCAAAAACAGAAGTGCCTTCCCGGTATCTCCCGCAATAAGCCCCATTACATATGCATTTATCCATCCGACTAAGGGAACGTAATCAATTATCGGGAGTCCAAAATAATCGAGGACCGCCTGCATATCGCCGCCCCGCGACAGGAGATATCCCCCAAGGCCGGCAACCATGGCAGCAATCAGCCCATACATCGCATAATTACCGATACGGCGGCGCTGCGGATAGGGTGCCGTAAGCGAATAGGTACAGAGTGAAACAATCTGGGCACATACCAGAAGAATGAACCATCCGCTTGTCACCGCAAAAATACCCGTTCCGCTTAAGTGAAGAAGGTTGCGCATATTCGGAATCTGGAAAAGCATAAAGAGCGTGGCCAGCGCACTCATCCCCATCTGTCTGACAACGCCGTATAAAAGTACGGCCTGGGGGCGGATCGGAGAAGTGAAAAGCATATTTACATCAGGCATCGAAAAAAATGTCGACCCCGTCTTCAACCCTTTTGATATACTTGAATAGGCCACAAATGCAAAAAGGCAGAAAGCTCCCGCACGAAGAACAGGTGTCATATCCATAGAAATACCAACACTTCTGCCGCCGGGAAGCATGGCAAATACCATCATGGCAGCAAACAAAGCGTAAACAACAATAAGAACCGGTTTTTTGAGCATCTGCAGCAAATAATTCTTTATACTTGTCAAAAACAGATAGGATAGCGCTCTCATCCCTGTCCCTCCGTAATAGAAAAGAACAAGTCTTCAAGGCTCTCATTTCCTTTGAGTGTTTCCGTATCATGATCCCTTGCGGCAACAATACGCCCGTTTACCATTATGAAAACACGGTCCCATAATCCTTCCACACTATCTATCATGTGCGTGGAAACAAAGATGGCTGTACCCGTATCGCGCAGTTCCATCAGAATTGCCTTAAGCTCTTTGATCGCATGCGGGTCAAGGCCCACAAGCGGCTCATCCAACAGAAGCATTTTGGGACGCGGAAGCAAGGCACACATAATACTGACCTTCTGCTGCATTCCTTTTGACAATTCTTTACCAAGTTTTTTACGCTTGTCGGATAGTTCCAGTCGTTCCATCAGCTCATTTGCATAGTCATTTGCGCTTTTATCCAGTCTGTATGCCCGAATAATAAACTCAGCATGCTCTTCTACTGTCAAAAGTTCATATAAAGCCGGCATTTCAGGTACGTACCCCATAATCCTTTTTGCCGTCCCGCTTTTATTGGAGTTCCCGTCGATCTCGATTGTTCCGGCGAACCGAAGGAGCCCCATCACACACTTAATAGCGGTAGACTTACCCGCACCGTTCGGGCCGAGAAGAACACCGATTTCACCGACGCCCAACGTAAAACTCAAGTCATCATTTGCAAGAGTCGAGCCGTATTTTTTAACTAAATGAGATACAACAAGCATCATTATCCTCCCGGCAAAACAATCATTCGAAACACGTGAATCGTGCAGTTGTTGTTTAATATACCGTTTCTAATGATATCAAATTAATAGGCTTCTGTCTTGCGTAATGTGGAAAAGCCTGTATGCAGGAACACCCACTGCTTTCGATGCGACTTCCGCAGGATCGCATCGCAATCCAGTTCCTTAGCGCCCACCGGGCGCTGCCCAAAAAGCCATTCACTTGCTTCTGAGTAGATTCCGCAGGATTGCATCGCAATCCGTATCCATTCCGCGGCGCGCAGCGACTCTGTAAAGGAATAGCCCCTTCTTTCGATGCGACTTCCGCAGGATCGCAAGGCGATCCGAGGACTTGATCTTCCTCAGCGTCCGAAGGACGTTTTGCAGGGAAGGGCAGATGCATTTCGAGTAGATTCCGCAGGATCGCAAGGCGATCCGAGGACTGACCGAGCGAGAAATGCATCTGTCCTTCCCCGACTTGAGCGAGAAAGAATGGGGCTTTTCCTTATTTTGCTTGTGAAAGTGCGTCATTCACTGCGCTGATGATCCCTTTACTGCTGTATGTAGCGTGTGATACGACATCAACGGCAGCGCTCTGTGCAGACACTACGTTTGAAGAAATAGTCGAAAATGCCTTATTAAAATAGGATGCGTCATCCTGATAGGATATGACAGCTACATTTGTGATTTTGCCTCCCGAGACAGTAATCTGTACGGTTGTCGTGCCGCGAAAGCCTGTTCCGGATCCCGTATACGTCCCATCTTTATATAAACCCGCTGCCGCTGCGGCTGTGGTTGCGGCTGTAGTTGCGGCTGTTGTCGCAGCTGCGGTTGCTGCAGCGGATGAAGTTCCGGACGGCGCCGGCGTAACAGTTATTGCAGCGGAGACTGCAGGTGTGGTGCCTGCTGTCGTTTGTCCGGCGGTTGCAGCCGGAGTGCTTCCGGAAGAGGAAGATGCTGTTGTGACGGCGGTACCCGCTGCTGCATCAATCGATTTGCTAGCCGATGCCAAAAGGAAAGATGAAAACAGGAATAGTCCGGCCATCAGGGCCGCCAGGACAGGTGCAATTGCAATGGGATTGATCTTAGTTCTGTCAGCATGTATCGAGACATTTTTCCGGGGGCATGCATCGACACATTTCATACAACCTATGCATTCGCCGCTAGTCACCTTATCCATTTGATTCAGCGGGATGCCCATAGCACAGTTTTTAGTACACATCTGGCAATTTCCGCATTTTTCACGAGGCTTGTCAATAACAATAATCCGTGCTCCGGAAATCATTGCAAAGAAAGCCCCCATCGGGCAAAGATACCGGCAAAAGAATCTTTCCACAAAAGCCGACGCCACAAGAATCAGCAACAGAATAATGAATCCGGGGAGAAGGCTCTGAAGTACAAATAGCAAAGCAGGTGCGGCACCGACTGTGAACAGCATTCCGAATGCGTCCCAGGGACTCATAATTGAAATGGAAAACGACGACGCAAGCCATCCGAGCAGCAAAAGCTCTGCAAGTATAACGTACTTTAGTCCCTTCAGGATTCGGTCGGCTTTTCTTGATATCCTGATCCTGTTTTTGGTCCAGCGGGAAAAAACACGATATATCCAGTCTAAAAGCGCACCGAATGCACACATCCAGCCGCAAAAGAAACGTCCTGCAAAAATAGTCGATGGAACTATGGCAACAAGTGCCAGAAGGTCAGGCCAGATTGCAGTAAGCGAGAATGTTCCTGTCACTATGGAAGTAATAAGCTCCTGAAGTCCTGCAAAGGCAGAGATATAAAGGGATGGAAGCCAGATAAAAAATAAAATCTGCAGTCCGATACGAACTATTGAAGTCACAGAAAAACGCCTTTTCGCCTTTTTCTTTTGTGGTATAGCCTGAGGTATCGGTTCCTGATGTTTACGCATTTGTAATCGTCCTCGTTTTAAATTATTTTGTAAACCGTTATTATAATAAAATTATTATAAACGAAGTACATTGGCCTTTCTGTGGGAAGGAAGACGAAAAACTGCGGCAATTTGTAATGATTCCAAATTGCCGCAGTTTACATTTGATATGATGAATGCTGTTCTATAGTGTGACTTCGAGCCTATGACCGGGATGCATTGCTGAAAGGCGGACTCAAAGGGGGGACGGCAGGTGACGCAACTGAATTTGTTCTAACCGGTGCGGCTGCAGGCGCTGCAGATTTTCCGGCTACAAGAAGTTCTGCCAGAAACTCAGTATCCTCCGGTATAAGCTCAATAGGAATCCCTGCATTTTGAATACGCGTTGTTTCAAGGATTTCAAACATTGCAATCGATATGTCCTGATCCTTTGAAATCTCCTGAAGCGCTTCGCCGACAATTTTCGGGCGAATCGCGGCAGCTTTTCCGAAATCAAGTGCGGCCGTACGATCCGCAGTACTCCTGATGATATTGACCTGGTTGGCACCGTCCTGTTTAATCGCGGATGTGACCTGGCGCAGGCGATTCACAACTTTACTCTCTATCTGACGAATCATCTCCACATCACGGAAGTGCACCTTACGTACATAACAGGAGCCGAGCATATATCCCCACTCCGTAGATTTGGCGGAAACTTCCGCACGAACGGTTTGGCTCATCGAGTGACGGTCCACCATCATACGCTCAAGCGGCAAGTTGGAAAGACTTCTCACAGTGGAGTTGCCTACATTCGCAGCAAGTGAACCGCGCGGATCCGTATTTTTGAAAATATACGCAAACGGATCGTTGATATACATCTCATACCATATGCCGACACCCATGGGTGCGCCTTCTTCCGAGTTTACCGGCTGGCTCCTTAAGTATTCCTGGTCAAGACGCAGATCGACGGTATATTTTCTGCCGATCCAGTTAACAAACAATGCCCTGATTCCGAGATCCTTCCACAGAAAGTGGATGCCCGGTTCTGTCAATGTTCCGACGACGTTGCCAAATAGCACATAGACCAGAGCCTGACGTTCTTTGACGATTACATAAACACCCAGCAGACGGATAATAGCGAAAACAATCGGGACGAGAATGGATACTGCAAAAAAGGCGGCGACAAAAGTAATAATAGAATAGGTAATGCGGTCTGCGGAAGTTATTGCATAACCAAATACTTGAGTAAAAGTCATCTTTTTTCCCTCCTAACAATTCTCTTGGTCTGATCCAGGAGGACTAACTTTGCATTACGGACGTATACGTCCAGAGCTTCCTTGCCGCCCTGCCCCTTCAATTCCTTGAGCTGTGTGGAAAGACGCCTCAGCGTCTCAATTTCACCTTGCGCCTTGAGTGTCTCAATCTCAACGGCACGCCTGGACTGCACGATCTTCTGATCGGCCGATGCCTGTGCAAGGCTGATATCCGAGGAAACCTGGTTATGAGCCGTGTTAATCGCTGCAAGTGCCGATTCAACTTCGGCAGGCGGATCAATCTGCGTAATCAGGGAAGCCTCAAGCACGACTCCGTAACGGGCGGCCGATACACTGCACTCCTCGTCCATATGATCATTCAGTTCCCGCAGATTCTTACGCAGGTCGTTGATCGAAATACCCTGCACGGAGGATGCAGCCGATGACTGCAAAGCGGAGTACGTCGAATACGTACCTGCTTCCGGGGAAACTGCTCCCGGAAGACCTTCGACAGCCGGTACGAGGAGAATATCTGCTTCCACATCATTTGCCTTGCCTTCAAAATTGGCAATACGCTCACGAAGAACCGATACAAAATACCCCATGACATGTGCAATCGGATTTTTGACGCCAAAAATATAGGCGTACAGGTTCCGGTCCGATACGCGGTAGCGGATTTGTCCGGAGAGGCCTATATTCAGCTGGTCTTTGGTAACCGCTTCGAGCACGGTATTCCGCTGGTTTGCATTGGGGAATTCCGGATCGTAAGCCATATTTGTCGTCTCAATTGCGATGGATACCTTGTAAATCTTTTCCCACGGCCACTTAAAATACGGACCGCCGGGCATAATTACCTTCACCTGAGGATACTTATAACGTTCCTGCTCATCTTCCCTGAGCTTTTCGGAAATCGGATCATCGAGAGTAGTCTTATCCTTAATACGCTGCGCTTTTCCAAAAACAGTCTTAACTGCGCGTTCATTCTGGTTCACAATATAAAAGCCTCCCAGAATACAACGCAAGATAAACCATACCAGAATCCCAAGAAAAATAGGGACTACAAAGTCCATGATGACATCCTCCCTTTCAAATACGGTCCATTTCAGCATCCGATTTCATTGCATCTATACAGTTCATAGGAACTTATTAAGAATACACAGGATACTTTTTCAAATTACAAACAATATTAACATCTTACATTGAAAACCACAAGAATTCTAATGCTCCCGGTTACAGGCTATATTGTCTTTTTTCCGGTCTGTTCCTTTGCGCCCATCGGGCTCTCTCCGAGGACTGAGTTTCCTCAGCATCCGAAGGACGCCATGCAGGGAAGGGGTGATGCTTTTTGAGTAGATTCCGCAAGATCGCACGGCGATCCGAGGACTGACCGAGCGAGAAAAGCATCACCCCTTCCCCGACTGACCGAGCGAAAAAGAGACCGCATTACTTTCGACTGACCGAACGGGAAAGAAGGGCTTGTTCCTATTTTTTGTTTTTCTTATACTTGTCCATATACAGATAAAAAGCATATAAGGGGGCACTGATACTCGCATTGAAGTCGTTCAGGAAGTTCTGCAGTTCCGTACCGTCATGCACAAGGTATGTCCTTGTTGAAGATGGACCCATGATGCCCATTTCCTTCAAGTCAATTTTACCTTCCTTAATGATAAGCGTTCCGTAAATTTCCAGGATTTCATCATTTATCTGTTTCTCCAGATTGTCGAATCCCTCGATCAGCCTCCGGTTGAAATTAAGAAATGGATCTCCTTTTACCATGCTGATGATCTGCACCCCATCCATGGCGCTCTCAATATAAAGAAGGTAATCGGCCCAGCTTTTATTCACAGCATAAAGCTCTATTTCCCTTTGCGCACGCAGATATTCGCTTTCCGATACTCTTGTCAAAAGATCCCGGTATTTTTCCGGATCCGTTTTCTCCAGAACACTAAGGGAGGCAAGGGCACGTAAAATATTATCACGCTTCTTATGTACGATTTTTCTTTGGTCATCCGGCAAATAGGAGTATTTCGAAAGTGTCAGTTTTGCATCGAAAATCTGCCCCTCAACAATTTTCTGCGTATGTACGACAGCCCTGTTGATCGCCTGGTTATGCAAAGGCCCGTCCTGCCTTATATTCCTGAATTGCGGCGGAATAGCCTCGTTAATGCGGTATTTTACAATCAAACTGTCTTCCAGGCTGATAAAAAACCGGCTTTCTCCCGGGTCGCCCTGTCTTCCCGCGCGGCCCCTCAGCTGATTATCGATGCGGACACTCTCATATCGATTGGTACCCATGACGTAAAGACCGCCCAGGGAACATACTTTTTTGTATTCCTCTTTGCTTTTGCCGCCAAGCTGGATATCAACACCGCGTCCCGCCATATTTGTTGATATGGTAACTGCAGAAAGCTTGCCTGCGTTTGAAATGATCATAGCTTCTTCTTCATCATTTCTTGCGTTGAGTACAAAAATATCGCTGATGTCTTCTTTGAGCATATCAGCCAAATATTCCGACTCTTCTATACTGCCCGTTCCAACAAGAATAGGCCTGCCTGCTGCGTGCCCTTTTTTTATTTCTTCTGAAATGGCGCGGAATTTCGCATCCCTGTGCGTGAAAATCTCGTCAGGATGGTCCACTCTGGCACAGGGTTTATTTGGGGGAATGACTGTAACGGTTTTGTTGTAGAACTCATCAAATTCGGGGGATGCGGAAGTGGCCGTCCCTGTCATCCCGCAGATGTCCGGATAGAGTTTCAGAAAATTCTGAAGTGTGATGCTGTTCATAACAACACCCTTATTTTGGGGAATCAGTCCTTCCTTCAGTTCCACTGCGGCATGAAGGCCGTCGGGCCACTGGCGGTTCTTTACGATACGGCCTGTGAACTCATCCACAAGCATAATTTCATTATTCCTGACGATGTAATCAACATCCTTTTTCAGAAGGAACTGAGCCTGCAGGATCACATTAGCCTTTGCCAGAATATCGATGTTCCTTGCATCGTATAGATTGTCGAGTTGTAAGCTCTTCTCAATATATGCAACCCCGCTCTCCGTCAGATAAATATTATCCGCATATTCATCTGTTTCAAAATGTGTATCCTTTTCCAATCCGGAAACTGTTTTGAATATTTTCTTTTCTATCTCAACTAAGGAAGGAATGTCTCCTGCAATCACAAGCGGAATACGTGCTTCATCAATCAGGATCGAATCCGCCTCATCAATGATTGCCAGATGAAAGCCGCGCTGCACAATCGAATCAACATCGTATGCCAGAAAGCTCTTCAGGTAATCAAAACCTGCTTCTTTTGCCGTGACATACGTAATATCGGCGCTATATGCCTCTTTGCGTGCCTTAATACTCATACCTTCGTTGATATAGAGTACGGAAAAGCCCAGAAAATCATATACCGGCTTCATCCATAGGGCATCCCTTTTTGCCAGATAGTCGTTGAATGTCAATACGTGAACACCCTTGCCTGATAATGCGTTCAAGCAGGCTGTAAAAACTGCAGCCAGCGTTTTGCCTTCACCTGTCGGCATCTCGATAATCCGTCCGTCCGTCATTGCGGCAGCAGCTATCAGCTGAACGTCAAATGGCGTGATGTCCAATGTCCGCTTCACTGCTTCAAAAACGACCGCGAAAAGACCGGGCATCAGATCCTCTGTTGTCTCACCGTTTACAGCGCGCTTTTTCAGTGATGTCGACAGTGCTTTGATCTGATCATCCTTAAGCCCGGACAAATCAATCTTCTTTATTGTTGCAAGCACGTGTTTGAAAGGACGCAGATTATTGTCAATGTTTTTGCGGTTAATCATTTCGGCACCTTTGGAGAAGAATATTTTTATACACGGAAGATCGGTTCGCCGCCCGACCCGGCCAGTTCATCCGTAACAGGGGGTTTCTCGAGAGGGAGTGTATCTCCCCTTCTTTTCTCGACGATGGTGAAGACAAGACCTACCACAATGGGAAGATAGAAGGTAATCAGCCTCCAAATGAGAATGGCAACATCGACTTTGTCCTGAAAAAAGAGAATGAAAAAAGTGTGAAAACTTCCCTCCGCTACTCCAAGGGCTCCCGGGATCGGAACGAAGGCAGTGATCATCAGGACAAAGGCCTGTGCTGCAATAAGCGTAAAGGCGTTAGCTGCGGGTAAATGAAAAGACAGATAGAGTATGTTGCCGATCAGGAAATACACAGTAAGCTGGGCGACCGTAATCAGGCTCATTTTCAGGAGGTGCAACTTGTGTTTACTCATATACTTGAATTGTTTGTGAAAGGTCTCAAGCTCGTTGTCGACATATTCACGCTTGGCTGCCGGATCTTTTACTATATGGAGCTTGCCGAGGATAGTAATGAAGAAGTTCGCGGTCTTTATTGTACCGGTTTTAAAGAAAGCAACGCCTATCAGCATCAGGGTAACTGCCGTATGCACAGCAAAACCCACTATGACGGCAATCATAAGTGCCTTGACTTCCCCCATAAAAAAATTGAATTCCAGGATAAGGGTCACCAGGCAGTAGATCGTAAGAGTAATTTGATACACAATAAACTTCGTCAGGAGCGCGGCTACTGTTTCAGCGAGCGGCACTCCTCTTTTGACAAGGAAATAGGCCTGAGATGGCTGACCGCCGGAGGCAAACGGAGTCACGTTGTTAAAATACTGTCCGATCATCGTAAGGCGCAGCGAAGTCCGGAAATGATGGGACGGGTGTACGGGCTTAATCGCCATATGGAGCACAACAGCATCGAGCAGCCAATACATTACCATGCATCCAATGGCAGCCAGAAGCCAGCCAACGTGGACAGTTTGGATGTATTCGGCCATTTTTTTCACGCCGCCGGAATTATAGACATAAACAACCAGGATTATCAGTGAGAGTGCGCATAATACAAGAGTGAAGTAATTATTGCCGAGACCCTTTTCGTTTTTTTTCATATTTCCTCACTTTGATATCATATAAATTGCGGTAAAAGTCATTCCACATGGTAAACACATGTTCTTTTGAATAGAATTCATGCCCGCGTGCGGAAGCGCCCGCTGCCAGCGAATAATATTCGGAATCCTCTGATAATTTTTTAAGTGTCTGCACAAAGTTGTCTACACAATTTTCCCGCAGGTAGAAATCAAACAGGATGTCCTCATATATCTCCAGGTCCCTGAGAAGCATCGGTATACGGCAGCTCATTGATTCCAGGACCGTCATCGGGAAGAGTTCCTCAAAGGACGGAAGAAACATCACATCTGCGGTGTTATAAATTTCCGGCATCTGGTCTCTGTCGACAATCCCCAGGAACCGGACATTTGCGGGCGGAGTTTCCATGATCTTCTTAACCTGTGAATAACCGTCAGTAATAGCTCCGAATGAGAATCCGCCGGCCCACACAAATTGTATGTGCGGCATGCGGTTGGCCACCTCAACAAAATCGAAGATTCCTTTCCTGACCTGCAGCTGCCCTACACCAAGAACGACAAATTTGTCTTCCGGAATATCATATTTTTTACGGAGTTCGTTCCTTTTGTCAGAGCAGCATTTGAAAAATATTTCGTCCGAAACATAATTGGGGATATACGTTATTTTGCTCTTATCCACACCGTATTTCACCAGTTTATCGATAAAATAGGAATTCACCGTTACAAGATAATCCATTCTTTTATAAAATGAAATCATGTATTTGTAAAATACCTGCTTAAACAGACGAGGAAGCTGAATGCTGGTTTCAACCGTTTCCGGAAGCATATGTACGTAGCCTACAGAAATACCTTTTCTTTTTACAAATCCCAGGAACAGATAGTGCTTGATATCAATTGTGTGGTAGTGCGTTATGTCGGCAAACATGACTTTATTCTCGAAAACCTCAAAATCATCCGCCATATAGCTCTTAACCAGGGCGACCTGTTCTTCATATGCCGAGCCTACACCCTGACCTTTGATCTTGTAGGCGCTGGAAAGCATATTAATTGACTTCTTGCCGTTGCTTTTCTTCCTGGGCATGACTTTGAGCACCTCTTTAATCTGATTTACAGTTCCGCATGATCTCCACAAGTCGGCTTACTCAATGATACCAACTATGACAGCGGTCTGCATGTGATCTATCCTACTGCCGGCTTACATTTTTGTAAGGCAGCACATATCAGTCTGCAGTTTGCCCTACTATAATATCACAAACCAAAGACTTTCCACGTTGAGATATTCGTGGCACAATAGTGTATGACAGAAAATCGCAGGATTTTAATGCTGCATATTAGCATAATGTATGAAAATGACGTAATATGGTGGCGCATTAGAATGACAGATTGTGGAGGTACATATGATTTCTCTCATAGCTGTTGATATGGACGGCACGCTTTTGGATAGTGACGGAAAAATTCCAGCCCATTTTCAGGAGATTTTCCAAAGGCTTCAGAAAGAAAACATTCTCTTTACCGTAGCCAGCGGCCGCCAGTATTATAGCCTTGTACAAAGTTTTCAGGATATGAAGGACAAAATTGTTTTTATCGCGGAAAATGGATCCTATGTAGTTTATAGGGGAGAAACCCTTTATTTGGACCCGATTCCCATGTCAGATGTACGTGAGATCTGCGGTGTTGTAAAAAAACTTCCGAATTCTGCAGTAGTCATGTGCGGGCGAAAGTCGGCCTATATTGAAAAGAGTCCGGATCCTGAGCGAATCAAATTCCTGGAAGAAATCACACGATATTATTACAGGAAGGAGTATGTTGATTCGTTGGCTGAGGTAGAAGATGATATTCTGAAATTTGCTGTCTGTACGTTTGATGGCGCGGAGGAGACGGCGCTGCCGTTCTTCCTTCCCTATGCCGACCGTTTTTCTGCCAGGGTGTCCGGGAGCATTTGGCTGGACATAGCAAAGTCCGGTTCGAACAAAGGTGTGGCCCTCACACATATACAGGAGCATTTCGGTATTTCACGTGATCAGACTATGGCGTTCGGCGATTTCCTGAACGATATTGAACTGCTGCAGAATGCAAAATACAGTTATGCCATGGCCAATTCACATCCGGATCTTTTTCAGCACGCCACATTTCAGGCAGCTGCTAATTATGAGGACGGTGTCCTGCGCCAGATTGTGCATATGCTTGATAATCCGCAGGAATACGAATAAGATTTCCCGAAAGGATCTGTTGAACTGATCATTTCACTGTGTTATTGTCAACTTTCACTACTGTATGAACCTTGCTTTTCACATCCTGCTCGTGCTATAAAAAGTATATGATTACTTATATGTGATCCAACGGCACAAAAACCGACAACATAAGGCCTACAGGCCGGAAGAGAGTACTTATGTATAAAATCGTTTCCAAAAGACAGTTGAATTCAGCAGTTACCCTGCTTGAAGTAGATGCGGCGCTTATCGCTAAAAAGGCGAAGGCGGGACAATTCATTATTTTCCGCGTTGATGAATTCGGAGAGCGGATTCCTCTGACCATTGCGGATTTTGACAGGGAAAAGGGCACCATTACGATTATTTTCCAGGGTGTCGGCAAATCAACCAAAATGCTGGCTTCCATGGAACCCGGCGATTCTATTCTCGATTTCGTCGGCCCATTAGGCAAACCGACGGAGATTGAAGGGTATAAGAAAGTCTGTGTAGTCGGGGGCGGTGTCGGATGTGCAATCGCCTATCCTTCCGCCAAGGCACTTTTTGAGAACGGAGCCGACGTCGATATTATTGCCGGTTTCCGCAACAAGGACATCGTCATCCTTGAAGACGAGATGAAAGCGGCTTCCAACCGGCTTTTCCTTACTACGGACGACGGTTCCTACGGACTCAAGGGCTTTGTCACCAATCAACTCAAGAGCCTTATCGATGCCGGTAATGACTATGATCTTGTCATTGCCATCGGCCCGGTCATCATGATGAAAATGGTTGCAGAAGTTACACGTCCATATGGTATAAAGACGCTTGTCAGTCTTAACCCGATCATGATCGACGGTACAGGTATGTGCGGCGGATGCCGTGTTACCGTAGGCGGCGATATTAAATTTGCCTGCGTGGATGGTCCCGATTTTGACGGACATAAGGTGGACTTTGATGAACTCATGCGCAGAAACACCGTGTACAGGAAGCAGGAGATCACAGAGTCCGAACATGTCTGCAGAATTGGTCTGGAGGTAAAAGAAGATGCCTAATATGTCGCAAAAAAAGGTGCCCATGCCCGAGCAGGATCCCAATATCAGAAATAAGAATTTCTCGGAGGTATCCCTGGGATACACACCGGAAATGGCAATAGAGGAAGCGACCCGCTGTCTCAACTGTAAAAACAAACCTTGCGTTGCAGGATGTCCTGTCTGCGTCAGAATTCCCGAATTTATCACCAAGGTCGCTGCGGGCGAATTCGAGGAAGCTTTTGACATCATCAAAACCACGAACTGCCTCCCTGCCGTATGCGGAAGGGTCTGTCCTCAGGAATCGCAGTGCGAAGAGAAATGCATCCGTGCCATTAAGGGTGAATCAGTCGGCATCGGCCGCCTGGAGCGCTTTGTAGCGGATTATCATATGGAGCACAGTACTTCCGTGCCGGAAATCCCCGCTCCGAACGGCCACAAAGTAGCCGTTATCGGTGCAGGTCCTGCCGGCCTCACCTGCGCAAGTGACCTGGCCCTGCTCGGATACAAGGTCACTATTTTTGAAGCCTTCCACAAACCGGGCGGAGTACTGGTCTACGGAATTCCGGAGTTTCGTCTACCCAAAGCACTGGTCAGTAAGGAGATTGAAAATGTAAAGGCACTCGGTGTCGAAATCAGGACCAACATGGTAATCGGCAGGATTCTTTCCATCGACGAACTCTTTGAGGAAGGTTATGAAGCCGTCTTCATAGGCACCGGTGCAGGTCTGCCCACCTTTATGAAAATCCCCGGCGAATCACTGGTCGGAGTATATTCCGCGAACGAATACCTGACACGCGCCAACCTGATGAAGGCATATGACAACCAGTACGATACCCCTATCCGCAACAGCCAGGCTGTCGCAGTGGTCGGCGGAGGCAATGTTGCCATGGATGCCGCACGTACAGCCAAACGTCTCGGTGCCAAAAATGTGTATATTGTATACCGCCGCTCAGAAGTTGAAATGCCCGCCCGTCTCGAAGAAGTACACCACGCCAAGGAAGAGGGCATCATCTTCAAGAACCTGAATAACCCGGTGCAGATTCTCGGTGGAGAGAACGGTGAAGTAGTTGCCATGGAATGTGTGGAAATGGATCTCGGGGAACCCGATGCATCCGGACGCCGCCGTCCTGTCGAAAAGAAGGGTTCCAATTTTACCCTTGACGTCGATACGGTCATCATCGCAATCGGCACTTCACCGAATCCCCTTATCCGAAGCACAACAACGGGTCTCGATACGAATAAATGGGGCTGTATTGTTGCCGATGAAAAGATGGCGACTTCCCGCAAGGGCGTCTATGCCGGCGGGGATACCGTAACAGGAGCCGCTACCGTCATCCTTGCTATGGGAGCCGGCAAAACAGCTGCCGCATCAGTAGATGAATACATCAGAAACCTATGAATAAAATCGTTGTGTTAGACGGATATACGGCAAATCCGGGGGATCTGTCCTGGAAGCCGTTTGAAGAGTTCTGTGAGATCACCGTATATGACCGCACGCCAGAGTCCGAAATTCTTTCGAGGATCGGCGATGCGGAAATTGTACTCACAAATAAGACGCCTTTTACTCGGCGGCTTCTCGAGAACCTGCCGAACCTGAAGTATCTCGGGGCGATGTCGACCGGCTACAATGTCATTGACGTGGATGCTGCCAGGGAGCTGGGCGTTACCGTTACATTTGTACCCGAATATGCGACGTACGCTACCGCGCAGATGACCATTGCCCTTCTTCTTGAACTGTCCAACCAGGCCGGCCGGCATAACCGTCTCGTACACGAAGGCGGTTGGGCAAAAAGCGTCGATTTCTGCTTCACAAGCGGACCTTTGACCGAGCTTTGCCAAAAGACGCTGGGTCTTGTCGGATACGGCAAAATTGCCAGGCGTGTTGCTGTTATTGCACAGGCGCTGGGAATGAAAGTACTCGCAACAAGCCGGTCCATTGAAAGCCGACTGCTGTCGGGAGAGTTTTCTCCGGATATATCTGATGGTGACGGTGTTTATTACGCGTCATTCGACACCCTGCTCCAAAGCAGTGACGTGATATCATTCCACTGCCCGCTCACACCCGAAACAAGGGGGCTTGCAAACAGGCAGACAATTTCGCGCATGAAAGACAGGGTATTTCTTATAAACACATCACGCGGACCCGTATTCGAAGAAAACGATGTAGCGGAAGCACTTAACAGCGGGAAAGTGGCAGGAGTTGCTGTTGATGTTTTATCGGCAGAGCCTCCGTCAGAAGATAATCCGCTTCTTCTGGCACCAAACTGCATCATTACGCCTCATATTGCCTGGGCTCCGAAAGAGACCCGCCAGCGGCTTCTTGATACAGTCTATAATAATCTGCAAAATTTTCTTTCCGGAACCCCGAAGAATGTTGTGTCGTAAAAACCGGATACCTTCACTATTTCCGACATGCCGTATTCCGGCCGGCGGGCAGCCGACCGTGCAATGAAACGTCCGGTGTATGATTCCTGACATGTTACATCACAAAGGCGTTGAGATTCCAATGGAATCCCAACGCCTTTGTGATACGTACCCCTCGTACAAATGCCTATTTGCATGAAAGTTGATCTAACCGCAAATATATCATCTAGATTCTACTGCCGATTCCGGTATAAAGCAAGTATATGCGCATCAGTCATGTGTTAAAGTGCCTTGGGTCCGCCGACACATCCCCCGATACACCCCATACCCTCGACAAAGTTCGATTCCAGTTTGCCTTCCATAATCCTGGCAAGAAGCGCCCTGCATGCCGGTACACCGTCAGCATGTTCAGACCGCAAAGGAATAGAGCGGTTGGGACGAAGACGGTCTACCGTACTCTGGACGGCCTTGCTGACTCCCCTGGCGCGCGCATAGATGCGTCCCGCTGTCGAAGAATGATCCCTCAAGTCCTCATCTTCCTCTTCAACCTTGTTATGAACCGCGGCCTCAACCGCCTTTTGATAGAGATCATCAAATGAGTCCATGTTTGTCCTCCTCGCAGCACAAAAAAAGAAGCAACCGAACCGATTGGTCAACTGCTTCCATTTTGACTCATTTACTGCAAAACAGTAACCTGGTTATCGTACGGCGTTTTTGAGGGTCAATTGCTTTTGCAGGATCACTGCCGTTCGTTTTTCCCTGCGGCGAGTCACAACTGTCATGATAATCGTTAAGGAAGTAAATGCAAATGCGATTACTGCCAAAATGACTGCGTTGCGGATAACAAGTGTCCGGTCCCCTCCGCTTATTGCTTCCTTAAAAAGCCCGACCGAATATGTCATCGGCATATACGGATAGATCACGTTAAAGAACTTCGGCACTGTCTCCATCGGGAATGTACCACCGCATGCCGTCAGCTGAAGGATCAGCAAAACAATGCATATAAATTTGCCGATGTCCCGGAAATTCACCATGAAGAATTGAATAACAGCCACAGCGCACAGCGAATATAGTGCACAGGCAAAGAAGTAGAGACCTTCGTTTTTCACGGTCAGTCCCAGGCAATACTTAAGTGCCACACCCAGAACTACGGCCTGAACCAGTCCGAGACCCATAAAAATGAAGCTCCGCAGGACTTTACGGGTGGAGTTCCTGGAAAGGACTTCAAATCTTCCTTCACCGTCGAGGTAGGTTCCAAGAAAAATCATAACTCCCCCGACCCATAGGGAAAGCGATAGAAAGTAAGGTGCAAAAGCTGTTCCGTAATTTTGAACCGGGTTAACCGCATGGTTATCGACTGTCACAGGTGCATTTGCATAACCGGACAATCCATTGAGAACGCCCAGATTAGCATTCGCGTTTAATATGCTGTCGTCGATACCGGTTTTGGCTGTCCCGATCCCTTCGGACAGGGCCGCCGCTCCATCGGAAAGGGCAGATGTTCCGTCAACGAGGTCCGATGCACCTTGCGAAAGCGTCGATGTTCCGTCGGACAGGGACGCTGCGCCGCTCGAAAGGGTCGATGCCCCTTCGGTAAGGGTGGCTGTTCCGCTGGAAAGTGATGTGGCTCCATCGCTAAGTACCTGTGAACCGGAGAGAATTGTTTGTGAAGCGTCATTCAGTTTGCCGGAAGCAGCATCCAGCTGTGAAAGCCCTGTACTCATGTCCGCAGCTCCGGATACCAACGCTGACGAGCCGGTCTGTACCTGCAGAAGGCCTGATTCGAGCTGCGACAGAGCTTCCTTTATTTGAGGAAGACTTTCTGTTCCCGATGCAAGGGCTGCTGTTCCTGCCGCTATCTGCGAGGAAGCTGCTTTCATCTGCACATTGGCCGCAGTCAGTGCCGTAATATTGCTGTTCATGGAAGGATCTGACATGCTTGCCATAAAGGCCGCAAAATAGGGATCCTGCATGATCGCCGGGTTAATATTTACCACATAGTTTTTCAAAAATCCGCTTGTATTGTTCACACCTGCTATCAGCGTGTCAACTCCAGAAATATATGCTGTCAGGCTGTTATTGAATGTATTGGTACTTTCGGCAAGCTTTGCTGCGCCGGCTGTGATCGTTCCGATATCTTCGGTAGATTCTGATAGCTGCTGCACACCGGTTAAAAGTGTATCTATACCCGTATCAAGCGAAGCTGCTCCTGTTGATAGTTTGAAGGAACCAGCTGCCGCATCGCCCATACTCGTATCGAAAGTATTCATATTGGCAGCGAACAGCTGTGTCCCGGATGTAAGATTCCGTGCTCCGGAAGCTAAATCCGCAGCACCTGCTGCTAATGCACCGGATCCTGTAACAAGGTTTTCCGCACCGGCAGAAAGATCACGGCTTCCTGAATCAACCTTCTTTGCACCGGATAGAAGATTGGCCGCACCGGCAGAAAGGTCTTTTGTTCCGCTCACAAGATCAATTGATCCGTTTTGAAGTGTTGTAAATCCGTCCGACAGCACAGCCATGCTGTCGGGAACTTCAGCGAGTTTATCCGAAAGGCTCTGTACCATCTCCGCATCAACCTCACCGCGCAGCTTTTCCTCAATCCGAAGAACTGCTGTTTTCATAATCTGACTGGCCAGATAATTTTTTTTCTCATTTGATGTGAAAGAAAGCGTGGCAGCCGTTTTATCTGCTGTCTCTGCCGAAGCGATATTTTTTGAAAAATCCGAAGGAATCGTCAGCGTTGCATAATACTCGCTTCCCTCCGTTCCGGCCTGCGCATCCGCCTGCGTCGTTACGACAAATTTGAGAGACCCGTCTTCCTTAAGGGAAGAGATCAGTTCCTCCCCGAGATTACGGTTAACATCATGAATTTGTGCTCCTTCGTCTGTATTCACTACAGCCACCGGCAGTGTATCCAGCCGGCTGTATGGATCCCAGAAAGCCCCCAGATAGAGATAACTGTAGAGGAGCGGAATGATAATAATACCAAGGACTACGATCAGACGTTTGATTGTATTCATTGTTTCTTTTGACATTTTGTATATCCCCTTGTCCTGATTTTATATTTTTATTGCTTGATTCCGCAAGTTTATCACGTGATTCTAATAATTGCAATACATGATTATAATTATTAGATAAAACAATTATTCAAATCACCGTCGATCATTCATAACATAGCACGTACCATCCGCAACTCAAATATGCAAAATGCAGCAGGTGTCCAAAAACACGACAAACTGGACAAAGGTGTCTGATTTCCAGACAATATTCCGATAAAGAGCACGCACAAAACATGCTATACTTTCCCTGTAGAAAAAATATAAGCCGAAAAAGCGCAGGAGGGTTGCATTTTGAAGATATTATTTATTGGAGGAACAGGTATAATCAGCGGCGCTATCACAAGACAGCTTGCTGAAAAAGATGGTTATGAGCTTACCATTCTGAACCGCGGCAGCAAAAAAGGAAACATTCCCGCTTCAGTCCGCCAGATTACTGGCGACATTAATAATGAAGATGAAATCAGAAATATTCTCGCCGGTGAGGACTTTGATGTTGTCGGTGAATTTGTAGCCTTTGTGCCGGAGCAAGTCAAAAGGGATATCCGCCTCTTTGAGGGCCGCTGCCGACAATACATATTCATCAGTTCCGCTTCTGCCTATCAGAAGCCGCTTTCGCATTATGTGATTACCGAGAGCACCCCTCTTGCGAATCCCCATTGGCAGTATTCACGCGACAAAATTGCCTGCGAACAGGTTCTTATGGACGCGTACAGGAATACCGGGTTCCCTGTTACCATTGTTCGCCCGAGCCATACTTATGCTGACGGCAGCATTCCGCTTGCAATACACGGAGACAAGGGCCCCTGGAATGATATCTCCCGTATGATGAACGGCAAGCCGGTCATTGTTCCCGGAGACGGTTCCTCTCTTTGGACGGTTACACACAGCATGGATTTTGCCATGGCCTATATCGGTCTTTTGGGCAACCCGCATGCGATTGGCGAACCGGTGCATATCACATCGGACGAGTCCCTGACATGGAACCAGATTTATGAAATCATAGGCCAGGCGCTTGGCGTCAAGCCCAAATTGGTACACATATCGAGCGACATGCTTATTCAGCTTAAGCCGGAACTTGAAGGACCCCTTCTTGGTGACAAGAGCAATACGGTAGTGTTCGATAACAGCAAAATCAAGCGGCTCGTACCAGGCTTCTGTGCATCAATACGCTTCGACCAGGGTGTTCGGCAGTCTTTGTCCTTTCTGATGAAGCGTCCGGATCTTCAGATTCCTGATCCTGA
>Ga0209124_10000070_pt1 | contig 103124 bp, 104 predicted proteins | sample BarGraIncu01122A_FD_184502 | JGI IMG/M metagenome (GOLD analysis project Ga0209124, IMG submission 184502) | Arctic peat soil microbial communities from Barrow, Alaska - Barrow Graham LP Incubations 011-22A (SPAdes) (version 2) | ecosystem: Environmental > Terrestrial > Soil > Wetlands > Peat...
TGATTGTAATTGCCGAAGGGATAGAAAATGATGAACAGCTTCAATGCCTTCGCAATCTTAAATGGGAATTCGTGGGTTCACCGATATGTGACGGGGTACAGGGCTTCTTATTCAACTCACCTGTTCCTTTTGATAAAATCGAAGAGTTATTTGAAAAAGAAAAATCGGGGATTGATTTGATACCAATCCCATGAGTGCATCATGACAGAAAGAGGACGGGAGAATGACGGGGAAATACAGTATTTCAAGCGGTTCACTGATTCAGATCATGCGATATCTGGATTCTATAGGCATCGATTCGAACGCATTCATGGATGAGGTCAGTCTCCGCCACGAAATGCTGTCAAACCCGGACACGAGGATACCGATCGAGAAATATATTGAAGTCGAGAAAATGGCCGCACGCGTATCGGAAGATCCATTTTTCGGATTGCACATGGGACAGTTTGCCGAGACTGGCGGCTGGTCGATTGTGGGCTATATGATGATGAATTGCAGGACGGTCCTCGAAGGATTTGCCAAATTTGCGAAATACTCCGACATTGTCGGAAATCTTATTTCCGGGAAAATGCATATAGAAGATGGAAAGGCAGCCGTGCGGCTTGTTGTTCCTGCGGATGCTCCGGAGATACCGCGTAATTGCTTTGAAGGCTATTTTTCGAGTCTGATTTGTCTGGCAAGAAATCTGAGCGGAAAGAACATTCGACCGATGGAAGTAGGATTTGCCTTTCCTTCTCCCGAAAATACAGAGGCGTATACGCAAATATTTGACGCAGCGGTTCTTTTCGAACAGAAAGATAATTATATGCTCTTTGACCTGGCGGTCGTCGAGACGCAGGTTCTTCAGCCCAACGAGAATCTGCTTGCCTATTTTGAAGAATACGCGCGCGAATTTCTGGCCTCATTGGAGAACAATTCCATCACATACCGGACGAACCGGCTGATTCTGGAAAACCTTGAACGGAAAGATTTGGGCGTCGGCTTCATTGCCAGAAAATCAGCCATGAGTGTTCGCGCACTTCAGATTCACTTAAAGCAGGAAAACACGGTCTTTGCCGATTTGCTGAAAAACACACGGGAAAGAGTCGCAAAGAAATCCTTGCGGGACAATGACACGGTTGAGAATATTGCCTTTATACTCGGATTTTCAGATGTCAGTTCTTTCCGGCGAGCTTTCAAGAAGTGGACAGGAATGACACCCGGTGAATACAGGAAAAAGGTCTGCACACTACTATGACAGCACTCTTCCATAATATACTTCCAAAATCATGCAAAATGCGCGTATTGTTACGGCTTGTGCATGAACAGTCATAGAGTTGTTATTCCGTATGTTTCAGAATAGTCAATAAACATATGGAGGATAATGGAATGGAAAAACATGAAATATTCGAAGCAATGACAAACCATCCGGTCATGTTCCTGGCGACTGTCGAAGGTGATCAGCCGCACGTCAGGGCTGTATTCCTGTATAAGGCAGACGAGTCCGGGATTCTGTTCCACATGGCAAAAAGGAGAGAAATGTACGCACAGATTGTAAATAACAACAAAGCGGAACTGTGCTTCAGCTGCGGTCCTGTTCAAATCCGGGTAACCGGCCGGTTGGATGAAATAGATGACAACGCTCTCAAAGATGAGATATGCGAACACCCCTCGCGTGCTTTCTTGAAAAAATTCCGCGAGAACGGGGCCTTCGAAGACTTCTACCGGGATATTGCTGTCTTTCGGCTGAGTAACGGAACGGCATCGCTTTGGTCAATGGATAAGAATTATGCTCCTAAAGAAATGGTGCAAATCTGAAAGAGTGCGTTACAAAAGAAAGCATAGTTCGATCAACTTATTAAGTAATTGTTTGGATATTGCTTCCGTCCAGGTCCATCCTGTAAAGATGATTGATTCCCTCGTCTATCGCTAACACAAATTTGTCATCTTCGGTTGATTCCCACCCCTGATACATAATCGTATGTCCAAAAATGCCGTATTGAATGATGGGTGTGCTGCTTATAATGGAAAGCCCGGTTCCATCAGTACGAATCCTGCAAAGATGCCCATCGGCTGCATAATCAACAAAGTAAACCCAGTTTCCGTAAAGGTTGATATTCCCTATATTGTGCTCCCTGAAATAATAGACATATATGTCTTTCTTGACTCCGCTACTCAGATTAATACAGCTTATTGTTCCTTCACCCGTTGTATACGACGCGAAAAACAGCCATCCGTCACGTATTTGAAGGTTTTCTGCATGTCCTTCGTAGAAGACTTCTTTTTCGGTCTGATCAATCTTCTCCCGGTATATTTTACTTTCACTTTCAATTACTTCATCAATAACTGAATAGTAAGTCCAAGACCCGTCTGAAGCGGAATCTTCAGAGCAGGATACGGCGTCCGCGGGGTTGTGATCAGCGTATTGTGCATCAATATGCAGATCGTCTCCATCCATATCCAAATCGCATATCATTTCAATAGTATCGGAATTGTCTCCGTTGTTATCACCGGAAATTCGCGCAAAAGTTACAGCAAATCGGATGTATAATCTCCCTCCGCTGATATATTCCAAATACCTTGGCTCTGTCATGCTTACATCCGGTTCTGTTTCGGAAATAATTTCGGATATAATTTCGGTATACTTCGCAGTGTCTCCAAGCAGTACAAGATTACTGCCGTCTCTTTCACAGCGCATGACGTTGGACGAAGAACCGTCCGAATTCAGCTGCATTGTTTTCCCGACGAAAAATACGTAATCACCATATTCAGCCAAACCAAGATCCCTGTTGGAACACTTTTCATTGGCTAAACCAGATAAACTATCATTCTCCCCGGTATTGGTACAGGCAAAAACGCACAAACACAACGACACGGTAAGCAGTGCACCAGTTAAATTTTTTATTGTTGCCTTCATAATACATCACCCTGCATAAATTAACTGTCACGCAGATAAAAAATGATCCTTATCGGAATTCCTGTCCACTTTCTATATACACTTTTTTAGTAAACATTGCAACATGACCGCTTATTATGAATTCACTTATCGCAACTCAATATGCAGTTCTTTACCGAGGCCATGAGCAACTTTGGCCAGAAAATCAAGGCTTGGATTGCATGAACCATTCTCAAAACGGCTGATGTTGGATTTCTGCGTACCAATTCTTTGAGCGAGCTCATCCTGCGTGATGTTCTGCTCTTTGCGTGCCTTCAGCAGCAGTGCGATTGCTTAATATCGGGGGCGGAGCTTCTCGTATTCGAGCCGAGTCACAGGATCTTCAAGAAGAATTTTCTTAACGTCATCATGTCTCATCGGCCTGTCTCCTTTATGGCTATATTCTAGATATACTAAAGTATATCTAGAATATAGCCACCTCCACTTATGCATGGCAATCATATGGACCACCGACATCACGAAATTTCGTAGAAGATTGTTGACAATCCGCAGCAAATAGCACTATTATAAGTATGAAAAATGCAGACAGAACTGCAAAAGCGGTACTTATCGGTGCTTATCGGCACTAAACGGCACTAAACGGCACTTATAAGAAAGGGCGAGAGGTGGGCAATCCAGATGAAACGCACAATTGAATCAGAATTGATCACATGGAAAAACAGGAAAGATCGGAAGCCTCTCATTCTGCGCGGTGTCCGCCAATCCGGAAAAACCTACCTGCTCAAGGAGTTCGGTCAAAAATACTATCAGGATGTCGCTTACTTCAATTTTGAAGAAAATCCGGCCCTGGCGGAACGCTTTGATCAAGACTTGGATACCGGTCGAATCATTATGGAACTTGGCATATTGTGCGGGAGCAAAATTGTTCCCGAATCGACGCTGGTCATTTTTGATGAAATCCAATTCTGCAATCAGGCATTAACGTCTCTTAAGTACTTCTCTGAGCAGGCGCCTGCATATCATATCGTCTGCGCAGGTTCACTTTTGGGGATTGCTCTGTCCCGGTCTCTGTCTTTTCCTGTGGGGAAAGTCGATTTCCTGACGCTGCGCCCCATGAGCTTCTATGAGTTTGTACTTGCCAACCAGGAAGAAATGCTTCTTGATTATATGGAGCAGCTGGATGCAAAAACCGCGGTTCCTCAAATGTTTGCGGACAAAATGGCGACACTTCTGAAGACCTATTTTGTGGTAGGCGGTATGCCTCAAGTGGTCGCCAAGTGGATGGAGAGCAAGAACATTTCCGAGGTTGAGAGGATACAGGAGCAACTGATCAGCTCCTATGAATTGGATTTTGCCAAACATGCTCCGGCGGTAGATTTTCCAAAGCTGTCGCTGATATGGAGAAGCATCCCCAATCAACTGGCGCGGGAGAACGGCAAATTTATTTTTGGACACGTGAAACCGGGCGCTCGGGCGAAAGATCTTGAAGATGCCATGCAGTGGCTTGTCAGCGCGGGCATGGTGTACAAGGTAAATAAGATCGAAAAGCCCTCCATTCCGATGGCGGCATACGAGAATCCAAGTTACTTCAAACTCTATATGGCAGATGTCGGCCTGCTCCGGAAAGTGGCCGGACTGCCGGCGTCTGCCATCTATGAGGACTCCTCTTTGTACTCGGAATTCAAGGGTGCTATGACGGAAAACTATGTCCTTGAAGAACTTCTGCATCTGCATGGGGATGTCCCGCGATACTGGAAGTCGGCCAATACAGCAGAGGTCGATTTTGTGGTACAGATCGAAGAGGGAATCATTCCCGTTGAGGTGAAGGCCTCGACGAACCTCAAGTCACGCAGCCTGCGAATCTACAGGGAGCAATACAAACCGGAGATCTCCATACGAACATCTCTTGGCAATTTGCGCATGGATGACGGCCTGCTGAACGTACCACTATATATGCTTTGGACATTGGAAAAGATCATAAAGAATCAAGTGAATGTAAAGGGAGGAACCCCGTTCTTCTGACGCATGATGCGACTCGAATGCATAGGGCACCTAAAACTTTTAGAGAAGCAGAAAAACGGGGAAAATAAGCCTATCAGAAAAGAGGTTTCGTGATTTTCTTTTTCGGTAAGTCTCCAATGTATAGAGTTTTTCCAAGAGGGGCAAGGACTTTCAGGACGGTGCTTAAGTTTGGTGTTGTTTTTCCGTTTTCCATTCTTGCAATAATGGGTTGTCTGACACCGCTCATTTCTTCGAGCTCTCTTTGAGTAATTCCTCTCTTGCCTGGCCTTAATAAGCTCACCGATAAGCGCAACACGCAAATCGCTTTCTGCCATTTCTTCCGGTGTAAAAATTTTGCTGCGGACTTCATCCCAGGTGTCTTTTGTGTCTTCTTTGTGAATGGAGGGAGCAGGTACACATCAACACGATTATACTTTAAAGTTATCAAAAAGCAAACAAGGTTACCTGCTGTGTCCGCGGTCCTCTCGCTGAAAATCCTCAATATCTTCAATTGTTGAACTCAAAACAAATCTGCATGTGTCCCGGTTCTGGTTAATGTCAAAACAAGCAGGTTAAACACGTTTGATCTGCTTATAGCATTGCTGATTGCAAGTACGAGCTTGCTTTACTTCACTGGTTAAGTTTGAAAAAGATAGGTGAGTTATTAGACAATGTTGATGTAGACAGGATGCAGTACCTGTTAAAAGTTATAAATAACGAAACAAGTAGCGTAACTGCCGGAGACAGAGCAAATATATTCAGAGTTATATTTTGTGAGGGAGATATAGCTAAATATGTCAAGGCTGAAGACAAAGACAAGTTTAAGTTTCCTCCAAAAAGACCAGAAACGGAGGGGTGATAATAAAGAATTGCTCAGCTGAGGCATCTTTGCGTCGAGGTGTGCCAGGTTCTAAGAAATTTTTTTCTGCTTGACGTCCTCGCTTAACAGGAAACATTTCGATGTTCTGATTTCTTAGGTATTCTTCAAAATGTGAAGAATCGAATATCGTAAGAGACAATCGATTCTTCAGGACGCGAAAAATAGAAAGGTGGTAACAATGTATGAAAAGTGTTCGAATTGCTCAATTATACTTATCTACGCGAGAAAATAGTGTAGTTTATAATTATGAAGGCAAGAAATACACTCTTGCCCAAGCTGCAAAAGAGTTTGGAATAAGCAGAAACACTTTATGCGGTAGAATTTACAAAATGAACATGACTTTTGAAGAGGCAATACTGTTTGACAATCCTAAATTTATCGATTGGGAGAAGCTAAAATGGGAATAGCTAGAGTTTTTACCACTCTCTAACTTGGAGCTGCCAGAGAATACAACAGTGGAGCTTATGAGTATTGCTCAGCGGAGGCATCTTTGCGTCGAGGTGTGCCAGGTTCTAAGAAATTTTTTTCTGATGACATCCTCTCTTATGGGGTGATCTAGGACCGACAATAGGCTAAGATGCCTTTTGTCGGTCCTAGATCACTTGCCTAGCCTACAAGAGTAAAAAAATCTGGCTTAGGTTCCTCCTCGAAAAGAGAGGAGGAACCTAAGCCAGATTTATATAGTAGGTATTCTTCAAGATTTAAAAAAAAAGGCGTCAACCACCCCTGGCTGAAGCCAGAGGCTTGAAAGAGCCTGAGTTATCAAAGAAACGCAGGAGGGCAAGGAAATGAAGGAAATGAACGCAAGAGAAAGAAAAATGGTAAAAGACGAATTCGCGGAATGGAAAATGAGAAAGGCACATAGTTATGAGCTGTGGTCACGCTGCGCTAAAAAATTGGAAAATGGCGAAATAACAGCAAAAGAAGATATAGACAGTTTACTCAATGTTGCTGCTATACTTGCGAGATTAGACGCTGATTTGGATGCAGCACTTTCTTTATACTACGAATTGACAGGAGAAAAACTTTAAATTTTAGCATCTTTACACTGTAAAGAAAGAACCGTAAAGGTAGACGGTATAAAGATCAAATCCGACACGTTTTATTTTCTGACCGGCGGGAAAATCGTTGAATCGTTGAAACAGGTTCTAGCGGTTTAGTTGCGCTTTCTCAGTCCTCTCTTCAGGGAAATATGCGCGGTCAGGATGGTGACCGCGTATTACCCGAAAACAATTTGGTGACACTGTGTCAAACCTGTCACAAACTGCTGCACAAGGGGAAAATCAAACTCTGTATTCGTAGCGATATATATCTGTTTTGTATCAAGGTAACTGTAAAAGTATTGAGATAGCAAAAGAAATATTCGATATTGTAAACATCGAATCAATAGCTAACGAAGAAGTGATTGAGATTAGAGGAGAAGTAGTTTTGCCACTCTCTAATTTCTCAGCTGCCAGAGAATACAACAGTGAGATTATGAGTATTGCTCAGCTGAGGCCTCTATGCTTAGAGACTGAGGAATTTTTTCAGCTTGACTTTTATGTCTATATTATTCGTCATATTCGATATGGTACGAAAAATAGAAAAGGCGGTATTTTTATGAACATATCTACAAATGAGATAAAAGACTTAGGTTTAATGAAGATCTATGAACATTATTTCGGAACTGATGAGGTTATTGACATCAGCTGTGTACTTAGCGAGTGCTTCTTGCTTTTCTCAACATTTAAACTACCAGCGTACAGTTTTCTTGCTTACTGGAATGATGTGACAGCAAAACTTGATGATGCAGACATAGGGGGCATGAAAGAGTTTGTTCGCGCCATCAATCCTCTTATTGAGGTGGATAATGACGTTTCAAAAGATGTCAAGTGTAGTTTCCGAAACAGCTGGAACTCACTCTGGACGAGATTTGGTAAGCTGCTGTATAGGCCACTGTCATCGTCAGACCTAGCAATTATTAGCGAGGTAGGTCTTAAATTGCCCTTGTTTTTAGCAGCAAATGCGCAATGTAATGAAGTTGCTATAAAGCTAACAAGGGACATCAGAGTTACTACCGAGCAGGAAGACAAAATATATGTTATTGCTTCGTTTTACAATACGGTGCTAAGGTGGGTGACAGTATGTGATCGGTTAAACATTTTAATGGAATCAGAGATCTGGGATGATCTAACGCTTAAGGACAACAAGGCATTTTGTGAGAAGTATTCAGGGGTCCATGTCGTTTCCCTCACAGAAGATTTCCCTGCAGTAGTATTGCCAGAAGCTCCTGTAAGGTTTGAGCTAATAGCGGAACAGAACGACACATTCACCATATATGATAGGTTTTCTAAAGATTGGGAAATACAAGAGCGAGACAGTATCCAGCAGTACTTGAATCAAGGCGTAAGAATCCTAGGGATATTGCGAAACAGCCAAACAGATTTTACTTTTACAACAGAATATTTTATATGACCTAACTCTTAAAGATTGCAGGGAGTTCTGCAAAAGTATTCAGGGGAAAAATTAATGAGCGATGATGAACTTGATGCAATGTATGAGTTCTAAGTCAGTCATCCATGTGTTGATTTGGTACGGACATACATGGAAAATGCGCACAGTCTTCCGATGACTATACGCATTTTCCATTTCATCCGGCTTCTGAAGAAGAGGTTATTCTTCCTCTTTTTTCTTCTCAAGTGCTTTTGTATGGGTTTCAACCACTGCCCTGATATGAGCGATGATATCCTGCGTAGTATTCTGTCTGGGTTCGCTGCTTAGCAGGGCAATTTTGTAGGCCGTGTACAGCTTTTTGGTTAGGGTAATAGAGACGTGTTGGTACTCGTCTGGATTTCGTTGCATCGGTGTGTCCTCCTTCTTCTAGACTAAACGACTAAACAGTCTTTTAGTCGTTTAGTCGTATTTTATGCTTTTTTTGAAAGGCTGTCAAGGGGGGGTTCCACAAATTGCAACAGTCACAGGACATACATGGAAAATGCGTACAGTCTTCCATGGGAATTTTCATTTTCAAATTACGCATATATCATCTGTCCAACAGTGCGTCGTTTCAATACAATAATCTTACCCGGCGAGCTGCCAGGAGAAAGAGGCTTAAACATGTATTTTTTAATTGCAAAGACCGCGAGCGCAATGCAGAACATTTATGTCGCCTGGCATTTCTTTTTGTGGAACTATCACATAGGCCGGGCACGTCTGCACGATGACAGGATCAGTAGACTTGATCCGCATTGGAGAGACAAAGCGCAAGGTCGCGGCATAGAAACAATGACTCCCAGCAGCTGCCTCGCGTTTAACGGGCTTGTAGCGCTCCACAAAGGCACTCAACCAGGCAACGGCAACTCCCGTTAGAATCATAAACCGATGATGGTTTTGGCCCCTTTTCCTGCATATTCATGCAAAATCACTGCATAAAGGGTCTTTTTGGCTTCTTGTAATTTTGTCAAAACCTGAAAGCTCCTGTAAATAGGGCGTTTCTTAAAATTTGAAACAGTGACAAAACAGCCATTTTGTTTAATTGGTTATCATACAGTCTCATTTTTTCTTTTAGGAGATCTTATCTTATATTCGGAATCGGTGACAAAGAAACTTCAAGTACTAAAGGTGGACTCGTCTTGAGATTTTATTGGGTAACATCTAAAAAACGACTGAAGTAAACTGCCAAAGTTGGAAGTATTACTTCAGTCGCTTTTTAAAATTATTTTTTTGATGATTTGGAAATTGGAGTAAGTATCTTGTGAAAAATCAGCAATGAAATAAATGCTCCACAGCAATTTAAAATCACGTCTGTACTGTCAATTGTCCGCGTCTGGACTTTTGCCAAAACAATAATAATCAACTGTAAAATTTCAGCAACGCCACTGATGCAGACAGTAATCCATAGATTTTGTTTGTATTTTTCAAATCTTGTCCATGTTAAGTAGGCCGAAAGAGGGGTAAAAAGAAGCAAGTTACCCATCACACTGTAGACGACTTCCTTTAATCCCCTTAACGAATTATCCCGAACAAAGTATTCATAAACACCCTTAAACGGTATCCATTTAATGATAATTGACGACATCGTAAACGGTTCATCAGAATTTATTGTAAGGGGAAAGTACAGTATCGCGATTACACAAGCGCAATATGCGATAAACGCTACGTCTAATCCAACTCTCAGTCTGTTTCTTTTTCTTATTATGCTAAAAACAATCACTGCCACTGCCACAAATATTGCAAATACAAAAACAATAGGTTTAGTATATTCTGTCATTGTTAGTTTCCTTTTCCTTTTTCTTTAAGTCCACGAATACATATCTACATCATTTGATGTAAAATAACAGTTTGCTCCGAGCCAATTTTGTTTTACAAAGTAAAAGTGGTAACTTCCTGAACTAGAAATATTCCAAGAAGTTGAAACGTCTGCTGAACTTGTTGATACAGTCGTGGAATAAGTGTTCCCACATTTTTATGTAAATTATTGCTTTAAAAGCCTTCCGTATTCTGTCGCTCCATGAGCTATATGATAGACATAAACTGTGTCGCCGAGCAGTCGGTAAATACATACATATTTATCGCAAACAAGCATTCGATAGTCTTGGCTTTTAAGTTCTGTGTCTGGCACATAAGGGCAGGATAACGGAAATTCCTCAAGCCGTTCTAATGCATTTAGTATTCTGTCAGTTATTTTCTTTGCTGAAATTTGTCCTACCATTAACAAACGATACTCCGTAATTTCTTCAAGCTCTTTCCAAGCAGGAGCAAGTATTTCTATCTTACACTGTGGCATTATACTTCTCCTCAATGCGTTTTCGTGCTTCTCCTAATGAAACAGTTGGCTCACCAGACAGTCTTGCTCCCTCTGCAGCCATTATTTTTGAACGCAATTTCAAAATTTGCTCCCTTTTTTCAAAAGCCTCTATGCTCATAACAACTATGTCGCCCTCACCATTTTTAGTTATATAAATAGGCTCTTCTACCTCATGCGCAAGCGAGGATATTGTTCCGTAGTCATTTCTTAGTGCAGTTGAAGATTTAATTATCATATTCTCACCTCATATTAATTATTCTGCTATTATTCTGCTATTATTATATGATAATTCTGCTATAATGCCAATGGATTTTTAAGAAATTTTTTAATCAAACTCAGAGTGGTATACCGTCAATGATGACAATTACTGTAAATATATCTTCTTTTTCTTCTTTTTAGGCGCGCAAAAACGCCCGGCGATTAAAACCCTATTTTATCCATTTTGGGAACCGATGACGATAACATATTATAAATTTAATACTTTCTTACTTTGACGCACCCGGAAAGCCTAGAACCGCAAATGTTACCGGATTTATAACCGTAGGTTTGGTGTATTTATAACCGTAGGTTTGGTGTACCCATAACCGTAGGTTTGGTGTATTAGAAATTTATACCGGCAAACAAAATTATTTAATAACCGTAGTCAAAGTGCGATACACCTGCGACATTTGGTACATGAAAAATTACAATAAATTTTAGAAAGTAAGTTCTAATATTAGACTTTTCTATTCGTGAATACGTCTTTACTGCCTATTTTTGGTTACTGGAAAAACAGCTATAACTATATAAATAACTTTTTCTTCTTTTTCTTCTTTTTAGACGCCCGGAAACGCCTGCGGCTGTAAGAAAAAGTTATCCACTTGTGTACAAATAATACGCGAAACGTGTACAAATAGTACGCAGACCACAGTATAGCAAAAAACAGGGCGGATAGTAACAACATAATTTGCAGAAAATTCAAGTTTGGTCTTTACTGTTTACGCCTTAACTTTTTAATTAAGCTGATTATCAAAACTATTACCAAAACTATCACCACAAAGCCTAGGATACAACAAATAGTGAGAAGAATGGTTCCAAAGATGTTCATATTGATGTTCATATTGACACCTCCTATCCTCACCCTTTCCAGTGCTTGGAAAAGGTTGCTTTACATTTGATAACTGAGCGTTACTCCGTTATTGCTTCCGGTAACCGTCTCTTTCAGCCAGCAATTGAACGACATCAAACCAAGTTAAGCTTTCACTTAAACTCGCTGTTTTTTAAAGTGTTCAAAAAATCAGCGTCTTTTTTAAGACTCTTTGGGTTTTGGTGTAACATCCTTTTTAGGTATAAACACTAATCTCTTTTTGGCAAAGAGTACAATCAAAACAATAATTGCGACCCATCCTGCTACGTTTAAGAGTGTCCAAATTGAAGTTATAAAATATCCTAACATTTGTGACGAATCTAACAATGCTAACACCTCCAATCTATATAAATATATCACATTACTGCTGAGACAACTCCCAAAATTCTACTCTTTTTTAACATGATACCCTCCATATTTATATATAGTTTATATATAAATTAATGGTATCACAAAAATTCTTGATTACAATTATTTTTTCGCGACAAATTTCACGACGCTAAAGCGGTGGTATCTGGTTTCGCCTTTTGTAACAAACAGTAATTTTGTTTAACTCAATCATTTAACTCAAAAAAAGGAAGCAACAACTCCGTAGAATTGTGCTTCCCTCTTATAACTGATTTTTCTGTTGTCCGCCAACTGTCCGGCGCCCGAAGTCCGGAAATGACTGCCAGGTTTTATCGATCCCTGTGATCTTCCGGCACCCGAGGTCCGGTGAGTCTTTCGGATTAAAGATGTCAGTCTGCACCGTAGATACAGATTCTGTACCCATGCCCACAGTATAGCAAAAAAACATGGCTGAAAGTAACAACATAATTTACAGAAAATCAAAGTCCTTAAAGAACCGTTTTCTATTCGTGAATACGTCTTTACTGCCTATTTGGGGTTACTGGAAAAACGGCTATAACTATATAAATAACTTTTTCTTCTTTTTCTTCTTTTTAGGCGCCTGAAAACATCGGCGGTTGTAAGAAAAAGTTATTGCTGATTTTTACGTTAAATCACACACAACGAATACGACGAATTATCTGAAAAAATATGGAGTTTTGGAAGAGATGACAAAGATGTGTGAACCAATCCTGGACACTGCAATTGAAGCAGTGCTTGCTGTTGAGTCTGCCCCCGTTATGGATCCGGGGAAAACAGCAGCGTCAATTTCCGAGGATAAAACCAATGTCGAAGACACCTCTATCTATAGGCACTCAAGCAATATCGCTTTGAAACATGCAAATCAGAAGGCGTACAGGCCTATTGCATTTTTAACAATGCCCAGATGCTGGCTGTTATTTCTGCCATGCCTTCGACACTTACAGACTTGAAGAAGATCTCAGGTTTCGGCGATGTTAAATGTCAGAAATACGGGGCAGCAATTCTGGAGATTGTCCGGAGTATATAGTGACTTGGGCGAGGGCGAATTTGTAGGACGCCACATTGCACCCGAAAAGAATGACGGAACGCCAATAGGACACAGGAGACGGCTTCTCTTTATTGATCCATTGGTAAGAAAGTTACGCTCCGGCTCATACCTTCTCTTAATCTCGCAAACATCCTATGGGAACAACAAAAACACCATCCGGCCTTCGATACGCATGTTGTCCGCCATAAACGACCATTAAGAAAATGGGCATTGTCATATGATCTGTATCCACTCGATCTCTCAGTTTCAGTAAGTTTGCTGCTGCTCCATCGACCTTGTTTCCTCCGACTTTCACCTCGACGGCTGCCCATCGTCCATCATCCAATTTCAAAATGCAGTCGGCCTCCAGCCCCGTATTATCACGATAATGGAAAACTTCACCATTCAGGGAAGCGAGATAAACACGCAAATCCCGCGTTACCATTGATTCGAAGAAAAAGCCAAATGTCTCCATATCTTCTAACAGTTCCATCGAACTCGCGCCCAATGCTATGACAGCAAGCGATGGATCGACAAACTGCTTTTTGGGTTTTGATCTGATTTTGCTGGCGCTTCGCAGCTTTGGAGTCCACGCTTCCACATTCTCGATAACAAAAATTTTCTCGAAAGCGCTGATATAGGAACTTAGCGTGTTTATATTGATGCCCTCGCCGACACTCTCCAGATCCCGGACCATTGTTTGATAGTCGGTCAACGTAGAAATTGCCCTTGCATACGTTCTTAAGACGGCTTCGGCTTTTTTGGGATCTCTTTTGACACCATCGACATCGATAATGTCCACATTAACGAGGCCTTTATAATAATCCCGGATATAGCTTACAATCATTTCTTTCGGTGATTGTAATATACCCGGCCAACCGCCTCGACACACTAAATCTACTTGATCGGAAATGGTAAGTGCAGATTCGCCTCGCACGTGGTATTCGGGATTGTTGAAAAGTTCGGCAATCGATACTTCCCCGGATGAATCTTTGGATTCAAAAAGTGACATCGGTCTCATCTTGATCGTCGCGATTCGACCGGATCCGGAATGTCGTTCGTGATCCTCTGTCGGCTTTGCCGAACCGGTTAATAGATATAGTCCACGGTTGTTTGGATGATCGTCAACATCAAGTCGGATGAAGTCCCATAATTCGGGTATTTTCTGCCATTCATCGAAAAGAATCGGATGATCTCCATAAAGCAGATCATTTTTGCTGGTTGTCGCATATATTTTGTACCGGTTAAAAACGATTGGATCCTGGAGCTTGATTATTGTTTTTGCGAATAGAGATGCCGTTGTGGATTTTCCGCACCATTTTGGCCCTTCAATATGAGTGGCTCCAATGTATGAAAGCTTTTCTCTAATGCTCTTTTCTATCAATCTTGGCAAATACATATTACATACCTCTTAATGACATCATACACCAATTCCAGGCATTATCAAGCTTCAATTAAGAAGAATGCAATGATTTCATTAAGAAGAATGTAACGGTTACATTAGGAAGAATGCAGCAGATTCATTAGGAAGAATACAATAAGTTTGTTAGGAAGAATGTAATTTCTTAAAGCGGTAACATATTCAAACATGTTGACTAGTGACGTGCCCGTCTTTTCAGGAGGTTGGCATCGAGGTCTCGGAATGGTTTTGACTGAACCTGTCCTGAATAGGTGAATAGCCGATGATTAAAAGCATTTTTTTGAAGTCGCTTTGGAAACCCCAAGGCGGCTTCATTTTTTGAAAGGAATTTTGGAAAATGCAGAATACTTTACTGGAGGTCGCTCTGTCATTTCATCCCCCAATATCCCAAAGGATACCCGCAGGACTATCCCCCCCATTCCAAAAAAGACAAATGTAAAGCAATGTATTGATAATTGCTTTACAAGGCGGTAAAATAAAAGAACAAGAGAGGAGTGATTATTATGGCACAATCAATGATTAATTTTCGTATGGACGAAGATCTAAAAAAAGGTATGGAAGCAGCTTGTAAAGAAATGGGTCTAAGCATGACAGCGGCTTTTACCATTTTTGCAACCAAAGTTAGCAGAGAAAGAAGAATACCGTTTGAAATAACTGCCGATCCCTTTTACAGCGAAAACAATCTGGCTCACCTGCGTCGTGGTATTAACGCCTTAAACGCAGGAAAAGGTGTTGAGCATGAAGAAAATCTGGTTTGACGAGGCATGGGATGACTACGTTTACTGGCAAGGTCAAGACAAGAAAACCCTGAAGAGAATCAATGCCATACTGAAAGATATTGAGCGAAAAGGCGGTTTTGAGGGAATCGGGAAACCCGAACCTCTACAGGGCGAATTAAGCGGCTTTTGGAGCAGGCGAATTGATGAAACTAATAGATTTGTCTATCGCATCGGCGGTGAAGTATTGGAAATATTGTCTTGCCGCGGGCACTATGACGATTAGACGGTCGGCATCGAGGTCCCGGAATGGTTTTTGCTGAACCTGTCCTGAATATGTGAAGGGCCGAAGATTAATAGCATTTTTTGAAGTCGCTTTGGAAACCCCAAGGCGGCTTCTTTTTTTGAAATGAATTTTGGAGAATGCAGAATAATGTCATAACAAAATATCCCACAGGGCACTCGCAGGTCCACCCCCCAACCCGTTGATTTACCCTATTTGATAGGGTAAAATAGAAGATGACAGGTGACACAAAGACAGCCTTAGCAAAGAGGAACAAAACGCTGTCAAGAGCCTAATAAAATTTCTTGAAGGCACAATGAAATAGAACAAAGACGAAAAACCAGAATGGGGTGAATGAATATGGATGTTTACAATAGCATTATTACCGGCCTAGATGAAGCAGTTGGATACGAAAAGGGCACGGTTAAGGCAAGAAAGGCAAAATGCACAGTAAATCCTGCCTCGGATTTCAATGCCCAGGAAATCAAAAGCGTACGAAATACTTTGCAAATGACGCAAGCTACCTTTGCTGCTGTGATGGGTGTTTCAACAAAAACAGTCGAAGCGTGGGAAGCCGGCACCAACACGCCGATTGGAACCGCTCGCAGAATGTTGAGTATGCTTAAAGCCGACCCGGCACTGCCGACAAAATACAATATTATATCCAGGTAAAAATAGGCGGTCTCAAATGGCAGCCTTTTTACAGATCTTTCTGTGTCCAGTATTTTTCACCCTTTGCGGGGACATTTTTATTCCTTTGCCCTTTTTTTTGCTGTTTTTTCAGCAGTCTTGATGCTTTCCAAATACGCCTCTTCCACCGGAGATAATGTATTTGCTTGATATTTGCGATATTCCGTCTTGGCCTTTTCAAAAGCTTCCTCATGATTAACACTGCCCGCACCTGTTAGCAATTTACGATTACCGGAAGAAAGCACGGCGTCCAACTGATTAATATAGTCGCTCATATACATGGGCTTATGTTCAATGGCATTGATTTCTGCAAGATCAAAATAACCGGATACAAGGTTGTTTAAAATCTTAAGTTCATCCGCTTGAAGGTAATTCTTGGCAACACCAATATCCTTTATCACCGGGAGTTCACCGGAAAATGATGTGAGCCCCATGAAAGGCTTGTCTGCGTCTGCCCGCTCGTAAATGACCTCAGCAGCTGTATGCCCATGAGCCGCATAGTGCAGTTTATTCTGTACAATCTTGAAAAACTGAATAGATTCCTCACTCCGCGGGCTATAGTCTCCGCTTGTCGCATAGAGATCAAGAACCTGTCGGTAAAGTACCTTTTCAGAAGAACGAATATCCCTGATTCGATCAAGAAGTTCTTTCCAATAGTTACCGCCGCCGTTGCCTTTGAGTCGTTTGTCGTCCATTGCAAAGCCCTTGATTATGTAATCCTTCAGAACAGAATTTGCCCAGATACGAAACTGATTACCACGAACTGATTTCACACGATAGCCAATGGAGATAATGACATCCAGACTATAAAAAGCAACCGGCTTATCGGAATTTGCAATGTGCATAATTTGCACATTGCTTTTTTCATCAAGCTCACCTTCAGCGAAAATGTTTCTAATATGCTTACTTATAACACTTCGCTCGCGCCCAAATAAATCGGCCATCTGAGCCTGTGTTAGCCAAACTGTTTCTCCTTGCATTCGAACATCGATGTGGGATATACCATCTTCAGATTGATAGATAACAATTTCGCCATAATCATTATTCATGCGTCTATTTCCTCATAACATATATACTACCAAGGCTGCTGCTTGTTTCGGAAAATTGTCAGTCAACAGCCGATAAATGTTGTCAATCGGCAAGCTAAAAGCACTGTCCAAAGTATAGCATAAAGAAAGCGGTGCAGAGACCACCTTCTCAATCAGAGAGGTTCAATCGTATGATTGACGAGTGCATGGCGGGCAAGGCGAAGTGGCACACAAGCAACATTAACACGATTCTACGGAACGAAAAATATTACGGGGATGCGCTACTGCAGAAGACTTACATCGTCGACTTCCTCACGAAGAAGCGCGTAAGGTACTCAACCCGTTGGGATACACAATTGAGATCGTTCCGCTCAAAAATGGTCCCAAAGCAGCCGAAGCATAAAACAAATAATACGACGAATAATCGGCTTACCCTCGAACCACCTTTTCTGATAGCATTTCATCGCACGGAAAAAATCAGAATAGACAAAAATACAAAATTGTAATACAATGTAATACATAGAAGGAGGGATTGCTATGACTATCTCTTTAAGGCTAAGCGATGAAGATACCGCTCTTATTAAAAAGTATGCGGAGCTGAACAGAATGTCAGTATCCGAACTTATCAGACAATCGGTAATCGAGCGGATAGAAGATGAATACGATCTGAAAGCCTATGAAAAGGCGATGGCAGAGCACAAGAAAAACCCTGTTACCTTTTCGCTTGATGAAGTGGAAAGAGAATTGGGGCTGCAATAATGTACCATGTTGTTTTTACCAATGAAGCAAAAAATGAATTAAAAAAAATGGATAGATACACAGCTTTGTTACTTACAGCGTGGGTGCGAAAAAACCTTGAAGGGTGTTCTGACCACCGGCAGCATGGAAAAAGTCTTACAGCGAACCGTGGCGGTCAATGGCGGTATCGGATAGGCGATTACAGACTTGTCGCAGAAATCAACGACGAGACGATAACAATATTGATTTTAACCGTTGGCCATCGCAGGGATGTGTACGAAAAATAATTCTGATGCGATTTTCATAATCATTCCTTCCTCGTAATGAATGATAAAATACTCACAAGGATGGTGCAATATGGAGCCTAAGCAGAGTGAAATCCTAATGTATCAGACCGATGACGGCGTTACAAAAATTGATGTACAGATAGATAACGATACAGTTTGGCTTTCTTTGGATCAGATGGCGGACTTATTTCAGCGAGATAAATCAACGATCTCGCGACATATGAAAAATATATTTGACGAGGGTGAGTTAACTAGAATTTCAGTTGTTGCAAATTTTGCAACAACTGCTGCAGACGGAAAGACATATAACGTCGACTACTACAATCTGGATGTCATTATTTCCGTTGGTTATCGCGTTAAATCTCTTCGCGGCACACAGTTTCGAATTTGGGCAAGTGCTGTCTTGAAAGAGTACATGACGAAAGGCTTTGCCATGAACGATGATTTGATGAAGCGGGCAGGCGGAGGCAATTATTTTCAGGAACTATTGGCCAGAATCAGAGATATTCGATCCTCTGAGAAGGTATTTTATCGACAGGTGTTGGATATCTATGCAACGAGTATTGACTATGATCCCAATGCAGACACATCTGTCCTTGAAAGAGATATACGAGCTCTTGTTGCTTCAGGCTTAGTTTTTTGCTTCAACCTTACATCGCGTATCATTCGTCTTCTTCGCCATCCGACTTCTCGTCGTCACGCCTGACGATCCGTTTGAGGAAAAAATAGCTGACAGCGCCGATGGCGGCCATGCTTAAAAGGAACAGCGGATACGTGATGCGCCAATTGGAGGGTCCGGTCATCATGGACCACTCGGACATGCCGCCGATGCCCGCAAGAAGGGAAAGCGGCAGGAAAATTGTCGTGATGAAAGTCAGGCGGCGGACCGATCGGTTGGTGCGGTTGGCGGCACGGGCCATTTCATTGCTGCGCATGGACAAATCAATCTCCATAAGACTCGTAGCCACATCGCGCAGCGTCTCGGTCAATTCAAAGAACCGCGTGAGATGATCGTACACATCGCGATAATGGAAGATGGCCTTCTCAGGTATAAACGGGCAGTCTTTGCGGCATATCTTCACGAAAACTTCACGCTCGTGGAAAAGGCTCTTGCGAAGGGTGACAAGCGCCCGGCGAATATGCTGAAGCGATTTGGGATCAAACGCAGCCGGTCTTTCTAAAACAGCGTCTTCGGCTTCCGTCAGTTCGTCCTCGAGCGCTTCTATGGCGATGAACTTGCGGTCGACGATAACATCAAGGATTGTGTGCATCACAAAGGCCGGACCGAGCCGGTCAGTGTCCATTTCTCTTTGCACCAGTTCCTCTATGCCATCGAGGAGCGGTTTACCATCCGGCCCGATACGGTCTACACTGATAAGGAAATGGTTACTGAGGAATAAATCGATCTCCTGAACGCTCAGTTTTTTTTCTATATATGAAAATGCGTTGAACACGATAAATGTGCTGTCGGGAAAATCATCAATTTTCGGTAACTGGTTAACGTCCAAAGCATCCTCGACAGACAAAGAATGAATATCGAGCAACCCAATCAGTGGCTGCAGGTCCTCGGCTGTGGGTTCGAGAAAATGCAGCCAAAAGAAGCCGCCCTCTTTCGCCCGCGACATTACCTCTGCGACACTGTCGAATTGTTTCAGCTTTCCTGATTTTGGGATGTGATAGAAACGCGATTCACTCATAATAAATTTCCCTTCCGGCAGTCCGAACACCGCAACAGCTCATGATTATTCAAGTGTCAGGCGACCGAGCCATGTTCCTGCATGCTGTTTTGCATATACTTAAATTATACGTTATTTTTTATTGTGTGTGGAACTGTCTTTCCGAAGGGATTTCATGCCGGCACTGTAAGCCACCCGGAGATGTTCTTATTAAAGTTTTCTTTAATAAGAGATGGTTTGTGTAATCCTTATTAAAAATTTTGGGCGTTTTCATTAATAAGAATGCGATTCCCGTTGCCTTATTAAATTAATTGCCATATAATTTTAATAAGAAATGAATTTTTCTGCTTTTGTATTCGCGTACTTTGATTTTCGAAAAGGGACAGGAGAATGTACTATGGATTCGTTACGCGCAGGAAGATATATTCGCCAACAATCGAACTACTCTGCATTTATTCCTAATCCGCTGCCTCCTGAACCTCAGGTAGTAATTGATTCGGAAATGTTGGGCCTTCTTTCTTTAGCTGACCGTAAATTGGGAAGGCTTGATGGAATTACGCAGATACTTCCGGATCCGGAACTCTTTGTTGGAATGTATGTGCAAAAGGAAGCTGTGTTGAGTACGCAGATTGAAGGTACGCAGGCATCGTTTGTCGATGTAATTCAAAGTGATTTGGATCCGTCACACAAGCGGCTTGATGTTGAAGAAGTAGTTAATTATGTAAAAGCAATGAACTACGGAATGGAAAGAATCAAAGTGTTGCCTTTGAGCCTTCGTTTGTTGAGGGAAATACATGCATATCTTCTGGCTGGTGTTCGAGGGAGCAACCGGAATCCCGGTGAATTCAGGACTTCGCAGAATTGGATTGGTCCCTCCGGCTGCACATTAACAACAGCTTCTTTTGTTCCTCCGCCTGTTGCAGAGATGATGACGGCCCTGGGTGATCTGGAAAAATATATGTACGATGAAAGTGAACTTCCGGCACTTATTCGTATTGCGCTGATTCATGCGCAGTTTGAGACAATACACCCGTTTTTGGATGGTAACGGGAGAATGGGGCGGCTGCTGATTGCGTTCTGGCTTTATGATCAGCAAATTTTGGCGTATCCTCTTTTGTATATCAGCTACTACTTCAAATTGCATAGGACAGCCTATTATGACGCATTAACGGCCGTTCGCACAGAAGGCGATTGGGAGAGCTGGATCAAGTTCTTTCTTAGGGGCGTTGCGCAGGTAGCTGATGAAGCGACAACGTCGGCAAAGTCAATTATGAGTCTGAAGGATAATGCCATTATGCAGATTCAAAAAATGAACAGCGGGAAGGCAAATGCTCTGCTGCTTCTGGATTATCTGTTCCAATCTCCGGTTATTTCCATTAATAATGTCAAAACAGAACTTAACGTATCGTATCCTACTGCCAAAAATCTGGTTGACATGTTCTGTGAACGGGAAATCATAAAATGCATTGATGAGAGCGCTATTCGAAATAAACGGTATATTTTTACGAAGTACATTGAAATTCTGAGCAGTGGAACAGAAATATAAAGGTATTATTGGGTCTTAACCTGTTCTTATTAAAGTTTTTTTAATAAGAACGGTTTTGTGCGATCCTTATTAAAATTTTGGACCGTTTTCTTTAATAAGAACTCCCGGAATCATCCGTGTTTTTGCTATATAATGATTACAGCAAGCCACACCGGTAAGCCGGGAAAATCTATCTTCATGGAGGCATAATATGTTGTACGAACTTAGAATCTACTACATGCATCCGGGCCGCCTGCCGGCCATTCATAAAAGGTTCAGTGTTGTCACGCTGAATCTTTTCAAAAGACATGGCATCAAGGTCTGTGACTTCTTTGAGGACGCAGACGGCGCCGATAAGATCTATTATATATGCGAGTTTGCCGACCGGAAACAAAGGGACGATGCCTTTGCTGCTTTTGGGGAGGACCCGGAGTGGAAGACTGCTTTTGAAGCGTCCCATGAAGACGGCGGACCCATCGTCGAGAAGGTGGAAAGTATCTTCATGAACAGGGTTTCCTATATTACTCCTGATTGGAGCTGAATAACAACCGCATAAAAAAGCGATACGCTCCGACAATACGCTCCGATTCATTTAGCCAGTGCGTACAGCAGAATCGGCAGGAGCGGACAAAAGATACGATATTTCATGGCGATGTTAAATGTCAAAAATACGGGGAAGCAATACTGGAAATTGTTAGGTTAAATAGACTGTATAATTATGCTGCCTTTTTCTTGAGTGAAAACATTGTACTGTTCTTTGGATAACACTGTAACGATTGCTCACATCGGAGGAATGCTAATGAATACAACATCTGCCGACAATAGAAGGTCATCGATTGTACTTATTATCTCCTTTTGCGTATTCGTCCTTTTATTATTTCTAATGGAGTGGGATGCATTAACTGAAGCATTCTATAATGTTCACGAAATGATAGGTGCCTTATTTGCTCTGAGCTTATTTGTACTTCCGATCATTGGTATCGTATGGTTTGTATTCTGGCGGAGGTACATCAAAAGTAAGGTGCAGTCTACCATTACAATTATGATTCTAAATATAGTTTCTCTTTTGCTGGCTGTTTTTTGCATCGTATTACCGGTTATTGGACTAACAACTGGAAGAACCAGTGGATCCACCTTTGAGATCGAAAAATACTCCTATGAAAATGAATATTATGTCAATCTCGACGACCGTTCGATCCGGGTTTCAAAGGATAAATACGACGAAATCGAAGATGGAGTCGTACAGGGATACGCATATTCCTATGAATATATATATAATAATCTGCTTTTGGACAGGAATGACGTTTTTTTCGTGGAGATCGACAAAGTAAAATATTAGAAAGGGAGAAACCCAATGACACTTTACATGAAACAAAAGATTTTCTCATGGTCGGACCGGTTTACCATTAAGGATGAGCTCGGAAATGACAGGTATTATGTGGAAGGGGAGCTGTTTACCTGGGGGCATAAGCTGCATGTTTTTAACATGGATAATCAGGAAGCTGCGTTCATTAAGCAGGAGCTTTTCACATGGCTCCCGAAATTTGAAGTATACCTTAACGGCAGTCTGGCCGTTGAGGTTAAGAAGGAATTTACTTTTTTCACGCAGAAATACACGCTGGAAGGTACGGGCTGGACAGTTGACGGTGACCTATGGGCACATAATTATGAAATTACCGGCCCGACAGGAAGCGTCGCTTCAATAACCAAGGCGTACTTTACATGGGGAGACAGTTACCGGATTGACATAGCAAGCGGGGCGGACGAAGTTCTGGTCCTGGCGACGGTACTTGCGATCGACTGTGTCAGTGAAGACAGGTCATCCAGTAATTAGGAGACCTATTGACAATTTTCTGGCAGGGACACATATTAGATATATCAAGAAATCAAATCTTTTTTGTCAATTAGCGGAGCTAATACAACAGATGATAACCAGGTTATTCTCCAATCGGAGTTAGAGGAGGAAAAACATGAATCAAGATGGATCTTTTGGTATTTCGGATGATAAGAATGCAGACTTTGATCCATCACTTAAACATATGCCGGTTGAGCTGTTATCAGAGTCAGAGATCATCAAAACGCTCATGAGCACATCAGATGACATGATCTATTTTAAAGATCTCAATTCCAAATTCTTTCTGAACAACAAGGCGCATGCACTCCGTCTAGGAATGAGCAATCCCCGGGAGCTTATCGGAAAATGTGATGATGACTTCTACCCGAAGGAGGTTGCGAATCGGATGCGTCAGGATGAACTCGAAATCATTAAAACCGGTATCCCTATTGTCAACAAGATGGAGCAGACAATGAATGCGTCCAACAATCTTCTTTGCATGTCCTCCTCTAAATACCCGCTATTTGACAGAGACAGGAAAATCATCGGAACCTGGGGCATTTCCCGTGATATGACAAACCTTGTAAGGGCCGAAGAAGAACTTGCCATAGCAAATACAAAGCTGAAATCACTTTCTCTGACGGATGAGTTGACTGGATTATATAACCATCGGCACTTTTATGATTCACTGGAAATAGCAATTTCGATTTTTTCCCGCAAAAGATCAGGCGGATTTACCGCGGATTTTTGTCTGGTTATTCTCGATATAGATCTCTTTAAAATAATTAATGATACATTCGGACATGTAATTGGAGATGCTGCGATCCGATATATTGCCGGCCTAATAATGGCTCATACAAGATCCTCTGATACTTCCTTTCGATATGGCGGTGATGAGTATGCTATTATTCTGCAGGATACGAGTTTGTCAGCCGGCAGGGATTTTGCTGAACGTCTGCGCATGATTATTGAGCAGAATCCATTGCAAATCGATGACAAAACAATTGCTCTAACCATCAGTGTCGGGGTTGTATGTTATGACAATGAAGAAACCGCCCAGCTGCTGGTGCAAAAAGCCGATGCCAGGCTCTATCAATCGAAGCAAGACGGAAGGAATCGGGTAACCTGACAGGCTTATTATGGCTGTTTGTCAATTAAAGCGTATTATGCGTTCCGTCATCAATGAATTGTTATGCTGTTCCGCAAAATAATTTGTTGTCGGTATGATATAATTGTGTCAAAATAAAATACTTTTTTAAGCATATTCAATCAGGAATCCGAACATTTGCAATTCTTAAAACGAAAAACTATATCGGTCAATGGAGTCCGCATTTTTTGGATAGGAGTTGATATTTATGGAGAACGAGCAGAAATACAAATTTTCCTGGAATCTGATAGGTGATATAGCAGATGGCCGGCCGAATTTGGGCAATCAGACCAGGGTTGAAGTATATCGACTCATGCAGTTTACTTTTCGCGAAATTATTGAACGCCATGTTGGAACAGAAGAGACGGAACAAATATTTTATGAGGCCGGCAAGCTGGCCGGCAAAGAGTTTTTTGAGAATATGATTACACCGACGAAAGATTTTAATGATTTTATACGCCAGTTACAGGGCTTGCTAAAGGATCTGAAAATCGGAATTCTGCGCATCGAAAAAGAAGATCTGAATAACGGGGAAATTATTTTAACAGTTTCCGAAGATCTGGATTGTTCCGGCTTGCCGGTCCTGGATTTCGAAATATGTACATACGATGAAGGGTTCATAGCTTCTTTGGTTGAATGTTTTGCAGGCATACCATTTACTGCTAAGGAAATTGATTGCTGGTGCACCGGGGATAGGACTTGCCGGTTCAGTGTGAAGGTAGAAGCATGAGAGAAATGACAAGATTGATATGAGGGAGTCAAGTGACACCGATCTTGTTATCAAATCCCTGAAGAGCCTTCTGGATGACAAAGAGATTTCATCCGTAATTCCTGCGGAGCTGTCAGCCATTGAAGGATTTGAGCAGGTGTATTTTTCCCTGCTTCAGATCCGTGATGCATTTGTTGCGATGGGCAAGGGAGAGCTTGCGTATCCCATTAAGTCAAAAGGATATTTTCCCAGCACAATGAAAGGGTTTCAATCTTCGCTGCAGCATTTAGTATGGCAGACAAAGGCGATATCCCTCGGCGATTTCTCGCAGCGCGTTGATTTTCTTGGGGCGTTTTCTGCAGCGTTCAACAGTATGACCGAACACCTGGCTGCCAGTGAGAAACAACTGATAAAAAAGCAGAACATGCTGAAAGCTATTAAGGAAGCGACAAATGAATTGTTGGCTAACAGTGATATAGCAACCTCCATTTCCAATAGTCTGGAAATTATTGGAAAAGCGGCAGAAGTAGATAGGGTTTATTATTTCAGAAATAATAGGGACAAAGATAATTTGCTTGTGACAACCGATCAGAAATCCGAGTGGACTTCTCTTTTCTGTGGTTCTCAAATCAACAACCCGAACCTGCAAAACTTACAAATAAAGGAGATTTCAGAATTAATCGAGCCTTTATCCCGGAAAATGCCCTTTAATTGTATTGTCAGAAATCTTGCGTCGAGCACAACCAAAAAAATGTTGGAAGAACAAAAAGTATTAGCTATCCTGGTTCTCCCGATATTTATAGAAAATGAGTTTTGGGGATTTGTCGGATTTGACGAGTGCAAATATGAAAGAGAATGGACAGACGATGATATTGCGCTGATTATGTCATTTACCAACTCCATTTCTGCAGCAATCAGCCGTAACGATGCGGAGCATAAAATCAAATATTTGAGTTACCGTGATCAGCTTACCGGACTTTATAATCGAAGATTTTACGAAGAGGAATTATACAGGCTGGACACTGAAAAGAATCTTCCCTTGTCTATTGCCATGGGCGATGTGAACGGTCTGAAGCTTACCAATGATGCATTCGGACACGTGGCGGGGGATCTGTTGATAAAGTCAGTTGCCAGTATTTTGAAAAGAGAAAGCAGGAACGAAGACATTGTCGCCAGAATTGGCGGGGATGAATTTGTGATGCTTTTACCCGGTGCGGATGTGGAGTGTGCAGAGGCAATTATTAATAGAATATATACTGCTATGGCAAATGAAAAAGTCGATAAGATTATTTTATCTATTTCCTTCGGCGTTGCTGTCAAGCAGGACGTTTCCGAGGGCATTCATGATGTTTTCAAAAAAGCAGAAGATGCGATGTATAAGCTTAAGCTCTCTGAAAGCTCAAACACGAGAAGAAAGACAATCAATCATCTTATGAACGTACTATACGAGAAAGACAACCGGGAAAGACTGCATTCGAAAAGAGTAAGTGAAATTTGCGGCGCGATAGCTAAGGAAATGAATTTTGACGAGAATGAAATCAATCAAATCAAAATGGCCGGCCTGATGCATGATATCGGGAAAACCGGAATTGATGAGAATATTCTCAAAAAAACGCAGAAGTTGGATGCGGGCGAACGAATGATCTTTGAGCGTCATTCAGAAATAGGATATAGGATACTGAGCTCAGTGAATGAATATTCTGAAATAGCAAGATATGTACTTGAGCATCACGAAAGATGGGATGGAAACGGTTACCCCAAAGGTCTTACAGGTGAGCAGATCTCACTGCAGGCAAGAATACTTCGTGTTGCTGATGCATATGATGCTCTTACATCCGAAAGGCCGTACAGGAAAGTGCTTTCGGAAGAAGCAGCTATTACCGATATTAAAAAATGTTCCGGTACCATGTTTGACCCTGATGTTGCCAGAATATTGGTTGAAAAGTATTTGGATAAAAAATGGTAAATGCGATTTTGCTTAAGGTGCTGAGCGGTGTGTGTCAGAGGCGGTCATTATCTTGTCGTGTTTGCTGACGTGTAAACTGCTGCCATCAAAGCTGAAACCTGTTCCTTTAAGCTTGCCTCAGAGATTGGTTTTTCCTGCATGATCCACCACTTTATCACTTCAGTCAGACCTCCTGTAAAGAGTGATGCCATCACTTCGGGACTGGCGATCAACTTATGCTCCTTTTTTTCATCCTCTTTCAGCTTTCGGCAGACATCCGAAATGATCTGCTCAGAGAGTATATTCAATATGAGCGGGAAAGAATTACTGCTCATTGCCGATTGAACAAGCTTCTTATTCTCCTTTAAAAAATCGATCACATGGGAAAACAAATGTGTATAAAAATCAACTGGTTCACCACTTTGCGCTTCGCTTGCACTTTTTGCATCGAATTTTGCCTGTGCCTCCCGTACTATTAAAGTTAATAATTCATATTTGTCGGCAAAATGTTTGTAGAACGTCGACTTGCGGATCATCGCCTTGTCGCAGAGTTCCTTGACCGTTATCTCCTCGAATCGCTCGTCTTCCATCATTTCAACGAAGGTTTTCGTAAGCGCCATGTATGTTTTTGTTATCCTAAGATCCTGCTTCTGTTCCATCTGACCTCCAAGTAAGGAAACCTTTTCGCCCTTTCGTCATTTATCTGACTATTCGTTCATATAAGTCGCTTGACCATTTCGTTTGTGCTATTGTAGTATGTTATTGAACTATAGTCAACTATCAGACTATAGTTTCTTTTTGAAAAGAGGCAATTTTTTATTCAAATGCTTTTTTAACCCGATAGACAAATCATTTTTACGGAATTAAGGAGAGTTTTGGCATGAATATTTATAGGACGATGTATCACGCGCCTAAGCCGGAAGGTATCGATAAGAAGAAGGCATATATCATAGGCGGAGGTATAGCCGGGCTCGCTGCAGCGGCTTTCCTGGTGGATGATGCTCAGATGCCGGGCGGGAATATCACCATCCTGGAGAAGTCTTCGGTTGTCGGCGGTTCCATGGACGCAGCGAAAGGCACAGACGGATATCTCTGCCGCGGTGAAAGAGAACTGGAGCCTTATATGGAATGCCTCTGGTATCTTTGCAGCAAGATACCGTCTCTTGAAGAGCCGGGTAGAACCGTGCTCGATGAGACGGTTGATGCCAATAAAGATATGGCGATCCACTCGGAATGCCGAATGCTGCAGCGCCGGGGACATATCTATGAACGCATCCACGATAACAGAGTCTCCAAGGAGCTTCAGGCAAAGATCAATGCCTTTCTTGCGGAGCCTGAAAAGAATCTGGAAGACATGTCGATCGAGGATTACTTCGGAAAAGGGAGCACTTTTTTCGAATCTTCCATGTGGCTATGCTTCCATTCGATGCTGGCCTTCAAGCCGTATCATAGTGCTCTTGAAGCGAACCGCTACCTGCAGAGGTTTGGACTTGGCACCAGAATCGAGTATCTGGAGGGTATCCTGCACACCAGGAGAAACGAATACGACTCCATTATCAAGCCCCTCAAGACTTGGCTTGATGCCAAGGGCGTAAAAACGGTCACAGGCTGCTCGGTCTATGACCTGGATATGGATAAGAACTGCAATACCGTGCATGCTATCCGCGTAAGACAGGAAGCAAAAGATGCCATCATCGCGGTCAGGGACGAGGACTTTGTTTTTGTGACGAACGGTTCCATGACCGCCAACAGTCGTTTCGGTGATAATACCCATGCGGCGGAGACTGTGTACTCGACCGAGGATATGGGCGGTTTCGGACTGTGGATGAATCTCGCTAAAAAGCACGAGAAGTTCGGGCATCCGGAGAAGTTCCTGGGTCAGATTGACAAGACGAAATGGATGAGCTTTTTCCTGACGATCAAAGATTACCCGGATTTCTTTGAACTTATGGAAAAAATGACAGGCAGCAAATCGGGTACCGGGGGGGCCATCACGATCAAGGACTCGGGTTGGGGGATCTCGTTCGCGATTTATGACCGGGACTATTTCCCTGATCAGGGCAATAGGGATGTTCTCTGGGGCGACGGATTATTCGGTGAGAATCCGGGTAACCATATCAAGAAACCGATGGCGGAATGCACGGGTAATGAGATCCTGGAAGAGTTCCTGTATCATTTGAATATGCTGGACATGAAGGATGAGCTCTTAAAGCACACCTATGTCTCTACCTGCATGATGCCGTACATAACCAGCCAGTTCATGCCGAGGAAGGAGATCGACCGGCCGCGAATCGTTCCCGAAGGCTGTACCAATCTGGCTTTCATCGGCCAGTACGTTGAAGTGCCCGCCGATGTCGTATTCACGGTGGAAACTTCGGTCAGAACACCACTCGAGGCCGTGTATCAGCTGATACATCTCGATAAGGATATCATTGAGGTCAATCCTGCCAGGTATGATGTGCGTTATTTCGTGGAGCGGTTCAAAAAGTTCGGCGGCATCAACGGGAAAATCACGAAGAAGGATCTCCCTAAGATCAACCCGCTGAAGCTGCCGAAGATCGTGAACGGTGTACTTGAGCAAATCAACAGCATACCGCCGTACTACAAGATGTATCCGGGCCGCGATCAGAGTATTCCGGACAAAAAGAGCGTTCTTGATCCGAAATTCCCGAAGGACTTCTAGCCTTCACATGTCTGTCATGCGCAAATGTTAACTTTTTACAAATTGTCCTCTTTTTCAGATCTTGTCGCTGCTCATTTTTCTTCTGAAAAGGACAACTGCAATGGCAAGTATGACAACGGCATATCCGGATACCCACGCAAGGTTTGGAAGGATCGCAGCGTAATCGCCCGAAAGGGCGGCACGGGCGGCATTGACGCTGTGGACAAAGGGAAGGACGTCGGCAATTTTCTTGAATGTGCCGCCGACCAGCTTGATGTCGAACCATGTGCCGCTGAGCCACGCCGACACATTTATGATGATTGAGGATATTCCGCCGACTGCTTTGTCGTTAACGAGGGATCCCATCATGAGGCCGATGCCGATGAAGAGAACGGCGGTTGGGATAAGTACGAGGATAGATAAAAGGACATTTGCGGTAACGGGCAGTCCGAGGACAAAGGCCAGGAGGAAACATATTGCACTTTGTGCGACGGCGATCGGCAGGAGCGGGATCATGTAGCCGATCATATAATCTGCTGCCGTGAGCGGGGATGCGAAAAGCCGCATCAGAAATGATGTCGATCTGTCTTTGGCAAGGAGCATTCCGGAAAACAGGGAAATGAACGAAAGCCCGAAAGCCGCCAGTCCGGGGGTTATACTGTCGAGCGCAAAAAGGCTGACCGGTATGCTGGACTGAATCGCAGTGAAAAGAAGAAGGAGTACCACGGGGAAACCGACGCTGAAAATCATCATCATCGGGTCCCTTATCAGTTCTTTGAGATTTCTGGATGCAAAAGCGAGTGTTCTCATCTGATTGCCTCCGTTCCAGTAGCAAGGGCAACAAAAGCATCTTCGAATTTGTCAGTGCCTGTCTGCTTCATCAGTTCTTCCGCTGTTCCCACTGCGGTTAAACGGCCTTTTGTCATGATGCCGATCCTGTCTGAGAGTGCCTCGGCTTCTTCCATATAGTGTGTGGTAAGGATGATTGTCATTTTGCCTTTGAGCTTCTCAATGGCGGCCCACAGTTCGCGCCGCGCAAGGACATCAAGCCCCAGCGTCGGTTCATCCAGAAAAAGGATCTGCGGATTGGAGATAAGTGCCATTGCAATGCTGAGCCGGCGCTGCATGCCGCCGGACAGGGTTTTGGCTTTTGATGCCGCTATCTCAGTCAGCCCGAAGGTGTTGAGCATTTCATCTGTTTTCGCGGCAGCTGCCTGCCGGCTTCCTCCGTAAATCCGCGATATCAGATCGAGGTTCTCCCTGACGGACAGGTTGGGGGCGACCGCGGTCTCCTGCGGCGATACATTTATTTTCTGCTTGACTGCCTGCGTGTTAGAAAGGATGCTGTCCCCCAGAAGGACGGCATCTCCGCTTGTCGGTGCAGTTAGGCCCGACAGCATTTTGATCGTGGTCGTCTTTCCGGCCCCGTTCACACCGAGAAGGGCAAAAAGCTCCCCTTCTTCGATGGTAAGGCTGAGGGAATCGACGGCTGTTTTGTTTTTGTACTTCTTAACCAGATCCGTTGTGACAATGGCTTTCATTCTTCATCCTCCGGGCTTTCTTTGGGATTCATTATAAATTGGGCAAATTTCTGCATAACATCATTTTTGACGATCGCTATCCCCTTTTTGTCATCTCCCAGAAGCAGAAGGGTATCGCCGGGATTTATATCAAAAATCTTCCGGGCTTCCTGCGGTATCACGATCTGTCCTTTTTCCCCGACTTTGGCTGTCCAGGCATATTTTCCTTTGGGTCCTGCCATATGTGTACCTCCTGAATGAATGTAAACCGTGCGGTATGAAAAGTATGAATTGTATGACTGATATAGCAAATCATACCACGAATTCGAAAGAAAGCAAGGCAAATTGAAATTGAAAAAAAGAAACTGAAAAATTACCAATTGCCTTGTGCGTTTACAGAAGATATAATAATCTCAAAAAATATCGCCGGAGCGGGATGGATTATACCTCCCGATTGCGCCGATCAAAAAATGCAGGGAAATGAGAGGTGCAGGTAACATGGACAAAAACCGCAGTACTGTAAGGAATCTCACTCTACTCGGGGCTTTTGGAGTTCTTCTTTATGTGTTTCATGTTGCTCTCGGCGGAATTCTGTGGCAGGGGTATAGCCATATCATGCAGCCAATAAGCGACCTTACTGCAACAGGAGCGCCGGACAGTGCTCTGCTAAGCCGGATTACTCTCGGATATGCTCTTTGTTCCATTTCTTTTGCTGTCCTTGCCTATTTGTACCTGCGAAAGTCCGTGTCCAAAGCTGCAAAGGCAGGTATGATTACATTTATCGCCATGCATCTTGTATCACTTTCATATGGGTGGTTTCCGCAGGATCTGCCCGGTTCTCCCGTGACTTTTATCGGTACGATGCATCTTGTTGTGACGGGCCTTATCGTGCCGCTGACGATTTGTTCGCCGCTTTTGATCGGTCTCGGATTAAGAAAAATTGACCGCTTTAGGAAATTCGGCATATATTCGATCATCACCAGCATCATCCTGTTTTTTGCAGGCGGAACAACAGCGATTCTTTTTGCCAATAAACTGCCCTACTTCGGACTTTTTGAAAGAATAAATATCGGATCGCTTCAGGTATGGATGCTGGTATTTTCACTTGTATTATTTCTTGATAAACCTGATTGGGAAATCCAAGCCGACCAGTTTTCCGAAGTCAGCTGATTTTCTATTTTCTTAACTTCAACGATTTATTCCGGCTTGCTGCCCGCGCTTCAAACAGCCGGACAATTTCTTCGATTTGCTCTTTTTGAGGGATGTCCGGGGCGGCAGTCTTTTCTTGAATTTCTGTCATGATTTCGCGCAGATCCGGGAGGGCAGCAGATTAACCGCAATACAATAGAAGGATTTTCTTCTGCCGTCATTATAGGTGCTCAGAAGGAATTCGAGGATTTCGATTTTCTCCTGGAGTTCTGTCATATATTGATCCACTCCGTCTGATTTTGCCCTGGTAAAATCATGGATGACATTGCGATAGCATATAAAAGAGTCTTTATCGCCTGAACAGCTGTATCTTTCGCAGGGATATGCGGAACACTGGTAACAGTATTCGACATTCCCGTGCTTTTTGCTGCAGGTAATGACGGCGCAGGAAGGATGTTTCAAGTGGAAATCCGGGCCGCCGCACCCGGGACATTTTGAAACGTCCTGCATCTGGTGATGCGGGCACAGACCGCAGTTGAGGCCGCACAGGGCAAATAACGGGGTGGATCTTTTATATTCTTGCATTGCTTTGTCCTCTTGCAGTCGGGAGCTGTTATGACTTCATAATAGAATCATACAGAAATATTACATAAAAGTGTGATTAAAATCACCAAAAACCCTATAATAGTGTGATTTCGCCTGTCAATATGTCATGGAAGCTGTGGCTCCGTCAATGCCGTAATAAAGACTGCGGTTGCACTCATTGATACCATTAATGAATTGCCGCTGCCCATGCTGGATTCAAAATCTATTCCAAGTAATGCATTGGCACCGAGATCTGCGGCATTTTCGATTACACGCTCTCTGAGGATTTTTTTAACCTCCTTCAATCTTGCTGTGATGGCGGTGTATTCATCACCGGTAAGACTGGACAGCATATCACCGATCGCCCGTACGCTTGTCTTGAGGCCGATTCCAATTACCATTTCTTCGAAAATGACATCAATATATTTAGTTACCTGATAGCCCTCAAAAGAGTTCCCGGTGGTAAGCATCATATTTTTCTGCAGATTCTCATTTGTGCGGTGTAAATATAATGCTTTCCTGGCTTCTTCACTAAAATCTTTTCCATAGTCAACGGCAACACTTTTGTCACAAAGTATCTTTTGTACCTGTTCTTTTTCAATATCTGAAATTGAATTGACATCAAAACCACCAACTGTATTCGCCTCAATATTATTTATCTGCGTTGCCGCGTATTGCGCTTCTTCTGAATCAGGATAATGATTTACTAACTCATTATAAAGCGCATATGCAACAGGATGGTTTTTCATTTTATAATGTGCATCATAGGCCTCTTTGTATATTCTATTCGCTTCCGTCACGGATTTTTCCTCCCGCTTCAATTTGCTGATCTGAATATTATGGATCCGGACTTACTATATGAGGGTAGATTAGCATATTTTTGTTTGGGATAGTAATTATATTATTTCTGCCATTTAATATGAATATTCTTGTTAAAACATCTTGAATTTATTTGTTATATTAGATTAGTAAGAATATAATTATGCTGATAGTTGTAAAAAATCATGATCGGTTTGTTTGGATGCATGGAAAATCCGATAGGAAATCAGGGCAGGAAGCTGTCAAAAGTGGAACAGTATTTCTCAAATCATTAAGAGTTCGGAGCAGCTCCAGTTAAAATTATTTTAATTAGAGAGTTTTTTTCAATCCTTATTAAAAATCCGGGGCGTCTTCTTAATAAAGAAGACGCCCCCAATAGTATGCTGTTTTTGTCAGATTTGGGAATCAGAAAGTCTTTGCGGCAATCTGAGCCTGCTCAATTGATTTGTTGACGATACCGTCGACGTCTGCTCCGATTACATCAAGCATCTCTGCTGCGATCGTCGTGAAGTTGCATATACCCAGAAAACCCAGGATGGTCCGCAGGTATTTGTCGCCCATCTCAAGGGCCGCCATGTATCCTTCAGCATATCCGCCGCCGCGGGATGTGATGTTCAGGGCTTTCTTGCTGCTGCAAAGTCCCTTGGGACCTTCCGCGGTATAGATAAATGTAACGCCGGTCACGGTGATATAATCAATATATGCTTTGAGCATTGCAGGTATGCCGAGATTCCACAGCGGCTCTGCGATAACGATTTTATCGGCGTCGACGAACTGGTATGCGTACTTCAGAACCGGGTGGTAACGGGCATCTTCCGGAGAGAGTTTATGCAGCTTGACCGTGTCATACGACAGAAAATCGATGCCTTCCTTATAGAGGTCCAGTGTGATTATTTCATCATTCGGGTGAAGTTTCCGGTATGTATTGATGAAACTCTCCGAAATCCGGAAAGTCCTTGAATCTTCATTTTCTTTTGGGTTTGCTTTTATATATAATACTTTGCTCATGATTTTAGCTCCTTATGTAATTGTTTTTTTCTATTCATCTGATATAATTATAGCAGTAGATAACATTAGAGCAAGTAGGCACTTATATGATCCATAGTACCTAAAAAGATACCTAGAATGATTCCCGGAAAGATATCCAATGACCGGGCACAAAGGCAAGGAGTTGATTTTTTTGATTTGCGAAACAAACAAACACGATACATGTTATATGCGGGAGCAATGCCTGAAGTATGATGTTTGCCCGATGGCTCTCGTACAGAAGCTGCTGTCAGGCAAATGGAAAATACTCATCCTTTGGTTCCTGAGCAGCCGGGTGAGCCGGTTCAATGACATACGCAAAAAATTACCGGATGTCACACAGAAAATGATTACGCAGCAGCTGAGAAGCCTGGAGAACGATCATCTGATCTTCCGGCATGTGTACCCCGTTGTCCCTCCGAAAGTGGAGTATGGACTAACGGAACTGGGGCGGCACATCATTCCGATCCTTGAGGCCATGCATTCGTTCGGCGAAGAATACCTTGCACAGGGATTTGAGTCTGTGACGGATTTGCCTGATGATGAAGATACGGAATCCTGACCCGCTCCTATTCAAATCTGATTTTATGATGCTACAATATAAGATAGATGGTTGTACAGGAGTATCATCTGGCCGGGGCAATGCATCCGGTTAGGACAAGTACCAAAATGAGCGGACAGACATAATCACGAGCAGATACTAAATCATGCGAAAGCAGCAAATATGGAGGAACTCACATGAGAACTTTTGATTATGCTTCTTTTGAGACGGTTCCCACCCCCGGCGAAGGTAAGCTGTATTTGTCTTTGATCAAAGAATATAAAGGAAAACTGCAGGATATTTATGTACGTAAGCCCGACACGCTCAACAAAATGATTCACTTCGCCTCGCAAAGAAGTGCGGGTGCGTCGAATCGCATGGAGGGTATCGCCACGACGGATAAGCGTCTCCCCGATTTGCTTGACGGTGAGATCAAGCCGGAGAGTAGAGCGGAAAAAGAAATTCTCGGCTACAAATACTGCATGGACCTCATCCGCAAAAACCAGGACTCTTTCACGTTCACCCCGGCGGATATTCTTCAGCTTCATGAATACTTATATCGATATAACCCATCCCCTGAAAGCGGCCACTTCAAAAATGAAGACATCCTGGACGAGGCAATGCGCGCGGAATGCGGGATTCCTGATAATGATAAGATAGCATGTACAAAGACAATTCACTTTGTCCCCTCATCCGCCCTTGACACACCGTTGGCGATGAAGAATCTCTGTGATGCATACAATCGTGCGATGGAGAAAAACGCGGTGAGTTCCCTGATCCTGAGCTTTCAGTTCGTGCTGGATTTTCTTTGCATTTCTCCTTTTCATGAAGGGAACGGAAGGATGAGCCGGCTCTTGATGCATTTGCTGCTTTACCAGAACGATTATAAAGCAGGCAAGTGCATCAGTCTTGAAGAAATGATGGAAGGGACCCGAAGCAGTTACTGCGAAGCACTGCGGCAGAGCACGGAAAACTGGCAGGAAGGTACAAATAATCCGTGGCCATTTATCTGTTATATGCTGGGAATCATTCTGTCGGCTTACCGGGAGCTTGAAAATCGATTCGTGTAAATATATAAAAAGGGAGATTATCTTGAAGAAGACATTACTGCTGCTTGCTGCTGTCCTGGTTATTGCGATTGAAGGATTAACTACTTATTTTCTGAAATCCCAGACGGACAGCTGCAGTATGCGGGCAGTCCGGACATTTTAAACTATAAATTCTTTGGAAACGAAAAATATTAAAAACAACAGGGCAGTTCCTCAGCAATAGGGAACTGCCCTGTGCCGTTTTCAGGACGTCGTCCAGCGGTGGACGTCCTGAAAACCGTGACATTTGTCATGGGTAAAACACGCAGTTGTCACGATGCTTATTGACATCAGGATGATACGATATCTGTATGAGAAGAGCAAACACACGGCATATATAAAAATGAATGCCAAAAGTGTGCAGCGTAAAAGCATGGAGGATATGCAAGTGGCAGATATCGTGACCGTCAGCAATCTTGTCAAAAACTACGGGGATCTGTGTGCCGTAGACCGTTTGAGCTTTACAGTGAGCCGGGGCGAAATTTTCGGTCTTCTTGGACCCAACGGCGCAGGAAAATCGACGACATTAAGTGTGATTTCCACGCTTTCCGATTATCAGAAAGGTGAAATCAGTATTGATGGTATGGACCTGGAAAAAGACAAGATGAGCATTAAGAGGATTATTGGAATGGTTCCCCAGGATATTGCGGTGTACAATCATCTGTCCGCCATTGAAAATGTAAAATTCTTTGCGTCACTCTACGGACTGAAGGGCAAACAACTTACTGATGCAGCCAGTGAAGCCCTGGAATTTGTCGGATTATCCGACAAACATAAAATGAAGCCGAAGAAAATGTCCGGAGGTATGAGGAGGCGCCTGAACATCGCATGCGGTATTGCCCACGCTCCCAGGCTGATTGTTATGGATGAGCCTACCGTCGGTGTGGATGCGCAGTCGAGGGAGCACATCCTGAACTCGATCAGGGTTCTGCAGAGCCGGGGTGCTACGATCATATATACCTCCCACTATATGCAGGAGGTCGAGGAGATCTGTGACAGGATTGCCATTATCGACAAAGGGAGGATGGTGGCCAGCGGTACAACGCAGGAACTTGTCTCCCTTGTGACGGATATTAAGACATTCTATATTGATACAAAATTCAGCGCGTCTTTTGATTCGGATGACTTTGCCAGACAATTGAAGCTTCTGCCAGGCGTGAAAAATGTTTCGATTGACGACAATGTTATACGGATTGATATATCGATTCAGGTTGAAAGCATAACGCACGTGTTGGAACAGGTCATTTCAAGAGGACTTACAATTTACAATATTCATTCCGAAGTCCCCAATCTTGATACAACCTTTCTGACACTTACAGGGCATGAATTGCGATAGGGAGAATGAAGATGCCGGATATCATTTTGAAGGAAATCAAGGAATTCTTACGGGATAAAACAAACGTCTTTTTCTTCCTGCTTTTCCCTGCCATGCTTGTGTTTCTATTAGGGAATCTCCTGTCCGCGCAGGATAATGCAGATGCTGTGATCGGGGATATCAGCATCCAATACCTTGTAGAGGCAAAAGACCCGCAAAGTATTGCGGCGATTGATCGTTTCGCTCAGGCACTAAATGAGGGCAAGATGATAAAGATAGAAAAAACAGAAGACGTAAGCGCTGCACAGGCAGCGTTAAAGGACAATAAAATTACAGCAGCGGTAGTTTTTCTGGAACCGGCGGGAATTCAAATATACGAAGGCAGAAGCAGCGTGGGAAACAGGACGGTCGCTGCTGTCATGAACGGGTTTGCCCTGACAAATAAAGCCGTCCTGTCCGCTGCAAAAATCTCTCCGGCATCCTTGCAGGACGGAATCTCCATTGACCGGAATTTCGTAAGCACAAAGGATTTGGGCGTGAACAGGACGCCCCTTGATTATTATGCCATCAGCATGCTTACGATGATTACTTTTGTGAGCCTGATTTCGGGGGCGTATGCATTCACCCGTGAAAGGGACAATAGAACCATGAACCGTCTGATTATTTCACCAAGAAACAGATGGGTCTTATATATCCAGAAGATTCTTGGGACCATACCGCAAATTTTGTGCCAGACGATTGTACTCATGACAGTCAGTGTATTAATATTCCACGCTCATTATGCAGCAGACTGGAAGGGGAATATCTTCCTGTTCGGAATGTTTTTCTGTGTTGCCCTTGCACTGATATCCCTGGGTGCATTTATCGGGCTTTTTATGAAAACTGAACCGACAGCCACCCTTATGCCGATCCTCTGGGTTGCCATGTTCTTCGGAGGGACGTTTGCCAGGATGATCCATATTAAAGAGGTTACCCCGTACCTTCCAAACTATATTGTTCAGAGCGCCGCCTTTGATATTACTCTCTTTGGCCGGTACAGCATGGGGTTCCAGGTTATCCTTGCATCAGCGGTGCTTTTTGCGGCGACACTGACAGCGGGAGTCATCGTATTCAACCGTAAGGAGGAGCAGAGATGAGAGAGATATTACTTTTTATACGGACCAGTATTCTCAGAAACAAAATATCGGTCGTTTTTGCCGTTCTCTGCGCTCTTATTCTATGCCTGATTATGAATCTGATGAGCAGCGTGACAAGCGAAATCGGACGTACAAAGATTGGACTGATTGATTATGATGCGACAACTCTCTCAACTGATTTCAGAAGCTATCTGTCGGATAAGCTGAACATTGAGCTTACAGAAAATAAGTCATATGACGAACTTTCCACAAAGCTGATCAATAAAGACATTTCTGCTATAGTCGAAGTGCCTCAGGGTTTTGAGGAATCCGCCGTTTCCGGGAGTCCGGTGAACCTTATAACGACGTCCCTTGATGATTATGAGAATTCCGCCTTTATTACAGCTTATCTGAATTCATATATGAACAGCATACAAATTCTCTCCGACGGTGCCGGCGGTGACAGGCAGATGTTCGGTTTACTTCTTGCTGAATATCAGGCGGCCGACACCCCGATTATCCATTCGGCCGCCCCTGCCGCTTCCGCAGCTGCGGGTCAGGAAAGCGGATTTATTCAAGGCATGGGATTTTTCCTCCTTTTCGGGTTCACCTTCGGACTGTTTATTGCATTTATGGTATTTGATGACAGGGCGACCGGTGTTTTCCAGAGAATTCAGGCAACTCCCGTAAAGTCGATCCAGTACATATCCGGCACAACCTTATTTGGAATCATGAACGGACTGATTACGGTCGGAATATTCTTCACATACTTAAAAATAACTAAATTCAGCATCGGAATGCCACTTGGGACAGCCATTCTCTTCATGTCGCTCATGACGCTGGTGCAAATCGGATTCTCCATGATGACCGCCTTGTTTTTCAGGAGCAAGACAGCAGTTATGACAGTCATTATCGGATACGGGACGATCGCATGTCTTCTGGGGGGGGCATACTTTCCGATCAGCATGGCGCCTGACATTCTTCAGAAGATTGCCCGGGTGACACCGCACTTCTGGTTTATGGATGCGCTGCGAAGGCTGCAGGAGAATTCATCTGCAAGTGTTGTTCCTAATATCATTATTCTGGTATTATTTATCGTATTGATGTATCTTGTTTCCGCATTCAAATTTACACAGAAAAAAAGCTCGTAGGAAAGAACTGCACCGAAGGCTTTGCATGTGTGCAGTCTGCATATGGGAACCTCCTGCAAATGCGGCAGATTGAAGGATATGGGAAATACATGAATGATAAGTCAATCCTGTTTTTCGGGGCAAAAGCGGCTGCCACAGCGTTGATATTTTTTCCCTACAGAAGGGATGCGGACCTGGTCTTTTTGGCTATGTCTGCATTATCGTTTATATGCGTTTTTCTTCTTCAACTACTGCTGAAGAGAGTTTTCAACAGAAGGAATATTTCGCTGATTCTTATTGCAGCAGCCTTTTTGGCCGGCTGTTTTCTCGGAGTAAATATATTCTTTCCACTAATAGCCATTTTGATTTTTGAATTCCTGGATCTGTTAACGAAAGACAATTTGAAGTATTACATTTCGGCGGCCGCCGTACTCCTTTGTTATTTTATCTGGACCCCTGAGATAACCGCAGTCGCTGTTGCCCTTGTCCTACTGGTCTATACGGTAAGCGGGGTCATATTTCTGCAGAAAATGGACAGCTACAGGAAACAGATCTTTTCGCAGAAGCAAGCAGTGGAAGACCTTACAGTTAAGCTGTCGGACAACAAAAGGCTGATCAAGACACTTCGGTATTCTGCATCCCTTGAAGAGAGGAACCGTCTGGCGGCACGAATCCATGACAAGGTGGGGCACGGTATTTCCGGAAGCATAATCATGCTGGAAGCATCGCTTCTTATCATGAAAAATGATCCTGATAAAGCACAGGCTGCTGTTGAAAAGGCCGTTGCCAATCTGCGTGAGGGTGTCGATGACATTCGCATGTCGCTTCGGGAAGAGCGCCCTCAGAGAAGTGAGTTGGGATTGAACGGAATAAAGGCCGTTCTCGAAGAGTTTGAATCTGCCTATTCCATGCAGACCGTCCTCAAGCAAAACGGAAGACTGGAACTGATCAGCGGTGAGGTATGGGCCTGCATCAACGACAACTTGAACGAGGCATTAACCAATGCGCTCAAGCACTCCGGTGCGGCCTGCTTCACCCTGGAGATTTCGGTGATGAATAAGGTCGCCAAGGTTGAATACCGGGATAACGGCAAATCCGACAGACCTTTTGAAAAAGGACTGGGTCTTGAAGCGATTGAGGAGCGGACGATCAAAGCAAACGGACGATGTTTTTTCGCAAAAACAGAAACCGGCTTTACGATTACCAATATTTTTACCATTTGATAAGGAGAAAACCATGATTCGAATCATTCTTGCCGATGACGATTCCATTATCCGCGAAGGACTTAAGATGATCCTTGAAACACAGCCCGACATTATGCTTGTCGGATCGGCGCAGGACGGGATGGAAGCGGTGGAACTTTGCAGGGAACTGAAGCCGGATGTCGTTCTTCTGGATATCAGGATGCCGGATATCGACGGAATTGAAGCAGCAGGAATCATCCTTCAGGAGAAGCTGTCCAGGCCGCTTTTGCTTACTACTTTTGACGAAAGCGACTTGATTATGCGGGCTCTTAAAGCCGGTGTCTTCGGATACATCCTGAAAAACAGTCCGGCAGACCGTATATTATCCGCCGTACGAACAGTCTCGACAGGCGGCACTGTTTTTCAACAGGATATCCTGGCCTACATACGGGAAAAACTGAGCAGGAATTCCACGAAAAACGGAATTTTTGAGATTATGTCCGCAAGGGAAATGGAAGTTGTTGAACTTATCGCAGAAGGGCTGTCGAACAAAGAAATCAGTGCCAGGTTATTTATTTCCGACGGAACCGTCCGCAATCATATAAGCACGATTATGGAAAAGACGGGGCTTGAGCACAGAACCCAGATTGCCGTCAAATATTTGAACAGATAGGGCAGACAGCTTCATTCGGACGGCTGAATTTCTGTTTATCCTTTTTTGTATTTATGTCTGGTTCCGATAATTCAAAGAATCAAAAGACTCTGGAAGGACGGTATGAATTCGCGTGAATATATGGGAAATACTTGGAATCGGAGTGACAGGCGATTTTGCTGTTATAAAAAGCGCGTATGCCCGGCAATTGAAGGGCTGCCATCCGGAAGACGACCCGGATGGATTTCAACACCTGAGGGAAGCTTTTGAAATTGCTTCGAAATATGCGAAATCCAGGGCAAAAATGACCGGGGTATCCCCGGTGCCTTATCTTTTTCCTGATTTTGAGAGTAATCATGCCGATGCCCATTTGGACACCGCATTCCAGACGGGGACTACAGAATTTTTCCGCCTCATGCAGGTCCTGTATGATGATTTTTATGCCCGCATCAAAATAGAAAACTGGAGTAAAATACTGCAGGCAGATTTGCTGTGGAACATAAAGGCGAAAGAGGTTCTTCGCCCGGCGGTGCTGCGATTTTTCGCAGAGCACCCGGTTCTTCCGCAAAGTATATGGCATCTTATGGATAAGGAATTTGAGTGGAGTGACAGTTCGCTGCCGCTGCCCAATGACTGTGAGCCGGATTTGTTGATTCTTCAAAGAGAAATTGACCCCAAATGGGATCTGCGTTTTTCGCTGTTTTATAAGGGTGTGAACTCCGTGAATGAACCCGGCAGCTTCGAGCCTGCCGCGGATGTACCGGATACGGATGAACCGGCCGGGGTCAGACAGCAGGAAAGCCTACCGATATGGAACAGGGGACGACAGGAAGATCTAAAGGATGACCACATCGATTTTTCTCTTTTTGCGCAGTGCAGAAAAAATCTCAGGGACGCAATAATAGAAGACAGCGATATGGAGGCAGAGGGTTTTTATATCCAGGCCGTTACTATTTTTGCGGATGATCCTGATATCTACAGGATTTATTTTGAATATCTGAACAGTGAGATGCCCAACGGAAGAATCCGGCCGGGTAAAGATATGCATCTGAAGATTATTAATAAACTAATCGAGTTCTATCCGGACAATCATATTTATCTTATAAAAAGAGCAGATCTGTGCCTTGACAGGGCATTTTATGAAATGGCGATTGGTGAGTACTTGAGACTTCTTGTTATGTTCCCGGATAATCTCGAGATTCCCTTTCATTTAGCCGCTGCGTACAGCGGAATCGGCAGGATGCGGGAGAAGAGGCGATATTTCAGGCGGATATATAAGGCGTTCTCCAAAACACAGGAAAGATTAAGACTGAACAAAGGCCGTTCGACAGACAGTATTGCTGTGACCAAGCAAATGGAAGCAAATGAACGCATGTTCGCACAGCTTAAAAGGATTCCTGCAGATTCTTTTACAACAAATCTGATTACGACGCTGGCCGTGTTAGGCGCTTTTGTTATTATTGTGCTAATGGTTATTATTGCACAAAAAACCGGACTTTATGGTCATACTGCCAAAAATACGGTGCCTGATTCCAGCTATTCACAGAATGCCGCGGCAGAATAGAATGCTGCGGCAGGACAGATAACACCCGGCAGCAAAACGGACTCCTGAATGATTATTATGAAGGGCGGGACACTGGGACGTGAACGTATGGGAGACACTTGGCATTCATGCGACGGATGAGTCATCAGAAATTCGCAGGGCGTACGCGGAACAATTGAAGACGCACCATCCGGAAGACGATCCGGATGGATTTCAGCGTCTTAGGCAGGCCTACGAACAGGCACTTAAGTATGCAAAAATCCGGGCGATGATCGCTGCCGGTACAAAGGCGCCGGATCAAACGGACGGGACGGCAGTCAGGTCAGGGGAAAGTAAGAAAGAAGCCGAGAAAGGGAATCAACCGCATCCCTTTGCACCCGACATACTTTCGGATGAAGCTGCTTTCCGGAATCCTTCCAATGATTCCCGGACCGGGATGAAGGAGCTTTTTGAAAGTGCACTTGTATTGTATGACGATTTCTATGCCCGTATCGAAATCGAGAACTGGAAAAAATTTCTGCAGGCGGAACAATTGTGGGATATGAGCCTCAAAGAAGAAATACGCTGGGACGTCCTTTCTTTTTTTGTTGAGCATCCTGATCTGCCGCAGCCGGTATGGCTTCTTCTGGATTCCGAATTCCATTGGAGCCAACGCTTCGGGTACGTTCCTCCTGATGTAGTAAGCGATCTGGCTGCGCTCTCATTGGAGCTTGATCCGTATTGGGATTTTGATTACACAAATTTTCACAACAATGGATCTGTTGATTTTGCACTCTATTCGCAATACCGCCGGAAGGTGAAAACCGCAATACTGGAAGGGGACCAGGAGGCTGTAAGCCGCAATTTTGATCTTGCAGTCAACCTGTATGCAGAAGATTTGACTTTTTTCCTGATATATCATGATTATTTGCACAGCACTCGAGGGAGCGATTTCTTCGGGCCGTCATTGGAGGAGCGTCTGCAGACGGTCAATGAAATGATCGGGCTATACCCGGACAATCCGAAATATCTTCTGGACCGGGCGAAAATTTACATGGAACAATCGCTCTTTGAGAAAGCCACGGGCGAGTATAAGAGTCTTCTTCGGATATATCCGGATAACCTGGATATTCCCTTTCAGCTGATGAGAGCATATGAAAAAATGAACCGCGAGTTCCGCGAAGTGTTATATTTGACACGTATTTTGTTTACAAGTTCTCGAATCAGACACAGGCTTAATAAAAAGCTTACTAAGACAGACGGCAATCGGGACATATTAATTCAGATCAGATGTAACGAATACACATGGATTACCTTGAAAAATAGTAAGCGATATAAGGAACACTATGATCATTTTTCAGGACCGCTCGTTATCCTGTTTACGGGCTTAGCCCTTGTTATTGGTTTACTTATTAATTCTGTATTAGATTTAATCTATTCACACCAGTAATGAACGTATGTATCAAGGCTTCGGATCGCAGCTGGAATGTTCGCATAGACGGGCAGTCCGTGCTCTTCGAGGTATGCGATGAGGTGCTGGTAGTGGTTTCCGGAGTTGACGGAGACAACGATGGGCTTTGTTGTTTTCTGCGCGATATCAGCCAGAAGTACGACAAGCGCGTCAGGATCAAGGTAATCACTCTCGACCGTTTTGAGATTTTCGATGTGAGGGATGACGGAGACAAAGAGACAGTCGACATTGTCGTCATTTATAAGTGCTTCGACGAAGCCCGCGAACATAACGTCATCGGTCATCGGCGTGACGTCGAGGAAGGATGTGTTGATATCGACAAGGCCGTGTGTATTGAGTTCCGTGATTCGTGCCGTGGTTTCCGGCGTAAGCGTTGTCTGCTCAAGGAATTTGAGCGTATCCGCACCCATTGTCGCATCGAGTCCGGCATTTACGACGCAGGCTACGCGTTTGCCGGTTACTTTCTTTTTGCTGAGCATAGCAAAGACTTTGGTGAAGCTGTAGAAATCATCGAGTTCTTCGGTCAGTACGCACCGGGACTGTAAACAGGCGGCCCTGAAAATATCATAGCTTCCCGACATCGACGCGGTGTGGGATGCGGCTGCCTTGACACCGGCTTCGGTACGGCCTGATTTGTATACGATGATCGGTTTTTTGCTGACGCTTGCAAGCTCAAAGAACTGTCGGCCTTCCCCTGCATTGATACCTTCAATATAGAGGGCCATTACATCGATCTTCGGATCTTTTTCAAAATACGCCATCAGGTCGGGAATATTGACATCCGCTTTATTGCCGAAGCTGACGATGGTCCGCACGATGCGCGAATGCTGGGCCCTTTCAATAATCGTGATTCCCATCGCACCGCTCTGCGTAAACAGCGCCGTGTTGCTCTGGCTCGAAAAAGGAATCTGGAGGCGGCTCTCATCAATGAAAAGAGTGTTGACACCTTTGTTTATCTCGTCCGGTGCACGGAAAACACCCATGCAGTTGGGCCCGATGATACGGACGCCTTCCTCACGGGTGGCGGTGGAACGCATAAAATCGGCGTAATTCATCTCGGACGGTATGCCGGAGATCAGGATTACCCCTTTGTTCTTCGGGACGGTATTCAGGAACCGCAGTGTGTTTTTGGCCGGAGCCGCATAAACCACAAGATCATAAGGCTCGGGTATTTCCGACAGGCCGGAATATAGCGGGAAAGTCTTTCCGGATATCACTGCGCTTCCGCCTTTGGGATTCACGCAGTACAGGTCGGTACGCCCCATGTCCATAAATAAAGTGACGATAATCTTCGCCATCGAATATTTTTCCGCGACGGACGACACGCCGAGAATGGCAATCCCTTTGGGCTTGAAATACGAATCAAGATTCCTGGTATCTGCACGGGTGCTGCATTCCAGATAGTTCTCCGATTTCTCGAATTCCGCGTATCCGTCGATGGCCAGGAACCTTCCGTCTTCCGAGAACACAAGCGGATTTACATCAAGCACTTTGAGATGGAAATGCGGGGAACGCTCGGACATGAAGGAGAAGTCGTGGCCGAGGAAACTGATAGCTGATACGGTGGCAGCCAGTTTGCTCACATATTCAGGATGTCCGATTTCTTCATATTTGTGACGGATCTTCAGGCTGTGTGCAGTTTGGTCGGCCTCTTCGTATGATACAGGCGCAAGGAAAAGATTCGGATCATCATAATATTTTGCAAAAAATTCGGCATCATCCCCGCCTTTTGTCAGCGTAACGACGGCACCGAAAGCAAGGTCCTCCTTGACGCCGATCATGATTTCATTGCCGAGTCCCTGCGTGAATTTGACGAATTCAATAATCAGAAACCCGTCAATCCTTGGTTTTTCATCCGCTGAAAAATGGGAAAGGACTTCTTCCTTCATGCTGGTCAGGACAAATTTGATAAAGAGCGGGTCAAGCGTCGCGACTTTTTTGACGCCGCCATAACGCTGGTTATGGGCCATATCCCTGGAAACAGTCTTCAAAATAAGCGCTGAATCGGAAAATTGCGAGATAAGGTTCCCTGTTACTTCGCTGATATCTTTAATGTATACGCAGTGGGGCACATCCACCCCGATATTTGATAGAATTCCATATACTTCATGTTCATAGAGCGTATTTCTGCCGTCTTCGAATGCACTTGATAAAATGCTGTCAATTTCCTGAAAAGAATCAGAATTCATAAGCATACCTCCATGAAGCCAGATGGATAAGATGGATTCATTCTATCATGTTTAGACCCCTTGTTGGAAAGATCCATGAAAGCCTCCCAGGGGATTGTACCTGCTTGTTATTTCTTTGCATTTATTGCCTATATATATTATGATGAGCAACAAGATTGATATATGAATAAGTGTCAGAGGATTGCATATACAAACGGAAAAAGGGAGAACTTTCGATGACTGTTATTGGAATTGATTTGGGGACGACAAATAGTCTTGCGGCTTATTGGACGGAAGATGGTCCGAAAATGATACCGAACGTCCTGGGGGAATCACTGACACCGTCCGTTGTAAGTATTGACGAGGACGGGCATATTTTAGTCGGGCAAATCGCCAGGGAGAGGCTGATTACGCATCCGGAGCGGACGGCATCGACATTCAAGCGACAGATGGGCACGGCTAAGACATACCGTCTGGGGCAGCACACCTTTACGCCGGAGGAACTTTCTTCTTTTATACTTCGATCCCTGAAGGCTGATGCAGAAGCCTTTTTGCATCAGGATATTTCTGAAGCTGTTATCAGTGTCCCTGCTTATTTTAATGATGACCAGAGAAAAGCGACCAAACTCGCAGCAGAACTTGCCGGGCTTCGTGTCGAAAGGCTGATTAGCGAACCTACCGCGGCAGCCGTGGCCTATGGCCTGCACCAGGGGGAAAGTGAAACCAAATTCCTTGTCCTTGACCTGGGCGGAGGGACTTTTGATGTGTCGATCCTTGAAATGTTCGAGGGAATCATGGAAGTGAAATCTGTTGCCGGTGACACTTTTCTCGGCGGTGAAGATTTTACGGAGGCGATTGTCAGTCATTATTTTAAAAAAATGGGGATCGATGCCGGGGCCATCACCGAGAAATTCAGGTCGGCTGTATACAAACAGGCGGAGAGCTGCAAGAAAGAGCTGACCGCCAAAGAGGACGGCGTCATGCGGCCTGTGATGGAGGGGGAAGAAAAAACGCTGGCTATATCAAGATTAGAATTTGATGATCTTTCCAAACCGCTTATCCTGCGCCTCCGCCAGCCGATCGAACGTGCGATGAGGGATGCGGAACTTAGACCGCGGGATCTGGACGCGGTTATTCTCGTCGGAGGAGCGACGCGTATGCCGATCGTACGGGCAACGGCAGCAAGAATGTTCGGAAAGCTCCCTTATTCGAACATTAACCCCGACGAAGCGATCGCTATGGGTGCTGCTGTTCAGGCGGCCTTAAAAGAGCGCAATGAGTCTCTGAAAGAAGTCATATTGACGGATGTCTGCCCTTTTTCGCTTGGAACTGCAGTGAGTCGGGAAACGGCGATTTCCGGGAAGAGGCAGGATGTTTTCCATCCGGTTATCGAGAGGAATTCTACGATCCCCATCAGCAGGGTGGAAAGATTTGTACCTGTTTATGCAAATCAGACCAGTATCAAGTTCAGAATCTATCAGGGCGAAAGCCGCAATCCGGAGAACAATCTTCTCCTTGGTGAATTGAATATTGCTGTGCCCAGAGGAAAAGCGGAGGAAGAACAGGTTGATGTCCGTTATACATATAACATCAACGGCATTCTTGAAGTGGAAGCCTGTGTCCTGTCAACCTGTGAGACCAGAAGGCTCGTAATTGAGAGCCGACACGGAAACATGACCGAAAGGGAAATAGAAGAAAGTCTTATCAAGCTTGCCGGCATCAAAATTCATCCGCGTGACCGGACAGAGAACAGACTCATTCTTGCGAGGGCCGAGCGTATGTATGAAGAGTCGCTGAGTGATATTCGCCAGTATATCGGGAATGCCATCTTCAAATTTGAGAATATTCTCGAGCTTCAGGATGAGAAAAAGACCAGGGAAGCTGCGGAAGAGATTAAAAAAATACTTGATCAAGTCGAAGGACGGTTCAGCTTCGAATAAATATAGGGGAAATGCCTGAAAATCCGTGCGCTGTGATAAAATGATAGCGATATGCTAAAGTAAAAATTGTTAAAATAATAAGGAAGCACAGCAATTACGGGGGCTTAACCAAATGGATCTTAACAAGCAAAATATGCGCAAAATCATGACCATCATTGTTGTGACCCTTCTTATTTATTTCGGGCTTCTCAATTATGGTACCGTGAGGCAGTATATTGGAGTTTTCTTCTCGATTGTTACACCTTTTATTGCCGGCGCCTGCATCGCATTCATTGTGAATGTACCGATGCGCTGGATTGAGAAAGGACTTACTAATCTTTTTTCCAAAAGGAAACATGCGAAGAAGCCTGTACCCAAGGCGTTTCTGCGAATCAGCAGCCTGCTGATTACGATGCTGCTGTTTGCCGGAGTCATCGTGGCGATCGTTTTCCTGGTGGCACCTGAGGTCGGACGATCCATTGACCTGATAATCGCCAAATATCCTGATTTTGCACTCCGCGTCGAAAAGACGGCGAACGATCTGGGGACCCGGTATCCGGCTGTTAAGGCATATATAACAAGCTTTGACATCAACTGGAATACAATCGGACAAGCCGTATTGAATTTCACGAAAACAGCGGGGGGAAGCGTACTGTCCTCTACGATCGGTGTGGCGACTTCGATTGTCGGCATCGTATTCAGCTCGATCATCGCCTTTGTATTTGCTGTTAATATCCTTCTCCAAAAGGATAAACTAGTCATACAAGCAAGAAAAGTCATCTATGCTTTCCTCCCGGAAAAAGCCGCGGAAAATACCCTGTATGTATGTTCTCTGTCGAATCAGACATTTGCACATTTTCTGTCGGGACAGGGCCGTGAATCCCTGATACTCGGGACAATATTTGTAATTACTTTGAGTGTATTCAGGTTCCCGTACGCCTTGCTGATCAGCATCCTGATTGCGGTTTTCTCACTGATACCGATGTTCGGCGCCTTCATAGGATTCTGCTTCGGGGAGTTTTTCATTCTGATAATTGACCCGGTCAAGGCAGTCTGGTTCATCGTGCTTTTTGTGATTCTGCAGCAGATCGAGGGGAATCTGATCTATCCGAAAGTAGTAGGCGGATCGATCGGCCTGCCGCCGATATGGGTACTTGTAGCAGTCCTGGTCGGCGGAAGCCTGTTCGGTGTCATCGGAATGCTGGTATTTATTCCGATGTCCTCCGTGCTGTACGTGATCTTCCGTGAGATCGTGAACCATAGGCTGCGTGAACGGCAGATAGAGGAAGAGAAAATTGATCCGGGGAAGGAATGATGCTTTTCTCACTCGGTCAGTCCTCGGATCGCATAGCGATCCTGCGGAATCTACTCGAAAAGCATCATCCCTTCCCTGCAAAGCGCCCGATGGGCGCTAAGGAATGGGATCTTGCTTGCTAATCCTGCGGAATCTACTCGAAAAGGCATCATCACGATATTGAGGTTCACATGCAGTCAGACCGGTTTTTCGAGATTTTATACATTCTTATGCAAAAAGACAGGACGACTGCCGCAGAACTTTCTGCGCGTTTTGAGGTCTCGGTACGCACGGTGTACCGGGATGTTGATGCGCTTTGCAGAAGCGGTATTCCGGTCTGTACCAGCAAAGGAAAAGGCGGGGGCATCAGTCTTCAGCCGGGGTTTGTCCTGAATAAATCGATCTTGTCTCCGGGCGAGAAGACCGAAATCCTGACGGCTCTGCAGGGTCTGCAGGCGACAAAATATCCGGGAGCCGAAAACGTGCTTGGTAAACTTGCGGCCTTTTTCGGAGAGACCCCGCACGAGTGGATTGACGTGGATTTCTCGGACTGGACCGGAACGCAAAAGGAGAATTTCACTCTTCTCAAAGAAGCGATCCTTTCGAAGTCTGCGATCGCATTTGACTATTTCAGCAGTAAGGGCGAAAAATCACACCGGACGGTCGAACCGCTTCAGCTGTGGTTCAAAGAAAGAACATGGTACATCAGGGCATTCTGCCGCAGCAAAAAAGAAATGCGGATTTTCAAGTTATCAAGGATGAAAAATATCACGCTGACCGGCGAGCATTTTGAGAGGTCTTTTTCGGAGGACATGTCCGATTCGATTGCAGGACTGAATCTGGTGAAAACAGAAATAACTATGTGGGTTGCGCCCTCCCTCTCATACCGCGTGTATGATGAATTTGAAGAAAACGATATTCACAAAAACGAGGATGACAGCTTTACCGTAACGCTGCGGTTTGTACTCGATGAATGGGTCTTAAGCTACCTGCTTTCTTTCGGAAGTTCGGCCAGCGTGCTGTCACCGCCCGACGTAAAGGAAGCTGTCGCAGGAGAAATCAGAAAAATGGCGCAAAAGTACGAAGAAAATGTGCTTTGATGCAGCGCGAAAAAACGGGAATTATTTTTTGATGCCGTTTTAATATGACACGCTTATGTCATATTAAGGGGAGCATACTCCATTTATAAGTGATGGAGGTAAGGGAAATGAAATATGATCTTGTAATGCTCGAAAGTAAAATAGTAACAGGGAAAAAACTGCGTACGAGAAATGATGACCCCGGCATGCCCCAGGCAATCAATAATCTATGGCAGTCTGTTTTCACGGACGGGACACCGGGAAGAATTGCCGGAATAACAAATGCCAACCCACTTGGTCTTTATACGAATTACGAGGACGGTGCCAGAGGATTTTACGATCTTTTTGTGTGTTTTGAGACGGACGGGAAATCGACACAGCCGGATGATCTTTTTACCCGTGAAATACCCGCAGGGAGTTATGCGAAATTTATTGTCACCGGTGATACCCGCAAAGCCATCGGTGCTTTTTGGGCTAACCTGTGGGCGATGAATCTTGACAGGAAATTTGACAGTGATTTTGAAGAGTATATCGCCGCGCAAAGCGGAGATTCCACGGAAGTCCACGTGTATATTTCACTCAACACAGTCAAGGAGGAGAAGAAAATGGAAGAAATGAAAACACAGGAATTGTATTGTCAGAGCTGCGGAATGCCGCTGTCCGAAACAGCCGGACCGTTTGCTTCGGAAGCAGACGGAACGGTCAATCGTGATTATTGCACGTATTGCTATGCAGACGGCAAATTTACAGCGGATACAGACATGGACGGGATGATCGAAGCGTGCGTGCCGTTCTTCACCGCAGCCGTGCCCGGAATGACTGCAGAAGATGCAAGAACACAAATGAAAGCCACTTTCCCGATGCTGAAGCGCTGGTCGAAAGTGTAGGCCTGTTTCCTTTTTTTATATGAAAAGAGTCCGGGAATTTCACGATCCCGGAACATATCCAAAAGAGCCCGCATCCGGCATGCGGACTCTTTTTTTGACCGTCATGTAACGGACAGCTAATACAATGGCAACGAAATAAGCAATTCCTGATTCGACACAGCCAGACATGGAAAGAATATTGTTACAATAATACTTAATGTATAATAATTTCAAATAATTTGCTATTATATATTTTATGAACCGGTTTGCATGATCACTGGAAAGGAGTACAGAAAATGGATCGAATCATCAGGATGAAAATGACCCGAAATTTTCTGATTTTGATGACTTTTCTTGCCTTTGGATTCTTGTTTGCCGGCTGTTCAACAAGTCTTCCTGATAAAATCGACAACTCAACTGCCGGGCAAACATCGGGAACAATTCTGAGTGATCAAATTTCACAGACACCAGTTCCGAAGCAGTGATGATACAACTTTTGAATATGCTGCAAATGTGGGAAAACGCTACATGTACGGCGGGTAAATCGAACATAGCCCTGGGGTGGACCGATGAAGAAGACAAGGAAGCGGGTGGTATGGATCGCAATTGAAGGACATTTTCCGTCGGCTATTGATGAACAAAATCCGTCAACACAAGCAAGTTGCTAAATAATCAGAGTGAATCTTGAATGAACAGGAAGCAGGAGGTAAGGACCGTGCCAAAACACATAACAGCATACATAATTTTAAGCATTAGTTTGTGCCTCGTCATTCTATCAGTTTGCGCTTTCTTATTATTGGACCGATACTTGAAGACCTTCAGCACCTCTGCGGAAGCGCCCACCACAAGCACATCTGGATTGATAACTCTGACGAGTGATGCATGCTGTTTTTGGTTGGAAGATATTACAGTATCATTAGTAGATGAATCTGGAAACACTACTACTGTATTAACTCGAGAAGAACTCAATGAGAATCAGGTATTGAAGTATAAGATAATTGCGAATATCGATTCTCAAGTTCAAATGACGATAAAATTTACTTGCCACTATGCCAGAGAAGATGCTGTTTCTCAAACAATCATAGAGTTTTCGAATACAGACATACTCAAACAAACAGGTGTTCTTTTATCTTTTCAGGAGAGAGATGGCGCTTACCTGTTGGTCAAGGCTGGAGAACATGAACTGTTATACAAACAAGGGAAAAAATCTGGTAGTTGGGATCTGTCTGATTGAGATTTTTATCAGATTTGCGAATTGTTGGTTAGAAAACCGGGTGTCGATCATATAGGAATCTATGTAAACATAGGAGGACGTTCTATGTCACCTAAACATGAATTTATGGTTCGAAATTCAGAGGTAAAGGCTATTATCTCAGAAGATCAATTAGTGAAAACTGATGTTACTTAATCTGTCTGTTCCATAGACAGAATAGATCTCTTATCTATTATCAATGTTGAAACATCTCACTCTAAGCTGAATTCCGAGGTGCGTGTTATATGAGTGTTATAATAGAAGGGCAACGAAGGAAGCGCAGACACTGCTTTTCATAAAGCTTTTTACTGAATAGATGTTCTTACATCAATCACATGGAGGACAATACAATGAATAACAAAAAAGATACTTTTAATAACACAAAAGAAAAAGTCACCGGCGAAGTCAAAGAAGCAGTCGGAAAAATTACCGGCAATGAACAGCTTGAACTCCAGGGGAAAATTCAATCCTCAAAAGCGGACTTCAAGAAGAAAACAAATCTTCATAATAATGTCGAAGGTGTTAAAGAAGGCATCGCAGGAAAGATTAACGACATGATGGACAAGAAGGACGCCCGGACGGATGCCAAAAAAGACGCCAAGAAAGACGCCAAAAAAGATGCCAAGAAAGACAAGTAATGCACGGCCTGTACCTGTAATAGGATATCAAGCAGATAATCAAAGCAGCTTCCGTATGGGGGCTGCTTTTTCTTTATAAAGGACCGGAAAATCCGTGAAAAACTTTTTCTTTGAATTTTGTTGTTTGCCTTGTTATTTAAGGATCATTTAATAATTGAACCTGTATTCTATGTTCATGAACCGTAAGAACAGAACCTGGCATGCACATAGAAGGAGAATAAGGTGAATCTCAATATTCTTAAAAATGACCTGAAACGCAAAAAATCGATCAATGTAATTTTGTTTCTTTTTATTATCCTCGCATCGATGCTGATGGCCGGAAGCATGAATGTGCTCTATACGACATCGACAGCGATCAGCCGGATGATGAAGACAGCCCATGTTCCGGTCCTGTCCCTTTATTCGTATGATAACCCGACGACCAACAAACAGATTGAGGATTGGGCCGGGACTTCCGATAAGGTTACTTCTTACAAAAGAGATGAGCTGCTGCTTATCATGTCGGATTCCTTTTATTCGGGATCGAAGCAGATTGTGCCCAAAGAAAAAATGAACTCCGTTTTACTGACAGCCATTCCCAAAGACCACTCACTGGTTTTCAATCAGGATAATCAGCCGATGAAGCTTAGCGCCGGAGAAATTGCTGTTCCGATGGCTTTTCATAAAGCGTATGACGTAAACATCGGTGATACGATGTCGATTCATGTCGGTGACGGACAGAAGGAATTCACAGTCGCCCTGCGGGACCTTGTAAATAACATTCAATCGACATACAGCGAAAAACTGGCTTTGATCCATACGGATTTTGTCGTAGCGCCCTTTTCCAATCTGCTCCTTAAAGGTGACCAGCAGCGGCTTATGGATGTTTTTGAGAACCTGATCGAAAATGCCGTCAAATACGGGGACGGCCGTGAAATCAGCCTGTCCTTTTCCACGGAAGATAACTGCCAGCTGATTGCCGTCGAAAATACCGGGACACCGGTGTCCCCGCTTGAAAGTATGCATGTGTTTGAAAGTTTCTGGCGCGGGTCGAACGCACACGATAAACCCGGTAACGGACTGGGGCTGTACATCTGCAGGTATATCTGCAAAAAAATGTCAGGCGGTATCTTTATCTCGAAAAGTGACGTCGGTATGTGTTTTACCGTCGTTGTCCCGATTGCGTAACGCCGGTACAACAGCGAAAGTAAGTACTGTTATACGGGGCTGATCTTCCAATCCATTACTTCACGGTATGGATTGCATTCCACAAGGGACAGTGTGCTGAGCCGGCACACCATTGGCTTAAACAGCGCACAGGTTGTTTTGATAACCGGCATCAATTCCGTGCTGCTTATGTTTACCGCCACAGCACAGTGAGGCACCCAATGCGCCACTTCATAATAAGGATTGAAGTCACATTTGTGCCGGGACAGTTTTTTGTGAAGGAGCTGATGAATCCGGGTTATGTCTTTTGACACAACCGGAAGAAGATTAACGACGGCCGGTGTGGAATTGAAAATGCCGATGCTTGCCAAATTGATATCTATATTGCGCAGCCTTTTGGAAAAAACACGCAGATCTTCGATGAGGTCCTGATAACCGTCCTTCGAAAACAGCGACAGTGTGATATGCGGGAAAATTCTGTTGTCAAATATATAAGTATTCCCGGACACGCGGGATGCCTCTTCCTGAAGGATCCGGATACTTTCTTCACTTGAGGGATCAAAGTAAACCAAAACTGCATAATCCGGCATGATATTTCCCCTCCCAAAACATGCGGGCATCCGTGAATCCACGGTAATACACCTGCATACATGATAGCAGAAAAGCAGGCTAAGTGTTTGTATCTGCCGTAACAAAACCGTGAAACGGGCGAGGCACGGGAGGGAGCCGCACGGTCCGCACAAGCTGCGGATCACCCGTATTTCGGACAAGCCCGTCGATCCGTGCTATAATATACACAGCTAAATAAGCTGTAAAATGTATTCGGATCAATATATTCTGCTTGTAATATATATAAGCAGAGTCGAGGATGATCCGAATTAATCTTTTTACCTGAAAGTGGCGTAGAGCCAAGAGGAGATTACTATGGAAGAAATCATTTTGAAGACCATGTTAAGAACGGATACACCTAAAAAAGTCAGACTTGCAGGGTTTATTCCGGGTGTTCTCAATGAGTCGGATCTGACTTCTACCTCTGTGCAGTTTGTCGGAACAGAGCTTAATAAGATCATCTCCAAGCATGGATCCAATGCAAAAGTATGGGTTACCATTGGTGATGATAAGAAATTCGGATTCATCAAAGAAGTCCAGAAGAGCCCCCTGGACAGAAAAATCATTCATATTGCCATTCAACTCGTTTCCAAGGATCAGGAAATCAAGATGCAGCTTCCTATTTCCTATCATGGCCGCGAGGAACTCGAACACAAGCAGCTTCAGGTGCAGGTATACAAAGCAGAAATTGATGTTTCCGGTAAGCCGGTACTTATGCCTGATGTCATTATTGTTGATGTCTCCAAGAAAGAACTGGGAGATACCATTACCGCCGCCGATCTGCATATTGCCGCTGAAATCAAGATCCACGATGCCGAGGACGAAGTATATGCTGTCATCAAGGCTATTAAAGAAGTAGTTGAAGAAGAGCCTGAAGCAGCAGCAGATGTAATCGAAAGCGTTGTTACTCCTGCCTGACAGCCCGTTCACTCATGATGATGTGAATTAATACAAATTGATACGAATGTATACGAACAGATGTGAACATGAAACGGGAGGATGAATCATCTGATTCACCCTCCCGTTTTTGTTGTGTGTCAGGAAAGATTATTTATTCCCAGGATGCACCCAGGACTTCTCGTTTACTGGCATATTTCCATTCCGGCCTCACTGCTGGCGCCCTCGAAAAGCAGTCTGCCGTGCACGTCAGTGAGCCTGATTGAGACGCGGGCAGTTATACTTTCGATGATTTCCCGGTTCATCAGTCCGTCGACGGGTGCACGAAGCCGTCCGCCGCCCGCCATCTGGGATTGAAAGGTCAGATTGCCCGAAGGACCCCTCAATTCACCTGAGCATGTGCCCTTGACAGGGTCAACCTGCCAGTTGTACAGCCGGGAACGGTTATAGGTGGCAAATCGTACCGAAATATCATGGAAATTCGTAAAATATGCAAAAAATCCAGGGAACTCATGTCCTAAAAACGGCAGGCTCGCCCTCGAAAAGACAAAGGAGGCATTGCCGATATTAAAATGGCTGGCCTGAAGCCACAGGTATGTCCTTGGAAAGGACCGGCCGTAATCTTTCTCTATATATCCCACTCCGTCTGTAAAATCCATGATTTCGCCGTCGAGTTTGAGTGAACCCTGAAGCCCATGGTACAGATGTATGATCGCATGGCGGCATTCCATAAAAGGCACAAAGGAAAAGGGCCCCATAATTCCGGGATTATACCAGTGCGTGGGGAAACGGTGTATATCAAAAAAGGATAAACTCCCGCTGATTTGCCCCTCAACCGTATCGATATCCAGCGAAAAACCACTGGAACAAAACGAATTATTGGAAATAAGGACTTCAAACCGGTCGGTGGGGGAGTGGAATTCGGCATACGGAAAATGATAATACCAGGTCTTTCCCGAGACAGCGTTAATTACCTGAATAAACGAGTGGCGGACACCCTGCGGGTCAATGGCCATTCCGGGGATGACTGCAATCGCATGCTTCCTGTCGGCGCTTATGCATTTGAAGTACCATCCCTCAAAATAACGCTTTTTCTGACGGAGTCCTTTGAAATTGGCAGGATCACTCATATACCCTCCTTGGGTATTTCAGATGCCCCGTCATAAATTCGAAATCAATTTCGAAAAAGTTAAGGAATAGCACGAAAGCTTCTGAAAACTTCATTTTTATGATATACTAAAAACACTCAAAATAGTCTGAAGAGCAACTATTATTTTGTGTTTTGGAGGGAAAGAACAATGAAGAGAATTTTAGCTCTCGCACTGGTTATGGTTATGGGATTAGCACTTGTCGCATGCGGCGGCACTGCAAAAACGACAACGACAGCTACAACAAAAACAGAGACCACTTCAGCTCAGTCTGATACAACGGCACCTGCAGCTACAACGACTAAGTCTGCCGACGGTAAGTTTGAACTGGCACTTGTCACAGACGTAGGAAACATTGACGATAAGTCCTTTAATGAAGGCGCATGGAACGGTGTTAAGAATTATGCCGAGAAAAACAAATTAACCTATGCTTATTATCGCCCAAGTGAAGATTCAACTGCTGCACGTGTTGAGACGATCGGAACAGCCATTGACAAAGGCGCTAAAATCGTAGTTTGCCCCGGTTATCTGTTTGCAGAAGCCATCGGACAGGCACAGACAAAGTACCCGGATGTGCAGTTCCTGCTTCTTGATACAACACCCTCAAATGCTGACGGCACGGCTGCAGTCATTTCAGCGAACACACACTGTATCCTTTATCAGGAAGAGCAGGCCGGTTATCTGGCCGGTTATGCCGTTGTAATGGATGGCTATACGAAGCTTGGATTCCTTGGCGGAATGGCTTTGCCTGCTGTTGTCCGTTACGGTTACGGATATGTACAGGGCGCAGAAGCTGCTGCCAAAGAGCTCGGCCTTAAAGCCGGTACTATTGAGATGAAATACTGGTACTGCGGCGGATTCGGACCTACCGATGAAATTAAAACCAAGATGTCCGGATGGTATACAGCCGGTACAGAAGTTGTCTTTGCCTGCGGCGGCAGTATCTTCTTGAGCGCTACAGCAGCTGCAGAAGCAGCCGGCGGTAAAGTTATCGGTGTTGACGTAGACCAGTCTGCACAGTCTGCAACGATCATCACATCCGCTATGAAAGAACTGACCACTTCCGTTGACCTTGCCCTCACATCTGCATATGCGAACGGCGGAAAATGGAATGCTGATTTTGCCGGTAAGACCGCTGTCCTCGGTGCTGCTGATAATTGCGTAGGACTTCCTACAGCAGCAGCTTCATGGAAGCTTACCAAATTTACAGTTGATCAGTACAAAGCTGTGTTTGCAAAGCTTGTAGACAAGAGCATTGTTGTTGACAATACTTATGACCCGAATGTAAAGCCTGCTGTTAAGCTTGTTACGGTTGATTATCAGGAATAACCACAACTGATTATATATGAATTGATGAAAGGGGCTAGACATTGTGTCTAGCCCTTTTCTCAAAGTGGAGAGTGACTCATGAGTGATTATGTAGTTGAAATGCTGAATATCACCAAAATATTTCCTGGAATCAAGGCGAATGACGACATTACCCTCCAGCTCAGGAAGGGTGAAGTGCATGCATTGCTCGGTGAAAACGGCGCAGGCAAGAGTACCTTGATGAGCGTCCTTTTCGGGCTTTACCAGCCGGAACAAGGAACGATAAAGATTAACGGCAAACCGGTTAAGATTAACAACCCCAATGATGCAAACGTCCTGAATATCGGAATGGTTCATCAGCACTTCATGCTGGTGGAAGTATTCTCTGTTCTTGACAACATTATTCTGGGTATAGAGCCAAATACAGCCGGCGTTCTCGATAGAAAAATAGCAAGACAGAAGATTGTTGAGCTCAGCAAAAGATATGGGCTGAGTGTAGAACCGGATGCTCTTGTTGAAGATATTTCCGTAGGCATGCAGCAGCGTGTCGAGATTCTGAAGATGCTGTACAGGAATAATGAAATTCTCATTTTTGACGAACCGACAGCAGTACTTACGCCACAGGAGATTCAGGAGCTTATTCAAATTATGAGGGGATTAACCGCCGAGGGGAAATCCATTCTTTTTATTACGCATAAGCTCAATGAAATTATTGAGGTCGCCGACCGCTGCACGGTCCTGCGCAAAGGAAAGTACGTCGGAACAGTAGATGTCGCCGACACGACGAGGGAAGAGCTTTCCCGCATGATGGTCGGACGCGATATTCATTTCTCAATAGATAAGAAAGATGTTATCCCTGGTAAAGTTGTTTTTACAGCTGAGAATGTTACGGTCCCTTCCAGGCACCACAAGAACAATGCGGTTAAAGGCATTTCATTTGATGTGCGTGCCGGAGAGATTGTCTGTCTGGCCGGTATTGAAGGCAACGGACAAAGTGAACTCGTCTATGCCCTGACAGGTATTGAGAAAATCAGCAGCGGTAAAATGATCCTGGAGGGTACGGATATTACCAAAGCAAGTATCCGAAAGAGATCCAGGCTCGGGATAAGCCATATACCTGAAGACAGGCATAAATATGGACTTGTTCTTGAATATTCGCTTGCCAATAACCTTGTTCTTCAAAGGTATTGGGAACCTGAATTTCAGAATGCAGGATTTATTAGAACCGCAAAGGTTCTGAATTATGCAAATTTGCTGATTAAGCAATATGACGTCAGAAGCGGACAAGGAGCCGCTACGATCGTACGCAGTATGTCCGGAGGCAACCAGCAGAAAGCGATTATTGCCAGGGAGATCGATAAGAATCCCGAGCTTCTGGTTGCGATTCAGCCGACACGCGGACTTGATATCGGTGCCATTGAGTATATTCACTCCCAACTCATTGCGCAGCGCGATTCAGGGAAAGCAGTTTTACTTGTTTCACTTGAACTCGATGAAGTCATGAATGTATCTGACAGGATTCTTGTCATGTACGAAGGCGAAATTGTCGGAGAGTTCGATCCTCGGACGACAACTGTTGAGGAGATCGGTCTCTACATGGCGGGCGCCAAAAGAAATACACCGCGCACAGTCACCGCCGCTTCGGCGACGTCGAAGAAATAAAGATGGGAGTGTACAGTAAGCCATGACGACAAAAATCAAAAAGTTCGTTCAGTCACCCGGATTATCAAGTTTTTTTGCTTCTGTTGCATCAATTGGAATCGGCTTGATTTTCGGGTACATTCTTCTCGCCTTTATCAATCCTTCGATGTCCTTCTACGGCCTCGGGAAAATTCTTTTTGCAGGAGCCAGTTCTGCCGAGAAAATCTCAAAAGTACTGTATCAGGCTGCTCCGCTTATGCTGACCGGCCTTTCGGTCGGCTTCGCATTCAAGACCGGCCTCTTTAATATCGGTGCGACCGGCCAATATACGGTGGGGGCCTTTTTTGCCCTTTATGCCGGAATTGTCCTGAAAATGCCATGGTGGGCGGCGCTGCTGGCGGCGATGCTCGGAGGCATGATCTGGGGAGCTTTTCCCGGAGTCTGTAAGGCTCTGTTCAATGTCAACGAGGTTATCACCTCAATTATGTTCAACTGGATCGGGCTATTTGCAGTTAACCTTACACTGTCAAATATCCCCAAAATTCTGGATAAAATTTCTGCCAACCGTACCGTGAATCTGGCAGCCGCCAACAAATCCGCAATTATCCCCAAATGGGGTCTGGATAAGCTATTCGGATCCCCCTATATGAATATCAGTATTCTGATCACGGCAGCCGTGGCAATCATTATCTTCATTGTCCTGAATAAGACAACGTTCGGATATGAGCTGAAAGCCTGCGGGTATAACAGGAATGCCAGTATCTATGCCGGTATTAACGCCAAACGCAACATTGTGCTCTCGATGGTTATTTCCGGCGGGCTTGCAGGTATCGGCGGAGGTATTTATTACCTGAGCGGAACAGCTCAGTTCCTGGTCATCAAATCACTTCTGAACATGGGCTTCAACGGAATCCCGGTCGCCCTTCTGGCGACATCCAACCCTGTCGGCATTATTTTCAGTTCCTTGTTTATATCTTATATCCAGGTTGGAGGAGAGGCTATGCAGCCTCAGTTCAGTCCTGAAATCATTAATATCATTATCTCTGTGATTATCTATTTGAGTGCTTTCTCCATGCTGCTGAAGGGACTTATTAACAGGATCCTGACCCGCCAGAATGCACGGAAAGAGAAAGAAAAGGTGCTTCATTCTTCTGCCGGAAACAGAGGAGACGGTATCGTTACAGATGCGGCAATTTCGAATAAATCAGAAAGTGAGGGCGTAACAAAATGATTATTTTAGCAGATATCATGAGCGCAACGGTCATTTTTGCGATACCGCTTCTGGTTGTGGCCCTTGGCGGTATGTTCAGCGAGCGAAGCGGGACGATCAACATTGCACTTGAAGGTATTATGATTGTCGGCGCACTGTTCAGCTGCCTTTATCTCGTTTCTGCGGATAAATCGGGTTTTGGTGCGGTTCATCCGATTCTTGCGATGTTTATCGCGATACTTGTCGCAGGCTTGGCAGGCATTATCTTTTCCCTGTTTCTTGCCCTTGCTTCCGTAAGCCTGAAAGCTGACCAGACCATAGGCGGTACGGCTCTCAATATGTTTGCCCCCGCATTTGCCATCGTCCTTACCTGGGCGATACAGGGACAGGGACAGACAACCATTATCATTCCGACATGGGTCCGGATCACACAGAGTGCGTTCGGCCTTACTCCCGGTAAGGATCCCAATTTTTTCGAGACATTTATATTCAAGAATTTTTACCTTACGACCCCGGTTGTCCTTGTCCTGCTTGCAATCACGGTTTTTGTGATTTATAAGACCAAGTTCGGACTGCGGCTTCGTGCCTGCGGAGAGCATCCGCAGGCGGCGGATTCGGTTGGCATTAACGTATACGCTTTACGCTATATCGGCGTTGCCATTTCCGGATTCTTAGGCGGCATAGGCGGCCTGGCCTTTACCATTGCGGCTGGATCAGGCTTTCAGTCTACGGTCGCAGGATATGGATTCTTTGCTCTTGCTGTCATGATATTCGGAAACTGGAAACCAATGAGAATTTTTGGAGCCGCTCTGTTCTTTGCCCTGTTTAAGGTTATCGGATCCTATTCTGCAAGCATTCCGTTCCTTCCGAGTTTCTCCGGCATCAAGAATTCAGACTATATTTACACAATGCTGCCTTATATCGTGACTATGCTGGTGCTTGTATTCACTTCCAAGAAATCACGTGCACCGAAAGCGGAAGGCATACCTTACGACAAGAGCACCAGATAATAACCCGGCAGGGATATCGCTGATTTGCTTGGCCGGATAGTACAGCAAACTTATACGAACGGAGAAATAGTATGCCTGTCCATGTTGTCCTGTTTGAACCGGAGATTCCGCAAAATACGGGAAACATCATTCGCACCTGTGTGGCAGCCAACACGAAACTGCACCTGATCGAGCCCCTTGGGTTCGATCTGCACAAGAAAGATATAAAGCGTTCAACTACCAACCATCTCGAGTATGTGGATTATTCCGTGTATCCCGATTTTGAGGATTTTGAATCAAAAAACCAGGGAGAATATTTTTATCTGACCCGGTATGGGAAAAAGCCCCATTCCGGGTTCGATTTTTCCTGCCCTGACAAGAATATATATCTGATTTTCGGCAAAGAAAGCACCGGAATTTCTTATGACCGGTTGAAAAATCATTTGGACCGTTGTTTTCGTATTCCCATGACCGATAAAGCCCGAAGCCTCAATTTATCAAACTGCGTTAGCATCGTGGTCTATGAAGTCATGCGTCAGCAGGGATACCCGGGACTCTTTCTTCACGAAGTCCAAAAGGGAGAGGATTTTCTTGAGTCCTATGACATGTAAATCGCGATGACAAATGGAAAGACATAATATGCGACAGAAAACAAGAGGGGAAAATTATGGCACTGGAGCGAGTAAGCACAATTTTGAAAATGGCGGAAGCCGCCAGTACGGCGGTAATTGCCTTTAACTGCACGGATTACAATATGGTCTATTCCGTTGTAACCGCCGCGGAGGAGCAGAATAAACCCGTTATCATTACATTGTATCCGGAACACGTCTATCTTTGCAATGCGGCCCGGCCAGGTGCTTTTGCCGGGATGGCCAAAGCCCTGGCAGAAAGTGTTACGGTTCCCGTAGGTCTTCACCTGGACCACAGCAGTGACTATGATTTTATCATGGATGCCATTTCCGGGGGATTTACGTCTGTCATGTACGACGGCTCGATGCTGCCGCTCGAGGAGAATATCCGGCTGACCCGGAAAATTGTAGATGCCGCCCATAAACTGGGTGTTGATGTGGAGGCGGAACTCGGACATATCGGATTCGCAGCTCATTCCACGGAAGAGGACCTGGATACCTATACACAGCCGGATGTTGCGGCCCGTTTCTGTAAAGAAACCAATGTTGATTCCATCGCTGTTGCCATTGGAAGCGCACATGGGTTCTATAAAGAGACACCAAAGCTTGACCTGCATCGCCTTGAAGAAATCAACGCAGCGACAAAAGTTCCTCTTGTCCTTCACGGCGGAAGCGGCATTCCGAATGACCAGCTTGAAATTGCCTTCACAAAGGGAATCAACAAGTTCAATGTTGGGACGGAATTCTTTTATCTTTACTATCACGCCATCAAGGATTATTGTGATGAAAACGGCGACAACGGCAATGTTTTTGATATGCCCAAATATGCGCAGGAAAAAATGATGGAGTACCTTCGAGTGAAGCTGCTTCTTACAAAAATGTAAATTGCAGGACAAAATCATTCGGATTTTTTCTCGTTCACAAGGAAACAGAACTCAAAAAGGCTCTGTTTCTTTTTTTATCATAAAATTTATTTTATTTATATTCGAATAGGAGATATAATGAAAACAGTTATGTAAATTGTATTTTTGAGTATAATCCGATGCAAAAAGAACAGTCGGATAAAGGAATATACCAACGATAAATTTACATGTATTTTCCCAATTTACAGACATATTACTTGGCGCAGACAAAAGAAGACTGTCATAAGGTTAGACTATGAGCAGGCGTGTACTAAAGCATTTCGGTTGCGTATCCAGGAAAGGATGTCATTATGAAAAGGTATGTTGAATCTGCTGTTTCTCTACTGCTTTCTGCTCTGCTTGTTATTAATTTATTAGCGCTGACGCCTTTTGAGACCGTGGCAGCAGCCTCTGAAACACTTGTGCAGTGGACTACGCCGCTTCCGACTACGGTGCCCATATCGCAGTCGGCCACCAGCGGTACCCACGCAGTTGGTGCAATTCTCAAGACAACCTTTGATGGTACCGTAATTAACAGTACGTACGGATATGCGGCTGCGAGCAATCAGTGGTCTATGGGGGCTACAAAGACACCGCCGTCCGGATGGGTCATCTCTTTTTCTACCCAGGATTATTCTTCGCTGCAACTGAGCTTTCGTTCACGGGGATCCGGTACAGCACCGAAGAACTGGAAAGTCCAGTATAGTACCGATAATACAATCTGGTCAGATCTGACGGGATCTTCCTACCAGTCAACTAATAGCGGTGTAAATATCGGCCCCTTCGACTTGCCGCAGGCTGTCGAGAATCTGCCTGCCGTGTATATCCGCATGATCATGACCGACAATACCTCTATTAATGACGGCACAGTCGGAACTGCCTCAAACTGCAACATCAACAATGTAATTGTTTCCGGAACACTGAATACCGCTCCGTCGCCGACTCCTACGGACACACCGTCGCCGACACCTACGAGCACACCGTCACCGACGCCTACGAGCACACCGTCACCGACACCAACGGATACACCGTCGCCGACACCGACAGGAACTCCGACTCCTCCGCCTGCGGGCACATACAATGTGTACTTTGGACAGCTGCATTCACATACGACCCTGTCCGACGGTGCCGGTACGGTAACACAGGCATTTGCCCATGCAGCCAGTGCTGCAAACCTGGATTTCCTTGCTGTAACAGATCATTCGAATTCTTTTGAATCCAGTACATATTCAGCCGGAATTGCAACAGATGCGATGAGTAATGCTTCCTGGGCGGCAGGCAAGAATGCCGCAGTTGCCATTAACGGGCAATTGATCCCCAATAGTGACAATCTAACGGATCCTACTTCCACGTTTATCGGAATTTATGCATATGAAATGACCTGGAGTGATGGATGCGGTCATATGAACACGTTCAACACGCCCGGATTTGAGAATAGGAATAATCCAATATTTGAGAACAAAAATCAGTCTTTATCCGATCCCTCCGGCCTGGCGGCCTACTTCAGCAAACTTGTCACGGTCAGTGGATCCATATCCCAGTTTAATCATCCCGGATCAACTTTCGGCGATTTCTATGATTTTGCCAATTACAGTGCTGCAAACGATGACCGGATTACACTTCTGGAAGTCGGTAACGGGGAAGGGGCAGTCCATGAAGTCGGATATTTTCCTTCCTACAGTTACTATACCCGTGCACTTGATAAGGGCTGGCATGTCGCACCGACGAATAACCAGGATAATCACAAGGGCAACTGGGGCGACTCCAATACGGCACGTACAGTTATTCTGGCGTCTTCCCTGTCGGACGCCAGCCTGTATGATGCGATGCATAACCGGCGCGTCTATGCGACGGAAGACAATGATCTGAGCATTGTCTACAAACTTAACGGCGAAATTATGGGAAGTATCCTGGAGACTTCCCCGAGCCAGGTGAATATTACCGCCCAGATTTCCGATCCGACAGATGCTGCCATTGGAACGGTGGAAGTCATCGTGAACGGCGGACTGGTAGCAGCTTCAACCGTTGTCACCGCAAAAAGCCAGGAAGTCACTTTTACGCTTGATAATGATTATACATATTACTACCTGCGCATTACACAAGCCGACTCCGACACGGCGGTAACAGCCCCTGTCTGGACCAGTGATATAGAACATGCCGGCATTTCCTCCATAACGACAGATACGGCTCTCCCGATCAAAGGAGAGAATCTCAATGTATCTACTGCCCTTTTTAACAATGAAGCGCAGGGAATGACGGTCAAATCCCTTGTCTATTCCGTAGACGGAACGGTAGTGAAGACAATCAACGGCATCGAACTGGCCGGCGGGGCGACAGTGCCCTCGCTTGGAACGCAGATCGTGAATTTTGATTATGCACCGGCTCGAATCGGAAGTGTGGACTTAAATGTTACGCTCAATGCGTCAATCAATGGTGTTGATAAAATCTATACCGGCGTACTCAGGCTGAATGCTGCCGATCCGGTAACCGTTACTAAAGTACTGATTGACGGTACACACCTGAATGATTATGTGAATGGATATTACTCCGGGAACATGACAAATTTTATCGCTTTGTGTGCTTCCCAGGGTATACAGGCGCGGATTGAGACTACAGCCATCACCGCATCCATGCTGGCGGATACCGACCTGCTGATCGTGACGGCTCCTTTGAAATATGTTGCGGGAAAGACTCCCCAATCATTTGCCGCTTCATTCAACACGATGGTTGCCGATTATGTCAGCAGCGGAGGTACGGCGATCCTTTGCGGATTAGCCGACTACCAGGACAATAGTAGCGGCGACCCGTATACATCGACCAAGCAGATTAACGATTTGCTGAAGGCAATGGGTGCTGCGACCACCATCAACAGTGACGAAGTATACGACGCCACGACAAATGAAGGCACGCCGTATCGACTGAAGTTCAGTAATTATAACGCCGCTTCCCCATGGCTGGCGGGCACACAAGCCTCGCAGCTGTACAGCCTGTATTCCGGTTGTTCGGTCAATCCGGTCTCCGGCACGGCATGGTTAATAAAAGGTCATGCTACTACCTATTCAATCAACTCAAAAGTAGTTGCCGGTGAATATGAAAGCTCCGTTGCCAAAAACGGGACTGTGATTCCGGCAGGTCAGGTATGTGCCCTGGCAACGGAAGATGTCGGCAGCGGACGCGTATTCGTGGCGGGTACCGTATTCATGTCCAATTTTGAAATCCCGGTCAACGCAAGCACTTCGACGGATACGAAATTCATAAATTATACAATTATCCGGAACATTCTTGATTCTATTAAGACTGTGATTCCTGTGACAAGTATTGCGGATATCCGGGCAAACGCATCGGCTGGACAGGTTTTCGCCGTGGAAGGTATTGTAACAGCCGGCACGGAACAGCCGAATGCCTTCTTTGATGCAATCTATCTGCAGGATGCAACCGGCGGCATCAATATATTCCCGATTGCAAACGGCAGCGGAATCAGGGTCGGTCAGAAAATACGGGTTGTCGGACATATTGATTCTTATCAGGGAGATCTGGAACTGAAGATCGGCACAGGGGTCGAAGGATATGAAATTCTTGACACCTCAGTCAATCCAGACGCACCGGCCGTACTTACAGCTGCCGCAGCGATGAATTATCCGGCAAACGGAGGACGACTGGTGCGGGTGGCCGGACGCGTATCCGATGTGATCTTAAGTAACGGAGTTATAGCCGGGTTTATGCTGGATGACGGCAGCGGTCAGAAAGCCCGGATATTTGTAGACGGCTACATCTCACCGGAAATTGATCTGACAGGTCTTGTAATAGATGGAAGTTATGTTAGCGCTGTCGGACTTGTCTATGCAAATCCGGACGGAATCAATATCAGAGTGCGGGACCGTGCAGAAATTCTCGCGGCATCCGCACCCACACCTATACCGACGTCCGTACCTACATCGATTCCGACGGCAACACCCATACCTACAACCGGAGGCGGTATCTTTGGAACCGACAAAACCCCGACTCCGACACCAACTGCAACACCAACTGTGTCACCCACTTCCGGAACGGGCGTTCCTGGGGCTGCAAAGACAGGAGAATCAGATTTCCAATACGGGGAAGCAGGACTCTTTCTGGTTCTGGCTGTACTTGGCGCCGGACTCATCCTTTATGGGAACAGGAAGAAAAAGACCCGCGAATAACTGTATGAGAGGCTGATTTAATTTGAAGAGCCACTCTAAACAAATAGAAGAGTCACTTAAAAAATTGCCGGGTAATCCCAAAAAGGGTTTCCCGGCAATTCCTGTTTGCGAAAAAGCAGTGTATATGTCAGCCTGCCCGCTCTCCGGTCAAACGGCCCCCGACCACCCGTATTTGCCTTTCATCTCGACGAACCTGACATATTCAAGCGATTTTGAGTGGATTATGCCATCCTGATCCCTGGTGACCATGACCAATTCCTGCAGGCCCCGCGGGCCAACGGGAATGATCATAATACCGTTTACAGCCAGCTGATCCAAAAGCTCGACGGGCATCCTTGCGGCAGCAGCGGTGACTATGATTCTGTCGTACGGGGCATATTCACTCCAACCTGCACTCCCGTCCCCGATAAGATAAGTAATATTGGAAAACCGGAGTGCATCAAGTTTTTTACGGGCGAGAAGCGCAAGTTCAGGAATGCGTTCCACAGTATAGACATGCCCTGAAAACCGGGCGAGAAGCGCCGTTTGATAACCGGAGCCTGTTCCAATTTCAAGGACACGGCTGTGTTTGCCGGGAGACAGAAGCTCCGACATCTCCGCCACAAGGCTGGGCTGCGAAATCGTCTGTCCGTATCCGATGGGTAATGGCTCATTGATGCCGGCCAGCGCTTTATTTTCATTGTCGATAAAGAAGGAGCGGTCCAGGCTTCCTGCAAAATCTGATATAGATTGGTTGTCCACTTATCATCACTTCCTAAAAGTAATTATATTATAAAAACACGTGCAATCATAAATAGCTTCCGTAACTTCTGCAGTTTTTATATTGTATAGTGATAAAATAAACATATCAAATGGAAACAGGGATCTGGAGAAATATATGTACGATATTTGCATTATCGGGGCGGGCATTGTCGGGTGTTTTCTGGCTCATGATTTATCTATGCGGGAGATTCGTGTTCTGCTTCTTGAAAAGGAAGCTGATGTTGCAAACGGTGCCACGATGGCAAACAGTGCGATCATTCATGCCGGAAACGACCCGAAGGACGGCACGCTCAAAGCGTTGATGAATGTGCGCGGCAACCGGATGTATGAGGATATCTGCAGGGAGTTGGGCGTTGCCTTCCTTAGGACATCCGCACTTGTCGTCGCCACTTCGCCGGAGGAAGAGATTACACTGGCGGAACGTTATGACCGCGCCCTGTCACGGGGGATTCCTGCTTCGATTCTCACCCGTGATGAAGCCCTTTTTCTGGAGCCGAACCTGAGTGATCTCGTGACTAAAGCGATGGAAGTTCCGACCACCGGAATCATTTGCCCTTGGGAAGTGACGATAGCACTGGCCGAAGAAGCCGTCTTGAACGGTGTGGACCTTCGCCTGGAAGAGACCGTCCTCAGTATTCAAAAAAATACAGGCGGCACGGGCATTCCCGGCGGCATTCCCGATGGCCAACACGTCGGGAAACCTGGCTTTACAATTTATACGAAGGACAATTCCTATGAAGCAAAGTACATCATCAATTGCGCCGGAGTTTATGCGGATCAGATTTATGCGATGGTGTCGGATAAGAATCCTATCCCTTTTGCCATAACACCGCGGCGCGGCGAATATTTTGTAATCGATAAGCTCAAAGAACCGGTTGTACACCGTGTGATTTATCCTGTGCCGTCCAAAGCCGGTAAAGGTATCCTGGCGACGCCGACTATTGACGGGAACCTGCTTCTGGGACCGAATGCACAGGATATTGAGGACTATGAAGGAATCAATACGACATTTGAGGGCTTGTCATTTGTTCGTGAAAAAATTTCCAAAACCGTGATGAATATTCCGATGACTAAGGTTATACGCCAGTTTGCGGGGCTTCGGGCCAAAGGGAATGACGGGGATTTTGTGATTGAAGAAGCTGACGATGCCGGGCATTTCATAAATGTTGCCTGTATTGACTCGCCGGGTCTTACCTCGGCGCCGGCTATATCGCAATACGTAATGGAAAAGTTTCTGGAGAGTGACTTCCCGATGACCATGAAAAAATCATACATCAGACGCAGGCCGACAATCAGTCTCCGCCTGATGTCCGCTTCTGACCGTGCGGAACTTACTGCAAGGGAACCGGCATTCGGGAACATTGTGTGCCGCTGCGAGCAGATTACAGAAGGGGAGATCCTTGATGTGATCCGCCGCCCGGTGGGAGCCCGGACGGTAAAGGGTGTAAAAAAGCGTGCGCGGCCGGGAATGGGCCGCTGCCAGGGTGGTTTCTGTGAGCCCAGGGTTGTTGATATTCTGGCTCAGGAGCTCGGGATTCCGAAGACGGACGTCCGGTATGACAGCCCGGAAAGCCTTCTTCTTCTGGGTGAGACAAAAGAATTCCGGAAGGAGACGACGCTATGAAGGAGTACGGAATTATTGTAATCGGAGGCGGAAGCGCCGGCCTTGCTGCAGCTATTGCAGCAAGCGAATCAGGCTGCCGGGATATTTTGCTGCTGGAGCGTGATGTTGAACTCGGCGGTATTTTACTGCAGTGCATTCACAACGGGTTTGGCCTGCATGCTTTTAAAGAAGAACTTTCAGGTCCTTCTTATGCACAGCGATATGTGGAGCGCCTCCGCACGATGGGTATTGAATACAAAACACATTCCATGGTGACGCATGTAAGCCGGGAAAAGATAGTAGAGTATGCAAACCCGTCTGAAGGATATGTCCGGATTATGGGGCGTGCGATTATTCTCGCGATGGGCTGCCGCGAACGTACGCGGGGTGCCGTTCTTATGCCGGGCTTCAGGCCGAGCGGGATATGGACCGCCGGTACGGCGCAGCGTTACCTGAATATGGAAGGATATATGGTCGGGCGTAAGGTTTTCATTCTCGGAAGCGGTGATATCGGCCTGATTATGGCACGCCGCCTGACGCTCGAAGGGGCGCAGGTCCTCGGGGTTGCCGAGCTGATGCCATATTCCAACGGTCTTCCGAGAAATCAGAAACAGTGTCTGCAGGACTTTGGCATCCCGCTTTTCCTGAGCCATACCGTCACGGACATCCTCGGGAAAGACAGGCTTGAAGGTATCGTGATTGCAGCGGTAGATGATAAGCTGCAGCCGGTTCCGGGGACACAGAAGATATTCGACGTCGATACACTTCTTTTATCCGTCGGACTGATTCCGGAGAATGAACTTAGCGAAGACGCGAATATCCTTATACATCCGCAGACCAGGGGTGCCGTCGTCAGCGAATCGCTCGAGACATCTGTCCCCGGGATTTTCGCGTGCGGTAATGTACTGCATGTGCATGATCTGGTGGACTTTGTCAGTGAAGAAGGCGTAAGGGCAGGGATTTCGGCTGCTGCTTATGTTGAGGGCGAACTCCAGCGCGGACGGTCGTTTGAGACCGGTGCAGGTGTCGGAATCGGGTATGTCCTGCCGCAGATTGTGCATCCGGATCATTGCAGCGACAAAGTCGAATTCATGTTCCGGGTAACAAACAGCTACAGGGGCGCGGGAATCCGGATCCTTAAGGATGACATGCTGTATAAGACCATTCCGCGGCCGCATATGGCTCCTGCCGAGATGGAGAAAATCACACTGAAGCGGGAAGAGATCGCGGATGTGAAGCACAGTCTTCGATTCGAAGTCGGAACTATCCGGGCCGGTGTGAAAGACGGCGGTGCTCAAAGCAGAACTCATACCGACCTGGAGAATGAATCGCAGTTCCAATCAGCTTCCGGTGCTGAAGTTATAACAGCTAAGGCAAAAGTGAAAAATAACGCACAACAGGAAATTGTAGCAGCGGAGGAGATGGGCTGTATCGTGTGCCCGATGAGCTGCCATATGGTTATCGGGATGAATAAAGACGGCCAGGTTATATCTGTTACCGGAAACACCTGCAGGAGAGGTGAGGAGTACGCGCGCCAGGAACTGACGTCACCTACAAGAATTCTGACCAGCACGGTACGGCTTGAGGGCGGGCTTTACAGGAGGCTTCCGGTTATTACATCCGCGAATATCCCAAAAAGCAAATTGATGGATGTCATGCGTGAGATTGACAAGGTACACGCAGTTGCCCCGGTTCAAATAGGAAGTGTGCTTATCGGGAATGTCTGCGGATTGGGCGTGAATATTATCGCGAGCCGGACAATGGAAAAAGCAGGCCAGCAGACGGGGCCTGCGAACAATACAAAGAAGAATATTTGATTTTGGAGGTATCCGGGCATATGGAGAAGTATATTTTATCTGTTGACCAGGGGACGACCAGCAGCAGGGCAATTATTTTTGACCATAAATCGAATATTATGGCCAATGCCCAGAAAGAGACGACGCAATACTTCCCTCAGCCGGGCTGGGTCGAACAGGACGCCAATGAGATCTGGGTGAGTGTGCTCAATGTAATGGCTGAAGCCATAACCACGTCGGGCCTGCAGCCGGAACAGATTGCCGGTATCGGAATCACAAACCAGCGTGAAACTGCCGTTGTGTGGGACAAAACGACGGGTCTCCCTATTTATCATGCGATTGTATGGCAGTCGCGCCAGACCGCGGATATTTGCGATGCCCTTAAGGCCGCAGGTCATGAGCAGACCATTAAAGATAAGACAGGCCTTCTGATAGACCCGTATTTTTCAGGCAGCAAAATCAAATGGATACTTGATCATGTCGAGGGTGCGCGTGATAAAGCAAAGAACGGGGAACTGTGCTTCGGCACAGTCGATACCTGGCTTATCTGGAAGCTGACCGGCGGGAAAGTCCATGCAACAGACTATTCCAACGCCTCCCGCACGCTTCTGTATAACATTTATGAATTGTGCTGGGACAAGGAATTGCTGGCACTTCTGGATGTGCCTGAGAATATGCTGCCGGAGGTCCGGTCGTCATCCGGGGAATTCGGAGTGACGGAACCCCATAACTTTTTCGGACGTGAAATACCGATCGCCGGAGTTGCAGGAGACCAGCAGGCAGCCCTTTTCGGGCAGGCCTGCTTTGAGCCCGGCCTTGCAAAAAACACATACGGGACAGGCTGCTTTCTTCTGATGAATACCGGCTCGAAGCCTATTCATTCGAAGTCAGGACTGCTGACGACGATAGCATGGGGAATGGGCGGGCAGGTTGAGTATGCTCTCGAGGGAAGCGTCTTTGTTGCAGGATCTGCGATACAATGGCTGCGGGACGGACTGGGCCTGATTCATACATCTTCGGAAAGCGAGACAGTTGCCGAACAGACACCTGACTGTGAAGGCGTTTACGTGGTACCGGCCTTTGTGGGACTTGGCGCCCCCTACTGGGACGACAAAGCCAAGGGGGCGATCTTCGGAATCACACACGGAACCAACCGGTCAACAATCGCCCGGGCTACCCTCGAATCGATTGCTTTCCAGACCAAGGATCTTATCATCGCCATGTCGAATGACAGCGGGATCGACCTCAAGTGCCTCAAAGTAGACGGAGGGGCCGTGGCCAACAACCTGCTGATGCAGTTTCAAAGTGATATCCTTGATGTTCCGGTTGTCCGGCCGGTCATCAGCGAGACGACTGCACTCGGAGCCGCCTATCTTGCAGGTTTGTCCGTGGGATTCTGGACCTGCAAAAAGCATATCACCGAAAATTGCCGTGTCGACCGGATTTTCACGCCCTCGCTGGATGAATCCAAACGTGTCCAGCTATATGCGGGCTGGAAAAATGCTGTCAAGGCGACGCGCGGATTCCACTACCCGCAGCAGTAACCATATATTGAATATATCGTCGTACACCTGAAAAGTATCCGGTAATACACCGGCTGCCTGCAGCTTCCTGCTGTGCAGTCAGGTGTATTTGTGCCTGTCCGCAAAAATAGAAGGATGGTTTGCATTTTGCCTATTGCGCGTCACTATGTTTTTATATATTATGATTTTATTTTGATGATCAAACAAATTTGAATATATAAATTTTTTCAAAAGCGGTTTTCCCAATGCTGTTTGTTAAGGCTCCGCTATCGCAAAAATAAATATTTATTCTCCTGTTTTTCCTGCATCATTTCGTCTGCCTGCACAGTATTACAAGTGAAGGGGCCCTTCACATTTCGAGAGGAGACCGCAAGGTTGCAAGATCAAAACGAATACTTGACGTATCTGGTAGAAACCTACGGTGACATGGTCTACCGGCTTGCTATGACAAGAGTCAGAAACCCTCACGATGCGGAAGATATCGTGCAGCAGGTTTTTTTGAAGCTGGTCAAAAACATCGATAGACTGGAAACGGAAGAACACGTGAAAGCCTGGCTCATCAAAGTGACGGCCAATGAAGGGAAGAGCCTGTTTTCATCCGCGTGGAAACGACATACGGCAAGCCTTGAGGATTCAGGCGTAGCAGATGGACTTGCTGTGGCCCCGCAGGAAATAAAAGAGACGAACGACCTCGTTAAAGCGGTTTTTCGCCTGCCGGAAAAGTACCGGGTCGTAATTCATCTTTATTATTATCATGATTTGTCGACGGATGAGATTGCAAAATGTCTCGGCTGCTCGAATCATACGGTACGGTCACAGCTTTCGCGTGGCCGTGAAAAGATGAGAAAAGATCTGAAGGAGGTATTCGAAGATGTTTGACTCAAAATATAAGGAGGCATGTGAGAATATGAAACTGAGTGATAGTTTTAAGACAGGTTTAGTTAAGATGATGAAACAGGAATCAAAAAAGGCTGTGCCGAAAAGAAGACTTGTTCTGGCGACTATCGCAGCTGTTATATTGGTCTCAACATCCGTTGTTTTTGCAACGAATTATGCTACAAACGGAGAATTGATTAAAAGTATTTTAAGCGGCTTCGGATATGATGCCCAGCAGACAAAGGGCGATGCGCTCGAAACAGATGCAACAGCAGCCCCTTCGGCGACACCGACGGCGATACCAACGGCGATACCAACGGCTGCACCGACAGCCACTCCGGCGGAAACAACAGCGGCTTCAACACAGACCGCGACAACGGCACCGAAAGAAACTACAAAGGCGACGACAGTTCCTACCGGAAGAATCGCTCCATCCGTCAGTGCCTCTGCCGGTACAAACAGTGTAACGGTGAAATGGAACAAGATATCCAGCCCTGACCTTGTCGGATATAAGGTTGTTGCATCCAAAAGCGATTCAACTCCCAAATACAGTGAGAACGGATATTATTCCTGGATTACAGATGCCAATACGACAAGCTGTACGATCAATAACGGTGACGGATACAACAGCGGTGATGTCGGTAAATTCTCCGGCGGAACAGCGTATTACTTCAGTGTGACGGCAGTATATGGAGAAGAATGGCAGAAGATAGCAGGAAATGCTGTACAGGTCACGATGCCCGGAACTCCGCTGACCGCTGCAACATGCCCTGCAGTCAATGTTAACGCATCCCCCGGAACCGGCGGCGTCAGTGTATCATGGAGCAAGACGACAGATGCGACAGGATTTGTCTACTATAAGGTGGTTGCGTCGGTGGGAAACTCCGCCCCTTCCTATCCCGATGACGGCTATGTTACGTATATAACGGATCCAAATGTCACATCCTATTTCGTAGCCAACGATGCAGCATATTACGGCGGAGACTTCGGCGGAAAATTCGCTGCCGGAACAGCCTACTATTTCAGTATTACTGCCTGCTATGACGGAGATGTAAGATCTCCCGGCAATGCAGTCCCGGTCACAATGCCATAAATTACCACCCCCTATAAAAATGCAGGAAGACCGGTATGCGGGCAATAGCATACCGGTTTTTTGCATTGACTTACTGCTCAAATATAATTATTGAATGGTACTGGACAGTACGTTCAAAAACGCTCACAATAATAATGAAAAAAAAGAAAGGGAGGATCTATATGAGTTTTATAAAAGTTGCCCAGACAAGCGATCTTACATCCGGAAACAAGAAAAAAATTGTTGTTGCAGATAAAGAAATCCTGCTGGTTAATCTTGGGGATACGTATTATGCAATTAACAATAAATGCCCTCATATGGGAGGCGCTCTCTCTGAAGGCAATCTGGAGGGCGACATTATTGTCTGTCCCAGACACGGCGCCGCTTTTAATGTAATTACAGGTAAAAATGTTCGCGATGCTAAAATTGTATTTGTGAAAATGAAAGTAAACGATACGCAAAGTCTTCCTGTCAAAGTGGAAGGCACGGATATTTTAGTCGAAATTGAATAATTCCGGGAAATAAGAATTTCCAAATGAAGTCCGCCCTTTTTTGCTGTATTATGGAACGTGGAATATAACAGTAAGGAAGGGCACACTTTATGAATGAGAAACAAAAGAGATGGAGGGACATCGCTTTTCAGGTATCAGCGATTTTGTATCTTCCAATATGTGTGCTTTATCTTGAACTGCTTTTTTCGCTCTTAATGAAGTACCGGCTTACTGCTTATGATTTCGGGTTTTCCCTGGCTGCGGGCGCGGTTCTTTTGTCGATTTCCATGGCAGTGAAATCTTCGCGCGTACATTTTATCGTACAGGGCGTAGAGGTATGCCTCCTTTCCATCCTATATCTTTCACAGTTTTTATATTTTCAAATATTCCAGACTCTCTATATCGTCCAATCCATCGGAGGGGCAAAAAAAGCCTTGTCTTTTGTTGATGTGCTCTTTGAGAAAATTCGGGAGAAAGCTATTCCCGTCCTGCTTTTCCTTGTTCCGGTTATCCTGTTTTTCGTCTTTCAAAGAATCTTCTTAAAAAAACTGAAATATTCCATTAAGCTGCCTCTCATTTGCCTTGCCGTATTTCTGGCAGCCGGCGCGGCTACTACCGCTGCAGTCCTGAATGATAAAAGCGGTGCTTTAAGCCCCCGATATTTGTATCTGAGTTCGTTTGTTCAGGATAAATCGCTGAATCGTTTCGGTCTTCTGACGACGATGACACTGGACGTGAAATACAATGTGCTGAATCTGCATATCGATGAGAAGGAGAATGTTGATGTTGGCAGCATCAAAATCATAGAGTCTGTATCCAAGCCGTCCGGCTCAGATACAGCGCCGTCTTCCTCGGAAACGACAGCATCTGCTGCGGGCCCGACTTCCGACGGTACCGCGGCGACTCCTTCCCCAACCCCGACGCCGGTCGTATACGACCCGAATGTCATGGACATCAATTTTAATCTTACAGAGGGTAATTCATCCCTTCTGCAAATGAACCAGTACTTTTTACAGAAAGAGCCGACTCTCAAAAACGAATATACAGGCATGTTTAAAGGCAAAAACCTGATTCTCCTCACATGCGAAGGATTCTCAAAATATGTGATTGACCCCGAGCTGACTCCGACGCTCTACAAGATGGCGACACAAGGATTTGTGTTCAATAATTTTTATACACCGGTATGGGGGGTCAGCACTTCTGACGGCGAATATGTCGCGACGACAGGACTGATTCCGAAAGCCGGCGTCTGGAGCTACACAAAGATAGCGGATAATTATATGCCGCTTGCCTTTGGCAATCAGTTTTCAGCGCTGGGATATCTGACAAAAGCGTACCATGACCACACCTATACATACTACAACCGGGACAAGTCGTATCCGACAATGGGCTATGACTATAAGGGCGTCGGCAACGGTCTGGATGTCAAGGTTACCTGGCCTGAGTCGGACCTGGAAATGATGCAGCTTACCGTGCCGGAATACGTGAACTCCGCACCTTTTCACATTTATTACATGACCGTAAGCGGCCACCTCCAGTACAATTTCGGCGGTAACTTCATCTCCAAAAAGAACAGGGACCTTGTCTCAGCCCTTCCTTATTCGGATCATGTGAAGGCATACCTGGCCTGCCAGATCGAGCTTGATAAGGCACTTGAAAACCTTATCGCGCAGCTTGACGCAAACGGACAGCTGGAAAATACCGTCATCGCCTTAAGTGCCGATCATTATCCGTACGGGCTTACATCGGAGGAATATGATGAGCTTGCGGGCAAGGATCTCGGCAGTACGTTTGAAATGTACGAAAATGCCTTCTTGCTCTGGTCTGCGGACATGAAAGCGCCCGTTACAGTCGACAAATACTGCTCAAGCCTGGATATTGCACCGACACTATCCAATCTTTTCGGTCTCCCTTACGATTCAAGGCTTTATATGGGAACGGACATCCTGTCGACTGCAAACCCGGTCGTCTGTTTCCAGGACAGAAGCTTCATCAACGGAAAAATCATGTATGATGCAAACAGTCAGGAAGTGTTTAAACTCACAGACGAAGAACTGACAGAAGATTACATCAAGACCTGCATCCAGTCGGTGAACAACGAATTCAAATACTCTGCAATGATTATCGATCAGGATTATTACCGGTATCTATTGGGGAAGTGAGGGAAAGCAGTGTGTGTTTCTCATTCGGTCAGTCCTCGGATTGCAATGCAATCCTGCGGAATCTACTCGAAACACACACTGCCTTCCCTGCAAAGCGTCCTAGCGGACGCTAAGGAATTGATTTTCGCATAGCAATTCTGCGGAATCTATTCAGAAAAGGAGAAAGGCGGAGGCACCGTAATAGATCCTAATACCCCCGGCTGTGACAATCGAATGGGAACCAGGACAGTCAAGAAAGGGCGTTTGGGATACGGGGCATTTGCCGGAAGCATAATATTCAGACATGCATTTGAATGAGGGTTATAAAATGAAAATTAATCTTATAGCACAATTAAAGAAGAATAAGGAATTTTTTGATGGTTTTATTGAAGGTGATGAAAAAATTCTATATGGCGGAAAAAGTTTGCTGTTTTATGCAATCGGTAAACATGATTTAGAATCACGATATGCAATTTGCAACTTCCTTATTGATAAAGGTATAGATGTAACTTTATTAAATACAGAACATGCAAGTGCATTACATTCTCTCCTGGGACAAAACGAACATGATTTGAACGAAACAATTAAGTTGTGTAAACGCCTTATTGGGGCAGGTGTTGATATTAATGTCTTAGACAGTAAAAACAGACTAGCAATTCAAGAAATCATTAATATGGCATATAATGACGATGAATTAAGGCCGCTATATGATTTGTGGTTTAGTCAGCCTAATATTGACTGCACCACTAAGAATTTCATGGGCTATTCCCCACTGGATATCATCAAAGAACGTCCAAACCGCAAAGTGTTATATGAAAGGCTGTTCCAAAATGCAGGAAAATAGAGATGATAAAAATGATGCACAAGGTCGATTATCAAAGCATATAAGCTCAGCAGTTATGGAAAGAGTACTAGTACTTGGCCATGATGAAAGGGGATAATATGCGGGATATATTGTGTGGGAAAGAAGATTTATATGAAGTTGCAATTTTCGGTGTGTAAAACTTGAAGAGCTAGGAGTCAGTATATGCAGGAAGGAATATTTATCAATTTTTATAAAGAGATAAGAGTAGATATAGAACAATTTGAAAAATACCGTGAACTGTTACCCACTGAATTAATTGAGATATGGGGAAAGTATGGGTATGGAATGCTAATGAATGGTAATTTAAAAGTAATCAATCCGGATGATTATAAAAACGTTGTAGAAATGTCATATTTTCGGGGTAATTATTCAATTCCAATTATGGTAACTGGATTTGGAGATGTTATAACTTGGGAAAAGAACGAATACCTTGGCATTGTAAAATATAAAAATGGAAGCTTTGACATGATTGCAAAGAAAATGAAACATTTTTTGAATTGTTTGACCGATAGGTATTTTGTTGAGAAATATTTCGATCAAACTAAATACGAAGAAGCAATAAAAACACATGGGAACTTAAAATTTGATGAATGCTTTGGGTATGTGCCTTTACTAGGGTTAGGAGGCAATGAAAAAATTGAAAATCTCAAAAAAGTTAAAATACGAGAGCATATTGAATTAATATCGCAGTTAGTTGGGAAAGTAGGCATGTAAAACTGGAGTATCTCTTAGCAATTCAAGAAATCATTCACAAGGTGCAAAATCGGGACAGAATTATTTACCACCTGCAAAATGATAAGAAAATGCCAATTCCATACAATGAAAAATTTGACCGCTTTCACTCGTTATATATATGAAGGGAGTTGATGCTGCACATGGAATTATCTGCTGAGTCGAGTGACGCGATTAGCATTATTGTTCATACATACAGCACAAGTGTCTTTCGATTTGCCTATTCATATGTCAAAAATCGCCCGGACGCTGAGGATATTGCACAGGACGTGTTTATTACCTATATGCAGAAGGCACCGCAATTTGACCATGAATTGAAAAGAAAAGCATGGCTTATGAGCGTGACAAGTAATAAATGCAAAGATTACCTGAAATCAAGTTGGAAAAAACGCACGACTTCCATGCCGGATAACCTCGGCTACATGCCGAAGGAAAGCTCGGCCTTACTTATCTATGTTCTAAATCTTGATGAAAAATACCGGATACCTATTCATCTTTTCTATTATGAAGGATATTCGATTGACGAAATCGCTGTAATTACGGGCAATAAACCTGCCACGGTAGGCACCTGGCTTGCGCGCGGACGGATGCTGCTAAAAACAATGATAGGAGATGATTTTTGTGAATGAGAATCCATATAAAAAAGCAATGGAATACGTTGACTTCGATACGAAATTCGAGGAACAAACAATCACTCTTATGGTGTGCGCTGCGCGAAAGAAAAAATCAATCAGGCAAGTAAGGCTGCCTGTCGGCGCCTGGCGGTATATTGCAGCTGCTGCGGCTATCGCATTACTTTTCGCTGCGGTTCCCTTCATTCGAGGCCTGCAAAATACAACCGAAACAGCCGGTGTAACTGTTCCCATGGTAATGACCGCCGCGGGGGATGAATCTACAGCTTCAGCAAAGAATGATCCCACCGTGATCACATTTTTAGGGGCACCCCAACTATTTGATTCTATCAATAAACTGGTGCAGCAAAGTGATTTGATTATTGTCGGCAAAGTTGAAAAAGCACTGCCGGTTGTCCGCATCGATGCAGTTGAACTTGGTCTTGTTGAAGGCCCTTCGAGTCTTGAAAAGAATGTTTCATCTTTTCAAATCAGGATAGGCCAGGTGATAAAGGGAGGTTTTTCTCCCGGAGACACCATTCAAGTCGATATGAGCGGAGGCCTTGCAGATAATATTTATGAGAATTATATAGACACCAATTATCCCGTGGAGGAATTAACGTACTTGATGTTCATTGACAGAACAAGATATACGGAAGTCAACAAATACTTCATGTATATGTTTGTTGGTTCATATGATGGTTTTTCTGAAATTGCCGACGGCAGAATATTTCCCCAGGAGAATACCTCGATTTTTGAAAAAGGTTCTTCAGTTGATGATGCCCTGCAGAAAATAACGGAGGCCATTGCATCCGGTTCGGCTACTGTAAATAATTAGGACCTCAAAAAAGACTTGTGAAGTCTCTCACTGAGAAGGCATCGGATCTCGTCTGACAGGAGGAAACTATCATGAAGATTATAAATCTACCAAAATCCTGCATGCTCGTTCTTCTTTCATGTATCATGCTGTCTTGCTTAATGCTTGTCTCGTGTGCCAAAACAACGGACTACCCTCAGTTTACCCTGACTAAACCAGATCGAATCCTGATAACACAGGGCAGTAAATCGGTCGAATATGATAAAAACAGTCCAGCATTTGAAAAAATCTTTGTGCCTATTCAGGATTACTGGTGGAAGAAGAACCAGAATTATGAGATGGTTACAGACGGCCGACCTGTTAAGGTTCTGACACAGCTCAGGGAAGAGAATATTGATAATCAGACAATAATGGTGTCGTTTCTTTATGATACACCCATTCCATGGACGGATTCTTTTGAAGAAGGAGACGTGAAAACGTATGAGGTATCCCGATATGTATTTTTCCCGTTCGGATACAATTCCGGCGCAGCTGAGGGAAGCAGTGAGAGTAGTGATATTGGTATAATGGCTGTCGAAGAAGACGGAAATTTATACAATCAAAACAATGTATACGTTTTCATTTACTCGTCCGGGTTTAGAGATATCATTGACGAAATAAGAACGAGGAGCGATTCAATGTTGCCCGATGTGGTTGATACCACTTCGGCAACGACCGATGAATCCGCATTTCTTGCCTTTCAGAATAGAGTTGACGAACAGGTCGCATTAATGGATCTGGCAAATATTCCGGAAGATTATGCCTGTTACGCAGGAACGTATATAGAAAATCAGACGACGCTTGTTGTAGCCGTGACCTGTTCCCCGGACACCTTCAAATCAGAATATTCAAATCTGCTCGATTTCAGTTTTATTCAAGTAAAACAAGTCAAATATACTTACAAAGAACTTACGGCAGCATGGAAGACGCTGGAAGGGGAATGGCTCAAATCAGACAAACGGCTGATCAATATAGGCATTATCGGCCACGGTGTGAATGAAGAAAAAAATGCAGTGGTTGTCGTTGTCCTGGAACTTAATGACGAAGTTCGCACCGAGGTCGCCAAACTCATTCCCGATACAGGAATGATCGAGTTTGAAATCGGCGAAGAAATCCTCCCGGCCTGACAGGTTAATTATCCTTAGCGTCCGCAGGACGCTTCGCTGGGGAAGGGTGGATGCTTTTCGAGTAGATTCCGCAGGATCGCATAGCGATCCGAGGACATGACCGAGCGAAGAAGCAAGCGAATGGCTCTCTCCGAGGTATTAATATGCCTTAGCGTCCGCAGGACGCTTCCCCGACTGACCGAGCGAGAAAAGCATCCTCCCTTCCCCTATACGCGCCGCAGCACCGCATTAATCCTTCTGTATTCCCGCGGGCTGTAGGCCATTTTCTGTTTGAACACACGTGAGAAATAGAATTCATCCTGGAATCCCATTACACCGGCTATTTCCGATACGGTCCTGTTTGTCAAAAGGAGATGGAGTGCGGCCTGCTGGATCAGGCGGCCCTGGATGTATTGTTTCAGGGTGATGCCGTTGTCCTGACGAAAGCGCCGCCGAAGCGTCTCGTATGAACGACCGAGCGCCGTGCAGACATCGGATGCAGAAAGACCGGCTGACAAATGCTGATCGACATAGGCATATATTTCCTGATAGGTATCTGCCAGGACAAGACGGTTGGATAAATCGGGCAGGGCATTTCGAATAAAATCCGACAGGGTATTGTATGCGATACCCTTCAGCTGCAATAGCGCCGGAAGCTGGCCGGAATGATAGGCTGCAACAATCTGCCCAAGGAGTACTTCAGGAAGGGGCAGCCGAAAGCATCGATTGATACCTTCGAGTATTTCCATTCCGGCATAGTGCAGTGAAAAATGGAAATAGAACTTTTCAATTCTCCGGTCCGTCCGCAGGTTCACCTGTGTATAAGGGGGGATCAGGTACATGCTGCCGGGGAGAAGATCCATCCGTCCCTGTTCTGTCTCCAGCCAGCCATGATCGGCAATCATGAAATAGATACGGCCAAACGGTGACATTACCTTCAGCTGATTCCACTTAAGATCGCCGATGAAATAGCCGTGATCCAGGATCTCAAGGGACAGCAGGTTCATATGCGTTGTAAGCAGTTCATTCCGCTCAATGCCGTGTGAATCAATCCTGGTCTTTTCCTGCTTTTTAATGGGTTCCTGACGCATGTTAATCCTGCCTGCCTTTCCAGTTTATCCATGTCAATTTGTAGTGTTTCAGCTTCTTTTTATTAGTTAAAATCCAAATAGAACGGAATATTTCCGGTTGGACGGCATTCCTATTTTTCCATAATGATACCAGAAAATCCATGTCTATATTGTGTCGCGGTAGTAAAATGAATAGTAGAAAGACTATCCGGACAAAAGGTTGACGCAAGCATTTCGCCCGACACGCATTTCGAGTACAAATGACTGGATACCGAAGCTCTTGAAAATCCAAAGGAGGCACCTCTATGTCACAAGTAAAAACTGAACCGGTAAACAAATTAATTGGACGCATGCCCAAAATCGGGATCCGCCCCTGTATTGACGGCCGTCGCATGGGTGTCCGCGAATCCCTCGAAGACCGCACCATGGCTATGGCCCATCAGGCCGCTGACCTGATCACAAAGACTCTCCGCCATGCCAACGGACTGCCGATTGAATGCGTAATTGCTGAGACCTGCATCGGCGGAGTTGCCGAGGCAGCCCGATGTGAAGACCTTTTTGCCCGCGAAAATGTTACTGCGACCCTGTCCGTTACACCTTGCTGGTGCTACGGCCTCGAAACAATGGATATGAACCCGCTGACCATTAAAGCTGTATGGGGATTCAACGGTACGGAGCGTCCCGGTGCTGTGTACCTTGCTGCCGTTATGGCCGCCCATGCACAGCGCAAGCTGCCTGCTTTCGCTATTTACGGCCATGATGTCCAGGATTCCACCGACACCAGCATCCCGAAGGATGTCAGTGATAAGCTTCTGCTTTGGACAAAGGCTGCCATTGCTGCCGGCACGATGAAAGGCAAGTCCTGTGCCAGTATCGGCGGCCCGTCCATGGGTATCGCCGGATCCAATATTGATGCCCAGATGTTCCAGGAATATTTCGGCATGCGTGTTGAGTGGCTGGATCAGATTGAAATTGAACGTCGTATTGCCCACGGTATTTTTGATCCGCAGGAATTTGCAAAAGCAAAAGCCTGGAGGGAAGAGTACTGCAAAGAAGGCTGGGATAAGAATGAAGGCGGCCAATTTGCCCACACCCGTGCAGAAAAAGATGCCGAGTGGGAACGTGTCGTCAAGCAGACAATTATTATCCGCGATATCATGATCGGCAATCCGAAGCTTGTCGCACTAGGATTTGCCGAGGAGGCTGAAGGCCGCAATGCAATTATGGCCGGTGTCCAGGGTCAGCGTCAGTGGACCGATCATTTTCCGAACCATGACTATTCGGAAGCAATCCTCGGGTCCTCTTTTGACTGGAACGGTATCCGCGAGCCGATGGTCCTTGCGACCGAGAATGACACCTTAAATGGTGTGGCGATGCTTCTTGGCCATCTGGTCAACGATTCCGCATCCTGTTTTGCTGATGTCCGTACTTACTGGAGTCCGGATGCCATCGAGCGGGTTACCGGATGGAAGCCCGAAGGACTTGCTTCCAGGGGCGTAATTCACCTGATCAATTCCGGTGCTACGGCACTTGACGGCAGCGGCATCATGAAAGACAAAGATGGTAAATCTGCAATGAAACCTTTCTGGGATATAACACCAGAGGATGCAGATGCCTGCCTTGCTGCGACAAAGTGGTGTGCAGCCGATACCGGCTACTTCCGCGGCGGCGGATACTCTTCCTTCTTTGAGACGCAGGCCGAAATGCCTGTCACCCTTGTTCGTGTGAACAAGATTGAAGGACTCGGACCGGTTCTTCAGATTGCAGAAGGTTATACGGCACACCTTCCCGCGGATGCCAGTAAAATCCTTCAGCTGCGCACCGACCCGACATGGCCGACGACCTGGTTTGCTCCCCGTACCACCGGCGAGGGTGCTTTCAAGGATGTTTACAGCGTCATGGCTAACTGGGGCGCCAATCATGGTTCCTTCAGTTACGGACATATCGGAGATAAGCTTATTACATTGGCAAGTATGCTCCGGATTCCTGTAGCCATGCACAATGTGGAAGAAAGCCGCATATTCCGTCCGCATGCCTGGACAGCTTTTGGCACAACCAATTCTGAAAACGCCGATTATCGTGCGTGTGAAACATACGGACCTATTTTCGGGTAATACTTCTCCTCTTTGGTCTTGCCCGTGCAATAATCCGCCATACCTTCTTGTAAGGATGGCGGATTTTTGCGTTTTTCCTTGACTTAGAGCGAACTCTACGTTGTAGAATAGAAGACAAGTTATTAATTTCTACTATGCGTCAGGAGGATAAATAAATGGAATATAGGAAAATGGATAATTCAGGAACCATGACTTCCCTTTTAGGCTTTGGATGCATGCGCTTCCCGGTGCTGGAGAACGGAAAAATCAACGAACCTGAATCGGAAAAAATGCTGGATGCAGCTTATAAAGGCGGCGTTAACTATTTTGATACAGCGTATGTCTATCACGACGGGGACAGCGAGCCATTTGTCGGTCGAGTACTCAACCAATATGAACGCAGCAGTTATTATCTCGCAACGAAGCTTCCCTGCTGGGAAGTGAAGACAATTGAGGATGCACATCGGCTTTTCGAAAGCCAGATAAGCAGGCTGGACAAAGAGTATATTGATTTTTTCCTGCTGCATTCGCTCGGTAAGGAGTCCTGGGCGAAAATGGTGAAGCTTGGCGTTATTGAATACTGTGAAGAACTCAAGGCGCAGGGCCGTATCAGGAACTTCGGATTCTCCTTCCATGATGAGTATCCGGTTTTTGAAGAGATTATTTCGTACCGCAAATGGGATTTTTGCCAGATACAGCTGAACTATATGGATGTTGAAGAGCAGGCCGGCATGAAGGGATATCTTCTTGCGGAAAAGCTCGGCATTCCGGTTGTGGTCATGGAGCCGATAAAGGGAAGTTCGATAGCAGCTTTTCCGGAGGACATTACAACAATTTTCCGGCAGGTCAATCCTGACCTGTCGACTGCTTCCTGGGCACTTCGGTGGGTTGGCAGCCTTTCAAATGTCAAAGTGATTTTGAGCGGTATGTCTGCCATGGATCAGGTTGAGGATAATCTGAAGACATTTTCACCTCTGGTGCCTCTGAATTCTGAGGAAAGGGCGGCGGTTGCCAAAGTCGTCGAAGTCCTGAATACACGTGTCAATAATGGGTGTACAGGATGCAGGTACTGCATGCCGTGCCCGTCCGGTGTTGATATCCCATACAACTTCAAAGTGTGGAATGCGTTCGGAATATACCAGAACCCGGGGCAGGTCCGCTGGGATTGGGGGCCAGCTATGGAGGATAAATATAGGGCGAAGAACTGCACGGAATGCGGTTTGTGTGAGGAAGCCTGCCCGCAGAAGATCCACGTGCGCGAGGATCTTAAGAAATTGCAGGTCGAGCTCGATGCAGTCTGCAAGTGAAATAATTGTGCCGGGGAACCGATGGAGCCAAAAACGAAATGACAGATAAAGGAGACTTCACAAAAATGGGATATTCAATTGGCAAGGCAGCTGAAATAACAGGTATGTCCGCATTTACGCTGCGATACTACGAAAAGGAAGGCCTGCTTCCCTTTGTTGAGAGGACCACTTCCGGCACTCGCTGCTTCAAGGAAAGTGATTTTGAATGGCTGTCCCTGATCCAGTGCCTCAAGAACACCGGCATGTCGATCAAGGATATCAAGGAATTTGTTGGCTGGTGTATGGAGGGTGAAGAAACCCTCGAAAAGCGGCTTGCGATGTTTCTGGCCCAGAAAAAAGAAGTGGAAGCCAGGATGACCGAGTTCCGGAGTTATCTGGATAAACTTGACTGGAAAATTAAATTTTACGAAAATGCGATTGCTGAAGCACGAAAAAAGAAAGCATGAAATTTTGCCGTATAACGAGACTTAGGACATCCCAAAAAAGCCGCCCATGCAGCAGTTTGTCAACTGTGTATGGACGGCCTTTTTGTAAAAAGGAGGATCGTAAGGGGTACGTTTAAGAAAAAGTGCGTATTTCGTTACTTGCGCGCGAATTGTACATCTGTTTCGTATTCCTGCACTTGTGCATACCAGGACTCATTGTTAGGCACACCTTGTGTCAGGCAATAATGCTCCCATATATCGCCGAAGGGGCAGGTTTTAATTTCTTCCTGGAACATGAGGAGTTCGGTAAATTTGCCGGCATCCTGAAGGCTCTTCATATGTTCATTTGGTTCAAGGAGGGCATACAGCAGTGCCTTTTGCATGTTGCGGGCGCCGATGACCCAGGCTGCAACACGATTAATCGAAGCATCAAAGAAATCAAGGCCGATGAGCACTTTGCCGAGGGCGTCATTCCTGACGATTTCCTTGGCCATTTCCTTGAGCTCATCTTCAAACCGCACGACGTGATCGGAGTCCCAGCGCACGGCGCGGGTGACATGAAGGGGAACTTTGTCAAAAAATGCCAGAAGGCTCGGGATCTTGTCGCTTACCACTTCGGTGGGGTGGTAATGGCCGTTGTCGAGAAGATTATATACACCTGGATGCGTGGCGGCGTAGCTCATATAAAATTCATTGCTGCCGACGGTATAGGACTCTACGCCGATGCCGAATACTTTACTCTCAACACAATCAATGACGCCGTCAAGTTTTTCAGCAAAAATCCTGTCAAGGCTGTCTTTCAGGCGGAGGCGCGGATTCAGGCGGTCAGCCGGAACATCCTTGTATCCGTCCGGGATCCAGACATTGTTGAGTACAGGGCTGCCGAGATCCTTTGCAATGGATGAAGCGATACGGCGGCATGCAATACCGTGATTGATCCAGAATGTACGGATTGCCTCATCGGGATGAGACAGTGTAAGTCCGCCTGCCGCCAGCGGGTGGCTGAAGAAAGTCGGGTTGAAATCGATGCCGATACCGCGTGTTTTTGCATATTCGACCCATTTGGCAAAATGCTCCGGTGCAAGCTGGTCGCGGTCAGCATGATGTCCGTCCTCGAAAATGGCATAGATTGCGTGCAGGTTGATGCGCTTTTTCCCGGGTATCAGACTGATGGCCTTGTCAAAATCGGCCATCAGTTCAGCCGGGCTGCGGGCTTTCCCAGGGTAATTGCCGGTGGTCTGGATTCCGCCGGACAGCGCTGTCCCTGCATTTTCAAAACCGCCTACATCGTCGCCCTGCCAGCAGTGGATGCTGACCGGAGTCGCTGCAACGGCGGCAAGGGCGGCGTCAACATCGACTCCGAGACCCTTGTATCTGAGTTTGGCTTGTTCAAAACGAGTGCTCATGGTATGTCCTCCTATTTGGATTTGCATTTTATGACGAAATTCTTATCAAATGGCTGCTTACACAGGTTGTTTCCAGATCCTAATTTGATTATAGACGTGACATAAAAATAAATAAGGACGTGATTCATAAAATAATCACGTCCTTATTTGATATGAACACGGGAGAATCAGCTGTCACGGTATGCTTTAGGGCTCGTATTGAATTTCTCTTTGAAAATCCGGTAGAAATAGCTGGTATTATCATATCCCACAGCTTCGATAATGTCTGAGACGGGCAGCCGGGTCTCCCGCAGCAGCTGGGATGCCTTGGACAGCCGCTTGTTTTGAAGCAAATCTTTATAGGTCCTGCCTGTAGTCTCTTTTATCAGGCGGCTTAAGTACGACAGGGAGATTCCCTGTGCGGCGGCGAGGTCGGTAAGATTAGCCTTTTTATAGTTTTCCTCAATTTCCTTAAGCGCGCCCAGGACCAATGCGTTGTCATACCGGTGCGTGTCGGGCACAGCCAGTCTCTGTGTGTGATTGAGCAGAACTGTGAATAAAAGGCCCATGGTGATCTGGTTAATCAGGCGGTTGTTGGGCTGCCGGTTAACAATACTCCATACAAGGTTTTCTATCAGATTCTGGACAGGCAGAATATCCGCAACCTGAAAATGAAGGAAACTGATCTCGCCGCTGTCCTGCCTCAGGCTGCTGATGAGGAAATTATGAAGAAGATTATCTGCCCCGATCATGGAATACGCGACATCAAAAAATTGCGGAAGCACGATAAAATTGACGGCAATATCATCAGCCCCTGCCTTTTTGATTGAATGGCAGGCGTGCTGATTGAGGAAAAGAAGCTCTCCGGCGCGCAGTGTAATGGCGGTGTTATCATTTATTATATGCGTTGTATTCCCGCTGCACATGTACATGATTTCAATATAGTTGTGTGTGTGCCGGGGAAAATCCGCGAAACGCGTATGTGGACGGATGGCAATAAGCTTGCCCTTTTCCAGCATCTTTGCACTGTCAATTTCGAAGACTCTTCCGGAGGCATAATTCGCTTTGTCAACCGGATTGCCGCTGAGCAGACGCTGTTCCTCCGGCGTAATATCGGCCAGTGCATCCATAAGTTCCCGATTCATTTTTTTGACAGGTCCGGATGCTTCTGTTACTTCCATTCTTTACTCCTGACACACATCTTCCGACGCAGATTCTGATGTATATTCCTTTACGCATCCGGTCCCGGCTTCGGATCGGGCCCGCATTTTCCGGGTCAATACAATCATTTTAGCAGTCTATTATACCTTTGCAAACAACGCCCCGCAAAAACACAGGGGGCACGGATATTTTCATTCCGGAGAAGGCATCCCGGTATAGGAACAGTCTGCACATACCGGATATTTTAGAAAAACGGAAACGATACCGTTTTTTGCCGTTTCCATGTTGACAGGCGCGGCAGGAGGTGATAATCTCTAGAAAACGGAAACGTTACCGATATACATGCGCTGGGTTACTGTTTTTAGGACGGGAGAAAAAATGGCTGCGACTGTCAAAGATATTGCCAGACAAACCGGACTCGGACTGGCGACAATATCAAGGTACTTAAACGGAGGCAAAGTGAAAGAGCAGAACAAAATTGCAATTGAAAAAGCAATTTTGGAGCTCCGGTTCACTGTCAACGAATTTGCCAGGAGCCTCAAAACAAGCAAGTCCAAAACAATCGGCGTGATCATCCCTGAACTCAGCAATACATTTGTAGCGACGATTATCACAGTCATAGAAGACATTCTGCGTAAAAACGGTTACGGTGTTATTGTCTGTGACTGCAGTACCGACGCGAACCTTGAGAAAGAGGCCGTGCAGTTTCTTGTGAACAAAACAGTTGACGGTATTATCAATATGCCGGTTTGTAAAGATGGAAGCCACCTGAAACCGGCACTCGATAAAAACCTCCCTGTCGTCCTGATTGACCGTACGATTCCGGGCTTAAGTGAAAAGGTTGACGCAGTCGTCGTTGATAATGTGCTGGCAGCAAAAAGGGCAACGAGCCATCTGATTGAAAACGGACACCGGAAAATTGGAATCATTGTCGGGCCGGGAGATGTGTTTACATCACAGCAGCGTCTTCTTGGATATAAACAAGCATATGTGGAAAATGGTCTCACAGCAGACAGCAGCTTTGTAGAATTCAGTGATTATACGGTTCACGGCGGATATGTGAGTATGAACCGGCTCCGTGCAGCGCATCGTGATTTGAGTGCTGTATTTGTAACAAATTATGAAATGACGCTCGGAGCCATTATTGCAATCAACGAAGCGGGCATCAAGCTCCCTTCGGAACTATCTGTAATCGGGTTTGATAATCTTCAATTATCGCAAATTGTTAAGCCAAGGCTTACAATAATTACGCAGCCGCTCGATGAAATCGGGGAACAGGCTGCAGCCAGAATGCTCGAAAGACTTTCCGGAGACGAATCTATGAAAGCAACAACCGTTACCCTTTCCACCCGGCTTCAGTTGGGCGAATCGGTATTGAAAAAATCGCAAGAAGGAGACGAAGGTATTTTGAAATCATAATTATGCATATGGCAGCGGGCGAAGCCCCGGACCAAAAAGGAGGATATTCATGAAAGCAGCAGTTCTGTACGGTAATGAGGATATCAGGTACGATGATTTCCCGACACCGGAAATCAAGCCGGGTACCGTCAAGGTAAAAGTAAAGGCAACCGGTATTTGCGGAAGCGACGTACCAAGAGTCCTGCACAACGGTGCACATTTTTACCCGGTTGTCCTCGGACACGAGTTTGCAGGTGATGTTGTAGAGGTTGGCGAAGGCGTGACCGATCTAAAAATCGGTGATACTGTTTCGGGAGCACCTCTTCTGCCCTGCATGAAATGCACGGATTGTCAGAACGGGAATTACTCGCTTTGCAAATTCTACAGCTTCATCGGATCACGTGAGCAGGGCAGCTTTTCTGAATATGTTGTGCTCCCGGCACTGAATGCAGTGAAGTACGATCCGTCCATTCCTTATGAGCAGGCAGCGATGTTTGAGCCATCTACAGTAGCACTCCACGGTGTGCTGTGCAACGACTTCAAGGGCGGCGAATATGTTGCGATTCTGGGAGGCGGAACAATCGGAATCTTCACGATGCAGTGGGTAAAAATATTCGGATCCAAAAAAGTCGTTGTCTTTGATATTGACGAGGGCCGGTTGGCTTTGGCCAAACGAATGGGTGCAGACGAAGTGATCAATACCAGAAAAGAAACCTTTATGAGTGATGCTATGGATGTCACAGGCGGGAAAGGTTACGGCTTTGTATTTGAGACAGCCGGCAATCCAATAACCATGCGGATGGGATTCGAGCTTGCCGCCAACAAATCACACGTCTGTTTCATCGGTACACCGCATGTCGACCTGACGTTCACTCCCCGCATGTGGGAGAACATGAACCGCAAGGAATTCAAGCTTACCGGAAGCTGGATGAGTTACAGCGCGCCGTTCCCCGGCAGGGAATGGGAGCTGACGGCGCATTATTTTGCAACCGGACAGTTGGCATTCGATGATGAACTCATCTTCAGGAAGTTTCCTATGTCAAAAGCGGACGAGGCTTTTGCACTCTATAAAGATCCATCCCAGGTTCACGGCAAAATTCTATTGATTAACGAGTGAGAAAGAAGGTAAACAAAATGACTAATTTTATCGATCCCAACAAGGTACCCAAGAAGACACTTACTTCCGGCGAAAAAATCCCCTGCATTGGCATGGGCACATTCGGCTCCGACCGCTTTACCGCTACGGAAATTGCCGATGCGGTTGCAGGAGCGATTCGCTGCGGATACCGCATGTTTGACTGCGCAGCTGTATACGGAAACGAAGACCTGATCGGCAAAGTTTTTGCGGATGCTATTGAAGAAGGTGTAGTTAAACGCGAAGAACTTTTTATCACGTCCAAAGTATGGAATAACATGCACGGCAGGGGAGACGTTCTTCTTTCCTGTGCGAAGACTCTCAAGGACCTTCAGCTTGATGCAGTTGACCTGTATTTTGTCCACTGGCCTTTCCCGAACTTCCATGCCCCGTTTGCCACCGGTGATTCAAGAAACCCCGATTCCAAGCCTTTCTCCGTTGACCGCTTCATGGCAACCTGGAGACAGATGGAGAGTCTTGTAGACATGGGTCTTGTCCGCTATATCGGTATGTCCAGCATGACGATCCCGAAGCTTGAAGCTGTCCTTTCCCTGTGCAGGATCAAGCCGGTTGCTATTGAAATGGAGCTGCATCCCAGTTTTCAGCAGGAAGAATTGTTTAATTACTGCATCGAACACAATATCCAGCCGATTGGCTTCTGCCCGATTGGTTCCCCTACGCGCCCCGACCGCGACAAGACAGACTCCGATGTTGCCGATATAGAACAGCCTGAAGTTGTTGCCGTTGCCAAGGCGCATAATGTGCACCCTGCCATTATCTGCCTGAAATGGGCCGTACAACGCGGACAGATTCCGATTCCTTTTGCTGTTGATGAGAAATTCTACATCAGTAACCTTCGCTGCGTCACAGAAGATCCGCTTAGTGCTGCCGAAATGGAAAGTCTTAAAAAAGCCGACTGCAACTGCCGGTTAATTAAAGGACAGGTATTTCTGTGGGAAGGTGCTTCAGGCTGGGAAGATTTGTGGGATATCGACGGAACAATCACCAAATAATCGGAGGATTTGAAAATGCTAAAAGGAATTCCAAGCATACTTACACCTGAGCTTCTGAAAATATTGATGGAAATGGGACACAGCGACGAAATTGTTATCGCCGACGGAAACTATCCGAGATTAGGTCATCCATCGCGCGTCGTCCGCCTGGATGGGCACGGTATTCCGGAAATTCTTGACGCCATACTGCAGTTTATGCCGCTGGATACCTACGTTGATCATCCCGCAACCTTAATGGCTGTTACACCAGGCGATCCGTACCTTCCTGAAATCTGGGACACATACAGGGAAATCGGCAAAAAGCACGAGAAAGACGGACTTCGCGAAATATCGATCCCCCGCTTTGATTTCTACGATCGTGCCGCAAAATCATATGCTGTAATAACAACAAGTGAGGCTGCCCTGTATGCCAATATCATTTTGAAGAAGGGCGTCGTTAAGTAAGCAAACAAATCATACTGTGCTGCTTACGACATCAGGAGGAGAAAAATGAACAATTATTTGATGGATTTGGTCAGACTTCAGAAGTCGGGCCATCCTGTAGGCATATATTCTGCATGTACAGCAAGCAGGTTTGTTTTAAAGGCTGTTATGCAGCGGGCCAAAGCAGCAGGCCAGCCTGCGCTTATCGAAGCAACGGCAAACCAGGTGGACCAGAATGGCGGCTACACCGGCATGACTCCGGATATGTTTGTCAAATATGTCCGTGATATAGCAGACGAAATGAATTTTCCGATGGAACATGTCATTCTGGGAGGCGACCATCTCGGTCCGCTTACCCGCATGAACCAGCCGGAAGCAGAAGCCATGCTTTTTTCGGAAGAGCTGGTACGCCAGTATGTTTCCGCCGGATTTACGAAGATTCATCTTGATACTTCCATGCAGCTTGCAGACGATGATAAGTCGGTTCGCCTGGATGATGCAACGATTGCCCGGCGCGGTGCGCGGCTTTGTGTCGTGGCCGAAACGGCTTATGCAGCCCGCCTCAGGGAGCACCCTGATGCGGCTATGCCTGTCTATATTATCGGAAGTGAGGTTCCTATTCCAGGAGGAGCACAGGAGCACGAAGAGGGCATCAGCGTCACATCTCCGGCAGACTGCAAAAAAACACTGGCAGCTTTTGAAGAAGCCTATTTGGCAAGCGGCCTTGGCAATGCATGGAAACGTGTTATCGGCCTTGTTGTCCAGCCGGGTGTGGAATTCGGGGACAGTGATGTTTTTGTATATGACCGTAAAAAGGCATTGAACCTGACAAAGTCCCTCAAGAGCTGGCCTCAGGGTGTTTTTGAAGGGCATTCCACCGATTACCAGCCTAAAGAGGCTTTGCGTGCCATGGTTGAAGATGGAATCGCAATCCTCAAGGTCGGTCCGGCTCTGACTTTTGCTCTGCGTGAAGCACTTTTCTCCCTCGAAATGATGGAAAAAGAATTGTATTTCGGCAAAAGCTGCAGATTATCCAACCTGCAGGAAGTGTTTGAACAGGTAATGCTCGATCAGCCGAATAACTGGAAGAAACACTATCACGGCAATGCGCTTGAACTGCATTTTGCACGTAAATACAGCTTTTCAGACAGGGCCCGTTACTATCTTCCGGACCCGATGGTTGAGGAGTCGATCGGTGTCCTCATCAAAAACATCAACGATGCAAAAATCCCGATGACCCTCTTAAGCCAATATATGCCGCTCCAGTACCAGTCTGTCCGTGCAGGCCGTATTAAGCCTGCTGCAGAGGATCTTATTATCGACCGTATCGGCAATTATATTGATGATTACCTGTATGCGGTCGATCCGGACGTCATCTGACCCTTTTAACATGCCCTCTGATTTTCTGTGTGCCCGGATCGTGTTTCTTGGTCGGCACGATTGGACATACTGAAATTTCCCTCCTTTTCACCGGCTGTCTTGTTTAAAAGACAGCCGGTTTTTTGGGGGAAACAGACGATCCCGCGGCGTTTGGGTGCAGGCCTGGACAGGCAAAAAAAGGCCTGTTCCATTATTATTGAAACAGACCCTCTGCGTTACAGTATTTCTGCTGTGTTATAAAATGAAGAACCCGATCTTACTTCCCGAGGGGAGTCTTCAGTTCAAATATAGAATTCTTAACAAAGAAGTATTGAACGACAGCACCGACAAGCAGGATGGAAGGCACCATTAGAATGATTGCCCAGAAAGGCATGTCGGTTTTTGTAAAGCTAGCCATCAATACAGCGGAAGAAATCAGCAGTAGGATTAAATTCAGCCTCTTCTTACGGGCCATGGAAAATGTGATCACTTTTCCGCAAGTGTCGCACTTGAAATCATAGATTCCCGGAACATAGTTCTTCCAGTTTTTGGCCGGAATGTGATCACAGGTGTCTTCCTCAGGAACAGGGGCTGCCTCCATACTCGGAGCTTCTTCCCCTTCGGCGCGGTCGAGCTTGGCATAAGATTCATACAGGGCCATCAATTCAAGCTGCTCCGGCGAAAATTCCGGCTTGGGCTCGGATGATTCTGTGCCGGCAGCTGCGTCAGTTGTTCCTGAATCATCAGGTGTAACTTCTGGCGCTGCAACCTCCTGGAATTTTCCGAATAGAATCAGGAGGATCTGCAGGAGCAGATAAGCAAATACGATGCCCCCCATTTCAGCAAAATAGATAATCATCTGTGAGGGATCGGCCTTCGTATTTTTCCCCCCGTTCAGCGCCATATATACGAGTCCGCCAATTGTGAGGCCGTTTATAAGCTTGCTGACCATCTTTGTGTTGGATGTCATTTCTATATCCGCACCGCATTTTTTACATGTATATTTTGTACTGCGCGAAAAGAGCATTTTGAATTTGAAACTGGGACGGTGACTGCATGAATCCATGAATTTTGACTCCTTTTGTTGTATCAGGCAACATAATATTTGTGTGTCAGGAAGGGCGCGCATAAAAGGACATAATATTTAGATCACCCACTACATTACGTGGATAATCGATACGTGTCAAGCAATTGAGTTTTATCTTCTCAATTAATTTGCAATTATCACCGGGCGATCTGCGTTGTAAAAGTGAAGTCCTCTCCACCTGTCGAAGGATCCTGACTATAGAGGGAAAAATAATGTTTTGTCGCGAAAAGACTGTAAATATTCCCGAGTCCGTCTTTCAGAAGTGTCATTTCTCCCGATTCCGGCTTGTAGAGATACACGGATGCACCCTTTCCGGCTGTGTAATACGTGGCAATCAGAAGGTCGGTCTCTGATTTTACAATCCAGGAGATGCTGTTCAAGGCAGAACGCGACAAATCAATTTGCGTCAGGTTCCCGCCGTTTACTGTGACAGACCAGATCTGCGGCGGCGGGTTCTCCTGTGTATCGAACCGGGGTGTATCCGGAGTAAAATAAACCGTATTACCTACAATTCTCGCACATGTAACAGAATCACCATATAATTCCGTTTTATCGAGTGAGGACATATTGACGGCGTACAGCGAGCTCCCGGTTATACCCATTATGCCAAAAACCGCTGTATCAACGGACACGTCAAGCAGATTCAGGTAAATCTCAGACAAAGGGTCATTATCATTATATGCGGGGGTTTCTATCAGAAGCTGACTTGCCCCGGATTTGCGGTCAAGGACGGTGTAATTATATTGGAGATTCTGTATTGATTCGTCATGATAAATGAACCGGTTCTGATCCGCATAATCCAGCTTTATTGCGCGGTTTTCCTCCCATATCATCTGGGAAGAAAAATCGCCGGAGGAAATTCCGACGGATAATTGAATGATTTGATTGCCCTCTGTGTAATACAGGTACGTACCGTCGGAACAGACACTGTCTGCCGAATAAGCGGGCAGCGCAGTCAGTTCCGTTGAGTCACCTGATACGTCATAACGGAAAAGTTTTCCGTCGCCTTTGACATAGTAAGCGGATCCACTGATCTCCAGGAATGCATAATTCATAGCATCAAAGCGTGAGGCTGCACAGCCGGCCGTTGTAGTGGGTGTGATATGTCCAAAGGAAGTAAATGACGGTAAGTTATTCATAAGGACAACACCTGCCAGGAGGATTACTACAAGAGCTGCTGTCAACGCAATAGGCCAGTGTGACCAGATGCGCCGCCCGAAAGCGGCCCTATCTGCATTATCTTTCCTGTGTGCATGGTTCCCGGTGAGGTCAGGAAGGACCCTTCCTGACGCTGTATCCGTGCGGGCGGTGCACACCTTCAGCATCTGTACTGTTTTGATTTTATATTCGTCACCTGCTGTAACATGTGATACGGCGTTTTTCAGCTCGAAAATATTCATTTGGAGGGCCTCCTTTCAATTATGTCTGTGGTTCGAGTACAAGCCTGAGCTTTTTGCGGGCGCGGTGAAGGCGGGTCGTTACTGCGGAGGATTTCTCCCCGGTCATGGCAGCAATTTCTACCAGGCTGTATCCAAAATAATCATGAAGGAGGACAACCTGGCGGCTCGCGGACGGAAGCCGCATAATCATCTGTAAAATATCAGATATTTCTGTGGGGAAAACAGCCAGATCCTCCTCTAACGGTACGGATCGCTTATACCAGGAAGATTTCCACCGGTCCTTGCACAGGTTCAAGGCAACGCGGATCAGCCAGGCTTTCCTGTGTTCCTCGCTCTCGAAGGCAGGTCTGTTTTCGATGAGCCTTACAAACACTTCCTGTGTGATGTCTTCGGCATCCTGAAGCTGTTTCATCTGAATAAAAGTAATGCGCATCAGAAGGTCGGCATATTTTTCGACAATATTCTCAAGAGCCGTCGATGAATAGTCTGTCAGATCCATCCGATGATCACCACCCTTCTAACTATAATACGATCATGAACAGCAAAGTATTACATAATCGCCCTATAAATTTTTGAATAATATTTTATATGGAATAAGTATAGCAAATTGAGATAATAGATCGCATGAAGATATCAGCAATTCACCGGTTCTCCAAAATGTCCGCATGATATCATATGCGCTTATGAATATTAACAAAAATGAAAAACGGAAAGATGATATAATATTAGTGTAGATAGTGGAAGCGCTTTTTTAACGGCAGAATTTCCCTGAAAAGGGAAAGAATATACTGCGAATATTTTATTACTATTAATATAGCAGTGAACATGAAATGAAAGGAAGTTTTCATATGTGGATTCTATTATGGCTCTTATTTGGTGCAATAGTTGGCTGGGTTGCAAGCCTGATTACCGGGAATAATGCACGGATGGGTATTTTGCTCAATATTGTTGTTGGTTTGGTAGGGTCGTTTATTGGCGGCTGGATTGCCACGTATTTAGGAATCGGTTCATTTCAGGAATTCAGTCTGGGAGGCTTTCTCATTGCAATAGGCGGCGCGGTTCTTCTGCTGCTGGTAATTAATCTTTTCTCACGTAAAAGGTGATAAGAAGACGAAAAAACGGTAATGATCCGGCGTGACCGTAAGGCGATGCTGGAAAAAGTCAGCATTGTTGTCAATGAGTTCCGTGCCGGCCTCGGCATAGAACTCATTGCAAGCTTTCGCGGTTATCTTGTAAATCTGGACGATCTGGCCGGCCATCTTCAGATGAGCGGTCGCTGGCAGGATGCAGATTTCATTTCAGCCAAAAAATTCCTTGGCGGGAACCCGATAGAGGTCGATATTGCCGGTAATGATTTGAACATTCTTCAAAACCTTCTGGAGAATAAGAAAGATCAGCTTCTGCGTCTCTTTGAGAACGCCAACCTGATGGAACACGACACATTTACCGATATGCTGTAGGCACTTAAAGTGCGTTACCCGTATTTATATTCACTTGCCGTCCGCAAATGCCCTTTCGGGAAAGGCCAAATAATGATTGAAAGCGGTTTTTGCCTTTGATTTGAAAAACAGCCTTGATGCATGTGATATCGCATCAAGGTTTTTTCTTGTTTATGGTACAATCAAATCAGCAATAGAAATACTCTTCAAAGGTGAAGAGTATTTTTGATATTTTGGCTGCAGACGGGAGAAACAGGTATGGTAATGAGGAAAGCTGATTCAGAAGATATTGATATGTTGATTCAGATTCGTATTGATTTTCTCGTAGAAGACAAAGGTTCACTTACAGAAGAGGAAGAGCACACGATTCGTTCCCAATTGGCCGAATACTATTTGTCGCATATTAACCGGGATTTTATCGCTATGATTGCTGTCATCGATGACCGCGTTGTGTCGTCTGTTTTTCTTGCTGTGATGGAAAGACCTGCCAATACGGTTTTCCTTAACGGAAAAACAGGAACGATTCACAATGTGTACACATATCCTGCATTTAGAAAAATGGGACTGGCTTCGATGCTGCTCGATGCCGTTCTTAAGGAAGCAAGGCAAATGGGTGTGCCGTCCATAGAACTTATAGCTACGAAAGTCGGCGAGCCGCTATACGACAAAATCGGATTTCGGATAATTGATAATGTCTATATGAGACTTTGTCTGTAGGAAGAGTTCCTCGAATTTGTCTGCAGGCATCGGCCTGGCCAGGTAATTGCCCTGCATTTGTTTGCATCCAAGTTCGGCAAGCAGGTCAAACTGTTCTTTCGTCTCAACACCCTCAGCGATAGATTCCATTCCGATGGAGGATGCAAGCAGAATGATGGAACGTACAATCTGCCTGTCATAACGGTTGGCAGTAATTGTATCAATCAGGGAAAGGTCGATTTTTACACGGTCAAAAGGAAAGTTCTTCAGGTAACTGAGAGATGAATATCCTGTTCCGAAATCGTCAATGGAGATGGTGATACCGGAATTTTTAAAGAGTTCTGCAATACGATCGATTTTGCAGGAACCTTCCATTGAGATACCCTCTGTGATTTCAACATCTATCCACTCGGGAGGAACACCGGACGTGCCGAGGATATATGCCAGATACTGCGAGAAATCCGACTGGTCAAGCTGTTTTGGAGATACATTGATTCCCATTTTGAGGTTTGTCTTATATTTAATGTTCCACTTTGCAATCTGATCGATTGCCTTTGCCATGACCCATTCCCCAATGGGAATAATCCAGTTTGTTTCTTCGGCGATGGGAATGAATTCAGCGGGACTGATAAAACCGCTTCCCGGACAGTTCCAGCGGAGCAGCGCCTCCATACCGATCATTTTTTTATCAGGAATTGTAAACTGCGGCTGAAAGTACAGCTCGAATTCTTTGTCAAAATCTGCATTCTTCATAGCAAACTCAATTATATTCTTGTGCCGGATCGTTTGTGTCAGAATTTCGTTGAATGCGACAACTTTATTATATCCTTCCTTTTTTGCCTGGTACATCGCCATATCCGCATTTCGCATGAGCATGTCGCTGCTTCCGGCATCAATCGGATACATGGAAATTCCGATACTTATCGTCATCCGGAAGGAATACTCTTCGACATGGATATCTTCCGAGCAAACCTGAACAACTTCCTTCGCTTTTGACTCGGCTTGCAGGAGGGTATGCTTACCCTGATATGCGATAACAAATTCATCCCCGCCCAGGCGCGCGATAAGAGTCATCGGGTTCTCAAAAGTCTGAATTCTCTTCGCCAGTTCTATGAGGATATGATCCCCCACATAATGTCCATAGGAATCATTGATTGTTTTGAAACGGTCAACATCGATAAAAATGAGGGATAATGTCTCGTCCGGTTTCATCAGGCGGACTCTCTTATCAAGCTCCTGCAAGAAATACCGCCTGTTATAAAGACTTGTTACCGTGTCCTGGTTGGAAATATAATCAAGAAGTGCGTTTTTCTCGACAAGTTCTTTGGTGCGGTCGGATATACGCTGTTCGAGGTCGGTATTAAGGGCCATTTCCCGTTTGAGTAGAAGTTCATTTTTGATAACATTTTGAATATATCCACTAAAAACAAAGTGAACGGAAATGACAAATATTGAGATGAGCAGATCGGTCAGATTGAATCCTTTTGTCAGGACAATCAGCGGCAGCAGGAGTAAAACCCATCCCTTGTACCGATATTTTTTTTGTGTATAACTGTTTACGGGTGTCTCAACGTAGGAACCGTCATATTTACCTGATGATGATATTATGAGTACACTCAGTGATATTCCGAGAAAGGATGCCATGTAAAGTGCATCAATAATGGAGTTGGGATTATAGTTTCCGCTCATATAAAAATAGTAGTACATGATATCGACTAAATCAAACAACAGGACAAATCCTGCGATTAACCTGACTCCAAGCGGAATTGTACCGCCGCGGATCGATAGATACCATACACAGACACCAACCAGGACTGCAAAATCAATCGCCATCGTAGCGCCGGTAACCCATCCGTCATTGGTGAGCATCCCGAGCCTGGATAATTGTTTGTCGAAAAAAAGAATCCAGAAAAGAAAAAGTATGGATAGGGCAATAGCCGTTGAATCAACGATTAGTTGTATGGCATTCCATCCCCTGAAAACTTTGACGGCAAAAATAATGATCGCAGTTAAGAGAAAAAGATTCGTTCCAAAATAGAAATATACTGTCAGCATATTGCTTCCCGGGTCCTTGCCGGAAAAGGCGGCGTCGATTAACCACAGAATATCCGCAATTGCCCAGGAGATAAACGCCAGGCTCAGAAACAGCCAGACCCATCTTCGAAAGTCGGGTTTTTTTGCGCAGTAAAAAGCATGCAGGATAATTGCAGCAGAAAACAGGGCTCCTGCCGGTGACAGAAGATTTCCCCAAAAATCAGACTGTTGTATTGTAGCTGTCAGATAACATGCAAAATAGATGCCGGCGGCCAGGAGCGTAATTTGTGTGCCTTTTTTCCCCATCCCAATTCCCCGATCCATGAAGACAACAAAGCGGTATTAGAGCCCTGTCTTATCTTCACAATATTATTATACGTTCGGACAAGTAAAAAGATATACCCGTAATTTTGACAAAAAGAGTTAATTGAAAAAGTAAATTCCACAGTATAGGGGTGAAGCTGAATTTAGTCTTGCATCAAATTCCGGTTGGACGTTACTCTTGCAGAGATGCGATTGCTTGACACCAAAAGGAGGCTGACTGTATG